>Ga0207649_10000093_pt1 | contig 74490 bp, 40 predicted proteins | sample KBSC43metaG_FD_184317 | JGI IMG/M metagenome (GOLD analysis project Ga0207649, IMG submission 184317) | Corn rhizosphere microbial communities from Kellogg Biological Station, Michigan, USA - KBS C4-3 metaG (SPAdes) (version 2) | ecosystem: Host-associated > Plants > Roots > Rhizosphere > Soil ... | reverse complement strand
ATCGTGGTGATGATCACCGCCCATGGCGGGGTCAACATCGCGGTCGAGGCGATGAAGCGCGGCGCCACCGACTTCGTCTCCAAGCCCTGGTCGAACGAGCGGCTGCTCGCCACCGTCCGGACCGCCGCGGCGCTCCGCAAGTCGCGCGAGGCGGCGGTGACGGAGCGCAAGCGCGCGGTGGCGATCGCCGCCCCGGCGGCGGGCGGCGAGACGCCCCTCCTCGGCACCTCGGCGGCGATGCGGCGGGTCTATTCGCTGATCGAGCGCGCCGCGCCGACCGAGGCCAACGTCCTCATCCTCGGCGAGAACGGGACGGGCAAGGAGCTGGTGGCGCGCGAGATCCACCGCCTCTCCCGCCGCTCGGAAGGGGTGATGGTGTCGGTGGATCTCGGCGCGGTCGCCTCGAACCTGTTCGAGTCCGAATTGTTCGGCCATGTGAAAGGCGCCTTCACCGACGCGCGCGGAGACCGGGTGGGGCGGCTTCAGGCCGCCGACGGGGGAACCTTGTTCCTCGACGAGGTCGGCAACTTGCCGCTCCACCTTCAGCCCAAGCTTCTGACCGCCCTCGAGCAGAGGCAGGTGGTCCCGGTCGGCGCCAACCGGCCGGTCGCGATCGACGTCCGGGTGATCGCCGCCACCAACCTTCCGCCCGACCGGCTCGAGGACGAGGGCCTGTTTCGCCAGGACCTGCTGTTCCGCCTCAACACGGTCGAGATCGAGCTTCCCCCGCTTCGCGAGCGGCGCGAGGACATTCCGCTCCTCGTCGACCATTATGTCGGCCTCTACGCGCGCAAATACGGCAAGCCGGCCCGCGAGGTGCCGGGGCCGGTGCTCGCGGCGCTTCAGGCCTATGACTGGCCCGGCAACGTCCGCGCCCTGCGCCACGCCGCCGAACGGGCGGTGATCCTCGCCGGCGACGGCGGGTTCACCGCCGAGGACTTCTCGCTGTCGCGCGGGCTCCCCCGGGCGGCGGCGGCGTCGATTCCGCCGCCGGTCTCGAGCGGCGACCTCAACCTCGAGCGCGCCGAACGGCAGATGGTCGAGCAGGCGCTGAAGAAGCATGCCTACAACATCTCGCTGGCGGCGCAGGAGCTCGGGCTTACCCGCGCCTCGCTCTACCGGCGGATGGACAAGCATGGTCTTTAGCTCGAGACGAGCGACTTCTTTCCCGTCTCCCGCCCGGGGGAGAGGAGGGGCCCGCCGCGAAGTGGTGGGAGGCGAGGGTCTTCGGCTCGAACGTGGAAAGACCCTCACCCTGCCCTCTCCCGCGGGCGGGAGAGGGGAAAGAGGGTGCCGCGCCCCGATCGGGCCGCTCCTGTGCCGACCGGCCGGCGACGAATGAGATCCAGCCTGTTCAGGGCGCGCTACGTCGCGGGGCTCGGCTGGCGCGCGGCGCTTCTGCTCGGCACCGTCTTCCTATTCGTGGCCTCGCTCAGCCGCGAGGGGCTGGGCGCCGCCCGCCTCCTCGCCGCCGCGGCCTGCGTTTGGGCGGTGGTGGAATTGTGGCGCTACATCCAGCGCACCAACATGGAGATCGCCCGCTTCCTCGAGGCGGTTCGGCTCGGCGACCTCTCCCAGAGCTTCTCGCGGGGAAGCGTCGGGAGCGGGTTCACCGAGATCAGCCAGGCCCTCGACCAGGGCATCCGCACCCTTCGCGACGAGCGCCATCGGCTCACCGACGCAAGCCGCTTCTACGAAGCCGTCCTGGACGACGCGCCGACGCCGCTGCTGACCGTCGACTCCGAAGGGCGGGTCGAGCTTACCAACAAGGCCGCGCGCCGGCTGTTCGTCCGCCATCAGGGCGTTCGGGTCGAGGATTTCTCCGATTACGGCTCGGCCTTCGCCCGCGCCCTGGCCGACGACGCGATCGGAGCGCCGCGGCTGGTGCCCCTCACCCTCGACGCGATGCCGCAGACCGCGATGGTCAGCGCGGCCGCGGTGCACCGGCTCGGCGGAATGGTGCGGGTGGTGGCGGTCCAGCCTATCCAGGGCGAGCTCAACGCGGTCGAGATCGCCGCCCAGAGCGACCTCGTCCGGGTGCTTACCCATGAGATCATGAATTCGATCACTCCGGTCACCTCGCTCGCCCAGACGGCGGCCGGGCTGATCGCGGAGGCGGATACGCGCGGGGACCCGCTCATCGCGGACGCCCGAGCCGCCGTCGAAACCCTCGCCCGGCGGGCGGACGGGGTCATGCACTTCGTCGAAAGCTACCGCCAGATCAGCCGGACTCCCGAGGTCCGGCGGCGGGTCTTCGAAGTCCTGCCCTGGGCCAGGGAGATCGAGGCGCTGTTCCGCGCCAGCGACCATGGCGACGGAGTGGACCTCCGGCTCGACGTCGCGCCCGAGCATCTCACCGTCGACGCCGATCCCGACCTGCTTTGCCAGGTGCTGATCAACCTTTTGAAGAACGGCGCCGAGGCCGCGGCGGCCCACGCTTCGGCGCCGGCGGTGTCGCTCTCCTTCGCCTGGGCCGCCGGAGGCCGAGCCCAGATCGAAGTCTGCGACAACGGCGCCGGCGTGCCCGAAGGACTTAGGCAGGACATCTTCCTCCCCTTCTTCACCACCAAGGCGAAGGGAACGGGCGTCGGCTTGAGCCTCGCCCGCCAGGTCGTCCTCGCCCACCGAGGGTCGATCGCGCTCGCCGAGCGGGAAAGCGGCGGAGCCTGCTTCCGGATCTTGATCTAGGGCATGATCCGCCAGGGTCGAAGCGATCGGCCGCCGCGCCCGTTAAGCCGTTTCCCGGCAGGAACGGCTTTGGCGGCGGAGGGAAAGAAAGGCTAACCTCCCGCCGCCGACAGCACCTCCGCCGGCACTTCGTCGGCGAGGCTCAGTCCGTCGAGGATCCGGGCGGTTTCGTCGCGGACCATCAGCATCACCCGGTGTAGCCGGCATTTGTCCTCGGTGATGCAATTCTCGCAGGTCTTGTGGGCGAAGCGGCTGGCGCAGGGAAGAAGACCGAGCGACCCGCGCGTCAGTCGCACGATCATGCCGTAGCTTATCTCCGCCGGCGGCCTGGCGAGCCAATAGCCGCCCTCGCGGCCGCGGCGGCTCGCCACCAGCCCCTCGCGGATCATCTGCGACAGCATGACGGTCAGGAACTTGGGCGGGATGTTCTGCGCCTGGGCGATCTCGCCGAGCTGCACGGGGCCGGCGCCGTTCCGGTCCGCCAGGTGCAGAAGCGCCCGGATTGTGTACCGCGTGCGTTGAGAAAGCATGAGGGCGTCATGGACCCGGGCGCCGGGCTTGGCAACCGGCCGGGGGAGCGGGTCCGGAGCGGCGAGGAACCGCCGCCGCTTGGACAGGCGGGGCTCGCCGCGCTCCGTCAGCCGGACTTGATCCGCCATCCACTTTCTCATTCAGGCTGCAAGGTGAGGCGGGCCCCGGATCAAGTCCGGCTTACGGCCAAGCGGGACTTCGGCCGCCCTAGGCGGCGCGAAGTTCGACCAGCCCGTCCGCCTCCAGAGTCTTGAGAAGCTCCATCAGCTGCGCCTCGCAGACGTCGGGCGGGACGTCGAACTCGGTTTCGAGGATGCCGCGCAGCTCGCCGAGCCGCTTCGGCGTCTCGATCAGCGCCCAGATTCGGGTCGCCGTGCTGTTGAAGCCGTAGCAGGCCCCATTGTCGACGTGCAGGCCGACCAGCTCGCCATCGACCTCCGCCTCGAGCAGGCCTTCGCGGCGCGCGACGACCAGGTCCTCGCTCGATGGCAGATCTTCGCTCACTGGTCTCTCCCTGGGCGCGGGCGGCGCCGGACGGCGCCCCCTTCGCAGGGGCGCGCCGCCGCGGCAAGTGCCGGCTTAGAGGACGAAGTCCGACGCGCCCATGATGTGGCCGTTGAACACCGACACCTGGACCTGGAAGTCCGCCGTGCCGTCGCCGTTCGTGTCGCCCATCACCAGCCAGTCGCTGCCCGACTGCGCGATCCGAAGCTCGCCGGCCGTGTTGCTGAACGCGTTCTGGCCGATGAAGTTGAATGCCTGGTCGCCGCCGAGGGACGAGTTGGCATCGATCGCCGAGAGGTCGATATGATCGCTGACGTTCTCGAAGTCGAGGATGTGGTCGGTCGACGCGGCGGTCGAGTCGGAGGTCGACTGGTAGACGAAGCTGTCCCTGCCGGTGCCGCCGCGAAGCGTGTCCGCGCCCGCGCCGCCGAGCAGCCAGTCGTCGCCGGCCAGGCCGTAGAGCTGATCGTTGCCGAGCCCGCCGACGAGGCTGTCGTTGTTCTGGCCGCCGACGAGCGTGTCGTTGGCCGCGCCGCCGGCGATGTAGAAGCTTCCGTCGGTTTCCGCGCTGCCGTTGAAGACCATCGTCTCGTCGGACTGAAGGCCTACGCCGAGGACGGTGAGCTGCTGGCCGGCCGTGACGTTGGCGTCGACGGTCGTCAGCGCATAGGTGACGTGGGCGACACCCAGCGTATCCCCGCTGAGCAGGGTCAGGCGCTCGACGTTGACCAGATTGTCGGCGCCCAGCGTCATCGAATAATTGCCGAGGACGGCGACGACGTCGGTCCCAAGTCCGCCGTCGACCGAATCGGCCGCGGTGAGCGCGTCTCCGAAGTAGAAATAGTCGTTGCCGTCATGGCCGGCGACGGTGTCGTTCCCGCCCTGCGACACGTTGAACGTGTCGTTTCCGGTGCCCGAGTTCATGACGTTGTCCGTGCCGTCGCCCTCGTAGACGTTGCCGACCGAATCGACTCCGTGGATCGTCACCGTGACGACGGCGCTGTTGCCGCCGAGAAGCGTGTAGGTGAACTGGTCGGTCGCGGTCGTGTTCACCGCTCCCGATCCGGCGGGGACGAGGTAGTTGAACTGGCCGTTCGGGTCGTAGCTGTACGAGCCGTCGGAGTTCACCGTCAGGAGCGCTCCGGAAGCCAGCGCGAACTGGGTTCCGACGGTTCCGCCGCTGACCGCGGAGACGGTCAGGGTCGGGCCGTCGACATCGCTGTCGGGCGTCGTCGGATTGGCATCGAAGACGTTGCCCGTCTTCACCGCATTCTCGTTCGTCGAGACGTCGTCGTTCACCGCCACGGCGGGATCGTCGACCGCCGAGACGCTGATCGTGCGGGTGTCGACATCCTCCTCGCTGGTGCCGTCGCCGGTCAGCCCCGGATCCGTGCCGGTATAGCCGGCGTCGTTGGTGTAGACGGTCAGCGTGTCGTCGCCGTTGAAGTTGAGGGCGGGCGAGTAGGTCAGCCCGTTGCTCGCCGCCAGAGTCGCGTTGATCTCGTTGAGGGTCGCCTGCACCGTGATCGTGTCGACGGCCTGGGCGATGATCTCGCCCGAGTTGATCCCGCCCACGACGTCGGTGCGGATGGCGAGCTCGCCATGCTGGACCTGGAAGGTGACGTAGATCAGGTCGTTCGCCGGATCGGCGTCGGGATCGGAGATCGACATCCCGCTCAGCCAGGCGTTGGACGCATCCTCGCCGGTGCCGATCGTTCCGCCGAGCGAGTTGACCGGCGCGTCGTTGACCGCCGTGATGTTGACCGTGACCAGCTCGATGTCGAGCCCGGTGGCGCCGCTGCCCTGCCCGCCGCCCGGCGAGCCGTCGCTGAAGCCGGCGGCGAGGATCACCGACGAAGGCGGAGCGTCGCTAAGGTTGGTGTAGGTGATCGAATGGATCACCTCGTCGACCAGGGCGCTGGTCGCCGCCGTCTCCAGGCTGGTGAAGGTGATCGAGATGATGCCGTTGGAGTCGGCGTTGATGTAGCCGAAAATCTGGCCGCCGGTGGTCTTGAGGTTGATCCCGTCGATCGTGAAGTTCGGTCCCGCCACCAGGTCGAAATCGTCCTGCGCGGCATTGGCGGCCGGGTTGCGGTTCACTCCGAAGCTCGCTCCGGCATAGTCGCCGAGCCCGCCGTTCCTGGCGTCGAGGTCGACATCGGAGACGCTGACGCCCGAGAGGATGTAGGCGGCGGTCTGCTCGGTCGCGCTGACCGGGGTGGAGGCGGTCAGGACCGGCGAGTCGTTGACGGCCGTCACGTCGACGGTGAGCGTGTTGCCGGACGCCGCGACATTGTTGTCGTCGTCGGTGACGACGAAGTGGATCGAGCCTTCGCCGTTGCCGTTGGCGTTCGCGTCGGCCTTGAAGCTGACCTTGCCGTCGTCGAGGTCCTGGAGGGTGAAGGCGACCGGGATCGACTGCTCGACCGGATCGGCGCCGCCGGCGCCGTCGGCGTCGTAATAGATCTTGCCGCCGCTGACCGAGTCGATGGTGACGCTCTTCAGCGTTCCGTCGACGTCGTTGAAGCCGAGGTCGGAGGCGTGGATCACCCGGAACGTGTCCTCGACCGCGGTGATCGTCGAGCTGGTCGCCGTCGGAGCGTCGGCATTGTCGTCGCTGACCGAGATCGTCGTCGTGGCGACGTTGCTGTCCGCCGCGCCGTCGTTGACGACGACGGTGACCGTCCGGGCGAGGTTGGCGCCGTGGTTGGTCGGATCGTCGCTCGAGCTCGAGAAGGTCACCGCCTGCAGCGCGGTCTGGAAATCGGCCGCGCTGGTTCCGGCTACGCCGACGAGCTTGACGAGCGTATCGGTGCTGCTCGGATCGATCGTGATTCCGGCCGGAAGCCCGCCGACGTTCAGCTTGTCGCCGGTCACCGCGTTGGTGAGGGTGATCGTCGCGCTGACGATGTCGTCGCCCGAATCCGCGTCGGTGATCTGCACGTCGGCATCGGCGATCGCCGCGGCGGCGCCGCCCTCGGTGTAGCTGCTCGCGAAAGCGGAGCCCGTGGCGGTGCTGCTGTTGTCGGAATCGAGGTCGAGCACCGGCGCCGCGTTCGCGGCGGCGATGTCGAACGTGTAGGTGTTCGGGGTCTGGTCGGTATCGATCCCGCCGTTCGCGATCCCGCCATTGTCCTGCACCTGGAAGGTGAAGGTCGGGTGCGTGTTGCCCGATCCGGCCGGAGCGTCGTAGGTGAGCAGGTGGCTGTTGAGATCGGCAAGCGTGATCGTCGCGCCCGCCGAGATGGCGACGCCGTTCAGCTTCAGAGTGCCAGTCGTCGGCAGGGTGGTGATGATCACCGCTTTGAACGCGTTGCCGTCGATCGGATCGCTGAACCCGTCGGTGAAGTTGGTCGCGTCGAACGTATAGCTGGCGCCCTCGACCACCGGACTTTGTTCGTCGGTGCCCGACGGCGCGTCGTTCACCGAGTTGACGGTCACGGCGACGTTCTTGCTGTCGGTGGTCGCCGTTCCGGTGCCGGTCGCGACGGTTCCGCCGAAGCCGTCGGTCGCGCTGAACGAGATCTGGGCCGAGCCGTTGTAATTGGCGTCCGGCGTGTACTTCGCCGTCGCGAGCGCGGTGTTGATGTCGGCGAGCGTACCGTGGAACGTCATCGACGCGTCGGCGGTGCCGTCGCTTCCGCCGGTGAAGGTGAGCCCGGTGAGGGTCGTCAGGGTCAGGACGCCGTGGGTCGACGACAAGGTGACCTCATAAACGCCGGCTGGCGCCAGCGCCGCGTCGACGTCGGAGATTGACAGGCCTGTGACGGCGACGTTGGACGAATCCTCGTTCAGCGCCAGGTTCGTCGGCGCCGCCGCGGTCACCGGATCGTTGACCGCGCCGACCGTCACCGTCGCGGTGGCCGTCGCGGTATGGCCGTTGCCGTCGCTGATCGTATAGTCGAACGACGCGATGCCGTTGAAATTGGCGGTCGGCGTGAAGGTGACGATCCCGCTCGCGACGCTCGCCGTTCCGTTGACGAAATTCGACACGGCGGTGATCGTCAGGGTGTCGAGATCGGCGTCGGTGTCGTTGCCGGTCAACTCCGTCGAATATTGCGCCTGGGTTTCCTCGGTGGCCGTGACGCTGTCCGGGTTGGCGACCGGCGCCGCATTGGCGACGAAACCGAAATCGAGCGAGTTGTTGATGTCCTTCTTCGGGGTCGCTCCGCCGTCGAAGACCGTCTCGGTGCCGTAGGCGAGCGTGATCGGCGAGGCGACGACGCTTCCGCTGGGACCGGCGATTCCGTTGTCGTCATTGTCGGTGTCGTTGTCGGGATCGAGCCCGCCGAACACGCCGCGGGTTCCGACGAGCGCGCCGCCGCCGGTGAAGTTCGAGGCGTCGACCCGGACGATGTAATTGCCCGCCGACAAATTGGCGAAGCTGTAGCTTCCGATCGCCGCTCCGGTGCCCGCCGTCGTGGTGGTCAGAAGCTGGACGTCGGTGCCGATGTCGAGCACGCCGTTATTGTTGGTGTCGGCGAACAGGGTGAGGGTGACCCCGTTCCGGCCCTCGCCCGCGTCGAAGATGTTGTTGTTGTTGGCGTCGACGAAGACCCGGTCGCCGATCGTCATCGTGTCGACGACGGTGACGTTGGTGTTGCTGGCGGTATCGGCGATGTTGTCGCCCTTGGCGGTCGCCGTATTCGAAAGCGGCGAGATGACCTGGTTGAAATAGGAGGTGACGGTCGCCTGGAACTGGACGTCCACCGACTTGCCCGCCGGCAGGGTGCCGATGTCGGCGACCGGGGAGAGCAGGAAAGCCTCGTGGGCCGGCGCGTGGCCGTCGGCCAGGGCCGCCTCGCCGGCGGCGGGCAGGCGCCGCTCGCCGATGTCGACATAGCCGTACATCAGGTCCTCGACCTTCGCGGTGAGGTAGCTGTCGTCGAGGCCGATCTGGTGGCCGAGCTCGTGCATCAGGACGGTCAGAAGGTCGACATGTCCGGAAGCGCCGCCCGCGGCGGTCGCCTTGAGCCGGGTTCCGGCGCTGGCGAACTCGCTGTCGTCGCCCGGCGTGGAATCGACGAACCAGCCGTAGCCGGCGCCGTCCTCGTCGATCTGGATCGAGCCGGGCGCGGCCTGGCCGATCTGGACTCCCATCATGTCGTTCAACGTGACCTGGACGGTCTTCATCGTGGCGATCTGCTCGGCCGTCGCTCCGGCGGCCGCCCAGCGGTCGATCGCCGCTCCGACCAGGAGGTTGAGCTCGGCCTGGGTGACCTTGCCGTGATCCGCGACGGCCGGAGCCGCGGCGGAGGCATCGGCCGCGGGAGTGGATCCGGGCGGCGTGGACTCGGGCGAAGTCGCGGCCGGCGGGGAAGCCGGGGCGGCGGAAGAAGCGGGCGCGGGCGGAGTCGCCGCGCCGGCCGCCGGGGCCGGAGCCGCGCGGACGGCGTGGGGCGAGTCGCTCGGGCTCGGCGAGTCGGCGGCGCCGTCCGACGCCTCGAGGCCGCGGATCCCGCCCCGGCCGATCGCTCCGCCCGGATGGGCGGTGCGCGGGTCGGCGGTGACGGCGGCCTGGTCGACCGTCGAATCGGCGGCCGGAGCGGCGGCCGGGGACTGCGCGGCCGACGGCTGTGGCGCCGGGAAGGCCGGGTTGGCGTTGAGCAGAAGCGGCGAAGGCAGGGTCGGCTGCGGAACGCTCGCCGTACTGTCGAAGCCGCCGCCGCCGCCGCCGCTGTTCTCGGTGATGAACCAGTCGCCGTTGGCGCCGTTCGGAACGTTGGCCTTGCCGATCAGGTAGTTCTGCACGGTGGCGGTGCTGTTGTTGGCGCCGCCGATGCCGAGCAGCTCGACCGTGGTCAGGAAGCGCTGGCGGACCATGAAGTCGGTGTTTCCGCCCGACGAGTTGGAGCCCGCCGTATTGTTGTGCATGTCGAGCCGGAGAGTGCCGACGTCGCCTGCCTGGGTGCCGGCGACGATGGCGATGCCTTCGAAGCCGTTCAGCGTATTGGTGACCGCGACCGTGTTGTTGAAGATCGTCGCGTTGACGGTGTGCGCCGCGTTGGCGTCCTCGCCCATCGAGACGAGGATGCCTTCCAGCACGCCTTTGATGTTGTTGTTGCTGATGACGATGTTGGTCGTTCCGGAGCCGACCGAGAAGAGCCGGATTCCCGCTCCGCCCGCGCTCGCCGAATCCACCGCCGAGGCGTTGCCGATATAATTGTTGTCGATCTTGCCTTCCAGGATCGCCCCCGCCGGAGTTCCGCCGGCCTGGTTGATGTTGATCGAATGGGAGACGGCGTTGTTCGTCCCCTTGAGGAAGGTCGGGGCGGCGGCCGTGCCGTTGTCGTGGATGTTGAAGCGGACGGTGCCGCTGTCGTTCTGCGCGATGTTGATCGCGCTCGCGCCGACGTTGGTGAAGGTGGCGTTGGCCACCGTCACCTCGAGCGTTCCGGTGCCTTCGTTCTGGGCCTGGATGCTGTTCGAGAAGAGGTTGTTGAAGTCGCTTCCGTTGACGACCCGCAGATCCACGCTCGAAGCGCCGTCGGCGGTCAGGTTGATGCCGTGGCTGCCGTTCGGCGCCGCGGCGGTGCCGGTGCTGGTGAAGTCGACATTGTTGAACTCGACGTCCGCCGAAGTCGCCCCGGCCGCGTCGTTGGTATAGTGGACCTGCTCGTGCTCGTTGTTGGTCAAGGTGTCGTCGGTGAAGCGGACGGTGCCGGTGACGTTGGTCGCGTCGACGCCATGCTCGTTGAGCGCGTCGCCGTTGTTGACGATGTTCGACTGGGTCAGGCTGAAATTGACGACGTTCGACAGGCGGATTCCGTCGTCGAGTCCGTTCTGCACCGTCATCTGGTCGAGCGAGATGTCGCGCGCGTTGCTGATCGAGATTCCGGCATTGTCGGCGCCGAAGCCGACGGCGCCGCCGATCGTGCCGCCGGCCGTCTTCGACGTGCCGGCGTCGCCGGTGATGGTGAGGCCGCCATGGACTCCGGCCGTCGTGCCGGTGTTGTCGAGGAAGATGCCGTAGCCCGACGGGTCGCTGGCGTTGACGCTCTTGAAGGTCAGGCCGGTCGAGCCGATGCGGACGTCGTCGACGTTCAGAGCCACGCCGTTCGCCGTGCTGATCGTGTTGTTCGCGCCGGTGATGGCGATCGAGCCGGCGCCGATCGTGGTGCTGGTCGCGTTGATGCCCTTGCCCGCGCCCGTGGTGGTGACGGCGAGGTTGCCGCCGGTGAAGGAAAGGGCGGCTCCGGTCGTCTGGGTGTTGGTGAAGGTCAGTGCGTCGTTGCCGCCGGTGGTCAGGGTGACGTTGCCGGTGAAGCCGATCGTCCCGCCGCTATTGTCGGTCAGTCGGATTCCGTTGTCGAAGAGGCCGGTGGCGGAGATGGTGCTCGAGAAGCTGACCGCGCCGCCGGTGTGGCTGGCGACCTCGACGACGTTGCCGGCGGTCGTCTTGGTGACGGTCGCGCCGACCGTGACGTTGCCGCTTCCGCCGGAGACGAGGACCGCTTCCTGGGTCGGATCGTTGATATTGCCGATCGCTCCGCTGGTGATCGTCACCGCGTTGGTCGCGCCGGTGATCTCGACGCCCTGGCCGGCGGTGTTCTGGATGGCGATGTTGTCGATGGTGACGGTGCCGTTCGCGCCGTTCAGCTCGACTCCGTCGTCGCTGGTGTTCGAGACTCCGACATTGCCGAGGCTGAAGTTCGTGGACGAGCCGCCCTCTATCCGGATTCCGTCCGATCCGACGCCGGTCGTTCCGGTCACCGTGATCTGGTTCGTGGTGAAGGTGCCGCCGTCGAGGTTGTTGACGTGGACGGCGGTGCTGGTGGTCGACGCGCCGGTGATCGCGGTATCGAGGGTGATGCCGCTGGTCGCCGCGTTGGAAATCTCGACGAGCTGGCCGCCGTTGGTGGTCGACAGCGTGTTGCCGGTGCCCGAGATGTTGAGCGCATGGGTCGAGCCCGCGGCGTTGCTGTCGAACACCGCCGCGCCGTCGCGTGTCGAGATGGTGAGGGTGCCGCCGGTGAAGTTGACCGAGCCGGCCGTCGAGCTGCCGATGTTGATTCCGCGGCCGGAGGCGGTGCCGGCCATGTCGATGTCGGTCGGCGTCTCGACGTTGACGGAGCCGCCGCTCTGCCCGCTGATCGAGAAGGCGTGGCCGGTCGTGCCGGCGGCGAAGTCGATGTCGACGGCGCCGGTCTGAAACTTGATCGTGCCGCCGCTCTGGCCCGTTACCTGGATGGCGTTCTGAGTGCCGCCGGTGACGGCGATCGTCTTGGTGCCGCCGAAGTTGATGATTCCGCCGGCGATGTTCGACAAGGCGATACCGGCCGTGGTGTTGCTGGCCGTGCTGGTCTGGGAGATGTTCCCGCCGAAGGTGACGGTGCCCGCGGCGGCGAGCCGGTCGGCGATGTTGACCGCGGAGCCGGTCGACGAGCTGCCGATCGTTCCGGCGTAGCTCACCGCGATGGTTCCGCCGCTGCTCGGGCCCGCGCCGCCGATCTGGAAGCCGTGGCTCGACTCGCCGGCGATGCTTCCCGCGGCGGCGGTGAAGGTGCCGGAGATGAGCGCGGTCCCGCTGGCGGCGGTGCCGGCGAGCTGGACGCCCTGCCCGGCGCTGGTGCCGGTGGTGCTGAGCGAGGTCAGCGCGACGTTGAGGTTTCCGCCTTGGTCGATGTCGACCGCCTGGCCGGCGCCGGAGATGCTGACCGTGTCGACGTTGAGCGTTCCCGCCGCCGTCGTGACGCTGCCATTGCCGTCCTGGAGGCCGACCGAGCTGTTGGCGGTGCCGTTGAGGTTGACTCCCGAGATCGTGTTGTCGGTCGAGAGGGTGACGCCGTAGCTCGAATAGTTGATCGTCGCGTTGGACGAGCCGTTGGCGCCGGAATCGCCGATCGCGATACCGTTGACGGTGAGCGAATGGCCGTCGCCGTAGAGCTTCTGCCCGGCTTCGAGCGTGATCCCGCCGGTATAGGCGGTTCCGCGATTGTAGACGAAGATCGTGTCGTTGGCGCCGTCGACGTCGTCGTCGCCCTTGATGGCGTCGGCGGGGCCGACCGTCCCGGCCGCGCCGGTGCCGTCGTCGTTCAGCGATCCCAGGCTGGTGAAGGCATGGAGGTAGCTTCCGTCGGCGCCCGCGGCGCTGGCGTTGCTGTCCACGTACCAGACCATGCCGTTGATGGTGATGTTGACGTGGCCGCTGGAGACGCTGGTCAGTCCCTGCGCGTCGGTGATGAAATAGTCGAACGACGCGGCGCCCTGGTAGCCGGTCTCCGGAACGATCTGGAGGTTGCCGCCGCCGATGTCGGTGACGGTGACGTGGCTCGCATTGGCGAAGCTCGAGATGACCAGGCTGGCCTCGGGCCCGTCGGGGTCGATGTCGTTGCCGAGAAGGGCGGAGGCGGAGATGACGTAGGGGGTGTTGCCGACGAGGGTCAGCGGAGCGCCGTTATAGTCGTCGAGCGCGATCGGAGTGATCTTGACCGTGCCTAGGTCGGTGATCTCGAGCCCGCTCTGGCTGTCATACACCTTCAGGTTCGCGATATCGAACCCGTTGCTGTTCTGGATCAGGATGTGGACCAGCAGGGTCTCGCCGGGATCGACGACCCCATCGCCATCCGAATCCGTGAACAGCGTCGACGTGCGCGTGACGGTAACAGCCATTTTAACCCCCCAGGAGCGCGGGTCCCCATCGCGCCGCAGTCGGACGCGTCTCTACCCAGCCTGAAGCAATGGCACCGAAATGGAGCCCGGTCCAGCCCCATTGATCTCGATCAGTGGAGATTCCCGTTACGCGCTGGCCGTTTAGCCGGGATTCGAAGCTTCGCGCCGGTCGCTATTCGCGGAACGCCGTGTCGGTCAGGCGGGTGATCGGCGTCAGGATATATTCCATGATCGTCCGCTTGTCGCCGAGCAGGGCGACGTTGGCGACCATGCCGGTGCCGATCGGAAGCATGTGTCCGGACCGGTCCTTCAGCGCGTTCGAGGTGGTCCGGACCTGGACGATGTAGAAGCTCTCGCCGCTCTTCTCGTTCACCGTCACGTCCGGGGAGATCGCCGTGACGTGGCCGCGAAGCGACCCGTAGACCGACGGATCGTAGGCGGTGACGTCGACCTTGGCCTTCTGCCCGATCCGGACGAAGGCGATGTCCTGCGGCCTCACCATCGCTTCCACCAGCAGGCTTTCCTCGGACGGGACGATTTCGAGCAGCGGCGCTCCGGGCGCCACCGCGCTCCCGACCGTCGTCACCAGGACTCGGTTGACGTGCCCGGGCAGAGGCGCCCGGATCGTCGTCCGCGCGAGCCGCTCGGCGAGCGCCGGGATCGCGCTGCTCCGGGCGGAATATTCGCCCTGGGCGGTGGTCAGTTCGTTTGCGGCGAGGGTACGCCAGTCCTGCCTCTGCTGGGCAAGCGTCGCCTGAGCCTCGCTGATCGCGCTGTGGGCGCGCGACAGCGCCGCCGAGGCGGCGGCGGCCTCGCTGACCGCGACCTGATAGGCGCTCTCGGCCTGGCTGAGCGACAGCCGCGGCTCGATCCCCTTCTCCACCATCGGCCGTATGAGGTCGAGCTCCTCCTTGCGCGCGTTGCGCGCCGAGACCCGGGCGTCGTAGGACGCCGAGGCCTCCTGGACCGCCCGCTGCGCCTGGGTGATCCGGGCGTTGCCGGCGTTCACCAGGCTTCCAAGCTCCGCCATGCGCGACGCGTGGAGGGCCCGCTCGACCTGGATCTGGCGCGCGACCTCGGCGTTTCCGGCGGCGGGATAGACCGGCTCGCGGCCCGTCACTTCCGCCTGCAGCCGGGCGATCTTGGCGGAAAGCGCGTTCACCGAGGCCTCGCCGCTGCCCAGCTCCGATCCGCTCTGGGTGCGGTCGAGCCGGATCAGCTCCTGCCCGGCCTGGACCGCCTGGCCGGTTCGCACCATGATCGCCTCGACCACTCCGCCCTCGAGGTTGGAGATGACCTGGAGGTGCGAGCTGGCGACGATCCGTCCGCCCCCGCGCACCGTGCGGTCGAGCTTGGTGAGCGACGCCCAGGCGATGAAGGCCACGAAGAAGGCCGCCACCACCCACAAGAGGATGTTGGAGGCGGTGCGCGGCTTCACGTCGCCGGCGATGTCCTCGATGTGGCGATGCTCGTTCATTCTCTCACGCCGCTTTCTGCGGAGCGGGCCGCGTCAGCTGTTTCAGCACCTCGTCGCGCGGACCGTCGGCGACGACCCGGCCCTTGTCGATGAGCAGGATCCGGCTGACCAGGGCGAGCAGCGGCGGGCGGTGGGTGATGAGGATCAGGGTTCGCCCCTTCAGCTCCTCCTGGAGGCGCTGGATGAGCGCCGTCTCGGTCTGCGAATCCATCGCGCTCGACGGCTCGTCGAAGACGAGGAGCGGCGGGCTTCCGGCGAGCGCCCGGGCGATGGCGATCGACTGGCGCTGGCCGCCCGAAAGGCCTTCGCCGCGATCGGCGAGGCGGAGGTCGTAGCCGTTGGCGATCTGGCCCATGAAGGCGTGGGTTCCAGACAATTCGGCGGCCCTCACCATCTCCTCGTCGTCGACCGCCGCTCGCGCCAGCCCGATATTGTCGCGCACGGTGCCGCTGAGCAGCACGCTCTCCTGGAGCGCCACGCCCATGTTCCGGCGCAGGTCGGCGGGCGTGAGCTGGCGGATGTCGGTGCCGTCGACCATCACCAGCCCTTCCTCGGGCGGGTAGAGGCCCATCACAAGCCGGGCGATGGTGGACTTGCCCGAGCCGACCCGGCCGAGCAGGGCGACATGCTCGCCCGGCTCGACCGTGAAGCTGATGCTCTCCAGCGTCTTCTCCGGCGCTCCGGGATAGCGGAAGCTGACGTTGCGGAACTCGACCCGCCCCTTGAGCGCGCTAAGCTTGATGCCCTCTCCGACCGGACCTTCCGGAGGCAGGTTCATCAGGTCGTTGAGCTGGCGATAGGCGGTCCGGGTCGAGGTCAGCCGCGACAGGAGCTGCGAGATCTGGGCGAGCGGAGCGACCGCCCGGCCGGCGAGGATCGAGCAGGCGATGAGGCCGCCCATGGTCAGGTCCTGGGTGGCGATCAGCCCGACTCCGACCACTACCACTCCGGCATAGGAGATGGTGCCGGCCGAGGTCGCGGTCGTGATCCCGATGCTGGCCACCAGGCGCTGGCGGAGCGAGCTGGCGCTGTGCTGGTCCACCGCCTTGGCCCAGCGGCGGGCGAGGAGCGGGCCGGCGCCCGTCGCCTTCACCGTCTCGAGCCCGCCGACCGTCTCGACCAGCACGGACTGCTTCTGGAGGCCCTCGCCCATCGACTTGGCCGAAAGCCGGTCCATCGCCGGCTGGGTGAGCAGGCCGACTCCGACGACCACTGGGATGGCGAGCGCCGGAACCAGCACCACCCAGCCGCCGATCAGTGCGACGACGGCGAGGGTGATGAGGATGAACGGGAGGTCGACGATCGCGGTGAGGGTCGCCGAGGCGAAGAAGTCGCGAAGCGCCTCGAGCTCGCGCATCAGTCCGGTCAGCGAGCCCGTCGAGCCCTTCTTGAGGTCGAGCCGGAGTCCGAGCAGCCGGGCGAAGACCGACTCGCCGATGTCGCGGTCGATCGAGGCTCCGGCGATGTCGACGAAATAGGCGCGAAGCAGCTTCAGCACGAAATCGAAGATCACGATCACGACGAGGCCGATGCTCAGCGCGACCAGCGAGGAGGTGGCGTTGTTCGGGACGACCCGGTCGTACACCGTCATCGTGAACAGCGACGTCATCAGGCCGAAGATGTTGATCATCACGGCGGCGAGCGCGACCTTCATGTAGATCGGCCGGTTGCGCCGCATCGGCTCCATCAGCCACTCGCCGAACCGCCGGTTCGGCACCTTGATGATCTCTTCGCTCACTTCTGGCCCCCTACTCGCGCCGGGTCGATGTGCAACTCGGCGAGCAGTCCGCCGGTCCGCGAGAGGAGCACGTAACGCGCCGCATCCAGCTCGCTCAAGGCCCGGATATAGGCCGTCGCCGTCTCGAAATACGAATCTTCGGCGGCGACGACGTCGAACAGCGTCCCGCGCGAATTGATGAACCGCTCGACCAGCACGTCGCGCGAGCGGCGGCTGGCGAGGTAGTTCGCCTCCATTGCCTTCAGCTGGTCCTCGAGCGCCTTGACGTCCGACCAGGCGATCGAGGCGTCGCGGGCGGATTCCTCGCGGATCCGGGTGGCACGCGCGTCGGCCGAGCGCGAGCGCGCCTCCGCCTGGGCGAGCCGCGCCTCGGTCCCGCCGAACAGCCTCTGGCGGAGGGTGACCCGGCCGCGAATGTCGTAGTCGGTCGCGTTCTCGAAGACTCCGTAGCGGCCGGCGTCGACGCCGACTCCGATCTGCGGCAGGCGGTCCGCGCGGGTCGCCTTCGCCTCCTGCCGGGCCGCGTCGGCATTGGCCTGGGCGGCGCGCGGCTGCGGAGCGCTCATCGCCTGGAGCTGGGCGGCGTCGTTGCTCATCGCCGGAAGCTCGGCGACCGGAGCGCGCTGGAGGCTCGGCGGCGGCGGAGCGCCGGTCAGCTGGGTAAAGCGCGCCTCGGCATTGGCGAGCTGGCGGCGGAAGCCGGCGAGCCGGGTCTGCGCGGAGGCCAGATAGCTTTCGACCCGCGCCGTGTCGCCGGGCGCCGAGACGCCCTGGCGGATCCGCTCCTCGACCGCGGCCCGGAGCTCCTCCTGGTTCGACACGAAATTCTCGGTGAGGGCGACCAGAGCGCGATAGGCGAAGACGTCGTACCAGGCGGCGATCGAGTTGAGCGCGATGCTGTCGGCGCTCGCCTCGGCGTCGGCGGCGGCGGCGCGAAGGCGCGCTCCCGCGGCTTCCACCCGCTTCGCGCCGGCGCCGAAATCGAACACGGTCTGCGACACCGAAAGGGTCGCGTCGGTGCGCTGGTTCGGGCGCGAGCGCTCGATGATGTTGTTCGGGTCGTTCGAAAATTCGCGGGCGATGACCTTGTAGGACGAGACGCTTAGATCGATCGAGGGAAGTCGGCGCTCATAGGCCTCGTCGACGATCGACCGGGCCTCGCTGGTCTGGGCCTCGGCTTCCTGCGTCGCGGGGTGGTTTTCCACCGCCTGGCCGATCGTCGAGCGGAAGAAATCCGGCGACGCCTGGCTGCGCGCGAGCCTAAGGATCGGATCGGCGGAGACGTCGATCTTCATCGGATCGGAGGAGGGCGGCGGCAAGGTGGGCGAGTCGACGGTCTGCGACAGAGCCGCACCGGCCGTCGACAGCATAAGCGCAAAGGTCAGCGCCCTTTCAAATCGCATGTTTCGATGGTCCCACCCAGCCCGAAGGCGCGCGCTTTACTCAAGTTAAGCCGAGGAAACCAGAGAAAAGGCTTGCGGTTCAGCCGATTGGGGGCTCACTCCGGCTCGGGAAATCGCGCCACGCAGGCGAAGCGGGGCGCCTCCTCCCCGCCGATCACGGGCCGCCCGGCGACCGTCACCCAGACATGGGCCAGGAGCTCTCCGGCGGAGTCCCGGGCGACTCCGTAGTGAAGCACGGAGGCGACTCCCCGGCGGCGGAGCATCCGGTGGACGGCGAGCCCCCGCTCGAAGCAGAGCGCCCGCCACGGCACCCGCGCGCCCCAGGCGTCGACCGACCAGCCGAGCTTGCGCAGGAACGTCTCGTCCGGCGCGGCCCCCTGCCTGCCCGGCCGCGAGGCGCGGGCGGCGAGCCGCTTGAACGGGACCAGCCGGATCGCGGCGGAGGCGAGCACGAGGGCGGGAAGCGCTTCGGCCAGCAGGCGGAAATTGACCGCGCCGAGGCGGCGCAGGCGCCGGAAGGGCGGCGAAAGGACCATGACCCCGTCTACAGAGGCGCCCCCCGGACAAGCAATCTATTGTTCCCGAAGCGCCGGCTGGCTACGCCGCTTTCTTCGTTTTGCGCGCTTTTTGCGTTTTTCCGCTTGTTGCGAAAGCCTGCCGTGCCCTTCCCCCGGGAGTTCAAACTCGTCGCCGCCTGCTGCCGCTGGCCCCCGTCGCCGGAGCGCGAGGCCGCGGTGCGTGTCGCCGCCGGCGACTCGGTCGACTGGCCGTTCCTGCTCCGGGTGACCCGGCGCCACCGGGTCGAGGGACTCGTCCATGACGGCCTCGCCCGGGCCGGGATCGCCGTTCCGGGCGACACCGGCGCCGCGCTCGCGGCGGCGGGCGCCGCGGTGGCGCTGGAAAATCTCGCTTTCGCGGCCGAGGCGCACCGACTTCGCCGCGCCTTCGATTCGGCCGGGATCGATTTCCTGTTCGTGAAGGGCGTCACGCTCGCCATGCTCGCCTACGGAACGCTGGCCCTGAAGCGGGCGGTCGACATCGACATGGCGATCGCCGCTCCGGCGCAGGGCGCCGCCTTCGCCCTGCTGGCCGAGTCCGGCTATCGCTGCGTCGAGCCCGGTCCCGAGGCGAGCGAGGCGGAGATCCTCGCCTGGACCGCCCGCAACAAGCACAGCGCGTGGCGGCTCGGCTCGATTCTCGTCGAGCTTCACGCCAGCCTGGTCGACAGCCCGCGCCTGCTGCTCGGAGTGTCGCTCGACTCGCCGCGCCGGGAGGTGGCGGTGTCCGGCGGGATCAGCCTTCCGACGCTCGCCGCCGACGAGCTGTTCGCCTATCTGTGCGTCCACGGAGCGACCCACGCCTGGTCGAGGCTCAAATGGCTCGCCGACGTCAACGCGCTTCTAAGCGACGCGGATGACGGCGACCTTGTCCGGCTTCATCGCCGCTCCGTGGAACTGGGCGGCGGACGCACCGGCGGCCAGGCGCTCCTGCTGTGCAACGCGCTGTTCGGCCTGGCCCTTCCCGACACGCTCGCGGCCGAGCTTCGAAGCGACGGCGGAACGCGCCGGATCGCCGATACGGCGCTCGAATCGATGGTTCGCGGCGGCGCCGACGCCGAGCTCGACGCCCAGATGCTCGGGACGACCGCGATCCACATCTCGCACCTGCGCTTCGAGCGCGGGTGGCGCTTCAAGGCCGCGGAAATCGCCCGCAAGCTCGGCTCGGTCGGTGGATCGCCCCTGCTCGCCCTGCCGCGCTGGCTGCTCCGCCGTGCGAGGGGCTCGGCCAAGGGCTAGGATTTCTGTCGCGACGTGGTCGAAACCCATTGCCGTCATGCCGGACTTGATCCGGCATCCACCTTCTTTTCCCCTGTACCGCGAATGGAAGGTGGACCCCGGATCAAGTCCGGGGTGACGATCCTCGCCCGACCGAGTTTCAGGCCGCCTTGGCCCCGTCGAGCCTTCGCGCAAGCGCTACGAACAAATAGATGAGCGGCGGCACCATCACCGCCGAGAGCACCACCTTGGCGAGCATCTGGCCGAGCAGGAGCTGGCCGATCGGGAACACGCCGTAAAAGGCGATGGTGACGAACAGCAGGGTGTCGACGACCTGGGAAAGCATGCTGGAGATGCCGGCGCGCAGCCAGAGAAGCCGGCCGCCCTCGTTCTTCTTCAGCTTGCTGAAGATGAGCACGTTCAGCATCTGCGAGGTCCCGTAGGCGACGATCCCGCCGATCCAGATCCGGAAGGTCGATCCCATCATCGTCTCGAACGCGGCCAGCCGCTCCGGCTGCATGCCCTTGGCGGGCGGAAGATGGAGAACGAGCTCGGTAAGCGCGATCGAAAAGACCAGCGGCACGAACCCCCACAGAACCAGCCGGTTCGCCGTCTCGCGCCCGAACAGCTCCGCGACCGAGCTCGACGTCACGACCAGCATCAAGAAGGCGAAGATGCCCGCCTCGACCGCGAGCGGCCCAAGCGCCACCTGCTTGTTGCCGAGCACTCCCGCGATACACACCATTCCGCCGTAGAAGATGGCGAAGAGGAAGAGCGAACGGGGGATGGAGAGGCTGTTCGGAGTGTCCATGGCGGGTGCGTAACCGGTTTGAACGGCGCCGTCACTACGGCGCTTCCCGTCGCCCCAGCGAAGGCTGGGGCCCCAGGGGGTGAAGAACACCGGCGCCTTTCACCCCCTGGGGTCCCGGCCTCCGCCGGGACGACGGGCTGTTCCGAAAAGGGCTTCCCGTCGCCGCCCTTTGCGGCCAGAAGCCGGGCCCGTGACTGAACCCCGCCTGGACGTGCTCGCGATCGGCGACGCCATTGTCGATGTCATCGCCAGCGCCGAGGACAACTTCCTGGCGGCCGAGGGACTCGTCAAGGGGTCGATGCGGCTGATCGACGCGGAGGAGGCGACGCGCCTCTACGCGCACATGGGCCAGGCGCGCGAGACGAGCGGCGGATCGGCCGCCAACACGATGGCCGGGATCGCCGCGATGGGCGGCCGCTCCGGCTTCGTCGGCCAGGTCGCGGCCGACCAGCTCGGCGAGATCTTCGCCCACGACATACGCGCCCTCGGAGTCGAATATCGCACTCCGGCGAAGGGCGAGGACATCCCCACCGGCCGTTGCCTGATCCTGGTCACGCCCGACGGGCAGCGGACGATGAACACCTTCGCCGGAGCGTCCCACACCTTGGCGAGCGACGCCATCGACGCCGAGCAGATCCGCTCCGCCGCGATCCTCTATCTCGAGGCTTACCTCTGGGTTCCGGACGGGCCGCGCAAGGCGATGCTCGAAGCCATCGAAATCGCCCACGCCGCGAAGCGCGAGGTCGCCCTCACCCTCTCCGACATCGCCTGCATCGCAAAGCGCCGCGACAGCTTCGTCTCGCTGATCGGCGACGGCGCCGTCGATCTGCTCTTCGCCAACGAGCAGGAGATCAAGGCCTTGTCGGGAGAGGCGGATTTCGAGCGCGCGCTCGCCTCCTTCGAAGGGAAGGTGCCGCTGGTCGTCGTCACCTGCAGCGAGAAAGGCGCGATCGCGATGGCCTCGGGCAGGCGGATCCACGTTCCGGCCGCTCCCGTCGACAAGGTGATCGACACGACCGGGGCCGGCGACCTGTTCGCCGCCGGCTTCCTCTACGGCCAGTCGCACGGCCGAAGCATCGAGGACAGCCTCCGCCTCGGCTCGCTCGCCGCCGCGGAGATCATCTCCCACTTCGGCGCCCGTCCCGAAGCGGACCTGAAGGCGCTGGTGGCATGAGGCGGGTCGTCCTCGTTTCTCCCTCTCCCCGGCGGGGAGCGGGTCGGGGTGAGGGGGCTCGGCGGCGGAGCTTCCTCTCGAACTCAGTACCCCCTCACCCTGTCCTCTCCGCCAGGGGGGGAGGGGAAATATGAAGCGCGTCGCGGTCTATTGCGGGTCCAGCATGGGCGCCGACCCGGCCTTCGCGGAGTCGGCGCGCGCGCTCGGCCGGGAGATGGCGCGGCGCGGGCTCGGCCTCGTCTACGGCGGCGGCAAGCGCGGCCTGATGGGCGTGGTCGCCGACGCCGTGCTGGAGGCGGGCGGCGAGGTGTTCGGGGTGATCCCGCAGTCGCTGGTCGACCTCGAGGTCGCCCATCTCGGCCTGACCGAGCTCCACACCGTCGAGACGATGCACGAGCGCAAGGCGAAGATGACCGAGCTCACCGATGCCTTCGTCGCCCTGCCCGGCGGGATCGGCACCTTCGACGAGCTGTTCGAGGCGTGGACCTGGAACGCGCTCGGCTACCATGCCAAGCCGTTCGCGCTGCTCGACGTCGCCGGCTTCTGGGACGGCTTGATCGGCTTTCTCGATCACGCCACGATGAGCGGGTTCATGTCCCCGGCCCGCCGCGCCCAGCTGATCGTCGCGGAAGGCATTGGAGAGGTGCTCGACAGGCTCGAATCCGCCGCGGGGGCGGGCGAGCGCAAGATGGTGTGGTGAGGCTCCTCGGGGGGACGAAATGCAAGTGAACCAAGCTCTGATGAGCGTCGCCGGCATGGCCGCGATCCTCGCCCTCGCCTTCCTCCTCTCGTCGAATCGGCGCGCCATCCGCCTGCGCGTCGTCGGCGCCGCCTTCGCGCTCCAGGCCGGGATCGCCGTCCTCGTTCTCTACACGAGCTGGGGCCAGAGAGGCATCAGGGCCATGGCTGGGGGAGTGGAAAATCTCCTCGGCTACGCGAACAAGGGCACCGAATTCCTGTTCGGTCCCTCGGCGACCAACCCGCTCGCCCAGACCTTCGCCTTGGGCGCCTTGCCCGTCATCATCTTCTTCGCGGCCCTGGTCTCGATCCTCTATTATCTCGGCATCATGCAGCGGGTCGTCCGCTGGGTCGGCGGAGCGATCGGCTGGGTGACCGGGATCGGGCGGGTCGAGTCGCTGGGCGCGGCCGCCAACATCTTCGTCGGCCAGTCCGAATCGCCGCTCGTCGTCCGCCCCTATCTCGCCGGCCTGGCGCCGCCCCAGATCTTCACCCTGATGACCGTCGGAATGGCGGGAGTCGCCGGGACCATCCTCGCCGCTTATGCCAGCCTGCTCGGCGCGCAATATCTCCCCTACCTGCTCGCCGCCGCCTTCATGTCGGCGCCGGGAGGAATCCTGATGGCCAAGATCATGATGCCCGACGTGATCGTCCCGCCGGAGCCCGAGCAGCTCGAGCTTCCCGCCGGCCGGGTCAGCGGCGCCGGCCCGGCGGCGCTCCTGCCGGAGACCGGGCCGGGAGTTCCGGCCGAGGTGGAGCTGGCCGAAAGCTTCGAGGAGGGAGAGCGGCCGGCCAACATCATCATGGCCGCCGCCCAGGGCGCCCAGACCGGCGTCAAGCTCGCCGTCGCGGTCGGAGCGATGGTGCTCGCCTTCGTCGCCCTCGTCGCGCTCGCCAACGGGCTCCTCGGCGGAGTCGGCGCCTGGTTCGGCTATCCGCAGCTAAGCTTCCAGGGGCTGGTCGGCACGATCTTCCGGCCGATCATGTTCCTGATCGGAGTTCCCTGGAACGAGGCCGGCACGGCCGGCGGCCTGTTCGGCACGAAGATGGTCCTGAACGAGTTCGTCTCCTTCATCGACCTCGGCCAGATGGGTCCCGCGGTGCTTAGCGCCCGGAGCCGCGCCATCGTCACCTTCTCGCTGTGCGGCTTCGCCAATTTCAGCTCGATCGCGATCCAGATGGCGGTGACCGGCGGGCTCGCGCCCAACCAGCGACCGGTCATCGCCCGGCTTGGAGTCAAGGCGCTGATCGCCGGATCGCTCGCCAACCTGATGAGCGCGGCGCTGGCGGGATTGCTCCTCCCGGCCTGAGCCCCTAAGGCCCGCCGCTTTCGATTCGCGGGCGGCCCGATTGGCGGGCCGGGCCCCTTTGCGGTAGAACCACATCCATGACCGAAATCGTCACCCCCAAGCGCGTCTTCCACCCGGCGCGCGAAGACGCCGAGGTGGGCAACAACCCCACCGTCGCGCCGCAGACCAGCCACGAAGCCTATCGCCTCGCCTTCCAGGACATGGACTTCCTGCTCCGCGAGGATCTGCGTCCGGTGCGCTTCCAGCTCGAGCTGCTGAAGCCCGAGCTTCTGCTCGACGAGGCGGGGATCGAATCGACCTTCGTCTTCTACGGCTCGGCGCGCATCCCCGAGCCGGCCAAGGCCGACGCCCTGATCGAGGCCGCCTCGACCGACTATCAGCGCAAGGTCGCCGAGCGGCTCAAGGCCAAGTCGAAATATTATGACGAGGCCCGGCGCCTCGCCGCGAAGGTCAGCTGCATCGCCCAGGCTCCGGGCGGGCGCCGCCAGTTCGTCGTCTGCTCGGGCGGCGGCCCCTCGATCATGGAGGCGGCGAATCGCGGCGCCGCGGACGTCGGCCAGGAATCGGTCGGGCTCAACATCACCCTGCGCCACGAGCAGATGCCCAACCCCTACGTCACTCCGAGCCTGAGCTTCCAGTTCCACTATTTCGCCCTTCGCAAGATGCACTTCCTCCTCCGCGCCCGGGCGATCGCCGTCTTCCCCGGCGGCTTCGGAACGTTCGACGAGATGTTTGAGCTTCTCACCCTCATCCAGACCGGCAAGATCAAGCCGATGCCGATCGTCCTGTTCGGCCGCGAGTTCTGGGAGCGCGTGGTGAACTGGGAGGCGCTCGCCGAGGAAGGGACGATCAACGTCGACGATCTCGACCTGTTCAAGTTCGTCGAGACGGCCGAGGAAGCCTGGGACCATGTCGCCGGCTTCTGGTCCGATCAGGGCGAAACCCTTGTGGCCGCGGCCTAGGCACGCCGTCATGCCGGACTTGATCCGGCATCCACCTTCTTTTCAAGGCGGCTGAAGCATGAAGAGGTGGACCCCGGATCAAGTCCGGGGCGACCGCTTCTGCTTTCTGGGCCATCTCTAATTGGCTTCCGCAGCTTCGGGGACTAAACCGCGCTCATGGACACCTTCACGCCCGCCCGCGCCGTCGCCTCGGTCTCCCTCTCCGCCTCGGACTCGGATCCCGAGGGCTTCGCCAAGGAGCTCGGCGAGTCGTTCGAGCGCTACGGCTTCGCGATCATCGCCGACCACGGCATTCCGGCCGACCTCATCGCCCGCGCCGAGGAGAAGGCGAAGGCCTTCTTCGCCCTGCCGGACGAGGTGAAGCGCGGCTACAAGATCGAGGGCGGCGGCGGAGCGCGCGGCTACACGCCGTTCGGGATCGAAACCGCCAAGGGCGCGACCGCCTACGACCTAAAGGAATTCTGGCACGTCGGGCGCGAGCTTGCCGCCGGCCATCCTTATGGCGAGGTGATGGCGCCCAACGTCTGGCCCGAGGAGGTCCGGTCCTTCCGCGACACCTTCCTCGAGCTGTTCGCCGCGTTCGACAAAGCCGGCTTGCGGATCCTCGAGGCGATCGCCCGCTACCTCGGACTCGCCCCCGATTATTTCGTCGACACGGTGAAGGACGGCAATTCGGTCCTCCGCCTGCTCCATTACCCGCCGACCGACGGGAACGGCCCCAATGTCCGGGCGGGGGCCCATGAGGACATCAACACCATCACCCTTCTGCTCGGCGCCGAGGAAGCCGGGCTCCAGCTGCTCGACCGCGACGGCAATTGGCTTCCGGTCACCCCGAAGCAGGGCGAGCTTGCCGTCAACATCGGCGACATGCTCCAGCGCCTGACCAACAACGTGCTTCGCTCGACCACCCACCGGGTCGTCAACCCGCCGCCGGAGCGCCGCGGCCATTCGCGTTATTCGATGCCCTTCTTCCTCCACTTCCGCCCCGACTTCCTGATCGAGACGCTGCCCAGCACGATCTCGGAGGACCGGCCCAACCTCTATCCGGAGCCGATCACCGCCCACGATTACCTCCTGGAGCGGCTTCGGGAGATCAAGCTGGTCTGAACTACCCCTCCCTGCGTGCGGGGAGGGGGATTTAGCCCGCGTCCTTCAGATTGGCCGGTCCGAAGCCGTGGGGGATGAGGGCGGAGATGCGGTCCGTTCGAGATTGTGTGCCGTCGCCGTTGGACGAGATCACCTCCACGTCCCGTCCCGCCAGCTGAGCCGCCTCGAGGATCGACTGGCGGCAGCCGCCGCAGGAGGTGACGAGCGATTCGCCTTTCAGACTTCCTCCACCGGCATTGCCGCCGCTGACGGCGATCCGCGCCACCTTGTCGAGGCCGAAGGCGTGCTGAGCGGCGGCGAGCGCGGCGACTTCCGCGCACACTCCGAGCCGATAGCAGGCATTCTCCATATTGGCGCCGGTCGCGACCTCCCCGTCGACCGACTCGATCGCGCAGCCGACGCTGAACCCGGAATAAGGCGCATAGGCGCGCAGGGCCGCCCGGCGGGCCTGCTCGACGAGGGGTGAGTAGTCGCTCATCGCTCCGTCATAGAGCCGCCGCGGCCAAAGGGTAGAGCCTCTGGCGCTCCGCTCCCGGCGCATTAAGGGTGAAGCCGAATCGCGACCGCCTGAAAGGCCTGAAAAACCTCGGTTTTCGCGGATATCATCTCGCCTTTTCCCGTTTTTTCGGAGGAACCGACAATGACCGCTCTCCGCCTCGCCCTCGCCGCCGCCGCCCTCGCCGGCTCGGCGCTCGGCGCCGCCCCCGCTCTCGCCTGGGGCAAGACCGGCCATCGGGTGGTGGCGCGGATCGCCGACGACGGGCTGAGCGCGGAGGCGCGGGCCAATGTGCGCCTCCTGCTCGGAACCGAAAGCCTCGACGAAGCGGCGACCTGGCCCGACGACATGCGCTCCGACCCCTCGCCTTTCTGGCAGAAGACGGCGACTCCCTGGCATTACGTCACCGTCCCCGGAACCGACTATGACGTCGCTCCTCCGGAAGGCGACGCGGTCACCGCGCTTCGCCGCTTCAGCGCGACCCTTCGCGATCGCTCCGCTCCGCTCGCCGACCGGCAGCTGGCGCTTCGCTTCATCGTCCATCTCGTCGCCGACCTCCACCAGCCGCTCCACGCCGGCAAGGGGACCGACAAGGGCGGCAACGACGTCAAGGTGACGTTCGCCGGCCGGCCGACCAACCTCCACTCGGTCTGGGACTCGGGCCTCGTCGACGACGAGCAACTGTCCTTCACCGAGCTCGCCGAGCGGCTCGAGCGCCGCACCAGCCCGGAGCAGGTGATCGCCTGGACCGACTCGAACCCGCTCCACTGGATCCACGAAAGCGCCGAGATCCGCGATACCGTCTACCCCGCACCGGGGAAAACCGAGCTCGGTTGGGATTATATCTACACGTCGCGGCCGATCGTCGATCGGCGGCTCTCCCAAGCCGGAGTGCGCCTCGCCGGCTATCTCAACGACCTCTTCCGTAAAGCCCCGCCCGTCGACCACCCGACCCCCGGCGGCCGCACCCGCCGCCACCGGACGGGATGACGGAAACCCCCTCGGGGGAGAGGGGGAACCCCCTTACCGGAACGGCGGCTCGTCGAAGCTGCGCAGCTTGCGCGAGTGGAGCTGCGTCCCCTCGCTCTTGAGCAGCCGGAGCGCCTCGATTCCGATTCGCAGGTGCTGGCTGATCGCCCGCTCGTAAAAGGCATTGGCCTGGCCGGGCAGCTTGATCTCGCCGTGGAGCGGCTTGTCCGAGACGCAGAGCAAGGTGCCGTAGGGAACCCGGAAGCGGTAACCCTGCGCCGCCACGGTCGCCGATTCCATGTCGATCGCCACCGCCCGCGACTGGTTGAAGCGGAGCGCCGACGATTGGTAGCGAAGCTCCCAGTTGCGATCGTCGGTGGTCACCACCGTCCCGGTGCGAAGGCGCCGCTTCAGATCCTGCGGCTCCTCCCCGCTCACCGCCGCCGCGGCATCGTAAAGCGCCTGCTGGATTTCGGCGATCGGAGGGATCGGCACTTCCACCGGAAGCGAGGCGTCGAGCACGTGATCGTCGCGAAGGTAGGCGTGGGCGAGGACATAGTCGCCGATCGTCTGGCTCGGGCGAAGACCGCCGCAATGGCCGATCATCAGCCACACTTCCGGGCGAAGGACGGCGAGGTGGTCGCAGATCGTCTTCGCGTTGGACGGGCCGACTCCGATATTGACCAGGGTGATCCCGCCGCCGCTGGGCGCGATCAGATGGTAGGCCGGCATCTGCACCTTGCGCCAGGCGCCGTCCGCGACCTCGGCCACCGGGTCGGGCGTGTCGCGGGTGACGAAGACTCCACCCGGCGCCGAAAGCGCCTCGTAGGGCGAGTCGTCGCGGCGAAGCTCCTCCGCGGCCCAGCGGACGAACTCGTCGACGTAGCGGACGTAGTTGGTGAACAGCAGGTAGCGCTGGGTGTGCTCGACCGGGGTCCCGGTATAATGGCGCAGCCGGGCGAGGCTGAAATCGACCCGCGGCCCGTCGAACAGGGCGAGCGGACGCTCGGCGTGGCGGCCATAATCCCAGGTGCCGTCCGCCACCTCGTCGCCGATATGGGCGAGCTCGGTCGCCGGGAACCAGCGAGCGAGATCGGCGGCCTTGACCTCGTCGAGGCGCAGGTCGTCGGTGCCGTCGAGCACATAGGGATAGGGGATCTCGCTCGGCGAGCGGCCGACGGAGACCTCGACCTGATAGTCGCGGACGAGATATTCCAGCTGCTCGGTCAGATATTTGCGGAAGTGGCGCGGACGGGCGACGCTGATCGCGTAGCGGCCGGGCTGGTTGAGCCGCCCGAAGGCGCGCGGCGGGAACAGCGCCGGCCGCTCCGAGCTGTAGTCGATCCGAAGCTCCGGATAGGCGAAGATCCCGGCCGAGCGCGCCTCCGGGTCCGGACGCTCCCCCGACCGCAAGTAGCGGGCCAGAGCGGTTCGCAAGGCGGCGGTCGATTCGTCGAACATCTCGCAGAGCGAATCGATGATGTCGGGAATCTCGTGAAGCTGGGTCACGCCTTTCCCTCCGGGGAGCCGGCGGAAGGCGGCGTCGCGGCTGGTGCTCTCATGCCCGGCGCATAAGCCAAGCGGAGCCGGGCCGGAAGCCTTTCCGCCGCGAAGAGTGGCGGAAAGGTCACGCCGCCGGGGATTCTTCGGCGCCCCTGTGGGTAAGTCGGTGGACAGCCCAAATACCGGCTTGGTCGCGCCGCGCGGGACCGCTATTCGGGGCCGGAAGTAGCGATTCTGACGGGGGAATCCTTAACCGGCAAGTGGATCGACGGCGCAGGCGGCCAGGCCGCGACTGCGCCCCGATGCACAGGGACCAAAGAGTCACACTGACGCAACAATGCCGGGGCAGGGCGCCCGCACGCTTCTACGAACACCTATTCACGAACACGCAGCCACCGAGGGGTCGAGGGACATGAGGAAATTCACGTTGTTGTGCGCGGCCGCCGCGGTCGTCGCGCCGGTCGCCGTCTATGCGCAGGAGACCACCTCCAGCATCACCGGCGTGGTGACGTCGAACGGCGCTCCCGTTCCCAATGCCCAGGTCGTGATCACCCACATCCCCTCGGGCACCGTCAGCCGCACGACGTCGGACGCGTCGGGCAACTTCACGGCGAGCGGCCTGCGCGTCGGCGGCCCCTTCACCGTGGCGGTCACCGCCTCGGGCTATAACGGAACCCAGGTCACCGACATCAACACCGTCGTCGGCCAGCCCTTCCAGATCCCGGTCGAGCTGGCCGCGGCAACCGAGGGCGGCCAGGAGATCATCGTCACCGCCGCCCGACTGTCGAGCGCGCGCACCGTCTCCCAGGGTCCGGCGACCGTGCTCAACGCCGAGCAGATCGCCAACATCGCCACCGTCAATCGCGACATTCGCGACCTTTCCCGCCGGGATCCGTTCGCGCGCCTCGACGACAGCCCCACGGGCGGCCGCGCCATTTCGTTCGCCGGCCAGAACGCCCGCTACAACCGCTTCTCGGTGGACGGAGTCGGGATCACCGACAATTTCGGACTGAACACCGACGGCCTGCCGTCGCGTCGGTCGCCGATCCCCCTGGACGCCATCGGCCAGTTCCAGGCGAAGGTCGCTCCCTATGACGTACGCGAAGGCAACTTCCAGGGCGGCGCGATCAACATCGTGCTTCGCTCGGGAACGAACGAATTCCAGGGCACCGGCTTCTATTCCTTCCTGAGCGACGAGCTCGTCGGCAAGCGGACCAAGCCGGGGCCGGGCATCCCGACCGGCCGAGCCCAGGTGCCGAACTTCAAGATCCAGAATTACGGCGCCGAGATTTCCGGGCCGATCATCCAGGACAAGCTGTTCTTCATGATCGCCGGCGAGCGGCTTCGCGGCGGCCGGCCGATCGCGGAAGGCCCGACCGACAATAATGCGGGCACGGCCATCCCGAACCTGACCCAGGCTCAGGTCGACCAGGTCAGCAGCATCGCCCAGTCCAAATACGGCTACGACACGGGCGGCGTTCTGCGCAATCTCGGCGACAAGGACGACCGCGTCGTCGCAAAGATCGACGCTAACATCTCCGACAAGCATCGCCTCGCCTTGACGTACACCTACGCCAAGGACGCGATCAATCTGCTCCAGAACACCTTCGCCTCGGTGACGACGGGCAATCCGGGCCTGGGCCTCGCCTCCAATGCCTACGTTCAGGGCAACCGGCTGCACACCGGCGTCGCCCAGCTCAACTCCGACTGGACCGACTCCTTCTCGACCGAGCTGCGCGGCTTCTACAAGAACTACAAGCGTATCCAGGATCCGGTCCTCGGTCGCGGCTTCGCCCAGTTCCGAGTCTGCACCAATCCGACCTCGGGCACGGCCGTCAACACGACCTGCGAGAACAACGCGGCGGTGGTCTCCTTCGGCCCGGACGTCTCGCGCCAGACCAACGCCCTCAACACCGAGACCTGGGGCGGCGCGGCGCAGGCGCGCTATTCCCGCAACAACCACGACATCCGAATCTTCGGCGAGTTCCAGGACACGAAGATCTTCAACTCGTTCCTGCAGAGCAGCTCGGGCAATTATTATTTCGACTCGATCGCCGACTTCCAGGCGGGCCGAGCCAACTCCTTCAGCTACGGCAACGCCATCCCGTCGCTGGTGCCCGAGGACGCCGCCGCGAAGTTCGGCTACACCCTGTTCACCACCGGAATCATGGACACGTGGCGCCCGACGCCGGAGCTGACCCTCTCCCTCGGCGCCCGTTACGACCTGTTCGGCGGCAATGAGCGGCCGGCCCTGAACGTCAACTTCGCGAACCGCTATGCCGCCGGCGCGACGGTCGACGGACAGCTCATCGCGGTTCGCAACAACACCGCCATCCTGGCGGGCCGCGGCCTGTTCCAGCCGCGCTTCGGCTTCGACTGGAAGCCGATGCGGCGTCTCGACATTCGCGGCGGCGGCGGCATCTTCGGCGGCGGCGCGCCCGACGTCTACCTGTCGAACAGCTTCTCCAACACCGGCGTTCTGACCAACTCGGTTTCGTTCACCCGGACCGCGACCGGCTTCTCCGGCTTCCCGGCCGGCACTCCGGCGGCGACCCAGACGTCGGTCGGCAATGCCGCCCTCAACAACGTCACCGGAACGAGCATCCCGGGCGCGGTCAACACCTTCCTGGGCGGAACGACGGCGGCGTCGAACTCGACCACCAACGCCCTCGATCCGAACTTCAAGATCCCGTCCCAGTGGCGCGCGACCCTGACCGGCGAATATCGCGCCAATCTCGGCCCGCTCGGCGACGACTGGCTGTTCGGCGTGGACTTCCTTTACTCGAAGGTCCGCAACCAGGTTTACTTCACCGACATCCGCTCGGTGCCGGTGACCGGTGCGAACGCGCTCACGCCGGACGGCCGCCAGCGCTACCAGAACATCATCGACGGTCCGGCGAGCACCAACACCAACACCGACATCCTGCTCACCAACACCAGCAAGGGCCGGTCCTACATCGCCGTCGCCCGCTTCGATAAGTCGTGGGATTTCGGCCTGAACATCGGCGGAAGCTTCACCTATCAGGACGTCAAGGATCGCGCTCCGGCGACCTCGTCGACCGCCGGCTCCAACTACTCGAACGGCGCGTTTATCGACCCGAACAACGTCGCCTACGGAACGTCGAACGACCAGATAAAATACTTCTTCAAGTATCGGGCCGAATTCGACCACGCCTTCTTCGGCGACTACAAGACCACGTTCGCGCTGTTCGGCGAGACGCGGACCGGCCACCCGTTCAGCTACACCTTCCAGGATTTCGGCAGCAACCGCTCGGCGGTGTTCGGAACCACCGGGCGCAGCTCGGCGACGGGCACGGGCGGCAACCGCTACCTGCTGTACGTGCCGACGCTGGGAAGCGATCCCAGGGTCTCCTACAGCTCGCCGGAATTCCAGACGGCGGTGGAGAACTTCATCCGCGCTTCCGGCCTCGACAAGTATCAGGGCCGCACCGCGCCGAGGAACGCGTTCCGCTCCAGCTGGTTCACGCGCCTCGACCTTCACCTCGCTCAGGAGCTTCCGGTTCCGCTGAGCAAGAAGGCCCGGTTCACGGTGTTCGCGGACTTCGAGAACTTCACCAACTTCATCAACAAGAACTGGGGCCAGCTTCGCGAGTACGTCTTCCCCTACAACGCCGCGGTGGTCCAGGTTCAGTGCCTGACCGCTCCGGCGGCGACGGGGACGGCGGGGACCGTGGCGGCGAACACCAGCCAGGCCTGCGCGCAATATCGCTACTCGCCGCTCGGCGGCACGACCGGGTTCGTCACTCCGACCGACCAGGTCTACGTCAACCAGTCGCTCTACGCGGTGCGCGTGGGAATCCGTTTCTCCTTCTGACGAAGGCGCGGATCGTCGACGACGACGGGACGCCCGCCAGTATCCTCTGGCGGGCGTTTCCGCGTCGGCGAGTTGCGCCGGCCAAAGCGACATGCGAAGGCGGAGGAGCGAATCCGGGGAGACGCGAAGGGTGGATGTGAGCAGCGCCGAGGAGCAAATCCGGCCGCGCATCAGCGTCGTCATGCCCGTTCGCGACCTCGCCCCCTACGTCGCGGCGAGCGTCGAGAGCATCCTTTCGCAGACCCTGGACGATTTCGAATTCGTCATTCGTGACGACGGGTCGACGGACGGCACGCGCGAGATCCTTCGAAGCTTCGCCGCCCGAGACCCGCGGATCCGCCTGTTCGAAAGCGACTCCAGCCTCGGCCCGGCCGGCAGCTCCAACTGGGTCGTCGAGCGCGCCCGGGGAGACCTGATCGCGCGCATGGACGGCGACGACGTCTCCCATCCCGACCGGCTTCGCCGTCAGGCGGCGGCGCTCGACGCCTATCCTCAAGCCTGCCTCGTCGGAAGCCTGTGGGAGGGTATCGACGAAAAGGGGCGGCTGGTTCGGCCGCGCGACCGCTGGCGGCTCGCCCACCCTTCCGCTTTCTCGCCCTTTCCGCACGGCTCGATCATGTTCCGGCGCGAGGCTTTCGACCGCGCCGGGGGCTATCGGCCGGCGGCGGATTTCTGGGAGGATCTCGATCTTTACCGAAGGCTTTCGGCGGTCGGTCGGCTGATCGTCCTCCCCTCCGCGCTCTACCGCCACCGTTCCTCGGTGCTGAGCACCCGGATCGCGTCGCCGGCCGAGAAGGTCGAAGCGTCGGTGGACCGGATGTACCGCCACGTCCGCGGCGGCGAGGCCGCGCCCGAGGCCTCCGGGAAGATCCTTCCGCAGGTCTTCCTCTCGCTCGGATCGACGCGCCTGTGGGCCGGGCATTCGCCGGCGGTCTTCCGCCGCCTGCTGCGCCGGGGCGCGCTCCGCTGGAACCTCGAAAGCGCCGGGATCCTCGGCTGGGCGGCGTGGGGCGCGGTCAGCCCGCGAAGCCTCCGCTTCGTCCTAAAGCTGATGGTCGCGGCGAGGGACCGGGCGGCCGCGCGCCGCTTCCCGGACGAGGCGGTCTACGAATGGGTCTGCCAGGCCGGCGCTCAGCCGGCGCTGCGCCTTGCACGGAACGAGGATTCCGACGCCGGAGACCCGCCGCCGGTCAGTCCTCGGACGGTCCCCGAGCCGGGAGTTGCCCGGCGAGCTTGAGCAGCGCGTCGGCCAGCGATCCGCCCGGATCGCGCGGCACCAGCCGGCGGATCTCGGCCGCCGCGGCGGCGCCGATGGCGGGCCATTCCTCGCGCCGCTGCCAGGCCCGGTCGAGCGCCTCGTCGAAGCTCTTCTCGGCCGCGGCGTCGGCGACGAAGCCGGTGCGGCCGTCGTCGATCACCTCGCCATTCCCCGCCACGTCGGTGACGATCGCGACCCTTGCGCACAGCATCGCCTCGACCAGCACGAGCGGCAGGCCCTCCGCGCGCGACGGGAGGACCAATGCGTGGTGCTTCGCCCAGATCGAGGCGACGTCATGTTCGTATCCGGCGAAGGTGACGTTGGTCAGCCCGAGCAGCCCGGCCATCGCCTCCAGCCCCTGCCGCTGCTCCCCGTCGCCGTAGAAGGTGAGCGAGACGGCGCGGCCGCGCCACTTGTCGGAGGCGAGCACGCGAAGCAGGATGTCCTGGCCCTTCTCCTTGGGATAGAGCCGACCGACGCAGGCGAGGCTAAGCCCGGATCCGCTGTCCGGCCAGTCCGGAGCGCTTTCCCACGGCACCAGGAAGGGATTGCGGACGACGGAGGCGTGCTCGAGTCGGCTTCCGATCTGCTCCTCGGTGAGCCGGCGGTTATGCTCCGAGACGAAATAGGCGTGACTCGCTCCGGCGTAGATGGCGCGGACCTCGGCCAGCCACCGGTCCTGCGGCCAGTAGAGGTCGGTCGCCTTCTGGCAGATGAGGACATAGGGAACCCCCAAGCGCCGGCACACTCCGCCGAGCAGCCAGCCGTCGTGATTGCCGCCCTGCGAGAGCACGATCAGGTCGGGCCGCCCGCGAAGCTTCAGGCTAAGGTGAAGTCGAAGCGCCTGGTAGCCGATGCTCAGATAGGGCGTGAACATCGCCACGAACGAGTAGAGCTTGTTCGGGAGGAACGGAAAGCGGGCGAGCTCGACCAGCCGGCAGCCCGCCGCCTTGAGCGCCGGAACGCTTCCTTCGCCGCTAGGCAGCCGGTTCTTGAAGACCGACACCCTGTGGCCGGAGCGCGCGAGCGCCTCCGCCGCCGCGCTCCACAGGATTTCACTGCCGCCCCAGGTGAAGTTGCTGCTGATGAACGCAAAATGCCTTCGCGGCACGCTTAACCCCTCAAACGTCACGTTGCTGGCGATCCCCCGGGGAAGCGCTTAGGGGTATCGGAAGATGCGAGAAAGCAAATTGTCGCCGGCCGCCGCCCTCGTCCGCACCGGCGAGTGGTGGGATCATAAGCTGGTACCGATCCTCTTCGGCTTTTACGCGAGCGCCATTCTGCTCGGCAGCCCGATCGTCGGATATTGGAGCAGCGGCCTGACCCTCCTCCTCTCGCTGATCCCCGGCGCGGCCTATGTCAGCGTCGTCAACGACCTCACCGACATCGAAAGCGATGCCGCCGCGGGCAAGCCGAACCGGATGGCGGGCAGGTCCCCGGCCTTCCGGGCGGCGGCGCTCGCCCTCACCCTCGCCGCCGGCGCCATCTTCTTCTGGATCTGGCGCGGCCAGCCGCTCGCGCTCATCCTCTACGGCGCCGCCTGGATCGCCTTCACGCTCTATTCCGTACCGCCTTTCCGGCTGAAGGCGCGGGGCCTCGCCGGAGTCGTCGCCGACGCGTCGGGCGCCCACCTCTTCCCGACCCTGCTGGCCGCGGCGACGCCGTTCCTGAAGTCCGGCGCGCGGGCGGACCCGCTTTGGCTTTGGACGATCGCGGCCTGGGCCTTCGCCTACGGCTTCCGGGGCAATTTGTGGCACCAGCTGCTCGACCGCGAGGGCGACCGGGCGGCGGGGGTGGCGACCTTCGCGGCGGGGCGGCGGCGCGATTCGGCGGCCCTGCTCGCCGTCTTCGCCTTCGCGGTCGAGGCCGCGGCCATGGCCGCGATCCTCTGGCGGCTGGGAAGCGCGCTGCCGCTCCTCGCCCTCGCCGCTTATGGATTGCTGGCGTGGCGGCGGGCGCGCCTGTGGGGGATTCGTCCGGTCATCGTTCAGCCAAGGCCGCCCTACCAGATCGTCCTCCACGAATATTACGATGTCTTCCTGCCGCTCTCGATTCTCTGCGCCTCGGCGATCCGCCATCCGGCCGACGCCGTCGTGCCGGCGGCGCACCTCCTCCTCTTCCACCGCCGCGCGCTCGAGACCTGGATCGACGCTTGGCGGCTGGTCAATCGCCCGCTGCTGCAGAGGCTTCGGATCCTGGGCCCGCCGGGTCCCCGCCATAGTCCCTGACATAAGCCGCGAAGCCCGGCCGCGTTCGAAGCCGGGCGGCGCAGTCCCGGTAGCGGCGAAGGATCGCCTCCGGCACCTGCGACTCGTCGGGAAGCGGAAGCGGGCGAAGCGTCTGCAGGAGCCGGGCGGCGCGCTCCAGCGCCCCGCCCGCCTCGGCGCGAGCGAACAGCGCCGGCGGAAGCCGCCGGGCGAGCCGCGGGAACCAGGCCAAGGCGGCGGGCGACACGGCGGCGTTCAGGGTCGGCACGCTTGACGCGTGCGGATCGAGATCCATCCGGCCGGCGAGATCGGCGAGGAAGCCTTGCGGATCGTCGCGAAGCCGCTCGTAGGGAAGGACGATGACGTTCCCGGCCCCGAAAGCCGCCTCGTAGAGGCCGATCAGCCGATCGAAATCCCACACCCCGTCCGAATCGGTTCGGCAGAAGGCGGCGAAGTCGAGCCGGCCGCCGGTTCGGACATATTGCGAGTAGGACGAGAGGAGCATCGCGCGGAAGCCGCGGGTGACGATCAGGATCGCGGCCCCCGGGAACAGGGCCGCCAGATCCCCGCAGACCCGCGCCTGGCCCGCCGCGATCTCGCCGGGTCGCAGGCCGGCATAGTCGACCCGCGGCCGGCCCACCTGCGGATGGGGGGTCGCCAAGCCTTCGCCGCTGGTCACCCGCCAGGCGGCGGCGCGCGCGCTCCTCGCCGGACCGGCCGCGATGGCGTAGACGCTTCGCCAGCCGGCGATGGCGCCGTCCTCGAACGCGATTCGCGGGTGCGCGGCGAACCAGGCGCGGAGCGCGTTCGACCCGGTCTTGGGATAGCCGATGTGGATGAGGTGGCGGGTCATCATCGCCCGCCCCGGACCCAGCGCGACAGCGCCTCGACGCAGAAGCCGGTGGTGAGCGCCTCCGATCCCCATCGCGGCGTGTCCGGATGCGGCTCGGCGAAGCCGCCGCCGGCAAGCCGGGCGCGGCCGCCATGGTAAAGGGCGCCGCGGGGCCAGGCGCCGTCGGGCCGCTGGAGCGAGAGCAAGCCGCCGATCGCCGCCTCGTCGGGCCGTTCGCCGCAGGACAGCGTCGCGCAGGCGGCAAGCGCCGCCTCCAGCGCGTTCGAGGGCCGGGCGGAGCGAAGCTTGGCGAGGATCAGGGAGATTCCCCGAGCCGATCGCCCCGCGAGGGCGCGCGAGAGGAAGTACCAAAGCACGAAGCGATTGTCGTACCACTTGTCGCAATCCGCCTCGCGGTCCTGCTCTACCGCGGCGGCGAGGAAATCGGCCACCGCCTCCTCGCCCGGAAAGCGGCCGAGGTAGAGCAGGGCGTTGGCGTTGACGACGGCGTCGACGTCTCTCGGCGCGGCCGACGTCCGGCGGAAGAACAGCCACAAGGTCGGCGCATGGGCGAGCTGGCGCAGGGTCACGGCCAGGTGCCGCCTGCCCGTCCAGCCGAAGCGCGGCGAGAGCCAGGTGTAGAACAGCCCTCGGGGGTCGCGATTGGCGAGGAGCAAGGCGCGATTGTCCGGGAAGCTCTCTCCGGCCTCGGCGAGCGCGAGGGACGCGCAGCTGGTGTCGTCGAGGTCCGGCGGAAGCTGGCGGTGATGGGGGTGCTGGCGGGTCCAGTGCCGCCACAGCCCGTGGCGGTCCATCTCGCGCGCCAGGAAGGCAAGCCCGCGCCGGCGCGGCTCCGCCGCTTCGGGATGGAAGGACAGGCTCCGGGTGACCAGCGCCGTCGGGAAGATGGAAGGGTCGGGCGTTGCTCCGGTGGCGAGCGTCGGGTCGGTCGACGCGAGAACGGGGAACTCGCCGTCCGGCCCCTGCACCGAGGCGAGATAGGCGATCCCACGTCGCGCCGCGTCTTCGGCGTCGCCCCGCACGTCCTAGCCGGCGACGAGCGCGGCGAAGCGGCGGACGAGGGCGGCGACCGGACCCGGGGCGCGGCGCTCGACGCCCAGCAGAGCCTCGCATTGGCGAAGCGAGAGCGGCCGGTTGTCGTTGGCGACGAAGCCGAGGCTTCGCCGGCTTATCTGGCCTTCCTCCGTCTCCCGCGGGGTCTGGGCGAGCGCTCCTTCCTCCTCGATGTCGAGGATCTCGAAGCGCTTGCCCCCGCTCTCCTGGTCCAGCCGGTAGAAGACGATCCGCTCCCCTTCCGGAACGGCGACCGCGCGAAGGACCGGGCGCGGCTCGTCGGTCCGGTTCGCGGTCGACCAGTGGAGAAGGCGATTGTCGAAGATCACCGCCTCGCCCGGGCGGAGAGCGAAGCTGACGCTGCGCTTCTTCAGCGCGTCCGGATAATCTTCGTAGAAGGGGCGCACCCCCGGGGTCTCGACGTTGGGAAGCCTATGGCTGCCCGGAAGCAGGGCCAGGGTTCCATTGCCGCGATCGACCGGGACCAGCGGGCACCAGATATTGAGCGCGGCGAGGGCAGGATCGCGCATCATCGTCCAGTCGCGATGGATCGCCATCTCCTTCGCGTTGGGACGCTTGGTGAACTGGCCGCAGGCGACGATCCGATAATTGTCGATAAGCTCCGAAAGCGGGCCCGCCAGCGCCTCGCGGCCCAGCGCGTCGACCCGCGTGCGATAGTCCAGATCGGGATGGAAGAAGGACTTGCGGAGTGCCTCGTCCGGCGGCATCGGCGCCTCCGGCGCCTCGCGTTCCAGCCTCTCGAGCCGGTCGAGCAGGCCGGCCGCCTCGGCCTCGCCGAACAGCGGGACGACGAGGAAGCCCTGCCGTTCGAGCGTCTCCTGCCGTTGGGGATCGCGAAAAATCTGATTCATCTGCCCTCGCCCGCCGGAGGGCTTAGCCGCGCGGCCATTCCACGTCCATGTCGATCAACTGGCTTCGGACGATCGAGATGTTCGCCATCGCGTCGGGCGGCGAGGCGACGTCGAACGCGGCGCCGGAATGGACGTCGCCATATTGAACGATGGCGTGCCCCGTCGCCGAATCCATGATCGAGGCGTGGATCACGTAGCGCCCCGCGATCAGCGGCAGCCTCGGGATCCGGCAGACCAGCTCGCCCGGGCCCGCCGCCATCGGCCGGAAGCGCCTGTCCAGCGCGGCCGTGACGCAGATCCAGGGCTCGAGGGCCCAGATGCTGAAGGTCCAGAATATCTCGCCCGGCCCGGCCGCCTCGAAGCTCAGCCGGACTTCGGCGGCCGCACCGGTCGTCGCGCCCCCGCCCCCCGGGCGCGAGACCGTGATCGAGACGATCCGGGCGGTTCCGTCGGAGCGCTGCGGCACGTCCGCCGGCGCCGCTCCGCCGCGCTGCTGGAGCATCCCGCTCAGCACCTCGACCGGATCGCCCTGCGCGATCCCGCGTCCCCTTTCGAGCAGGAGCGCGCGGTTGCACACCATCTGGATCTCCGCGACGTTGTGCGAGACCAGCAGGAGCGCCCCTCCGCCGCCGAGATAGGCGCGCATATGAGCGATGCATTTGCGCTGGAAGGCGAAGTCGCCGACCGTCAGCACCTCGTCGACGAGGAGCAGATCGGGCTTGAGGTGGGCCGCGAGCGCGTAGGACAGCCGCGCCTTCATCCCGGTGCTGTAGGACTGGACCGGCGAGTCGATCGCATCCTCGAGCTCCGAAAAGTCGATCACTTCCTCCTGGAGCCGGCGACTCTCCGCCCGAGAGAAGCCGTGGAGCGCGGCTCCGACGGCGATGTTCTCGCGGCCGGAAAGAAGCGGGTTGAAGCCGGTGCCGAGCTCGATGATCGCTTCGATCCTTCCGCGGCGGCGGATCTCCCCCCGGTCGGGCTTGAGCAGGCCGAAGAGCAGCTTCAGCAGCGTGCTCTTGCCCGCGCCATTGCGGCCGACGATCGCCAGCGCGTCGCCGGGCCGGACGGCGAACGAGACGTCGTCGAGCGCCCAGAACTCGCCGCTTCGAAGCGCGCCTCGGCGTGCCGGAACCAGTTCTCCGGCAATGTCGCGCACGGCATAAGCCAGCGCCCGACCGAGCGAGTGGCTGTACTTCTTCGACAGTCCCGAGACGCTGAGCACGGGAAGGGACGCGGCGCTGTCCGGCACGGCTTCAGTCGATCGCGACGAGCAGGCGCGTCGGCGCGAGCGCGGTGACGGACGCGAACCAGTCCAGCCGGTCGAGCGGCTCCTCGGCACGCAGGGTGGCGGACCGGTCGAGAAGCGCGGCCAGCGCCACGGGCGCGACCCGGCGGGCGAGGCCGGCGCCAAGGCAGCGGTGGGCGCCGCCGCCGAAGGTCAGATGGTGCTTGGGGGCGCGCTCGAGGCTCAATCGCGCCGGCTCCGTCCAGGCGGCGGGATCGCGATTGGCCGCGGCGAGGCAGAGCCGCACGTCCGCGCCCGCGGGGATCCGGCTCCCGGCGAGCGACGTCGGCCGGGTTGCCCGGCGCGGAAGGATCAGCTCGGGCGGATAGAGGCGCATCACCTCCTCGACATAGCGCCCGACGAGGCCCGGATCGGAGACCAGCGCGGAGCGCAGCTCGGGCTGGCTCAGCAGGCACAAGATGGAGCGCGTGATGACCCGCTCGGTGGTCGTCGTGGCCGCCAGCCAGAGCAGCCGGATCAGGCTTCGCGCCTCGGCTTGCGAAAGGTGCTCCGGGCCCTCGGCGCCTAGGCTCGGGAACAAGGGGGAGCGGTCGGCGAAGCGCGTGACCGCATCGACCAGCGCCTCCACCGACTCGGCCTCGGCGGCCGCGGAGTCCACGGCGGCGGCGAGCTCGGCGGCGGTGGCGGGGTCGAGGCCGAGCAGGGCCGCGGCGGCGGCCCGGCTGACGGCAAGGCTGAAGCCCGCCACCGCGTCGAATCGGGGAACGAGCCGAGCCTTGGCTTCGGCTGCCGCCGCGGCCTCCACGCGGCTTGTCGAATCGGTCGAGAAGAGGGGCGCGACCAGCTTTCGAACCGCCGTATGCCGGGGCGGATCGGCGGCGAGAAGGACGGCATCGATCGGACGATAGGGGTTGTTGGAGAATTCATCGGCCCGCTCGAGCGCCCGCTTGACCGCGGCGTAAGAGAGGACGAGCCAGAAATCGTGCTTCGGCAGGTAATGGACCGGGCCGGCCCGGCGAAGCGTCTCGTAGACGGCGAAGGGGTCGAGCGCGGCCGGCGGAGCGGCGAGATCGACCGAACCGAGCATCGGCCGGGGCTTCGGCCGGAGCCATTGCAGGAGGCTCATCCCAGCCTCGCCACCACATGCGGCCGGGCCAGCCGGTAGAACAGCCAGGCGATGACGAGGGCCGCGAGCGCCGCCGCCGCGACGGCGGCGAAGGGCAGCCCCGCACCGGGCCCGGTCAGCCAGTCGCGCGAGGTCGCGACCAGAAGCCCCACCGGGTTGAGCCGGAACAGCCCGTCCCGGGGCAGCGGATAGGCCACCGGGGTAAGGAAGAAGAGCATCGCCGCCCCGAGGAACAGGCCGCGGGCGATGTCGTCGTAGAGCAGCCCCAGCGGCGCGGCGAGGAGGCCGACGGCGAGCCCGAGGACGAGCAGGGCGAGCATCCCCAGCGGGAAGAGGATCGCCGTCGCCGCGAGCGGAGTTCGCCAAAAGGCGAGGGCGGCGGCGAGCACGGCGAGCCGGATCGCCGCTCCGAGCAGGGCCTGGAGGGCCGCGGCGCCGATCACGGCCTCGTGGGGGGCCGCGCTCCGGGTGATCACCTGCCTCGCCTTGCCGAGCTGCTCGATCGGCGCGTTCAGTCCGTCCAGGAACGCCTGCCACAGCACCATGCCGGTCAGGACGAAGAGCGGGTAGGGAAGCTCGGTCGCTCCCACCGCGACGATCCGCCGCGACTGCATCAGCGCGCACACTCCGGCGGTGGCGAGGGCGGGGATGAGCAGCCAGAGATAGCCGAGCCAGGCGCGGCGGTGCTGAGCGCGCAGATTGGCGACGAACAGCGCAAAGGCGGCGGAACGCGACCGAACCAGGTCCGATGCCGAGTCGCGAAGGAAGCGGCTCGGCCGCCGAAGTTCCGGATCGGCGCTGTAGACGGTCTCGTGCATGGCCGCCGACGCTAGCCCACGAGAGCTGCGAAAGTCGAGGCGGGGCGGCTTCCTCTCCCTCCCGCGCGCGCGGGAGGAAAGGAAGCGCTAGGCCTGTCCGGTGTTGAGCACCACTTCGGTGACCTGGCGCCGGCCGCCGGTCCGGCTTAGCTGGACGAAGACGTCGATCGTGCGCTTGACGTAGAAATGGACGTCGTCGCGGCCCAGGCGGGTGCCCGTCTGGAGGACGAGCAGGGCGATCTGCTCGATCGCCCGCTCAGCGCTGTCGGCATGGACGGTGGTCATCGAGCCCGGATGGCCGGTGTTGACGGCGCGAAGGAAGGCATAGGCCTCCTCGCCGCGAAGCTCGCCCAGGATGATCCGGTCGGGGCGCATGCGGAGCGAGGCTGCGACGAGGTCGTTGGCGCCGACCTCGCCCTCGCCGAGCCGGCTCCGGGCGGCGACCAGTCCGACGACATTGGCATGACGGGCGTGGAGCTCGGGCGTGTCCTCGATCAGGATCAGCCGCTCGTCGGGCGGGATCTCGCGGAGAAGGGCGTTGAGGAACGTCGTCTTGCCGGTCGAGGTGCCTCCGGAGATGAGGATGTTCTTGCGGGCGCGGACGGCGCTTGCCAGCATCCCGGCAATGTCTCCCGCCGCGAGCTGGGCGGCAAGCGCGCTGTTCACCGCCTCCTCCTCCACCCCCATCCGGGTGCGTGTGTCGGAGAGGGCGCCGGACGCGACATAGTCGGCCAGGCTAAGGTCGGTCTCGAGATGCTTTCGGATGGCGAGGGCGAGCGGGCCCCTTGTGGCCGGAGGCGCGACGATCTGGATCCGGGCGCCGTCGGGCAGGACCGCCGAGAGCAGGGGATGCTCGCGGCTGATCCCCTGGTGGGTCATCGCCGCCACCTGCCGCGCGAGCCTCGAGAGGATGGTGTCGGTGAGGTCGGGCGCCTCGTGCCGCTCGACCTCGCCGCGCGTCGTCTCGGCCCAGATCTCGCCGGGCCGGTTGACGTAGATGTCGGTGACGTCCGGGCGGGCGAGCATTCCGGTCAGCGGCGCGAGATAGGCGCGAAGATAGACGCCGGGCGCGTCCTCGATCGGAACCGCGCTCATCGCCGCCGGTCGACCCCGGTGAAGTCGAGGTCCCGCGCCACGAAGACGCTGATGCTCCGGGCCGCCGGCACCTTCAAGGTCGGGCGGATCTGCTGCGGCGTGATCGGCGAGATGCTCGCTCCGGACAGGCTGCCGGGAAGGACGTAGACGGGCCCGCTGGCCGACCGTGCGGCGAGCGTCATCCCAAGGTCGATGGTCGACTGGAGCAGGGCTCCGGCGAAACGCTGGAAGAAATGGTTGTTGACGTTGGCCTTGACCCCGCCGCGGCCGAGCGTGTCGGTGGCCGGGGAGCCGATCGCGACGGTGACTCCATCGGGACGGACCAGCCGGGTCCAGTTGACCAGCGCCCGATTCTGTCCGGGCGAGGTGTCGGACCGATATTCGCCGACCAGCCGGCTTCCGCGCGGGATCAGCACTCGGGTGCCGTCGAAGCCGCGAATGTCCTTGGAGACGATGGCGCGTGCGAAGCCCGGACGGGTGGAGTCGAACGCCGTCTCCATCACCGCGGGGATCAGGGTTCCCTGCGGGACGGTGGTGGCGCGGTTGGCGAGCGTTCCGGCGCGGCTTCGCGGGGCGGCCGCGGCGGCGCCGAAGCTTGCGACGCTGTCGGAGCCGCCGCCCGCGGACGCGCCGCCCGCCGCCTCGCCGCCCGCCACCGGAGTGGTCGTGTCGATGACGAGCGCCGCTCCGCCGGGCGAGCGCATGCCCTCGCCCGGGACGGGCTGGAGCGGCTGGGGCTGCGGGGCGGGGGGCTGGGGCATGTAGACGATCTGCGGCGGAGCGGGCCTCGGCGCCGGCGGAGTCGGCCTCGGCCGGGGAGTCTCGACCGGGGCCGGGACGGTGGTCGCGACCGTCGTCACCGGCGCCGGCGGCGGCGGCTCGGGCGGAACGAAGAGCGGAGGCGCTGACGGGCCGCCGGCGATCCTATCGGAGGCGGTCGGCGCGACCGCCGGCGTGGGCTCGGTCCGGCGGTGCGAATCCAGCACCATGAACAGGATCACCGCGGCGACGATTCCGAGCGCCGCGAGAACCGCCGGAGAAAGGCCCGAGCGGGGAAGCGCGACGACCGGCTTCACCCCGGTCTCGTCTGGGCCGCCGCCGGGGGCGGGCGCCTCGGTGCGCGGGTCTAGCGTGGCGCCGGCCATCCTACCGCCCCTTCTTCGGGTTGGCGCGCACCGCTCGGGCGACCTTCCGGTCGATCCGGAAGACGAGCTGCCGGGACACGTTGTCGATGACGTAGAGGTCGTCGCGGATCATTCCGTTGACGAGCGCCTCCTGGCCGGTGTCGTCGACGCTGTAGACGGCGGGCAGAGGCCGGTCCTTGGCCCATTCGATATAGGTATGCCGCCCGTCGTCGCTGATCCGCGCCGGACGAAGGGTCTTCTCCCCGCTCAGCTTGTAGCGCCCTTCCACCGCCGGACCGTCGGCCGGCGGCTCGGCATCCTCGCCGGGATATTCGAACTTGACGACATAGGCCATGTTGGCCGAGCCGCCCATCAGCGGCGTCAGCTCGAAGGCATAGAGTCGGGCGTTGGTGATCACCGTCATGTTGGTCGGCGAGCCGGCCTGCACCGCCTTGATGAACAGCCTGTCGCCCCGCTTGTTGGCGGTGACCTGCCAGGCATTGGCATCGCCGACCGCGACATTCTCGATCTGCTCGTCGGAGCCGAGCTCGACGGCGAGCTGATAGCCAGGCGCGAGCTCGAGCTGGACGACCTGCCCCTCGGCGTAGCGGACCGACTGGAGGTGCGGGTCGCCGTCGGGAATCGGCTTGGGGCGCACCTGCGCCGCCGCCGGAGCGGCCGCCAGAAGGAGCAGGAGAAGGAGGAAGAGCCGATTCATCAAAGCTCGACCTCCGGCCCGCGTGGGGCGGCGGGACGGCGCACCGGTGCCGGCACGGGCTGCGGCGCGGGCGAGACCCGGCCCGGGACGACGACGGTGGTCTGGTCCGGGATCGGGACCACGGTGGTGGTGGTGGTCGTCGTTCCGGGCGCGACGGTTCCCGGCACGGCCGGAGCCACCGCCACCGGCTCGGCCGGGACGATCTCCGGGCTCTTCTGGTAGCGCAGGACCTGGAAGCCGAGCGGGTTGACGTAGCGGTCCTCCGCCGACAGCGCTCCGGTCGTGAAGCGGTAGCGGATGATCGCCGCCCACGAGCCGAGCGGCGCCGACTGGCCGCCGGCATCGCGGCGGATGGTGTCGAACCGCACCATCGCGACGTTGCGGCCGAGCGAGGAGACGCTCTTCACCCGGGTCTCGATCACGGTCGAACGGGGATAGCGGCTGATCGGACTGTCGGGATTGGTCGCCTGGACTCCGGTTATATAATCCGCCCGCGCCTTTTCCGCCGACCAGAGGCTGACCTTGCGGTAGTTCATCTGGAGCGAATCGATGTCGAAGCTCTCGCGGGCGATGACGTACTGGACCAGGAAGGATTGGGTCAGCGCCGAATCCGGCGCCACCCGGTCGGCGTCCAGCGGCTTCAGCGCCTGCACGAACCCGGTCTGCCGGTCGACCAGAAGGGTATAGGGCACGACCGTCTTGAGCGGGGTCAGAACGACCAGGGCGATCGCCTCGAGCAGCGCGACTCCGGCCGCCACTCCGGCGACGATCCAGGCGACCCGCCGCGAGGCGCGGAGCCCCTCCTGCCGGTCACGGGCCCAGCTTTCCGCCTCGCGGTAATAAGCATCGGCCGATTCACGCGTAATCTTGTTCATCTGTTGCTGTCCCGCCGTCCGGCGGCCGCGGAAACGCGGGAACGCGTCCGCCGCCGGTAGCCAAATGTCTGCGGCACCGCCGCCACCGTCATCGGCGCCGCGTCGCGCGCCGCCGCCCGCCCCGCCGCCTCGGTCACCTGCGCCGAGCCGAGCCGGGCCGGCGGAGGCGCCGGAGCGGCGATCTCGCGCCGCTGGGTCGCGACGACGGCGTCCGCCAGGGCCCTGGCGCGGGGACGCTCATCGGCCGCCTCGGCGCGCGCGGCCGAGCCCGCCGCGGCGAGCGCCGGAACCGCGGCGGTCGCCCGATCCGATCCCATCGCCTGGATCCAACGTCCCGGCGCGAGCCGAAGCGTGTCGGGAATCCTGAAGCCCTTCGCCACCCGGGCCGTCGCGGCGAGCGCGGCGAGGACGACGATGACGAAGACGAGGTTGGTGACCAGCATCTCGACCGGAACGGTCGGAGTCGCCACGTTGAAGCGCCGCTGGGTGAGGATGAAAGCGAGCCACGGCTCGAGCAAGGCGAGCTGAACCCCCAGCACGATCGCCGTCGCGAGCGCCCCGAGCGCCGCTCCGGCGACTCCGCGGACCCAGCCTTCGAACAGGCCGCGGGTGCTGTCGAAGAGGAGGAACAGGACGAACAAGGGCCCGAGCGCGAGGAGCAGCCCGGCGACGATCCGCACCGAGGCGAAAGCGGCGATCGCGCCGGTCAGATAAAGGGTCCGCGCCTGGGCGAGCATCTTGGCGTCCGCCGCCGGGTTCCAGCGGGGACGGTTCTGGATGTCGTTGAGCCGCGCCTGCTCCTCGGCCTGCTGCTGGGGCGTGAGGCCCTGCGTCGGTCCGGTCGCCTCCTCGGCGTCCGGCGGTTTTCCGGCGCCGCGCCAGTTGAGCTCGGCAAGCTCGTCGTCGACGCCCTGGAGGCGGGCGGCCATCCCGCCGTCGGAGCCCGGCAGCCCCGCCGGAATGCCGATCCCGGCGGCGAGCTCGGCCGGCCCTTTCATGGTGACGTCGTAGGCGAGGGTCCGGAAGGCGGGCCAGCTCGTCGCCAGCGCCAGGACGATCCCGACCTTGGCCACCGCGACGATTCCGTCCCGCGTGTCGGGGAGCTGCCCGAACAGCATCCGGTAGCCGAACAAGGCGACGAACAGGGTCAGCATCGCCGTCAGGATGACCGACCCGGTCGAGCCGGGCGCGCTCAGCGCCTGGTAGCCGCCCTCCCCGATCGTCTGCGCGTGGCAGTCGACGGTGTAGAGCAGGGTGCCGAGGAAGTTCGCCTCGGGCGCGAAGGACGGGCAGCCGGCCATCAGACCCGCTCCAGCAGGCGCGGAATCCATTCCTGGGGATCGTCGCCGCTCTCGGCCCGGATGTCGTCGAGGATCCGTACCGTCCGCTCGCGGCCCGAAAGGATGGTGAGCAGGTCCTTCTCGCCGGCGAGGTTCAGCCGGACGACGACGCTGTCGGCGCCGTGCTTGATGAGGAAGCAATGAGCGTCGTCGGGAAGGGTCCGGATGATCTCATATTCGTGCGGCGTGAGGCCGAAGCCGTCGACATAATCCTCCGACCGCGCCTTCGGATTGGCCATGAAGATCTGGGTCGCCGCCTGCTCGATGATCGCGCTTGCGATCTTGCTCTCGAGCGCGTCCTGGGCGCTCTGCGTGGCGAAGCCGACGATCCCGTTGCGCTTACGGATCGTCTTCTCCCAATCCTTGATCCGGCGGACGAACACCTCGTCGTCCAGCGCCTTCCAGCCCTCGTCGACGACGATGATCGCCGGCGATCCGTCGAGCCGCTCCTCGACTCGGTGGAACAGGTACATCATCGCCGGCGTGCGGACCGCCGCGTCGTCGAGGATCTGGGTCATGTCGAACCCGACCGATTCGGCGGTGAGGTCGGTCTTGTCCTCGCGATTGTCGAACAGCCAGGCGCGCTCGCCGTCGCCCCACCAGGGCCGCAGCCTGGCCCACAGGTCCGCCGCATGGGGCCGATGGCCGCCGCGGAACAGCTCGGCCAGATGGCGAAGCCGGCGATGCTCGTGCGGCTGCTGGAAATTGGCGTCGACCGCGTCCTTGATCTTCGACAATTCGTCGATGTCCGCGCCTCCGGCGAGAAGCGCCAGCCATTCGATCAGGAAGTGGCGGTTGGCGGGATTGTCCTCGATCTGCAGCGGATTGAGCCCGGACGGATCGCCCGGACGGAGCAGGTCGTAGCGGCCGCCGATCGCCCGGATGAACAGCTCGGCGCCGCGGTCCTTGTCGAAGAAGATGATCCGCGGCTTGAACTTGCGCGCCTGGGCCAGGAGGAAGTTCAGGACCACGGTCTTGCCGGTTCCGGACGGACCGATGACGGTGAAGTTGCCGAGATCGCCCTGGTGGAAGTTAAAGTAATAAGGGCCGGCGGCGGTCGTCTCGAGCAGGGTGACGGCGTCGCCCCAATGATTGCCCTCGGCCCGGCCGATCGGGAAGTTGTGGCCGCTGGCGAGGCCGGCGAAATTGCCGGTCGAGACCAGGCCGCGCCGGGCGATATACTTGAAGTTGCCGGGGAACTGCGCCCAGAAGGCGGGCTCGAGCGCGATCTCCTCGCGAACGCCGATGATCCCGAGGTCGGCGAGCGCCGCCTGGACCTCGGCGATCCCGTCGTCCACGACGGCCGGGGTCTCCCCGCGCACCGCGACGGTCAGGTGGTGCTCGCCGAAATTGGAGCGGCCGGCGGCGACTTCGTCCTTGGCGCGCGACAGATCGGCGCGAAGGCTCACCGCCTCGTCCTCGGCCGAGCGCATCCGGCGAAGCGCCAGGTTCATGCCCGAAAGCGCCGCCTGCCGCTCGACGAAGCCGAAGGATTGCGAGACGTTGATCTCGTAGGGAAGGCGGAGAAGCTCGTCGAGCATCCCCGCCTGGGTCTGACCCGGATAATCCTTGATCGAGACGATCCCGAGGAAGCTTCGCTCGGTGGTGCCGGCCTTTCCGAGCTCGACCGTCTCCTGGCCGAAGCTGATCCGGCGGTAGGGAAGATAGTCGCCGATATCCTGGGTCGGCAGGAGCACGGGCCGCATCTCGCCGTTGAGCAGGCCGGAGAGGAATTCGAGCGGCTCCGAGCAGAGGCCCTGCGGCCCCTCGCGCACTCCCAGAAGGCGCGGCCCGTAGCTTCCGAGCGCCGCGATCAGGGCGTCGCGCGCGCCGTGGAGCTGGCGAAGCTCCTGCGCGGCGGCGGCGCCCTCCGGCTCGCCGGCCCGGCCGAAGAGGCGGCCGATCCAGTCGAGCTTCCCGACCCGCCCCTGGAGCGGGCGGCGCACCAGGGTGAGGTAGAGATCGTTGACGTAGAGCTGCTTGGCCGCGAGCCGCGCCTGCCAGGCGGCGTCGAGCTGGGCCGAGAAGCGATCGCCATGCTCGGCCTCGAGCTCGGCGTCCACGCGCCGGCGAAGGATATGGTGGTAGAGCGCGAAGCGCGAGGAGCCGACCGCCTGGAGCATCGCCTCGCGGAGGCGCTTCCTGTAGTTGAGCTCGTCCGTGTCGGCGGTCTCGAACAGCAGGCCGCGAAGGTGGATGACCTGGAGCAGGAGGCCGTCGCGGGTCTCGATCGTCCAATCGTCGACGTGCCGGCCATAGGGAAGGTGCCGCCCGACGGGCTGCTCCTTCGCCACCGCTTCGGCGTTCCGGGTCAGGGGCGGTAGGAGTTGCATCGCCAGATCGCGTGATTCTTGACGCGCGGGCAGCGGCGGACCTTGATCAGCCACAGGTCGAAGAAGCGCGGCTCACGCACGCACAGGACGACGCCGACGAAGTGGATGACGACGGCCGCCAGAAGCACCCAAAGCGAATGGAAGATCAGGAACAGCTCGGTCGCGAGCACGCCGTTGACGACGAAATAGCTGTACGTCACGCCCGCGAACATCTGCGGCCGCGTCAAGGCGACGAACAAGGTGTCCTGGTCGATCCGGTCCACCGGCTTAGTATCCGACGCTCGCCGTCGACTGGATGCCGGCGACGATGCTCGCGGCGCCGAACAGGATGAAGCAGCCGATGATCACGGTCGCTCCGTAGCGCCAGTTGATCCGGCCGGTCAGCATTAGGAAGCCCACCGAAGCGACGGCGATCACCGCGACGACCGTCGCGATCGTTCCGAGCAGCGTTCCCTGCAGCCAGCGCACCGCCGAGACGATGACTCCGGAGCCCTGCGGATCGGCGAAAGTGTCCTGCGCGGCGGCGGCCGCCGACCAGATCGTGCCGGTCGCGGCCGCGATCCACTTACCCACGCGCGCTTTAAGTATAGTCAAATCAACCCCCCCAGGGTGTGCTAAGTCCCTGTCACTATTTCCAAATGGCTCCGCCCGCAAGCGATTCGCCGCGGGGCAGACTACATCATCCGGCCGGGAAGCGAACCCCGCGGCACCTCATGTCGCGAACGACTCGCCGTCTTGAAGGGGAAGATTAGTTGAAGACGGCGATGTGGCGGGCCTTGTTGCCCGTCTGGATTTTTGGTCCGAAATGAACGTCGAGGGGCGAAAGCATCAGCTTCGAAAGCCGATAGGTGCGGTCGTCCTCGACCGCGCCCGCCGCGGTTTCGAACACCGCCGCGAAGGCTTGCTTCCGAAGTCCCTTCGGTCGCGGCCCGGTGGCGGGCAGGGCCTCCACCGCGACGAGACGCACCCGGCCGCCGCCGGAGATCCGGAAGCTCGCTCCGACGACCTGCTGCCAATCGGCCATCTCGAAATCGCGCAGGGAGCCGGGAAGCCTGCCGGGCGCGCTCCGGGCGGTCGAGCCGAAGGAGAGGCCCGAGCTCCGGCCGGCGGTCGCGGCGGTGCCGACCATGGCCAGCGCCGCGGCGGCGAGCAGGTGCCGGCGCGTCGGTGCGCCGAGCGAACCTTCGTCCATCTTGATATCCCCCGTCTTCCGCCACGTGTCGGAACGATGCCCCGCTTCGATGCTACGGCATCGCGACCCTTGCGTGAAGCGGCAATTTGGACGCTATCGTCTTGAAACCGTTCAGCGGACGGTGAACCGGCTGCGATCGAGAACCCGGCCGTCCGAATCGACCAGGGCGAGCAGGTGGGAGCCGGGCCCGGGCAGGATCAGGGGCCCCGAATCGGCGGCGCCGAGATCCCGGTCGTCGAGCCTTAGCCGCTCGCGCGCGCCGCCCCCCACCGCCTTGAGCCGGATCCGCTGGCTCCGCATCGGTATGTCGGGGTCGATCGCGTAGACGGTGCCGGAGACCGGACTGACGATCCGCGGCCTTCGCGCCTCGGGAGGCGCATAGCTAAGGCTGTCCTGGGCGGTGCCGCGGAGGAAATATTCCTGGCGCGCCGGCTCGATCCCGTCGGCGAAGGCGATCGCCCGCGACTCGACCGCGGGCGGCGGCGGCGGACGGCGGCCGGGCCGCGCGCGGTGGAGGGCGAGCATCAGCTCCCGCCACACCGGCGCCGCGCCGCTCGTCCCGGACACCCGGGTCATGCTGTCACCCTCCGAATTGCCGATCCACACGCCGACGGTGAAGCGGTCGGAAAAGCCCAGGCACCAATTGTCGCGCATGCCCTTCGACGTCCCGGTCTTCGCCGCCGCCCAGAAAGGAAGGCGGAGCGCCGAATCGACTCCGAAGGTGACCGCCCGGGCGTCGGGATCCGACATCATGTCGGCGACGATCCACGCGGCCGACGGATCGAGCACGGCGCGAGCCTCGCCGGCCGGATCGTCGGCGGCGAGGCGAAGCGGACGATAGCGGCCTCCGTCGGCGAGCGCGCGATAGGCCGCCGCCTGCTGGAGCAGGGTCGCTTCGGCCGATCCCAAAGCGAGGCTGTAGCCGTAATAATCCCCGTCCTGGGTCAGTCCGCGATAGCCGAGGTCCCACAACCGGTCGCGGAAGGTCTCGACTCCGTCGAGCAGAAGGGCGCGGACCGCGGGAACGTTGAGCGAGCCGGCGAGCGCGGTCCGGACGCTCACCGGGCCCTTGAATTCGTGGTCGTAATCCTTCGGCACGTAGAGCCCGGAGGCGGTGTCGAGCTGTACCGGGCTGTCGTCGAGGATCGAGGCGGGGGTGAGGAAGCCGCGCTCGATCGCCTGCCCGTAGAGGAAGGGCTTCAAGGTCGATCCCGCCTGCCGGTACGCATCGGCATTGTCGACCGAAGGCGCGGTCGAGGCGCCGCCGATCCCGCCGACATAGGCGAGGACGTCGCCCGTCGCGTTGTCGACGACGACCACCGCGCCGTCCCGCGCGCGCTGACCGCCCAGCCCGAGAAGCTGGCGCCGGAGCGCCCCCGCCGCGAGCCGCTGGACGTCCGTGTCGAGGGTCGAGACGATCGTCTCGCCCGGCTTGCCGAGCAGCTTGTAGGCGAGGTGGGGCGCGAGCCCCGGATCGTCGGCGAGGCGCCGTCCTGGGCCGGTCATCGCCTCGGCCGCCGCCAGCATGGCCTGGCAGTCGGCCAGCCCGCCGAGCCGGCATGCGCGCCGGGCCACCGCGCCGGGCGCGGCCTGAGGCGCGGGAAGAAGCGCCGCGAGGAGCAGGGAATCCTCGCGGTCGAGCGCGTCGGGAGAGCGGCCGAACAACGCCCTCGCCGCCGCCCCGATGCCCTGGGTCTCGCCGCGGAAGGTGGCGAGGTTGAGATAGGCTTCGAGTATCTGCGCCTTCGACCAGCGCGACTCGAGCGCGCGGGCGGCGCGCAGCTGGCGAAGCTTCTGGCGAAGGCCGCGCGCTCCGGGACCGCCAAGCTCCGGATCGAGGAAGCCGGCGAGCTGCATGGTGATCGTGCTCGCGCCCCGGGCGTGACGGCCGCGAAGCCCCGCCCAGGCCGAGCCGGCGAGCCCGCGCCAGTCCACTCCGCCATGGCTCGCGAAGCGCCTGTCCTCGGCGGCGACCACCGCCTCGCGCACCGCGGGCGAGACCCGCTCGAGCGGCACCCATTCCAGCCGCCGCACCTGGAAATCGATCCGCACGGTCTGGAGCAGCCGGCCGTCGCGGTCCTTGAGCCACGCCTCGCTCGCCCTCCAGCCCGAGCGGGTGTCCGCATAAGAGGGCATGGCCGGAGGCGCCGTCCAGGCGCCGAGGCCGAGGAGGAGCAGGAGCGGAGGAACGAGCCAGAGGCTCGGCCGCCGCCGAAGCCAGGCCAGCGCGGTAGTCACTGCTCGTCCTCCCCGTCGCCGAAGGCGGTGGGGAGGGGGACCGCACGAAGTGCGGTGGAGGGGCCGCGGGAGTCGATGACGCCCCTCCACCATGCTTCGCATGGTCCCCCTCCCCATGGCTTCGCCACGGGGAGGACGGGGATGCTCCTCCTCACGGCGCGACGTCGAGCGGGCGGTTGGGAAGCGCGGCGTGGATCTCGGGCGAGTACATCGCCTCGACCCGGGTCGGCGGAAGCTGGAATCGCCCGGCGCTGTTGATCCGCACCGCATATTCCACGCTCGTCCGGCCCTGCGGAAGCCAGGCGAAATAGCCGCGCCACGCGTCGAGCCCGCGCTCGATATAGCTCGGCCAGGCTCCGCTTCCGCCGCCCGCCTGCGCGGACAGCAGGGCCGACTGCCCGCCTCCGCCGACGATCGAGGCGCCGGCGGGAAGCGGGTCCTCGATCACCACCCAGGTGCGGTCGACCGGCGCGTCGACGGTGACCCGCACCTTGAGCACGTCGCCCCGGCTAAGCCGCCCCTCCTGCTTCCTCTGGAGGAAGCTCACCTCGCGCGCGACCCGGTAGCCGGCGAAGGCGGGCGCCGCCAGGGGCACCGCGGCCCGGATCGAGACCAGCGCATAGGGCTGCGCCGCCCCCGGGTGCGAGAAGACCAGCGAAGAGGGCGCGGCGGGCAAAGCGAAGCGGGCGAGCACCGGGTTCGGCCAGGTCCGGCCGAGCGTCTCCGCGCCGAGCTGCATCCTCGTCACCCCGGTCGGGGTTCCGGGATAAGCGGCGGCGAAGCGGCGTACGGCGAGCGTCCCCCAGGCATTGGCGGGAGTCGTGTCCCAATGGCCTCGGCTCTGGCGAAGCGCGATCCCGATCATCATCCGCGGCGCATCCTGGTCCCAGCCCGGCCGGCCGATCACGGCGTAGAGCGCCTTGATCGCCATCTCGTCGTCGCTGACCATCATCCACCACGGCGCCACCTTGCGGTCGACCAGGTCGAGCCGGCTGCCTTCGTAGACGATCCGGCCGCGAAGCGCCTGCTCGGCCTCGGAGCGCAGGCGCGGCTGGACTCCGTTCACCCGGTCGAGAGTCGCGATCCAGTCGGCGAGGGTCGCCGTCGGCATGTCGCGAAGCGGGATCATCGTCCGGCCGAGCATCGCCGGAGTCGCCGCGCCGTTTCGGGCGAGCGCCGCGAGCGAGGCGAGCCGAAGCAGCCGGGCGTCGGACGGCGCCTCGCCCTCCTCCTTCAACCGCCCATCGACGACCGAGCGGAGCGCCTCGATCAGCTTGGCCTTGCTTTCCTCCGGCCAGGGAAGCCCCGCCTCCGCCGTCGCCGAAAGAGCGTAGGCGGTGAGCGCGATCGACCCGCTTTGGTTCTCGCCCGGCCAGTAGCGCAGCAGGCCCTCGCCGGTGAGATAAGCGGGAAGGTCGGCCATCTGCCGGGCCCAGGCGGCGCGGTCGTCGAGCGCCAGCGCCTTCGAGAGCCTCTGCTCGAAGCAGCCGTACGGATAGGCCCGCATATAGTCGCGAACGCCGGCCAGGGACGGAGCGGGCGTGGCGCTCAGCGCCACCTCCACTCCGCCGCGGCCGGGCAGCGCTCCGCCGGGAGGGGCGACCGGGAAGGCGAGGTTGGGCGAAGTCCGGAAGAAGCTCGCCGCCCAGACTTCCTCGGGCACCGCCGGGATGACCTTCTGGTCGACCTGCACCCGATCGGCGGCACGGCCGTCGGAGGAGCGCGCGGTCACCGTCCAGCGAAGCTCGTCCAGGCCTTCGGGCGCGGTGAGGTGCCAGCTGACCGGAACGGCGCCCCCGGCGGGAATCGTGACGGTGAGCGGACGCCCGCGCGCCACCACCGGAAGAAGCTCGACTCCGGCGGTGACCGTCATAGGCCGGTCGGTGCTGTTTCGAAGAGTGAAGACGGCGCTGTACTGATCGCCGGTCCGGACCAGCGGCGGGAGGCCGGAATAGACGGTGAGGTCCTGCACCGTCCGGATCGCGGCGCTTCCCGTCCCGAACAGGTCGCCGCCCGCCGTCGCGACGGCGACGAGCTTGTAGGACGAAAGTGCGTCGGCGAGCGGGACGGTGAGCACCGCCCGTCCTTCCGAATCGAGCGGCACCCGCCCTTTCCACAGCAGAAGCGGCTTGAAATCGGAGCGGGTCAGCGACGAGAGGTCGCCGCCGCCGCCGCCGCCCGTTGGAAGCGCCTTGCGGCCGTAATGGCGCTTCCCGACCACCTGCATCTGGGCGGTCGAGGTGAGGACGGAGAGCGGCCGCTCGCCCATCATCGCGTCGAGCAGGTTCCAGCTGTCGTTCGGCGACAGGGCAAGCAGGGCCTCGTCGACGGCGGCGAAGGCGATCTCCGCCGATTGGGGCGGGCGGCCGTCGGGGCCGAGCACCTGGACCGCGACCCGGGCCTGGTCGCGGACGTGGTAGCTCTCCTTCTCGGGCTTCACCGAGACCTTGAGCTGGTGGGCCTCCCAGCCGACCTTCACTCGAGCGATCCCGATCCGGTAGCTCGGCTTGGCGAGGTCGACGAGCGCGGTCGGCTGGTCGAGGTCGCCGAGGATCGGGACGTGCCACTTCTTCGCGAACTCGGCGACCCATAGGCGCCAGCCGGCGACCCGCCCGCGCACCGCCATCACCGAGATGTAGACGTCGGGCGCGTAGCTCCCCGCCATCGGAACGTCGACCACCGGGTCCTTGCCCGACAGGGTCGTGACGAAGGAGGAGAGCACCCCCTCCCGCTCCACCGTCACCAGCGCCGTCGCCTCGCGGAACGGCATCCGCACCTGGACGTGGGCGACGTCGCCGGACTTATAGGCCTTGGCGTCGGGGACGATGTCCATCCGGTCGCCATTGTCGCCTCCGAACCACCAATCGTCGTCTCCGGCGAGGTAGACGGAGGTGACCGCGCGGGCCTCGTTGCCGTCGGCATCGGCGGTGGTCGCGACCGCCACCACCTCGCCCGACACGCCCGCGTCGAGACCGCAATCGGCGATCCCGTGATCGTCGGTGACCGCCGAGCAGGTCGCCCCGAGCTTCGTCACCCGGGCATTGTTGTCATAGGCGTAGAAGCCGCCGATCAGCCGCCGCCGAGCCGACAATATCTCGCGCGTGTAGAGCGCCACCTGGACGCGCTGGCCGCGCACCACATTGCCGTCGAGGTCGAGCGCGACGAAGCGCAGGCGCATGTCGCCGGAGCGCTGCATCCACCCGTCGGCCTTGATGCCGAGCCGAACCGCCGAGGCGTAGAGCGGTATCGACGACGACGCCGTGAGGGTCTCGCCATTGGCGTCCTCATAATCCATCTCGACGGTCATCCGCGCCGAATCCTGAAGCTCCGGAACGTCCAGCGCGGCCCGGCGCGCGCCTTGGGCGTCGAGCATCATCGGAAGGGTGGCGGCGTTCGGAAGCTCCGGCTCGGACCCGCCATTCTCGTCCTCGTCGAGCGCTGTGACGCCCTCGTGCATCGGGCTTCCGCCGAAGGTATAGCCCTCCCAATCGTCGGGATGGTCGTAGAGCGGCTCGTAGGCGGTCCGAAGCTTGACCGGCGCTCCGGCCGCGCCACCGCCGGACAGATAGCCGACATAGAGGTCGACCGGCAATTTCCGAGGCCTTGCGGTTCGGGTCTTGGGGCCGCTGACGCTCGCCCGCATCGTCGGAAGCCGGTATTCGTCGACTCGGAACGATTGGTCGGTGGAAATGGTCTTGTCGCCGACCTTGATGCTGATGTCGTAATCTCCGGCGGGCGAGTCCTTCGGCGCCGCCCATTCGCTCTCGCCGATTCCGTCCTCGCCGAGAGTCACCGGCATCTCGAAGCTGGTGTCCGAGCCGCGATGCTGGAGGATGAGCTTGCCGTCGATCGGCCCGGCGGAGCGGAAGCCCTGCGCCGTCGGCATACGGTAGACATGCTTCATATGGACGGTCTCGCCGGCGCGCAGAAGCGTCCGGTCGAGTATGGTGTGGAGGATCGCCGAAGGATCGTCCCAGCCGTAGGGAAGGTCGAAATCGTAAGGCCGGATTCCCTCGCCCCAATCGGTGAGGACGAAGGAGAAGTCGCCGCCGAGCCGGGCGGAGACCATCAGCGGCGGCGACTGGCCGTTCAGATTGTCGCAGCTGCTCTCCGTCGTCGGGGTGGGCAGGCCCGACGGGATCGGGAGCCGTCCGAACCGGTCCGTGCTCCCCTGCGCGAGAAGCTGGCCGCCGCAGCTGTCCGTCACCCGAACCGCCGCGCCGGCGACCGGCGCCCCGTCGTCGAGCGAGGTGACCCAGGCGAGCGAGCCGCTCCGGCCCCATTTGAAGTGAACCGAAAGGTTGGTGACCAAGGCGGCGGCGTTGACGTAGCGTGTCGCCGGCCGGCCGAGCAGCGCCCGGCCGAGCACCGGGCTGGCCAGCTCGACGACGTAGAAGCCGGGCTTCGACAGCGGCACTCCGACCACCTCGAATTCCCGGCCCTTGCCCGGCAGGGCGAGCTGCATGCGCTGCACCGCCCCCGCCTTCGGGCCGAGCAACGGCGAATCGCCGGTATGGTTGACCTCGACGGTGCGCCGGCCGCGATGCTCCTCGCGAATGTCGTCCCTCTGCGCGGCGGCGACCTTGCGCACCCATTCCGCGACCGCCGAGTCGCCGTCGATCCGCGCCGACATGCCGCCCACCGAGCGGACCGCCTGGCCGAGCTCGGGCTCGACCCCGCGCACGGTCAGTGGCAGGATTCCGCCCTCCTTGGCCTCGAGGATCCCGAACGGCGCCGCGAACTTCACCAGCGGCGGCGGCTCGGCGATGGCGACGTCGAGCGGGAAGCGCGCCGCATTGGCGAGCGGCCGGCCGCTCGAGTCGCGAAGGTCGGGCGGAAGGATCAGGCGGGCGGTGATCGCCGGCGGCACCGGCGCCTTGAACTTGACCTCGGACAAGGTCGCCTCGTGCCCGTCGTCGATCGGCTGGAGCAGATGGCCGCCGCCGACGTCGAGCCGGACGGCGAGCGCCTGGGCGCGCGGCACCTCGGCGGTGAACTCGACCTTGAGCGGGCGGAACGGGTTGCATCCGGAATGCGGATTGACCCGCGAGCAGGTGAGGCGCGCGGTGAACTCCTGGCGCACGCTGAAGTCGAAACGGTGGTCCGCGCCGGCGCTGTGACCGTCGGGCGAGCGGATCGAGGCGCCCCACACCAGGGCCATGTCGCGTCCCGGCGGGAGCGGGCGCCGGCATTTGAGCGCGACGATCTGGCTGAGCGCCACCGCCCGCTCGGCGCCCCCCTTGGGCAGGGCGCCGTCGAGCGAGGCCGATTCGAGGAAGCTTTGCCGCTGCCAGCTCGACATGGCGTCGAGCACCTCTTCGGTCTTCTGCGGAGTCAGCAGGTCGACCGCGATCCGCTCGCCGATACCGTCGACGGCGCAATAGGCGCCGCTGGCGACGGAGGCGCGGTCGACCGGACCGTTGGCGGCGACGAAGAAGGCCTGGTCCTCCTCGATATCGTCGGAGCCGTCGTTCGGCATGACGGCGAGCGCGAAGGGGCCGCCGCTGTCGATGGTGAAGCTTCTCGCGCCGGTCAGCGGCTGGCCGGAAAGGGTCTTGAGGCCGGGCTTCAGCTCCGCCTTGCAGGTCGTGCTTCCCGGCAGCGGCTTCTCGAATTCCCAGACGAAGGTGGTGGGGTCGGTCCAGCGGCCGCCGCCGCCGACTTCGCATCCCATCTCGATCGGCGCCGAAGCCTCCTGCTTGCCGAGCGGGACCATCGGCTCGGAGAAGCGCAGGGTGAAGCGGGCGACGGCGCGGCCGTCGGTGCCGGGGACCGCGTCGAGGACGGCCGGCGGCGAGACCGCGGAGGCGGCGAGGGGCGACAGAAGGCCGAGGACCAGTGCGACCCGAACAAGCCAGCCACGCATCGCGTCACTCCCTTAGCCGTCCCCGTCATGCCGGAGGACGGGGGCCGCGTCTAGCGGTGAAGCGAAATATTCTTACGACGAGTTGAGTGCGGAAGGGAGATCGAGCCCGGGCAGCAAGAGCCCTGGTCCCAGCCATGGCTGAAACCGGCAGACATGCGGCCGGGAAGCGACGGCTTCCCTCTCCCCCATGGGGAGAGGGTCGGGGAGAGGGGGAGTCCGGACTCCCCATCGGCGTGTCGTGCCTCCCCCTCTCCCCATAGGGGAGAAGGGGGGAGAAGGCTTAGAGCAGGAAGTCGCTGGCGATGATGGCGTGGCCGGCGACCGGATCGACCTGGATGACGAGGTCGGCATTGCCGTCGCCGTTCACGTCGCCCTCGACGAACCAGCTCGCCCCCGACTGGTAGGCGCGAAGCTCGCCTGCGGTGTGGCTGAACGCGTTCGAGCCGATGAAGTTGAAGGCCTGGTCGCCCGCCGCGTTGGTGTCGGCGTCGATGTTGGTCAGCCAGATGTGGTCCGACACATATTCGAAGTCGACGATGTGGTCGGTCTTCGCCGCCGTCGATTCCGCCGCCGACTGGTAGACGAACACGTCGTTGCCCGGCCCGCCGCGCATCGTGTCCGCGCCGAGCCCGCCCTCGAGCCAGTCCATTCCGTCCAGGCCGTACATCGTGTCGTCGCCCGCTCCGCCGACGAACGTGTCGTTGGCCGGACCGCCGGCGAAGGTGTCGTTGCCGGCGCCGCCATAGACGGAAAGCGCTCCGTCCGTCTCGGCATAGCCGTTGAAGAACAGGCTCTCGTCGGCCAGCAACCCGCCCGCATAGACGGTGAGGCGTCCGCCGGCCGGGACGTTCTCGTCCACCGTGGTGATCGAATAGGTGACGTGCTCGGTCCCGCCCGCCGCCGTTCCGCTCAGCAGGCTGAACGTCTCGACGCCCGAGAGGGTATTGGCGCCGAGCGTCAGATTGTAGTTGCCGAGCAGCCCGACCGTGTCGACGCCGGCTCCGCCGACCACCCGGTCGTCGGCGGTGAAAGCGGCGCCGAAGTAGATGTAGTCGTTGCCGTCATTGCCGTAGGCCGTGTCGTTGCCGCCGGCGGAGAGGTTGAGCACGTCGTTGCCGCCGCCCATCGTCAGGACGTTGTCGAGCGCGTTGCCGGCCACGACCTGTCCGGTGCTGGAGGTGCCGACGAAGTTCTCGACATTGTCCGGCAGGGTGTAGGAGGCAAGGCCGCTGCGGACCTCGTCCGTGCCCTCGCCGGACGCCTCGACCACCGAATCGCCGGCGCTGTCGACATAATAGACGTCGTTGCCGGTGCCGCCGGTCATCTGGTCGTCGCCGGTGCCGCCGTTCAGCGTGTCGTTGCCGCCGCGGCCGTACAATATGTCGTTGCCGCCGAGGCCGTTCAGGACGTCGGTGTCGGCAACCGCCTGGTTCGAGCTGTTGTTGCCGTCGAGAACGTCGACTCCGGCGGTGCCGGTCAACGAGTCGTTGCCGGTGCCGCCGAGGACGACGATCGAGTCGTTGGCGTTCCCGACCGGAGTGAGCGTTCCGATCGCCGACGCGGCGTCGAAGGTGACGTCGGTGGCGAGGTTGCGGAAGCTGAACTCATCCCCGACCTGCTGGATGTTGTTGGCGGCGAGGGTGAGTCCGACGGCGTCCACGCCCACCGCCATTCCGGTGCCGAGGCCGCGCAGGCTGTTGCCCGAAATGTCCGCCGTGGACGGGCCGGTCATGTCGAGATTGACGCCGGTGCGCGACCATTCGATCCGGTTTCCGGTGACGACGAGGGCGACCCCGCCGCCGTCGAACCAGATCGCCCGGCCCCACGAAGCGGTTCCGAACTGGCCCTGCGAGCTGCCCGAGATGAGGTTTCCGGTGATCGATATCTTCCCCGAGGCCACCACCGTCGTGGCGATCGCCCGGTCGTCGACCCCGTTCGCCCCGCCGGCCACGCTCGACCAGAAGATCGAGTTGGTGACGGCATGGCCGGCGCTGCCGCCGCCGGTCTGGAAGAGGAGCGCCGGATTGGACGCGCCGCCGCCGGTCGTGGTCGAGTCGTTGAGGAAGCGCAGGCCGTCGAGGGTGACGTTGTCCGCCGCCGTGACGTGGGCGTGGCCGACGATCGTCGTCTCGCCCGCGCCGCCCGAGGCATCGCGGCCGCCGACCGCCACTCCGGCCTCGGCGCCGAGGATGGTGACCCCCACTCCGATCGTCAGATTCTCGTGATAGGTCCCGGCCGCGACCCGGATCGTGTAATCGTCCGAAGCCGCGTCGACCGCCGCCTGGATGGTGCCGTAGGTGCCGACCAGCTTGCCGCCGTCGTCGAACAGCTGGACCGGCGCGGTGGCGTCGAGGGACGTTCCGGCGAACGTCAGCTTCTCGACGCTGATCAGCGTGTCGCTGCCTTCGTCGCCGCCGGCGGGGACGTTGTCGGTGACGTGGCTGAAGCCGGTCACCCGCCCGTCCGAGCCGGTGGTCATCACGATCGTGTAGTCGGAGCGGGCGCCGGCATAGACCGCCGTGTCGGTATCCGCGCCGCCGTCGAGGACGTCGTTGCCGCCTTGGCCGACCAGGACGTCGTCCCCGGCCGCGCCGGAGAAGCTGTCGGCGCCGAGCGAGCCGGCGAGATAGTCGGCGAACTGCGTGCCGGTCTGGTGGAAGTCCTCGGTCGTGGTGAACGGCGCGCCGTAGCTTTCCTCCGGCGCGAAGTGGACGCCCTCGACCAGGATTCCGCTGTAGCTGTTGCCGGAGACGGCCGGGTCGGTGTCCAGACCGACGGTGCCGCCGGTGTAGGAGTAAGCATAGATGCCGTAATCCAGCGAAGCGAAGCTGTTCCCGCTGACCTGCACCGCGACGCCTTCGACGTCGGACAGATCGAGACCGGCGCCGCTTCCGGCGGCGCCCGTGCCGGTGATGACGTTGTCGGTGATGGCGAGCGCTCCGGTCGGCTCATAGGCGATGATGCCCGACGCGTAGGTGCCGCCGCCGCTATAGCCGAAGCCGCTGATCGTGTTCCCGTCGATGACGCCCTGGGAGTCGCCGATCTGGATCGCGTTCTGGGCGGTGAGGTTGGTGGCGCCGATGCCGGTGATCGTGTTCCCGGTGAAGTCGACCGTGACTCCCAGGATCAGTGCGCCGGTCTTCTGGAAGCCGCTGATCGTGCTTCCGGTCACGGAGACCGACAGGCCCGCCGTGTGGCCGCCGTCGACGAACAGGCCCGAGCCGTGCTGGAGGCCGAACAGGCCGCCGCTCGTGCTGTTTCCGACGTTGGCGATGGTGACGTCCTTCACGGCGCCCGAGGCGTTGAAGTAGCCGATCCCGGTCAGTTCGTCGCCGTTGCTTCCGCTCGTGGTGTCGCCGGCGAAGCTGCCGTCGACGTGGATGCCGGTGATGTCGACCCCGGTCGAATCGTTGACCGCGATGACCGCGCGCACCAAATCCCCCAACGTATCGCTGGTCCCGTTGACCGCGAGGACGGAGGGCGCCTTGACCACGACATTGGCGCCCGCCGCGGCGGCGATCGTCAGGCCGTCGAAGTCGGCGACGGTCAGCTGCTCGGTATAGGTGCCGCTCGCGACGAGGATGGAGTCGCCGTCGCCGGCCGCGTCGATCGCCGCCTGGATGGTTCCGAACGTGCCGACGAGATGGTTCGAGCCGTCGAACAGCTGGACCGGCTGAGCGAGGTCCATCGTGGCGTTGCCGAACTGCAGCTTCTCGATGCCGCTAAGGGTGTCGGAGCCTTCGTCGCCGTTCGACGAATCGGTGTCCTGCACCCCGGTGAAGCCGGTGACGAAGCCGTTCGAGTCGGTGGTGACGCCGACCGTGTAGCCGCTGCTCGGCCCCGAATAGACGGCGGTGTCGAGATCGTCGCCGCCGTTCAGGCTGTCGTCGCCGCCATTGCCGCGGAGCGTGTCCTCGCCGCCGAGGCCGGAGAGGACGTCGTTGCCGGCATTGCCCGAAAGCGTGTCGTGCATCGTCGTTCCGTCGATCTCGAACGCCGTGAGGGTCGAGGTCGGCATCGGCTCGAAGCGCACGCCGTTCGAATAAGGATCGGTCAGATCCGGGGCGGAGACGCTGTTGTTCTGGATCACCAGCGGATCGGGGCTGATCGCGTTGTCGACCGCGATTCCGACGTCGGTGTGCGAGATGGCGTTGCCGCTGACCTCGCCGCCGCTGTTCACCGGTCCGTTCTGGTAGATCCAGATCCCCACGACCTTCGCGGCATTGCTCTCGTCATTGCTTCCGCCGATCGAGTTGCCGGTGATCGAGAGGTTGGTGTTGCTCGAGGCCAGGATGGCGCCCGAATAGGCGTCGGCGGGGCCGGCATAGCCGATGCCCGTGATCGTGTTGCCGCTGACCGTTCCGGTCGAGCGGTTGATGGAGAAGCCGTTCTGGGCGATCACCGGCTGGGCGCCGCCGCCGGTCACCGTCACTCCGGTGATGTTGAGGTCGGCGCGGCTGAACGATCCCGCATTCTTCTGGAAATCGCTGATCGAGCCGCCGGTCATGAAGAAGCCGAGGATCGAGTCGTTGTCGGTGCCGACGCCCACTCCGCGCTGCACACCGCTGACCACGGCGTTCCCGCCGGCCGTCGTCCCGCCCTGGTAGGGATCGCGGACTCCGGCGATGTCGACGCCGTTCAGCCCGCCGGAGCTGTTGCGGTAGAAGACCCCGTAGAAACCGGCCTGGGCGGGGCCGTCATTCTCGTCGACCGTGTCGCCGGCGGCGTGGCCGTCGACGGCGATGTGGTCGAGCACGACGTTCGTCGAATCCTTGACGGTGAAGACCGCATTGATCTCGCGCCCGCCGGACGAGCGCACCGTCTCGTGTAGGTCGGCCGGCGCCTGGATCGTCACCAAAGCGCCCGGGAGCGCCTTGATCGTCAGATTGTCGAGATTGTCGACCACGACCTGCTCGGCATAGGTGCCGGCGGAGACGAGGATGGTGTCGCCGTCATGGGCTGCGTTGACCGCCGCCTGGATCGTCGCGAAGCCGCCCGCTCCGACCAGAAGGGTCTTGGCCGACCCGCCGTTGTCGACGATCTCGACCCCGATCAGGGTGTCGGTGCCGTCGGAGGAGGTGACGGTCCAGTTGCCGCCGACCACCGCGTAGGTGGCGCCGCTTCCGACATGGGCGGTGTCGATCCCGGCTCCGCCGTCGATCGTGTCGTTGCCCGCTCCTCCGGTGAGGTCGTCGTCGCCGTAGCGACCGAACAGGAAGTCGTCGCCTCCGGCGCCGCTGAGCGTGTCGGCATCGGCCACCGTCAGATTGCCGGGCCGGTTGTTGGCGTCGATATAGTCCGCCTGGGCCGAGCCGATGATCGTGTCGTCGCCCGAGCCGCCGAGAACGACGACGAGGTCGTTCGTGTTGCCGACGGGGGTCAGCGCGTCGACCGCCTGGCCGGCGTCGAAATAGACCGGCTCCGACAGGTTGCGGAAGTTGAAGTCGTCGCCGACGTTGTTGAAGTCGTTGCTGACCGCGGAGAAGCCGTCGTCGCTGATCCCGACCGAGAAGCCGGTGCCGAGGTTGGAGAGGCTGTTGTCGTTGATGATGGCGACCGACCCGCCGGAGAGGTCGAGGTTGAAGCCGGTGCGCGACCATTGCAGGATGTTGCCCGACGCGTTGAGGTTCACGCCGCCGCCGTCGAACCACACGTCGCGGCCCCAGGACGCCGTCCCAAACAGGCCCTGCGACGAGCCCGAGATGAGGTTGTTGGTGAGGGTGATCTGGCCGTCGGCGATGACTCCCGCCGAGATCGCCCGGTCGTCGACGCCGGTCGCGCCGCCCGCCACCGTCGACCAGAAGATCGAATTGGTGACGACATGGCCGATCGAGCCGCCGCCGGTGAGGAACTGGAGCGCCGGGTTGGAAGCGCCGCCGCCCGACGTGGTCGCGTCGTTGAGGAAGCGGAGCCCGTTCAGGGTCACGTGCTCGACGGCGGTGACCTTGGAATGGCCGACGATGGTGGTCTCGCCGACGCCGTTGGCGGCGTCGCGCCCGCCGACCGCCGAGGTCTTGGCGCCGAGGATCCGGACTCCGGTGCTGATGTCGAGATTCTCGTGGTACACGCCCGCGGCGATGCGGATCGTGTAGGTATCCTGCGACGCGTCGATGGCGCCCTGGATGGTGTCGAAGGTGCCGACCAGCTGGTTGGTCTGGTCGAACAGCTGGACCGCCTTGGTCGCGTCCAGGCTCCGGTTGGAGAATTGAACGACCTCGATGCTGTTGAGCGTGTCGAGGCCCTCGTTGCCGTTGCTGGGCTCATTGTCTCCCACCGCCGAGAAGCCGAGGATCCGGCCTCCCGCGCCGGTGATCATGGTGATCGAATAATCGCCGCGATTGCCGTCGTAGACCGCCGTGTCGGTGCCCGCTCCGCCGTTCAGGGCGTCGTTTCCGGCGCCGCCGTGGAAGGTGTCGTTGCCGTTGCCGCCGTTCAGCGTGTCGTTGCCCGCGCCGCCGTCGAGCGAGTCGTTGTCGTCCTCGCCGTTCAGGACGTCGACCCCGTTTCCGCCGGAGAGGCTGTCATTGCCCGTTCCGCCGAACAGCAGGTCGTTATTGTCGCCGCCCGAGAGGACGTCGTTGCCGCCATTGCCGTGGAGCTCGTCGTCGCCCGCGCCGCCGGTCAGGCTATCGCCCTGCTCGCCGCCCCAGGCCTTGTCGTTGCCGCCGCGCCCGTCATAGCTGAAGGCGCCGCCGGCGCCCGACGTGTCGCCGTTGAACGATTCCGCGAAGTCGGTGCCGATGAAGTTGTGGGTGTAGTCGGTCGGGTAGATCTGCACCGGACGCGCCGCGCCGCTGTGCGTGATCGTGTTGCCGCTGATGTAGCTGTTGAGGTCGACGCTGTCCGGCCCGAACGGGAAGAGGTTGAGGCTTCCGGCGTAGATCCCGTCGAACGTGTTGCCGGTGATCGCGACGTGCGAGCTCTCCGAGTTCACGCCGTTGCCGAGGCCGGTCGCCGGGCCGAGATCGCCTTGAAAACGGTTGTCGTGGATCGACCCCGCGGTTCCGCCGCCCGAAACATAGACTCCGATCGAATAGCCCTTGAACAGGTTGCGGCCGATATCGAGGCCGCTCACCGAACCGGTGATGACCGCCGTGTCGCCGCTGCCCTGCAGAACCGAGTTCAACAGGGCGAAGCCGTCCGCCTTCACCTCGACCGCGGTCGTTCCGAGCGATCCGGCCGCCGCTCCGACGAGCTTGAAGCCGTCGATCGTCGCGCCCGCGGCGTTGATCGTGATCTGCCCGTCGATGACGGATTCCGCCCCTCGGACGCCGGTTCCGTCGACGCCGTGATTGGCGCCGAGGATGGTCACGTCCTTGTTGACGTTCAGGGTCTCGGAATAGTTGCCCGAGGCGACCAGGATGGTGTCGCCGTTGGAAGCGGCGTCGATCGCCGCCTGGATGCTGCCATAGCCGCCGTTGCCGACGAGCAGGGTCTTGCCCGAGGCGCCGTCGTCGACGATCTCGACATTGCTGAGCGTGTCCGTGCCTCCGGCATCCGTCACCGTCCATCCGGTCGCCGTCTGGGTGACGGTCGCCGCTCCGGCATAATGCGCCGTGTCGACCCCGCCCGCGCCGTCGATCGAATCGTTGCCCGCGCCGCCGTCGATGACGTTGTCCGCGCCATTGCCGGTCAGGGTCTGGTTGACGTTGCCGAGCCCGGTCAGGTTCTCGACATCGGGGAGGCCGGCCAGGCTGTAGCTGGCGAGGCCGGTGCGGACCTCGTCCGTTCCCTGGCCCGCCGACTCGGTGACGGAGTCGAGCGCGCTGTCGACGACGTAGACGTCGTTGCCGGCGCCGCCGACCAACTGGTCGTCGCCGGTCCCGCCGTCGAGCGTGTCGTTGCCGCCCCGGCCGTAGAGGATGTCGTTGCCGCCCAGGCCGCTCAGCACGTCGGTGTCGCCGGCGTTCGGGTTGTTGCCGTTGTTGCCGTCGATGATGTCGGCGCCCGAGGTGCCGGTGAACGTGTCGTTGCCCGAGCCGCCGAGGACGACGATGGGATCGTTGAAGTCGCCGACCGGGGTCACCGTGCCGACCGCCGCTCCGGCGTCGAAGGCGACGTCGGTGGTGAGGTTGCGGAAGCTGAACTCCTCGTTCACCCGCTCGATGTTGTTGCCGCTGACGGTGAGGCCGTCGGAGTCGACGCCCACCGCGATCCCGGTGCCGAGGCCGCGGAAGCTGTTGTTGGCGATGTTGGCGGTCGAGGTGCCCGACATGTCGAGGTTGAGGCCGCTGCGGGTCCATTCGATCCGGTTGCCGGTGACCGACAGGGCCACCCCGCCGCCGTCGAACCAGATTCCCCGGCCCCAGGACGCGGTTCCGAACTGGCCCTGCGAAGCGCCGGAGATGAGGTTGTCGGTGATCGCGATCGACCCGTTCGGGATGACCACGGTCGAGATCGCCCGGTCGTCCACGCCGCCGGCGCCGCCGGCGATCGTCGACCAGAAGATCGAGTTGGTGACGACATGGCCGGAGGCGCCGCCGCCGGTCAGGATCTGGAGGGTCGGAGCGGTGGTCGTCGTGTCGTTGAGGAAGCGAAGGCCGTTCAGGGTGACGTTGTCGGGCGACGTGACCTTGGCGGTTCCGACGATGTTGGTCTCCCCGGCCCCGCCGGCCGCGTCTCGGCCGCCGACGGCGACGTTCACTTCGGCGCCGAGGATCGACACTCCGCGGTCGACGACGAGATTCTCGTTGTACGTGCCCGCCGCGACCCGGATCGTATAGTCGTCGGAAGCGGCGTTGATCGCGGCCTGGATCGTTCCGAACGTTCCGACCAGCTGCCCGCCCGCGTTGAACAGCTGAACCGGATCGGCGAGGTTGAGCGTGACGCCCGCGAAGGCGAGCTTCTCGACCCCGGTGAGCGTGTCGGTGCCCTCGTCGCCGTTGGACGAATCGGTGTCCGCGACCGAGCTGTAGCCGGTGACCCGGCCCGCCGAATCCGTCACCGCGGTCACGGAATAGCCCGAGCGCGGACCGGAATAGACCGCCGTGTCGTCGTTGCCGCCGCCGGTGATCATGTCGTTGCCGGCGCCGCCTTCGAGGACGTCGTTGCCGGTGCCGCCGTCGAGGCTGTCATTGCCCGAGCCGCCGGAGAGCGAGTCGTCGCCGCCGAGGCCGGAGAGAATATCGTCGCCGCCGAGGCCGGAGAGGCTGTCGTTGCCGGCGCCGCCGATCAGCGTGTCGTCGGCGATCGTCCCGTCGACGTCGTGGACGGTGGCGAAGGAGGGGTCCGGCTCGAAATAGACGCCGGTCGGGCTGTTGTCGTGGCCGTCGACGTTGGTGACCGAATTGTTCTCGATCAGGATCCCGTTCGGAGTGACCGCTCCGGAGACGTCGATGCCCTCGTCGACGTAGGAGATGATGTTGCCGGTGATCGCTCCGCCGCTGCTGGCGGCGCCGCCGGCGCCGTTCTGGAAGACGTAGATGCCGACCACGCGCGCGGCATTGCTCTCGTCATTGGCGCCGGTGATGACGTTGTCGAGGATGTTGAGGCCGGCATTGCCATAGGCCAGGACCGCTCCCGAATAGGCGCCGCCCGCACCGGAATAGCCGATCCCGCTGACAGTGTTTCCGGCGATGCTGCCGCTCGAGTTGGTGACCTGGATTCCGTTCTGGGCGATCGAGGCGGTGGCGCCGTCGCCGGTGACGGTCACTCCGCTGACGTCGAGGATCGCGCCGTTGAACACGGTCGCGTTCTTCTGGAAGTCGCTGATCGAGCCGCCGTGCATGAAGAAGGCGAGCTGCGAATCGTTGTCGGTGCCGACTCCGACGCCGCGCTGGACTCCGCTCAGCTCGCCGCCGATCAGCGTGTCGCGGACGTGCGCCACGTCGACGTTGGTGAGTCCGCCCGAGCTGTTGCGGTAGAACAGGCCGTAGAAATTCGCCTGGCCCGGCCCGTCATTCTCGTCGACCGTATTGCCGGCGCCGGCGCCGTCGATATGGATCCCGCTGACCGTGACGTTGGTCGAATCCTTGGCCGTGAAGACGGCATTGATCTCGCGTCCGCCGGCCGAGCGCGCCGTCTCGTGAAGGTCGGCCGGAGCCTGGATCGTGACGTTGGCGCCGGTGGCGGCGCTGATCGTCAGGTTGTTGACATGGTCGACGACGACCTGCTCGACATAGGTGCCGGCGCCGACGAGGATCGAATAGCCGTCGTGGGAGGCGTTCACCGCGCCCTGGATGGTCGCATAGGTGCCGACCAGGGCGCCGTTGCCGTCGAACAGCTGGACCGGCTGGGTGAGGTCGAAGCTCGAGTCCGCGAACTGCAGCTTCTCGACTCCGGTGAGGGTGTCGGTGCCCTCGTCGCCATTGGCGGCGTTGGTGTCCTTCACCGAGCTGAAGCCGGTGACGTAGCCGTGCCCGTCGGTGAGCATGGTGATCGCATAATCGGCGCGCGCGCCCGCATAGGAGGCGGTATCGGTGCCGCTTCCGCCGATCAGCGAATCGTTGCCGGTGCCGCCGGTCAGCACGTCGTTGCCGTTGCCGCCGTCGAGCGTGTCGGCGCCGGCGAGGCCGATCAGGACGTCGTTGCCGTCGCCGCCGCTGAGCGTGTCGTTGCCGGTCGCGCCGGTGAGCGTCTCGTCGAGGCTGCCGATGCCGGTGAGGTTGAGGTTGCCGATGAACCCGTCGAAGTTGAAGGCGGTGAAGCCGCCGGTATAGCCGTTGCTGATCGCGAAGATGGTGACGAAGCCGTTGGTCGCTCCGGCGCCGTCGCGGTCGACCTGAAGGAGCAGGTCGCTGCCCGACTGGACGAGGCGGAGGTGGCCGTCGGCGAAAGCGTTGCTGTTCGCCGTGTAGTTCGTGAGGCCGAAGTTGAGGAAGTTGGTCATCTCGAACTTGTCGCCGGAATCGCCGCGCTCGAAGTCGGTGACCCGGTCGTTGCGGGCGGTTGCCGCCGCGGCGGTCGAGGTCCCCGCGCTGCTTCCGACGCCGAGCTGGATGATGTCCGCTCCGCTGCCCAGCGCGATCTGGTAGGCATTGACTCCGGCCGCGCCGAGCATCGAGATGCTGACGATGTCGGCACCGGAGCCGGCGTTGATCGTCGCGCTGGCGACTCCGCTGAGCACGATCCGGTCGTTGCCGGCGCCGCCGTCGACGGTGACGACGTCGACGTTGCGGTCGCTCGAGGTCGTGCCGAGCGCCATGTAGGTCGCGCTCGCGCCGGTGCCGGTCGCCGACAGGCCCGACGTGTTGGTCGCAAGGGCCGCCGACAGGGTTCCGCCGCGAAGCTCGAGGAAGTCGTCGCCGTCGCCGCCGTCCATGTTGACGTTGGTGGCGACCGCGGCGGACGCGCGGGTCACCCAGATGCTGTCGTTGCCGCCATAGCCGTAGAGCGAGTCGGTCTGGCCGACCGGGCCGGAGGCCGCGCCGTCGATGATCAGGTTGAATCCGTCGTCGCCGCGCAGCGTGTCGCCGAAGTTGGAGCCGGTCAGATATTCGATTCCGGTCAGCGTATCGACGCCCTCTCCGCCGGTATTCTGGGCGATTCCGACGATCCGCAGGTCGACGTTCACGCCGGCCGTGGAATTGACGTAGGTGACCGTGTCGAGGCCTTCGCCGCCGATCAGGATGTCGTTGCCGAGCCCGCCGGACAGAAGGTCGTTGCCGTACCAGCCGTCGAGCGTGTCGTCGCCGGCGAGGCCGGTGAGGCTGTCGAGCGTTCCGCCGCCCTTGACGACGTCGTTGACGTTGGAGCCGCGGAAGGTGACCCGCTCGATGCTGGTCAGCGAGCCGACGACGGCGCCGTTCCAGCTGATGTCGCTGTTGCCGGCGAGGCTGCCGATGTCGAAGGAAATGCCGACGGTGCTCGCGCCGACTCCGGCACGGGTGTCGTAGACGAGGATCGCGACGTCGGTGCCGTTGCCGCCGTCGTAGATGTCGTCGCCGCCGTCGACCCCGGTGAAGAACTGGCTGATGTTGTTGACGATTCCGCCGACGAGCGTGTCGTCGCCGTCGCCGCCGCGCAACGTGTCGTTGCCCTGGCCGCCGCCGATATAATCGGAGCCGTCGCCGCCCTCGAGCGTGTCGGCGCTGGAATCGTCGAGCGCGCCGGACGTGCCGCCGAGCAGGACGTCGTTGCCCGCGCCGCCGAAGATCACGTCGGCGCCGTTGCGGCCTTCGATCGTGTCCGCCTGGGAGCCGCCGGTCAGGCGGTTGGCGAGGGTATTGCCGGTCAGCGCATTGGCGAAGTTCGCGGCGCCGATCAGGTTCTCGATGTTGGTGATCGTGTCGGTGCCGCCGGACGTTCCGGTATTCTGGGCCGTCAGCGTGTTGAGGTTGACGACGACCGTCGAGGTGGCGGCGGAATAGTCGATCGTGTCGACCCCGGCCGCGCCGTTATAGGCGTCGTTGCCGCCGCCGTCGTAGAAGATGTTGTCGTTGCCGTCGCCGGTGACGCTGTCCGCGCCCGAGCCGGTGCGGACATTCTCGAAATTGACGATGATGTCGCTTCCGAGGCCCGTATTCTGGGCGGTGGTGGTGGCGAGGTTGACGGTCACCGCGGTCGAGCCGCTGAAGGCGATCGTGTCGTTGCCGAGGCCGCCGTCGATCGTGTCGTTGCCGAGGCCGCCTTCGATGACGTTGGCGCTGGAATCGCCGGTCAGAACGTCGGCGCCCGAGCCGCCGGTGAGGTTCTCGATGTTGTGCAGGGTGGCGATCGCCAGGCCCGCGACGGTGGCCGTGCCGTCCGTCGCGCCGTTCAGGGTTGCCGTGACTCCCGAAGCGATGCCCGCGAAGGACGCGGTATCGCTGCCGGCTCCGCCGTCGAGGAAGTCGACGGTGCCGCCGGCATTCGCACCCGGATTCAGGGTGTCGTCGCCCGCTCCGCCCGACAGGGCGTTGACGTTGGAATCGCCGGTCAGGCTGTCGTTGAAGCCGGAGCCGGCCAGGTTCTCGAACCCGCCGAGCGTGTCCGTCCCCGCGCTGACCGTGTTCTGCGCCACGCCCTGGAGGGCGAGGCTGACCGCCACTCCGGCGGTGGCGCCGGCATAGGAGGCGGTATCGTTGCCCAGGCCGCCGGCCAGGCTATCGTTGCCGAGGCCGCCCTCGATGACGTTGTCGTTGCCGTCGCCGGTCAGCGTATCGTTCAGCGCCGAGCCGACCAGGTTCTCGAATCCGGTCAGCACGTCGTTTCCGGCCGCGACCGTGTTCTGAGCCGCGCCCTGCAGGTTGAGGTCGACGGTCACGCCGGTCGTCGACCCGCCGGCGAACGCGTTGAGGAAGGACGCGGTGTCGTTGCCGGCGCCGCCGATCAGCGTGTCGCTGCCGAGAGTCCCCATCACGACGTCGTTGCCGTCGCCGCCGTCGGCGGTGAGGACGCTGCTGTTGTTGGCGGTGAAGACGGTGCTTCCGGCCGCGCCCTGGAGCGAGATGTGAAGCTGATAGGTCTGTCCGGCGGTCATCGCCTGGGGCGTGGTCGCTCCGGACGTCCAGCGGCCCACGACGACGTAATAGGTGCCGGGAGCGGTGAAGGTGTAGGTGATGTAGCTGTCGTCGCCGGTCGTGGTTCCGGGATCGCCGGGGCCGGTGTCGTTGGCGGAGATCAGCGCGCCCGTGCTGTCGACGAGGGCGATGATGCTGTCGTTGAGCGAGCCCGTTCCGTCGATGTCGAAGATCGCCTGGGCGCCGGCCGCGGTCACGTCGATCCGGTAATATTCGACCGTTCCGCCCGTCGCCGTGCCGTTGATCGTCGCGTGCGGGATCGTCGTCGAGCTGGTGATGTTGGGGTTCGAATCGATGTCGTAGAAGCCGGCCGTGTTCACCGCGGTCGCGATGCTTCCGTTGTTGGTGGCCTGGGGCTTGGTGATGTCCGGCTGCGAAGCGGGGGTCCCGACCACGAAGCTCGCCGAGACGGTGAAGCCGCCGCCGATCAGCCGGTCGTCGCCGTCGGCGCCGATGAGGCTGTCCGAACCGCCCGAGCCGCCGCTTAGGACGTTGTTCTGGCTGTTGCCGGTCAGGCTGTCGTCGCCCGACGTGCCCTGGATGTTCTCGATGCTTCGAAGCGTGTCGGTCTCGCCGTCATGGCTGACGACGACATCCGTCCCGGCATCGTTGAGGGTGACGCTGACTCCGGTGGCGTTGGTGAAGATCACCGTGTCGCTTCCGGCTCCGCCGTCGAGGAAGTTGTTGGCGGTGTTGCCGACGAAGATGTCGTTGCCCGAGCCGCCCTTGACGTTCTCGATCAGCGAGCGGGAATCGTTGTTGTAGAGCAGCGACATGGCGATGTTGCCGGGCGCCAGGTTGACGAGGTTCTGGTAGGCGAGGTTGTTGGCGAGCTGCGCCGTGTCGAGCGTCGAGAACTCGCCCGGACGAAGATCGACGGTCACGCCGTTCGAGTAGTTGCTGACGTCGATCGTGTCGTTGCCGCCGCCGTCCCAGAGGGTGGCGTAGATCTTGTTGCCCGCCGGAGCGCCCTGGCCGACGCCGTTGATGAACATCTCGCCGGTCGTCTGGCTGAACGTGTAGACGCTGTCGCCGCTATTGGTATTGTAATTGGCGCCGTACAGATATTGAAGCGCCGCCACGTCGTACTGCATGTAGGACTGCGGCTGGTTGATCTTCTCGCCGGCGAAGTTGCTGTTGGTGAACGGCGCCGGGGTATAGGTCATCAGCGACCAGGACTGGCCGTCGCGATCCGGGGTGAGCGACTGGGTGCCGAAGCGCGGCGAGGTTCCGAAATAGAGCGAAAGATCGCTGCTCGTATAATCCTGGTGCCCGTGCTTCAGGCCCATCGTGTGGCCGATCTCGTGCATCATGGTGGCGAAGCCCCACGTGCCCTTGAAGGCGAGATCGTAATAAGGCTGGTTGGTGCGGCCGAACCAGATGTCGCCGGCCACGCCGCGGAAGTCCGACGGGAAGCCGCCATAGGCCGAGGGGGCATCCTGGTCGGCGGTCTGCGAGATCCGGATGTTGGCGTGGACCGTGTCGGTCTCGGTGATCTCGGTGAAGGTCAGGCCGGTCAGCGAGGCGAGCTGGGCGAAGGCCGCGCGCGCCGCCGCCTGCTGCTGCGGTCCCAGGCCGAGATGGTAGACGTTGACCCCGTTGCTGTCCAAAAACGCGCCGTTGTAGTTCGATCCCGAGGTCGGGAAGCTGTAGGTGAGGGTGGTCGATCCCCATTTGGAGCCGATCAGGATCGCGTCGACGTTGCGGTTGCCGGTGAAGAAGTGGCTTCCGTCGGGATTGGTGCCGAGCGGCAGAACCGTTCCGACCGTTCCGCCCGCGACGTTGGCCGCCGTCGGGTCGACGCTCGCGCCTCCGCCCTTCTGCGCGGTCGGCTCGTCGGTGTCGTCGGCGATCACTATCGAATCGACGACTTCCCAGGTGCCGAGGCCGTCCAGGCTGCCGTCGTCGGACGTCGTGCCGGCGCCAGCGGACAGATTGCCGGCGGGAGCTTCGTCGAAGGTCGTCGGAGCGACGATTCCGACTTCGGGCGCCTCGGAAGCCGGCGCGGTCGCGAGGGTCGAGGCGGATACCGACGAGTCCTGCGGGCCGGCGGTGGAGACGGTCGGGCTGGCGAAGCCCGCCGAGGGGTCGACGACGCCGTCCAGCAGGTAGAGCGCTCCGCCGCCGCTACCGCTTGCGCCGGAGTCGGTGTTGTCCGCGAAAATTCCCTTTGACGCCTTGGACATGAGAATCCGCTATCACCG
>Ga0207649_10000090_pt1 | contig 75387 bp, 82 predicted proteins | sample KBSC43metaG_FD_184317 | JGI IMG/M metagenome (GOLD analysis project Ga0207649, IMG submission 184317) | Corn rhizosphere microbial communities from Kellogg Biological Station, Michigan, USA - KBS C4-3 metaG (SPAdes) (version 2) | ecosystem: Host-associated > Plants > Roots > Rhizosphere > Soil ... | reverse complement strand
TTTTGCACCGCGCAGGATGCGGTCGACATAGGATGCCCCCTGTCGAGCCAAATCGGCGAAGTCAGTCCCGTAATACATGAGACCGCCCGCTGCGACGAAAACACGGAGCGCGTAAACCGCGGGCAAGCGATGCTGGGCTGCCAACGCGATAATGAGATTACGATGGACAACGGTCGAGGTATCTGGCGGCAGCACCAGTCCGCCATTCGGCTCACGGGCGAAGGTTTCGATGGCGCGCTCGATGTCGGCGGCGTTGTCGACTGGCGTGGGCACCAGGTCTATCGCGAGCGATGGAGCCACCGCTTTGGCCGACTGCAGGAAGTAATCGAACGCCGCTGTTCTTGGATTAGCGACAAGGGCAGCGCGCGTAAGATTCGGTGCAATTTGCTTGAGCATCGCCAGCCATTTGCCGGTGATGCCCTCCTCGTATTGCAACAGACCGGTGAGATTGCCGCCTGGCCGGGACAAGCTCGCAACAAAGCCCGAACCGATCGGGTCGGCGACGCTAGCGAAGACGATCGGGATCGTGCTGGTCTCTTGTTGCATGGCTGCGGTGGCTGGTGTCGACTGCGTCAAGATCACGTCGGGCTGCAGCGCGATCAGTTCTCTCGCGAGTAAGCGGGCCTGAGCGCCGGCGGGCGCAAAACGATAGTCGATTCGCAGGTTACTACCTTCCACCCAACCAAGCTTCTCAAGTCCCTGACGGAGTCCCGCGATGCGCTCCTTCATCTCGGGATCATTCTCGGCGAGGCCAACCAGCACGCCGACGCGCCGCACCCGCTCAGGCTGCTGCGCGCGGGCCGCGAGCGGCCAGATCGCCGCCGCGCAGCTGAGAAGCATGATGAACTCGCGTCGCCTCATCGTCGTCCCTCAGAGTCAAGATAGGGCATTGTATCGTGGCGAGCGAGCAGACTGAAAGGGAGCACTCCAACAGGTGGTTTTGCGGCATCAATGTCCGCTTTGCCATTAGCGGAAATCTGCAGTGCAAAATGGGATGTCCGCTTTACTCCCAATAGCGACCGCAAAAGTGGACACTCGCGAAAGGTCATGTCTGCTTGACCGAAGGCGCGCGAACTAAGTTCTGCGGCTTCGCCGCTTTCCTTATTTGGTACGGCATTCATCCAGGCGGCGCGCAGCAGCACCGTGTCGGGTCGAACATTCAGTGGACCAAGGTCCCCTATACGGATCAGTTCAAGGGGGTCATGTTTTGTGCAAAGCAGCCTGCTTGCGCAAAGGAGGAAATGCACATGGGTATACTTGACGAGTTACTTGGCGGTGGGCAACGCCAGAAAGAGTACCGAGACTTTGTTGCTCGATATGAACAAGGAGATCCATCCGAGGGCTACTCCGATCGTGAGGTTCTCCAACGATATGGTGATGTGTCACACGCAGTGCCGTCCAACCAGTACGCTCAAGCGGCGATTGAGGCGCTAGGCAAGCTGTCGCCGGAAGACCGGGCGGCGTTCTTAAAGATGCTGCAGGAACGGGCCGCCACGCTTGGTGTGACGTTGCCGAGACAAGTGACGCCCGAACCCAAGGAACTAGGCCAGGTCCTTACCGATCTGCATGGGAAGCCCGGTCAGCTCCGGGATATGCTCGGCGGTGGCGACGTTCAGCCTCAGGCGCAAGCGCAACGGTCGAACCCGATCATTGACATGCTGGGGTCCCCGCAGGCCAAGGCCGTACTCGCGGGCATCGCGGCCATGGTGGTCAAGCGCGTCATACAGGGTGCGTCCCGGACCGCGTAGTGTATGCCTGAAACTGCATCGGGTGCCGATTGCGGCGTGCGAAGTAGCAGGTAGCGACCCCACGAGGGCACTTTCGCATAACGAGAGTGGCTTCCGACGAGGGTGTGGAGGTGCAGATGCCTTTGCATCGTCTTGTAGTTCGGGTGTGGCCGCTATTTTTCGTCCTTGTGCTGACCCCCATGGCGGTTTTAGCGCAAAACCAACCGCCGCCCCCCGCAGTACAAAAAGAGCAACTGCTCAAACCCGCACAACTCGATGCCCTTGTTGCGAATATTGCGTTGTATCCCGACAACGTACTGTCTTCGGTCTTGATGGCTTCGACCTATCCACTGGATGTCGTGATGGCCGATCGTTGGGTGAAAGAGAATAAGGGACTTAGAGGCGATCAACTGAAGGCAGAGATGGAAAAGCAGTCGTGGGATGACAGCGTAAAATCGCTGGCCACTAGACCCGACGTGCTTTCAATGATGAACGCCAGGATGGACTGGACCCAAAAACTCGGTGATGCAGTACTTAATCAACAGACCGACGTGATGGATGCGATCCAGCGGCTGCGCACAAAAACCGGAACCGGCAACAAGTCGACATCGATCAAGCAACCAAGGATCACAGGCAATGCGCTTGTCATTGGCAATGCCGCCTACAAAAGCGTTGCAGCGCTGAAGACCCCGATTACAGACGCATCTATCGTCGCGGAAACTTTGCTCGCAGCTGGCTACGAGGTGACTGAACTGCACGACATTGGCAAGGCGAATATCGGGCCGAGCATGCGTGACTTTCTCGATAAGGTTTCGGCCGGCGGGCCCGACGCTGTCGCAATTTTCTATTATTCCGGCTATGCCACGCAGACTAACGGTGAGAACTTTCTGGTTCCCGTCGACGCCACTATCAATGAAGAGAGCGACGTAGCGAGAGAGGCTTTTCGATTAAGAGATTTTATCAACGAATTGGCGAAGACGCCGCTCGCCGCGCGCATCATCATACTCGATGCGTCACGGGACCATCAATTTGGCCTGGCAAGCAGCAAGCCTGTGACAAAAGGCCCTGCAGCGCAAGATTTGATCTCGGGAACGCTTGTAGCTTTCGCCGCAGCGCCGGGCATGGTTTCCATCGATAGCTCTGAAAACCATAGCCTCTATACGGAGACTCTGGTCGCAACGATGCGCCAGCGAGGTCTCGATTTGGAGCAAATTTTTAAAAAGACCCGACTTCAAATAAGTAAGAAGACATCGCAAGCACAGATACCGTGGACGATATCGGCGCTTGATGTGGAACTGCATTTGTTCGGTGCAGCCAATCAACAAGTCAGTCAAAATGATTCAGAGCCAAAAAGGCCGCGAAGTAAAAAAACGAGAAATCATCCAATACCTATCGGCGTTATACGAGATTTTATAAGGCACGCGCCTTTCTGACACAGACTCCAATAGCGGATATTTGTCGCTGGTTTCTAGTTGGCACTCACACGAACCAGTGGAAAGAGCAACGTAAAATTGGTGCCAACGGCGGTGAATGGTCGCGTCAATTCCGCTCCCAGCTGCTTGGCAAGCGCGTGAGTTAAGCGGGAGCCGAGCCGCTTACTCGTCGTCGGGTCGTATCCAGCGGGCAATCCAACCCCTTCATCGCGGACCGACACTAAAACATGATCATTGTCCGTTCGAACGAGCCGTACCCAAATCGATCCGCCGGAATCCGGATAAGCATATTTCCCGGCGTTCAAAACCAGTTCATTGATAATAAGAGCCACTAGAATTGCGCGATCCGCCGCAAATTCAATTTCTTCCGGCGCCTCCAGTTGAACTTCGCACGGAGCGACTGCCGTCCCCAGGTCGGAGACGACCTCCCGCAGATAGGAGACAAGGCCAATATTCTCGTAGTCCGCGTTGTAAGCGAGACGCTCATAGGCGCGTCCAACTGCTGAAATACGAGTGGATGCCTCGTGTAGCCGATCGCTCAAGACCGGATCGCCAGCGCCACTCGCCTGTAATTGAAGCATGCCAGAGACCACCTGCAGGCTGTTTTTGACGCGGTGATTGACCTCCTTGAGCAATATTTGATGACGGTCGAGCGCGGCTTGCAGCTTTCGCTGATATTGCTGCTGCTCGATCGCCATGCCGAGGATGTTGGCAGCACCTTGCAGGAATGCGATGTCGCGCTCGCCGAATTCACCTTCGGACCGGCTGTCGACTTCAAGTACGCCAAACGGCGAGCCATCGCCTTGCAAGATAACGTTCATCGCGCGGCGAATGCCGTGCTCGATAAGTAATTCAGGGGTCCGAAACCGCTGCTCGTTTTCGAGATGGTTGGAAATCACAGGTTTACCCGTGCGCAACGCATAGCCTGCCGGCGATGCCAGATCCGCCCCGACAGTGGCATGACCGACAACTCCTTTTTCCCAGCCGACACCGGCGCGAACAACGAGTCGGTTCTCTGCCGGAAGGAATTCCATGACTTTGCAGTATTCCGCTTCCAGTCCCTCGGCGGTTATCCGGGCTGTGTGATTAAGCATTTCAACAAGGCTCGCCCCCTGAAGGGCGAGGACGCCGAGCTCGGCAAGCAGCTCCTGTTGACGAATCCGCAGACGGAGTGCGCGGCCCGTCAAGTCGTCGGATTTTCCGGCCGGGTTCGGTTCAACGACAGGATCGTCACCTGAAGCGCTCATATTTTAAATATCGTAGCATACTTGGGAGTTGGGAACGGTCTTAGCCGCAGCGTTTCCAGGTAAATTTAATTGCAATTAGCCGCGCTTTGCAAACCCGCTCCAAGCCCGAGTTGACCGGCTTTCATCACTGCTGACAATGGCGCGGGTGGAGTGTCGCGGACCCACCGACTTATCTTTGCTTTGAAGATGGTCAAGTACAAAAACGCGGATCGCCGACGATAGACTGCTCTGTTTGCGCGTGGCTTCGATTGCAGCGACTAAACTCGGCACCGTCACGCCCTGGAAATGAGCGATTTCTTTGAGTGCAGTCCAGAAAGCATCTTCAAGGCTAACGCTTGTTCTGCGTCCATCAAGCTGGATGGAACGTTTAGTCACGGCTGATTTCATTAGGTCCCGTCTTGGCTTCAAGCGCCCCTCGCGGACAATGACCGAGCGAGCATGTGTTATTTCGTCAACTCACTAAGCGCTTCGGAGGCAATGAGAACATCTAAGCTTGCTCCCTCTTTGAGCTGGCGCTCGATGGACTCATGAAGGCGCTGAGCTACATCCGACCGCTCGCGCTTCTGCTGTTCTGAAATGTGCTGCCAAGCCAAGCGATAGGCTGAATTGTACAGACCAATACTGCGCGCGATCCGGACCATCGCCTTGGAATCTACCGCAGTCTCCAAGCCCCGCGCGGTAACTTGTTTGTGCCGGAACTTTCCACCTCATCGGGCGTGAACAAACAGCCGCTGGACTGCGCCGCGGTCTCACGGAACCCTCGTTGCGAATAGGCTGCCGCCCCGATGTAAAGCGGCTAACCGCCAAACCTACCGGACACTGCCGTTTGCAGAATGTGGGCTCAGTCCTCGGACAACAGGCGTACTTATCAAAGCCGGGATTGATACGCCCGAGCAGCTCTTGTCCATGACCCCGGATCGCATTCGGTTGATTCAAGGCATCGGGCCCATGCTGCTGAAAGAGATCGAGCGGTACCGGGCGACGCAACTCAAATAAGAAGAAAGTCCCGGCTGAAACAGAAAGCGCGATCGTTACGTTAAGCCTTAGGATTGCGCAAAGCTCCTCGACCTTTCGCAATGCGTGGTCCGGGGGCCAAGGCTTGGGCAACACCTTGGTCCTTTTCTTGACGTTTCGTCCTCCTGGGAAAAAAGGAGACCGCTGCTCGTGGCTTGGCAACGGTCTCCTTTACGGACATACGCGAGGAATGGGCCTCGGCAGCCGCGAATCCAATTTTTTCCTCTTCCACTGGGGTCCCGATATAAAATTTGACATTAAGCAGGTTAAAAATTGCGAAGCACTTCGCAATCCGAACATGGAATTACCAAATCTCATTGAGACGATGCGACCGGGGTAGACGGGGTCGGGCCGCGCCCTTGGCAGCAAAGGGCGCGGCCCACTAAAAATCTCGACGAGCAAACCGCGAAGCCAAACTGTTGTGTGCTCATCCGAACGGACGGTCGAACAAAAAACCCCCGGGCGTTCAGCGGTTTCGCCCGAGGGTTTCCCGGCCACATACCGAATTGATCAGGCCCCGACAACTACGCGGCATCAGTCCTACGAACGCCCAGCGCATTGATCGCACGTTGCTCGATTAATTGGGGATCGCGTTCACCCGTCGCCACGACATTGACGATCGCTTTGGCAATTAGCTCAGTTATTGGGTCGTCGCGATTGACGATGCCGAGATTTACCAGTGCGTTCTCATAAGCGGCGCTCATGGCCTCGATTTCGTCCGGCCCGAACGAACCGTTGGCGATTAGCTTGTAGATAGCCATTAAGAGCCCCTGCAGCTGCCTGCTAGCGGAACTTAACGATCAACGTTTCAGCGTAAGCGCATTTGCTGCATTCAAATGTGCGCTCGTCTTCACCGGCGTCGTCAGTCGGCTCAATGCAAACAAGAAACATCGGCAGCCCGCATGCCGGGCAGCGGCGTTGGCCAATCGGCGGCGTTGGCAGACGCAATTTGCGTGGTTGCGGCATGATTACCTCCCGGGCGTTTTTTCTTATGGCCTCAGCATATTCGCAAACCGTCAGCGCCGAAAATAGATTTTGATTTGGACTTTTTGCGATGCAGCAAGCGACGCAACGCATCAAAAGCTGTCGCGAAAGCGAATTTTCCGCAAACGGTCATGTCCGCTTTGCTCCCGAAAGCGGACATGTGCAGTGCACTAGCTCATGTCTGCTTTGGGCCAATAGCGGACATTACACGTCGCTTTATTCGGTCACTTCGTCGGCGCTGGCGAGGAGTGTGGGCGGCACGGTGACGCCAAGCACCTTGGCAGTCTTGCGGTTAAACCAATTCGAACTTTGTGGGCTGCTCGACTGGTGGCGCCGCAACGCACACGATGCTTGCACCATATGATGGTGCGGGAATAGAAGTTCACATCTTGTTCGAGCAGAAGTTTGTTTGTAACCTCGATCGAGCGAAGCTTGCGAACGGCCTGCAATTTTCTGAACAGCAGCCTCGGCCTCGTTTTGCCCGACTTCCGGCAGCTGATCGAATATCCGCGCGACCGCTAGAAGAGCCTGACGGCTCGCAAAATTAAAGCCGCCGCGATAGGACCTCTCGAGGGGCGAGCACTATTGAAAAGTCGCGTGCAGACGATGAGCAGCGTTGTTGTGTATCACAAAGACTGCATGGACGGCTTTGGCGCCGCTCTTGTCGCCTGGAAGAAGTTCGGCGCCCAGGCCAGCTACATCCCTGTGTCGTACGGCACAGAACAGGATTCATTCGTTGATGACGTGGCCAAATCAGCGGAGCATCCGCTGTCCGAGCTCTATGTGCTAGATTTTTCGTTCAATACCGCCCAAGTTCGTCGATTAGCCAAGCTCTTCAGAAAGCTAACCATCCTTGATCACCACGACACTGCGCGAAAAGAATTGATGGAGGAACGCAAAATCGATGAACAGCACGGGTCGAGCGTTTGGGCCGTTAAGCGGGAGATCGAGGACCTTGGGAATGTCTCGGTCGATTTCGACATGGATAGGGCTGGCTGCCAGCTGGCATGGGATCATTTTTTTCAACCCTTCCAGACAATAAACCGCGAGATTTCTCGACCCGAATTCATCAACTATCTAGGGTGGCGCGACCTTTGGTGGCACAAGAGACGTGACGCATACAAAAAATACGCCGATGTGATCGAAGCACTCCATTTGTATTTGGATACGATGCCATTCAGTTTTGATTCGTGGGCCAAATTCTGTGACGAACCCCAGGACGCAATCCTCAAAGGAATGCCGATTGTCGCCTACCAGAAGCAGCAGCTTGATAAGGTCGCCGCGAACTGCGTTGAATGTGTAGTCAATTGGACACGCAACGGAGCGAATGTCGCCCATCAAGTTGCACTGGTAAACGCGCCACACTTCATGGCGAGTAACCTGGCCGAGGTAGTTTATAAGCGTGCCGGTGCTGACGCCTACAAGATGGTTGCGATATGGTGCGCAGGAAAGGACGGCGATGTGACTGTATCCGTCCGATCGCGGGAACGGCCGGGTGACATCCATTGTGGGGAATTCGCCAAACTCTATGGCGGAGGTGGTCACCCAGGTGCCGCAGGGTTCGACATTAGTCTCGAACAGTTGACGATGATATTTTTGCCGTTACCCAATTGAAAATTCTACCAGGCGGGGTTCCCTCAGTGTAACGACGCACGCCCGGGCTCACGCTCCATCTCCAGAATTGCATAATCGACCTGCGTCGACGAGCGTGAACACGATTGGAACGGTGCGGGTTGCCTGGAGCAAAGGCGCCATGATCGACCATGCGAGTTGAATGTCTGCTTTGGGTCATTAGCGGACATATGCAGTGCAAAAGGGCACGTCCGCTTTGCCCCCAATAGCGACCGCGAAAGCGGACGTCCGCAAAAAGTCATGTCTGCTTTGCCCCCGAAAGCGGACAGATGCAGTGAAACGAAATGTCAGCTAAGAGCCAGAAACGGAAGGCGACCGCAAAGAAAGCCTCTGTTGACGGCTTTGTTCACTTAGATTCTATGACCAACGCCGCCTATCACACCCTTACAACTGACGACTTCAGCATCTTCCAACACTTCCAGCGCGTGCGGAGTATTGGGGGGAATAAGTGCTGCCACCCCGCTGCCAATGATCGTCGGTTTGCCGTCAAGGGTGAGACGGCATTTTCCGCTCAAAACGAGGAGAACCTGCTCATGAGGATGGGCGTGTTGCTTCGCTCCTTCACCAGCCTTGTATCGTAGCAATCCGACTTCGACCTGCGTGCCAGTAATCAAACGGCCGTAGGCAGTGGAATGCTTTGGCGTGACAAATTCCTCGGGAACATCTTCAAGTTGGTAGATGGGCATGAGATCGGTATCCCTTAAATCCAAACATCATTCTGAGCTGTGCGGTCGCCTCCCTTATCACCGGTATTGAGGACGCCGCGTGGCTCAATTAGCAATAGTTTGACCTCGTGCTCGGCATGCGTCTTGTGTTCGATGCCCTTCGCGACGACAAACATTTCGCCTGTGGATACTTGCACCGCGCCATCACGAAAATCGATCCGCAGGGTACCCTCCAAAACAATGAATGTCTCATCTGTATTCTTATGATCATGCCAAATGAAACCTCCCTGTAGCTTCACGATTTTGAACTGGTAGTCATTCATTTCGGCTATGACTTTCGGCTGCCACTGTTCGTCGAACAAATTGAACTTCTTGCCGAAGTTGATCGCCTCGTACTTCATGGGTCTTCTCCATCGGCAGTCAGGGGCGAAGCGACTTTGGACTGTGTGCCGGTCAATTATCTCGCCGGGCTCACTCTATCACTTCAAGCCGACCCATCGAGAAAGGCCTTCGCCTGTTTTAGATCTGCCGTCTCGTGTCCTTCGGTGAAGCGGTTGTAGATCGGTGCAAGGAGGTCGCGGGCTTGAGCGGGCCTTCCTTGATCGTGCCAGAGGCGAGCGAGACTGGTGGAGGCACGCAGCTCAAACGTTCGGGCATCCTGGCTGCGCGCAATTTCAATGGCGCGTTTGAGTGCTTCCTCTCCTCGCCCGGCAAGGGGCTGCTCGCAAATCAGTAGCTCACCCAGCTGCCGATACACTTCCGCAGTGAAGTGATGCTGACCGCTCCGTTCGACCTCGGCGAGCGTGTTATCCAAGGTCGCGAATGCCGCGTCCATGCGTCCCGAATGAGCTTCGGTTGCTGCGAACAAGACGGCGCAAAGCGGCGCTGGAAATCGGATGCGCTGTTCATTGTAGAGCGCCATTCCATCGGCCATGAATTTCTCGCCGGCTTTGCGATCGCCGGCATGCCATCGCGCCCAACCTTCCGCAAACGTGCCGATCGCAAACCACTGCGGCATCGCGTGCTCGTTTGCCAGAGCCAGCAGCGTCTCTGCATGCTTACCCGCATGGGAGATATCCCGACGCATCATCTCGAACAGCGTTTTGTAGCCATGCGCGAAAGCGAGTGTTGCGACCTGATTGCTTTCAACGGCTCGCACGACAGCTTGCTCGGCGCACTGACCGGCTCGATCGGTTTCGCCGAGCGGCCACAGCGTCAATGCGAGAACAATCAGCGCAGAAACGCCGGTATCCTGGGCAAAGCGGAATGCAAGATCGTGGTCGCGCTCACTGTCGTAGATGGCGAGCGATTTTTCCAGGTATGTGCGAGCAGACGAGAAGTCGCCCTGCAGCCAGGATGTTGAACCAAGTAGTCGTTGGGCGACCCCGGCTTCCGCCGACTTCGGCCGATTCGTGGTACCATTGACGAAAGCCTCGGCGCTTTCGCGAGCCTGCGCGAGCTCCCCACGAACCCAACTGCCCGCCCACAAGCCGTAATAAGCAGGGAAGCCTTCGGTCACGTCCTCAACTTCAACGGCCAGATCGCGGGCCCGTGAGAATGCGGCGGTTGTTTCAGGCGCGGCGTACCCCTTTGTATGAATGAGCGCCTGCCCTTGACCGATACGAAGCCGCAATCTCAGCACGCGCAGCGTCGGACTCTCAGCCAGCTTCTCAGCCACCGCCAGTGCCTTTTCGAGATGTGCAATTGACTCTTGATAAGCTGCATTACGCAGCGCGCGTTCACCGGCCCGTTGCCAGTACTGCAGAGCGCGCTCATTTGAAACAGCTTCTGTAAAATGATGAGCAAGCAACTCCGGCTGGGCATCGACAATCTCGGGCCACCGCTCCTCGAGTGTTCCTGCAATGCGCGCGTGCAGCGCCTGTCGCGATCCACGCAACAATGTGCCGTAGGCCGCATCTCGCACCAACGCATGCTTGAAAAGAAAGGTCGCTCGCGGTGGCGTCCCTCGACAAAATACAAGCCCGGCATCAGTCAGTCGCACAAGCGAGCTTGCCACTTCTTCCTCGCTCTTTTGAACAACCAAAGTCAGCAGTTCGTAGGAGAACTCCCGTCCTATCGCCGCCGCGATTTGCGCAACCTCCTTCGTCGCTTCCCCCAGCCGGTCCAGCCGGGCCAAGAGTGAGGCATGAAGGGTTGCAGGAACTGCCAATGCCGGACGCGGCTCGTTTGAAACTGTCTTCGTCGCTCCGTCCCCGTGAGCATCAGCCTCCAATACCGCCTTTGTCAGCTCTTCCACGAAGAGAGGGATTCCGTCGGTACTCTCCACAATCTCCGCTGTGATTCTTTCTGGAAGTGCGTTTTTTCCGGCCAGTTGTTCGACCAAGGCCGTACCCTCGCGCCGAGTGAGACGCGTGAGTGTCAGCGTTGTGACATGTGCATGGCCCGCCCATGGGGAGGCGAACTCGGGACGGAAGGTGACGAGCAGCAACACCGGCAGCCACGCCACATTCTCCACCATTATATCCAAGAGCTCACGCGAGCTGGGATCGATCCAGTGGACGTCCTCAAACACCACCAGCACGGGTCGCTGGCGCGAGAGCAAGGTGAGCTGTCGGATCAGTGCTGCAAGGGTCTTCTCCTTCTTTTGCTGGGGACTCCAGTCGAGCGAGGTATGCCGGTTATCTCTTGGGATCGAAAGCAGTTCTGCCAATAACTGAATGTCGGTAGCTTGATCCACTGAGGAACCCAGAATCGATGCCAGTTTGTCCAGCTTGGTGTTGGGCGCGTCTTGCCGTTCAAAACCCGCCGCTCGCTCGAATTGCGCAATCACCGGATGGAAGGCGCTGTCGGTATGCTGCGGCGAACAGAAATAGCGGAGGCGCACGTGTGGGTCGCGAGCGAGTTCCTCCGGCAGCGCGACCGTGAGCCGCGATTTGCCTATGCCCGCTTCGCCGGAAAGCAGCACCACCTGACCTTCACCGGTCTTGGCCCGCGACCAGCGCCGAAGTAGCAGTTCAAGTTCTTCTTCTCGCCCGATCAGGGCAGTCAGCGCTCCCTCATGCAGCGCCTCGAAGCGGCTTTCCACCGAACTTGGCCGCAGTGGAGCCCACACGCGCACCGGCGCGGCAATGCCTTTGAGGTTTTTGACCCCAATGTCCTGCAACTCGAACAGATTTCCGAGCAGCCTGCGAGTATCTTCGGCGATGACGACCATGTTCGGCGCCGCGACGCCTTGCAACCGTGCCGCCAAATTCGGCGTTTCGCCGACGATGCTACGTTCCTGCGCTGCGCCAGACCCGATCAGATCGCCAACAACAACGATCCCAGTCGCAATACCCACGCGGCTTTCAAGGAGGACCGGCGTCTTGAGCGCAGCAACCCCTGCGATCAACTCCAGGCCAGCCTGTACCGCGCGCTCCGCATCATCCTCATGCGCCTGCGGATAGCCGAAACAGGCAAGCACGCCGTCGCCCATATATTTCGCCACGAACCCGTCGAAACGCTGCACCGTGTCAGTGACGCATTTCTGATAAGTGGAAATGAGATCTCGCAAATCCTCCGGGTCCAATCGCTCAGCGAGTTCCGTCGAGCCGACTAGGTCCACGAACATGACGGTGACCTGCCGGCGCTCTCCGATCTTCGACTCCAGTTGAGTAGAAGGTTCAGGGGCCGACAACGCCGCAGCCGCAGGCTCTCTGATGGCTGCGAGGATTTTCCGCCGATGCCCGAGCGGGATACCAATGTCCTTGAGGTCCTGGTCGGTCAGGTGGGGCAGTACAGAGGTGTCAATTTCATTTTCAGCAAAACGCTGCGCGTATTGCCCGAGACCAAGTTGCCCAAGCCAGTTCGTAATCTCTTGCACGTAAGTCCCCCGGACTTACCGGCCTCAGGTAGGCAGTTAGACAGTCTATCCACTTCGCGACGCAATCCGCTATGGGCCAATAGCGGACAGTGGCGCATTCATTCGATCACTTCATCGGCTTGAGCCACCAAGGTCGGCGGTATCGTAAGCCCAAGCGACTTCGCAGTTTTGAGGTTGACGACGAAATCAAATTTCGTCGGCCGCAGAATGGGAAGATCGGCTGGCCTCTCGCCTTTCAACACACGTGCGACGTACAGGCCGACCTGCCGATACGCATCGGTGATACTCGGCCCATAACTGATCAGCCCCCCTTCGACTGCATAGGCGCGAAACTGATAAATGGCGGGCAAACGGTTTTGTGCCACAAAAGCAATAATCCGACTGCGGCGCGTATCGAAATATGGATCGGATGCAACCAGGAGTGCGCCAACTTGTTCGTGCAAGAGCGCAGCAAAAGCTGCATCCAGCTCCGCATCGTTGCTTGCTTTGGCGACAAAAACCTGTCGGCCAAGGTCCGTTGCGGCTTTTTCGAGATCGCGAATTTGGTCCGCCGAAGGCGGATAATTCGGATTGACGAGTGCACCAAAGCGAACGATGCCGGGAATCGTCCTCTGCAGAATGCCAAACCGCTTCTGATCCATATCCCCGAGCAGGATGGTCGTCCCCGTGGCATTGCCGCCTGGCCGGTTCAAGCTTTGCACAAGACCGAGCTCGACCGGGTCCGCGCCCAGGGCGAATACCACGGGAATGGTCGCCGTCGCCTGCATCGCGGCGCGGGCTGAGTTCTGTCCGCCGGTCGCCGCCACGACGGTTACGCGCCGTTGCACGAGTTCGGCCGCAAGAACTGCCAGACGGCTGTAATCACCGCGGGCCCATCGATATTCGATGGTGACGTTGCCGCCGCTGACAAAACCGCCCTCGCTCAGTCCTTTTTGGAATGCCGCCAGTTCGTCGACCGTGTCTTCGGGTGAACGCCCGCTCAAATAGCCGATGACGGGCCCAGCGGGTTGCTGCGCCTGGCTTGCGATCGGCCACGCCACCCCTGCGCCTGCCAACAGACGAATGAACTCGCGCCGCCTCATCGTCGCCCCCGACAGTCAAGATAGGGCATCGTACGTGGCAAGCGAGCAGACTGAAAGGGAGCACTCCCACAGGTGGTTGTGCAGCATAATTTCGGCTTTGGGTCGACCGCGAAAGCGAACATGAAATTTGCGAACCGAATTCCCACACAACTTACTTCAAGTTTGTCCACAAATTGGCAGCTGCAGAGTGCATTCATCACGCTCTTTTATTTCAACAATCATGGAAATGAATTTGCCAGGAGGCCGATATTTCGATAAATACTGAAATATGAAAAAGCCTCAAGCCTTGGCCGGACTGGCCGCGCTCGCGCAGGAAAATCGGCTCGATACTTTTCGCCTGTTGGTGCAGGCAGGACCGGACGGAATGCCCGCCGGCGAAGTAGCGGCAGCGCTCGGTCTGCCGCCAAACACTCTCACCTTCCATTTCGACCGGCTCCGTGAAGCCGGATTGGTCACCGTGCGGCGTGAAGGCCGTTCCATGATCTACGCGGCGCGTTACGACGCAATGAACGGGCTGCTCGCCTACCTCACCGAGAATTGCTGCCAAGGCGCTGCGGCGAAATGCACGACGCCAAGCTGCGAACCAGTTACCGCCAAAAAACGAGTGAAGGAGCGCGTATGAAAACCGGCTTGCCGGTTGCTGTGATTGGTGCAGGCCCCGTGGGCCTCGCGGCCACCGCGCATCTGATCGCGCGCAACATTCCGGTGCGGCTGTATGAATCCGGTGACACGGTGGCTGCGAACGTGCGCGACTGGAGCCACGTGCGGCTCTTTTCGCCTTGGAGCCTCAATATCGATCATGCGGCCAGGGCAATTCTGAAACGGCACGGTTGGCAGGAACCGCGTGGCGACGGACTGCCTACCGGTGGCGATCTCTATGAAGCCTATCTGCGCCCGCTGGCCGAAACACCGGAATTGCGGTCGGTCATTGAAACCAAAACAAGCGTCAACGCGATCTCGCGGCAAGGCATCGGCAAAGTCGTGACGACGGGCCGTGAGGATCGTCCCTTTTCGCTGGTCGTCCAGAATGGTGCGGTACGGGTGGATCAAGCCCGCGCGATCATTGATGCGTCCGGCACGTGGCAGAACGCAAACCCACTTGGCGCGTCCGGCCTGCCAGCAATAGGGGAGGCCGAGGCTACCGATTTCAACGCATACGGCATTCCTGACGTTCTCGGCACCGACCGCGCCACCTACACAGCCAAACGCATTCTGGTGATTGGCGGCGGTCATTCGGCAGCAAACGTTCTGCTCGATCTGGCGCGACTTGCCGAAGCCGACAGGCAGATTGAACTGACATGGGCGGTGCGCGCAACTGACCTGACGCGCGTATTCGGTGGTGGCGCTGCTGATCGCCTTGCTGCGCGTGGAAAACTTGGCAGCGATCTCAAATCGCTTTCGCAAAGCAATCGGCTCAATGTCGTCACCGGCTTTTCAGCGGACGCCGTGACCGTTAAAAATAACGCTGTCATCGTGTCGGGATTGACCACACGCGGCGGCGCAGACTTAGGCCCATTTGACCGGATCATTGTTGCCACCGGCCAACGGCCCGATCTCGACATGACGCGGGAATTGCGTCTCGATTTGGACCCATGGCTTGAATGCCCGAAGGCGCTCGGTCCCGCCATTGATCCAAATTTGCACTCCTGCGGCAGCGTCCCGCCACACGGTTACCGTCAGCTTGCTCATCCTGAACCCGGTTATTTTGCGGTGGGTGTCAAAAGTTATGGACGAGCGCCGACCTTCTTGATGGCCACCGGCTATGAGCAAGTGCGGTCTGTCGCGGCCTATCTCGCTGGCGATCTCAAGGCGGCGGACGACGTGCAGTTAGTGCTGCCGGAAACCGGTGTCTGCACGACAAATTTTGGAGCGCGCAGCGAAACGGATTCCGGCTGCTGCGGCGGTCCCGCTACTGCTACTGCAGATGCATGCTGTGCCGACGACGAAAAGGCGAAAGCGGAAGGCGCTACCGGATGTGGCTGCACTACGTCATCGAAATCCGAACCTGAAAAGGCAATGGCCAAGAGGAGCGCGTGCTGTGGCTGACCGGCCCTACAACGTTCTGTTTCTTTGCACGGGTAATTCGGCGCGCTCGATCATCGCCGAGGCGATCCTGAATAAGATCGGCAGCGGCAGGTTTCGCGCGTGGAGTGCGGGAAGTCAGCCGAAGGGCCGAGTGAACCCGCGTACACTGACGCTGCTGCGGGGCTTGGGCTTCGACACGTCCGGCTTCCGCTCAAAGTCGTGGAATGAATTTGCGAAGCCGGGCGCTCCGGCGCTCGATTTCGTTTTTACCGTTTGTGATAACGCCGCGGGCGAAGCCTGTCCGGTTTGGCCGGGCAAGCCTATTACGGCGCATTGGGGGATTTCTGATCCTGCCGAAGCCACCGGCACCGAGGCTCAAATCGGGCAGGCATTCTCGGATGCCTACCGGATGCTGAACCAGCGGATCGGTCTGTTCACCTCGTTGCCTATCGCGTCGCTGGATAAATTGACACTGCAAAACCGGCTGCGGGAGATTGGCCGCAGCCAGGGTGCCACTGCTAAGGCGGATGCACAGTGATTGGCGACCTTCGACGTCGCGCAATTGCGGAGGCGCTTGGAACGGGACTGCTGCTTGCTGCAGTGGTCGGCTCAGGAATCATGGCGCAGCGGCTGGCGGGTGGAAATATTGCGCTCGCGCTCTTGTGCAACACCATCGCTACCGGCGCGGTCCTTACGGTCCTGATCCTGATTTTTGCACCGCTGTCCGGTGCGCATTTCAATCCCGTTGTCAGCGCAGCATTTGCTATCCGCCGCGATCTGGCTTGGACCGATGCCGTTCTCTATATCGCCGCACAGGTAGCCGGTGGCGTTGTTGGTGTTTGGGTGGCTCACCTGATGTTTGATTTATCGCCGCTGCAGCTTTCGCAGACGGTCCGGACCGGACCGGGTCAATGGCTTTCCGAAGCGGTGGCGACATTCGGTCTGCTCCTTACAATCTTTGGAGGCCTCGCCAGCGCGCCTGCGTCCGTTCCTTATGCGGTGGGCCTCTATATCACCGCCGCCTATTGGTTCACGGCCTCAACCTCATTCGCCAATCCGGCTGTCACGGTAGCGCGCTCGCTGTCCAACACGTTCGCAGGCATAGCGCCTGCCGATGTTCCCGCGTTCTTGGCAGCGCAAGCCATCGGCGCAGCGGCTGCGGTGATCGTCAGCGGGTGGCTGTGGCGCAAATCTCCTGTTACCGGCGCGCGCCTTTAAAGCCAAATGACGTTGCACGGGCGAACGCTAGTGACCGCCATGTGCCTCGCTCAGGTTTGCAACCTGCTGCCACATGTTGTGGTCCCAGCAATCATGGCGCAGCACCTGATGCCGCTGTGGCACCTGAGTGCGGGACAGGCTGGCTTGATGGCCAGCGCATACGCATTTGGATACATGCTCGCGGTCCCGGTTCTGACCGCACTCACGGATCGTTTCGACGCGCGCGGCATTCTGCTGGCTGGCTCTGCCGTCAGCGGCCTGGCGACCATTGCATTCGGATTTTTCGCTGACGGCCTCTTGTCGGCATCCCTGATATGGGCGGTGGCGGGCGCTGGCTTCGGCGGAGCCTATATGCCGGGCCTCAAGGCCCTGACCGACAGGCTGCCATCGGGCGATACGTCCCGCAGCGTTACTCTCTACACCTCAAGTTTTTCGGTAGGTGTGGGCTTGTCGTTTCTTGTTTCGCAGCTTGTTGCAGATTTCTATGGCTGGCGGACCGCTTTTTTCGTCACCGGAGTTGCGCCGCTTGCGATGGTGATCGTTTGCTTCCTGCTCGCGCCTTTCAATCCGAAGCCATCGCCCGGCCACCCACTCGATTTCCGTCCCGTGTTCCGCAACCGCGCGGCGCTTGGATACATTTTCGGATATGGCGCGCATTGCTTTGAGCTTTACGGCATGCGGACCTGGATCGTCGCGTTCTGGACCTTTGTGGTTGCACGTAACGATGGCGGAGCGCTGCTTGGGCCTATTGCTGTCAGCGTGCTTGTCACATTGCTTTCGCTCCCGGCCAGCATTCTTGGGAATGAGGCTTCGATCCGCTTCGGACGCCGCCGTGCGATTTCGGTGATCATGTTTGCGTCCGCGGCGGTGGCAATCGCCATCGGATGCAGCGCGACGCTGTCGGCGCTCTTGCTCCTGCCGTTGGTGCTGCTCTACGGCGTCACGGTTCCCGGCGACTCTGGATCGCTCACCGCTGGTATGAGCCTGAGCGCGATCCCCGCTAGTCGAGGCGCGACGATGGCTCTGCATTCGACTGTTGGCTTCGGACTTTCGGCTCTGGGCGCTTGGGCCACGGGCGTAGCACTTGACGCCGCGGGTGGGCCTGCCACCGCGACCGGCTGGCTCGCCGCATTCTCGCTGCTCGCGGCTGGCGTCCTGCTCGGTCCGATTGCGCTTCGGTGGGCGGCTACCCGCCCCTAGTTGTTGCGTACTCCCTTTGCGGCACAACGGCCAGTGCGCCGACCGAGGCCGCAAGTCCCTTCACGCCGCCTGGACGAATTCCACGCCTGTTTCAGTCACTGTGCGCCAGACGAGCCGACACGGCCGGATCGAGTAGCCGCCGTCGAAAGTCATCTCGAACTCTTTCGGCAGATCAACCGTGTTTGCGATCTGAATGCGCGCGCCGCTATTGGTCACATTGCGCACGATACAATCGATGATCGCTGACCGACCCAAAACAAGTTTTGCGCTCTTCAGTACACGCGAGCGCCCCGCTTTACGGCGTTCTGCCACTGTCACTACTCCTGTGAATTGCGCTCAAATAATCGGAAAAATTGGCTAAATCGCTAAATCGATTGGCCGTTCAGCGGTCCGGCGAGAAAGAACTCATTAATCAAAACTGCCCGGCCCGCCTCCTTGTGCAGGCCCTTGTTATTTTTGTGCTTTTGGGCATCCTAAAACCGGTGCATATCGGTGCAGGTCAAGGTCATGCAGCTTTTCACCACGGCCGAGGCTGCCGCCTATCTCAGGCTCAAGGAACGCAAGATCTACGAAATGGTGGCGGAGGGAACGGTGCCCTGCACGAAGGTCACCGGCCGATGGTTGTTTCCGAAAGCCGAACTTGATCATTGGCTCGCCTCCAGTATCTCGCGGCCAGGAGGTATGACGCGCCCGGACGCAGCGCTCATCGTCAGCGGCAGCCATGATCCGCTTTTTGAATGGGCCCTTCGCGAAAGCGGCTCGGGACTGGCGACCCTGGCGCTCGGCAGCGAGGCGGGGTTTTCCCGTTTTGCCGCCGGGGAAACCATTGCCGCTGCAATTCATTTGCATGCCCTGGACGACATCGAAGCCGATGCCAATGTCGATGTCTTGCGAAGCCGCAACGAACTGCAGGACGCCGTGATGATTGCGTTTTGCCGCCGCGAGCAGGGATTTCTGGCCGCACCAGGAAATCCACTCAAGCTCGGCTCGATCGAGGATATCCGCAAAAAACGTGCGCGCATCGCCATGCGGCCGAAAGGCGCCGGTGCGCAGCTGCTGCTCCTGGCGCTATCACATCGCGCCGACATTGCCCTGGACCAACTTGCCTCCGTTGTACCTGTCTGCCCAACCGGCCCTGACATCGCGCAGGCAATTCGCGCCGGCCGCGCCGATACCGGCATTGCCACGCGCAGCGTCGCAAACGCGGCCGGGCTCGATTTTATCCCGATTGTCTGGGAGCCGTTCGACCTGGTGATGCGCCAGCGCGACTATTTCCATTCTCCGTTGCAGTCCTTGCTGAAGTTTTTCCATTCGCCGGATTTCGCCACGCGTGGGCGTGAACTTGGCGGCTACGACCTCAGTGCTGCCGGTACCGTACGGTTCGTAAACTGATGACTGATGCACAAGTCTGGCCGACCGAATTGCGGCTGCGTAAGGACCGCAAGGTCCTGATCGTTACCTTCGACAGCGGGGAACGCTTCGAATTGCCGGCCGAGTACCTGCGGGTCAAGAGTCCGAGCGCGGAAGTACAAGGCCATTCGGAAGAAGAGCGAAAGACCGTCCCCGGCAAGCGGAATGTCGAGATTATTGAGGTTTTGCCGGTGGGCAATTATGCCGTGCGCCTCGTCTTCGACGATCTGCATTCCACCGGCATTTTCGGCTGGGACTACCTGCACGACCTTGGGCGCAACCACGCGTCGTACTGGCAGGAGTATCTCGACGAACTTGCTGCCAAGAACATGACGCGAGATCCGGCGGCGCGCCGCAACTAGCGGCTGCGCTGCCCTTTAGCGGATTGAAGTTGAGACGACGTCAGGTCGCGCTGGCGTATACCGGGTCTTCCGTCTCACGCGGGTTTTTTAGCGCGCTGTAGACGACAGATCCGTGCATCAACGCCGTAACCCCCAGAAACACCAGGCTGGCCTCGATGGCATTGTGGAAATCGGGAGCGAGACAAAGAAAGACTGCGCCTGCGAGCGCGAATGCATAAGGTATGGCGTGCACAAAGGGGCTGCGAGCCGACTTCCCGCACAATACGAAGGTCGAATAGGCCGCGGTCAGCTCAAGCATGAGACCGGTCGTCATCAAAATTGACTGGGCATACAGGAAAAGCGAGCCGGCAAGCACGGCGAACCAGATGCCGGCCGCAATGTTGTCGCGCGCCGCCTCGCCGATCTGCATGGTCGTGCTGGTGGATATCCGCATATCGCTCATAACGATCCTCCGGGCCAATTTGGACGTACTCCAATAGACGAAGAGGTGTTGCACGATTGGCACTTTGGGCGGGGTAATCCATGTCAGTTGAGTAAGCAGATTTTAACGCGCCGAAAAACCCCGTAATATGCTTGGAATCTGGGCCGATGCCGCTAAAATCGGTGTGCGCGATGGACGGTATATCTGGCCGCGACGCATTGGGGCGCAGCTCAAGAGGGAAATTCAATGAGACTGGATGGTGGATGCTTTCGATTTGCCGGCACGTTTGCACATCGGCGATGGCTGCGTCCGCTGACGGCGTTCGCAGCTATAGCCCTGCTGCTCGCAGTTCCTGGCGGTGCCCGCGCGCAGGGACCATCCACTTCAAAACCAACCGCTCACGTTTATCTGCTCAGGGGCGTGCTTAACGTCTTCTCAATGGGCATGGACCAGATCGCATACAAGCTGGAGCAGCGGGGCATTCAGACCACGGTAACGAACTATCTCCTCTGGTCGTCGGTCGCGGACGACGCTGCGGCCGCATACAAGAGTGGAAAGGTGCGGACCATTATCTTGGTCGGGCATTCTTCCGGTGCGACGGTTCTGCCGGATATGGTCGAGCGCCTGACCAGGCTCGGCGCTCCGGTCAAATTGGCCATTGGTCTGGATTCCGTGTTTCAAACGACGCTGACAGGTAAAGTCGGCCGCTATATCAATTTCTATATCGGCAATGGCGCGGGCACACGCGTTGCTCGAGGAAAAAACCTGCAGGGAGAGCTGTCGAACGTCGATGTCGAGAATACGCCAGGTGGCGTCGGTCACATAACGATCGACAAGAACGAGATCATACAGCAGAAAGTCATTAACGCGATCCTCTCCTCGCTTTAGATTGCCGGCCTTGGCGCGAGACCGCGGCTCTTAGACGAAGGGTACAAGCATCGGAACCCGGCGGCGGTAGGACTCGTATGCGCTCGGGTCGAGCTCCGAGGTAAGAAACTTTTCTTCCTCACGCGCTTTCACGGACAAGCCAAAGGAAATCAGTACCGCACCGAGAATGGCCGTCGCCGTTCCGACGGCCACGCCTGTCGCCAATATGCCGGCGATGAGTCCGGTGTAAATCGGATGACGGACAAGGCTGTACGGACCGGTATCGATGACCCGATGGCCTTCTTTCCGCGTGATCTCGTTCGACCAAAAACGTCCGAGATGAATTCGTGCCCACCACGTGAACAAGACTCCGGCCAGGACAACAATTGCAAGCGCGTAGGTAACGCCGTTGCCGGCGTTCCATAGCGGGCGTTCGCCCAGGATCTGCGCAATCCACGGCGTAAGCAGCAATCCTCCAATAATAATGGGAAGCCTGTGAGCCCGGGCACGCCAGGTTAGTGGCCGCTTGACCGTTCGAGCCGCCCAGAACGATCCCAACGTCCAACTGACAAGCCAACCAATCCAGATGAGAGCAATCAGCTGGGTCGGCCAGGTGGCAAGCCATCCGCTCCAGACCGAGGCAAAAATTTGGTGAAGACTAAGCGGCACGTGCGTCGGCCAGGTAGGCTATGGTTTCGCGCAGAGCGGATTCAATAGGCCGTGGCGCGTAGCCAAGCTCCCGCTGCGCTCTTTCCGTCGAGAGGGCTGTAGATCGCAATGCGATCCGGACGGCCTCTGCCGTGGCGGAAGGGGGGGTGCGCGTTACGTGATCGGCCATGAACTCCATTATAGCAGCAGTCACCTCGGCAAGCTGCCCCGGAACGGGAACGCGAAGGCTATCGCGGCCGCTGATCGCGGCCACATATTGGAGAAGCTTTTTGAGAGGAATACTTTCGCCACCGAGAATATACCGTTGGCCGACCTTTCCGCGTTCCATGGTGAGGATCAGGCCCGCTGCGACGTCGCGCACGTCGACGAGATTCAGAACGAAATCGAGATAAAACTGAAAACGCTTGCCTAGAAAACGCCGGATCATCGCCGTTGGCGGTGTAAGGTTATGGTCATGAGGTCCGATCGGCATTGTTGGGCTGCCGATAACCACCGGAAAGCCGGATGCGGCGGCTTCCATCGCCAGTCTCTCGGCGAGCAATTTCGACCGTGTATAGGGACCCGGCATGTCGTCCGCGGTTAGCAAGATATCTTCGACGTTGGCCTCTCCCGATGGCGAGGAACGAAACAGAATGGATTCGGTCGAGCAATGGAGCAACCGCTCAACACCACGCTTGCGCGCGGCCGAAATGACAACCTCGGTGCCGCGGCAATTGACGGCATGAAAGTCGTCCTTACGCGCGACCCACATGCCAGGCAGGCCGGCAAGATGGTAAACTTCGTTGACCCCATCGAGTGCCTGATCGACCAATTCGCGGTCGAGTACCGAGCCCTTGATGTACTGTGCATTTGCCACGGCGCGCCCCGGAGGGCGTACATCGAGAACGCGCGTTTGCCGGCCGCTCGCGACGAGCGTTGCCACCAAATGCTGGCCGATGAAGCCGCTGCCGCCCGTGACAAGAACGCAGGTCATCGATCTTGCTGCACGCCGCCCTGGCTTTGGTAGACCGAGTTCGATCCCTGTTGGATTATCGCAGCAAGATCGCGCCTGAAACCGAGTGAAATGAACAATTTTGCCATCACGAACACCGGACCCAGGAGGAGGTGAGTGGGATTGTCCATAAGGGCCGGTTGGCGGCGCTCATACACCTGATGCCCGATAATTTGCATCGCCACACCGATCAAAATCAACACAATCGAGATTGCCCAGACAACCATGACGCTCGCGTGGCTCGCGATTGTCGCGGCCGTAAAGAGCAGAATTGCGGCAGCGCCGGCGATTGCCAGGCCGATCGGAATGTCGAGCAGGATCCAATAGATCAGTACTGGAATGGCCAACAGAATCCCCAAATTGACCTGAAGGCAAAACACCGAGACAGGCAACAGACTGAGGGGAAGAACTGCCCCCAGGAACAGGATCACGATGCCGACGACGTGCAAGGCGCAGTTCATGGGGTCGCGATGGTATTCCACGTAGTCCGTAAGCTGACGCCGTAGATAAGCACTCATGTTGCGCTCGCTCCTCTAGACCGCGTGACTATTGAACGGAGGATGACATGAACTCCGCCGTCCTAACAATGCCGGACAATAGTCCCTTGGTGTCGCGGTCTTGTGTCAGGTACGCGGGATCTGGACCAGCGGGCACCAAGTGGCTGTAGGGATTCTCCCATTGAGCCAAGTGTCCGCCCGCCCGCCTGCAATGACGTACGATTTCTTTCATCAGGCCAAGGAACTGCATGCACCAGATGGTCAGCATCCGCAATATGCACCTGCGCCATCATCATATTGTGCTGACCATAGGAGCGGGGAACATTATGCTGACCGTAGAGGGGGGACCAAGCATGGCGTCGGATCCGGTTTTGGCCGCGGCCGAGCGAGCCGACGCAGTCGCGATGCCTTTTCGGCAGAACGATCCCGGCGAACTCGTCGCTAAAAATCTTACTTGCGATCCGCCGACACGACGAAAGTAAAAGTGTGCGTCGATGCTTACGCTGCGTCAAATCGAAGTCATCCGGGCGATCATGGTGACGGGCACGGTTGGAGGTGCGGCCCGTCTGCTCAACGTTTCGTCACCTGGTGTCAGCCGGGTGATGAAGCACGCCGAGACGTCCGTCGGAGTCAAGCTGTTCAGCCGTAGAGGAGGCCGGTACAGCCCGACACCACAAGCCAATGCGATTTTCAGCCAGATCAACGGCGTCTATGACAAGATCGAAGATCTGCAGTTTGTGATTTCGCGAGTCCAGCGCGGTGCCGAGACGGAACTGAAAATCGGTTCGGTGCCGAGCATCGCCAGCATAATGGTGCCGCGCGCGATCGCGGACCTGCGCAGGGCATTGCCCAACCTGCCGATCGAGGTGGATATCCTGAAAATCGAGGATGCCGTCGATTATCTGTTGCTCGGCAAAGGCGAACTGGTGGCGTTGAGCTCCAAGCTCGATCACTCGGTGCTTGCCATCGAGCCGTTGGCCCGCGGCCGGCTCAAATGCATCGTGCCGGAGGGGCATCCTCTGGCTCGCCGCTCGCGCGTCACGACGGATGAAATCGTGAGATACCCGCTCATCGGTGTCGATCCGAACGACCCTTACGGGAGGATCATGGCAGGCCTCTTTGCCAGCCACGCGTTGCATTATGAAGTCACGATCCGCGCCCGCTTCGGGTCGACGGTCTGTGCGCTGGTGTCATGCGGTCTTGGCATTGCCATCGTCGACGAATTCACCTTGGCCGCCGACCAGTGGCCGCGTTTGCGTGTGCTCGACATTGCCGAGCCGACCGCATTTCAGACTTATGTCGCCCACCGCAAGGATGTCCCGCTTTCGAGCCACGGCGCGCGATTTGTCGCGGCTTTGCGGGGTCAAATGGAGACCGCAGCGCGATCACGCCACGCGCGAAAAAAATAACATCATGTTAAGTTTTGCGCACGTTTTGGTTATTGACCTTATACGATGGGATTAGCAAGGTCGCATCATCGGTCGTGCGGACCCGGATGTGGGGGCGCCGCCCTGCCAGAAGCCCGATCCAACGGGCCTTGTTCTATCAAATGAGGGAGCTTCCCATGTTTCGTTCAGGACTTTTTGCGTCGTTGATTGTCGCGGGGGTTGGCATGACCAATCCGAGTTTCGCACAGTCGACCGTATACATTCCCGCCATTCTCGAACTGTCCGGTGCCGGCGCGGTATCGGGCACCAATTTCCGCGACGGGATGCTGCTGGCGATCGATGAAATCAACGCCAAGGGCGGCATCCTGGGACGCAAGATCGAAACGCCGTTGCTCGATACCCAGAGCGATGCCGGCATCTCGCGCGCCCAAGTGCAAAAGGTGCTCGATAACAAACCCTTTGTCATACTCGGCCCTGTCTTCTCGGGTTCCGTGCTGGTCGACATGTTGCTCACCCAGCAGGCCGAGATCCCGGAGATTGTCGGCGGTGAGGCAGCAGCAATCACTCAGAAGGGGAATCCTTACGTTTTTCGCACTTCGTTCGGTCAGCAATTCAGCATGCCGAAGATCGCGAACTACATGCGTGACGGCGTCAAGGCGAAGAGCGTCGGCGTGCTGTGGGTGAACAACGACTTCGGCAAAGGCGGCCGTGACACCTTCATCAAGGAAATGAATGCGCGTGACATCAAAGTGGTCGCCGATATCTCGACGGAATCGGGACAGGCCGATTTCTCGGCCGACGTGGTCAAGCTGAAGGGCGCCAACGCCGATGCGATCTTCGTCTATCTCAATGAAGAAGAGAGCGCGCGCTTTCTGCGGGAAGCCAAAAAGCAGGGCCTCAACAAGCCGCTGATCGGCGAGACAACCTTGCTCGGCCAAAAAGTGATCGACCTCGCAGGCGAAGCGGCCAACGGCGTGCGTGGCCATGTCGGACTGACCGTCGATGCGCCAATTCCGGCTGTGCAGGAGTTTGCCGCCAACTTCAAGAAGCGGTTCAACTATGCCTGCGATCACAACGGCATCAAGGGCTACACCGCGGTTTACTTCATCAAGCATGTGACGGAAAAAATCGGCAAGTTCGACAGCAAGGCTTTCGCACAGGCTGCGCACGGCATCACCATATCGCCGAAGGACGAGCCTGGCATCCTGATGGAAGCCACCTGGGACAATAACGGCGATATCGATCGGATCAGCTTCCTGGGTGAAGTTGTCAACGGTAAGCAGAAGGTGGTCGAGACCTTGCCGAAGCTCGGCAAGTAGTCGTTCAAACGCACTCTTCCGCCCGGTGTGACCACCGGGCGGATGCCAAAGGCCTTCGCCAGTGGCTTCTTTCATTCAGCTTTTGGTATCCGGCCTCGCGACCGGTGCAATCTACGCGTTGATTGCGGTCGGGTTCACGCTGCTCTGGCAGACGTCGCAGACGATCAATTTCGCCCAGGGCGAATTCGTCATGCTGCCTGCGTTCTTCATTCTCGCTGCCATGAATGCAGGCGCCCCGTTCTGGCTGGCGTGTCTCATCGGCATCGCACTATCGATCGTGATTTTGGGGATCTTGTTCAAGGTCATCATTGTCGACCCGATGCTGAAATATGGCGTGCTGCCGTTGGTCATCTCGACAATCGCCTTGTCGCTGTTTCTCAAGGAAAGTGCCAAGGACTTCTACAGCTCGCAAGCGCAACCGTTCCCCACGCTGGTGCCGGCGACCGATATCCATATTTTCGACGCGGTTGTCTCGACGCAAAGCCTGGCGGTGCTGGCGGTCGCAATCCTCACTGTGACGGCGTTGAACATTCTTCTTAACAAGACCCGGCTTGGCCGGCAGATGCAGGCCACCGCGCAAAATCCGACCTTGGCACGCATCCTGGGCATCCCCGTGCAACGGATGGTGCTCTACACGTTTCTGCTCAACGCGGTATTGGTTGCGATCGCTTCGATTCTGGTGAGCCCTATCTATCTCGCGAAGTTCACCAATGGGGAGACGCTTGGCATGGCCGCCTTCATTGCGGCGATCATCGGCGGCTTCAATCAGGTGCGCGGCGCAATTCTCGGCGGTGTGATTCTCGGCGTGCTCGATAATTTATCGGCTGCATATATTTCGTCGCAGTATCGCGGCGCGTTCCCGTTGATCGTTCTGATTGCGGTCATCCTGCTTCGACCGCAGGGCCTGCTCGGGCGGATCGAGGAGCGCACGGTATGACCCGCCTTGGTACCCTGGCCGTCATCATTGCGGTTGCCGTGGCAATCGCCGCGCCGTTTTTTCTGAAGCCGTATGGCATTTTCCTGATTTCGACCTGGGCTGTCCTCACTATTGCTGCGATCGGCCTCAATTTGACACTCGGCTATGCCGGCCAAATCTCGCTTGCACAGGGTGCTTTCGTCGGAATTGGAGCCTACACGGTTGCGCTTCTGACGCCGCTTGGCGTGCCATTTTTCGTGGCATTTTTCGCCGCAGGCCTTCTGTGCTTTGCGGTGGGGTGGGGGCTCGGCTACCCGGCACTTCGGGTGCAGCACCATTACCTTGCCTTCGTCACGCTTGCTTTCACCACGCTCGTTTTCCTGGTGTTGCGCAACGAGGAGTGGCTGACGAATGGCATTTACGGCATCACCGGCACGGCACGTCCGACAATATCCGGTTGGAAGACGAGCGGCGCGCGCGATTTCTACTTTCTCTGTCTGGGCGTTCTGGCGCTCCTTTCACTCGCAACCTGGTGGATGCTCCGTTCTCCATGGGGCCGCGCCTTCGTTGCGTTGCGGGAAAATTCAATCCGCGCACTTTCACTCGGCCTCGATACGCGGCGCTATACGCTGATGGCTTTCGCCATCGGCTCGAGCCTCGGCGGGCTGTCCGGCGCACTATACGCGCCACTGGTGCAGTTCATCGAGCCGAACTCGTTCGCGCTCGGTCTGTCGTTCAACCTGCTGCTCATGGTGATCGTCGGCGGCAGCGGCAATTTCTTCGGGCCTTTCGTTGGCGCCTTGGTCGCTGTGCTGTTGCCGGAATGGCTGCGCATCACGCAAGGCTACTACCTCATAATCTATGCTGCCGCGATCATGGTCATGATGGCGTTCTGTCCCTCAGGGCTGCTGGGACTTGTCGAGCGGGCGATCAGGGCTTTGAACGGCCGGCGCGCGGACGCCACGACATCCGTGCGTGCGGAAGGTGCCGGAACATGACCGCAGTGCTCGAAGTCTCCAACCTGCGCAAGGCGTTCGGCGGAGTCGTCGCGGTCGATGGCGTGTCATTTGACGTCAACGCCGGCGAGATCCTTGGAATTATCGGACCGAACGGATCGGGCAAGTCGACGATGTTCAATTGCGTGCTCGGGCAACTGCAGCCAAGCGCCGGCGAAGTGCGCATCGACGGCCAGGTCACGACGGGCGCGCGGCCCTGCGACCTTAACCGCCTTGGCGTCAGCCGAACATTTCAATTGCTGCAGGTTTTTCCGCAACTTTCGGTGCGCGACAACCTCATTTTGGCGGGACAGGAACATCAGGGTTCGATGGCGTCGCGTCTGTTCGGGCGCGCCGACGCCGGCCTCGGCGAAGCCGCCACCCGTATGATCGAGTTCTTTCGCCTGTCGCATCTTGCGGAAGAGCAGGCCGGTTCGCTGAGTTACGGTCAGCAAAAGCTCCTCGATGCCGCGATGGCCTTCATGGCCGGTCCGAGGCTCGTCCTGCTCGATGAGCCGGCGGGTGGCGTCAACCTGACCATGCTCGGGCACCTGCGCGAGCGGCTGCAGGCCTATCACGCCGAACACAAGGCGACGTTTGTCGTGATCGAGCACCAGATGGAGTTCGTCATGGCGCTTTGCACGCGCGTGTTGGTGCTCGCGGAAGGACGCATCATCGCGGAAGGCGCCCCGCATGATATTCGCCGCAATCCCATCGTGATCGAAGCCTATCTGGGGCACTGAGAATGAGTTCCGACCCGCTGCTCATTTTGGATGGCGTTTTTGCCGGTTACGGCAAAATGACGATCCTCAACGGGACAAGCGCACATATCCGTCGCGGCGCGATCACGACCGTGATCGGCCCAAACGGCGCCGGCAAGTCGACAATGTTCAAGACCATATTCGGGCTGCTGCCGGTGCGCAGCGGCACGATTCGTTTCAATGGCCGCGAGATGACAAATTTCGCTCCTCGAAAGGTTCTCGACGAGGGTGTCGCCTATATTCCGCAGGGCCGAAACATTTTTCCCGAATTGAGTGTTCGCCACAACCTGGAGCTTGGTGGCGTGGCCTTGTCCGATCAGGCGAGCCTGCCGGCGCGCTTGGAGAAAGTCATGGAGCGCTTTCCGATCTTGAACGAAAAGGCTCGCGCGCAGGCTTCGACGTTGTCCGGTGGCCAACAAAAGATGCTCGAAGTTGCGCGCGGACTTTTGCTTGACCCGAAACTGATCCTGATTGATGAGCCGTCGATCGGACTTTCCCCGCTCATGGTGCAGGAGGTGTTCGCAATCTTGAAATCGCTCCGCGACAACGGGGTTACCATCCTGCTGATCGAGCAGAATGCGAAGCAGGCGCTGCAGATTTCCGACTACGGCTTAGTGCTGGAACAAGGCCAGACACGCATCGAAGATACGGCTGCAAATATCCTTGCAGACCCGCGAATTGCACAACTGTTTCTAGGCGGCGGCCTGGCCCAACCGGAGCGCGTGGCATGAACGGGCGCAGGATGTTGCTCGGGCTCATCGGCGCGAACATCATGGGTTCGCTGTCGCCGGCATTATTTGCTGAAGCATTTGCCACAGCTGGAATCGATGGCTTCTATCATTTGATAGACGTCGATCGCCTGCGGGAGCGGCGGTTGCCGCAGCTTCTTGATGCGATCAAGGTCGCAGGGTTTTCCGGGACAAACATCACTTATCCCTTCAAACAGGACATACTCCCGCTTTTGGATGCGGTAGATCCCGAAGCCTCCCAGATTGGCGCGATCAACACCGTCGCGATCGCGCTGGACGGCCGTACGACGGGATACAATTTCGACCGTCGCGGATGGCGTCGCAGCTTCGAGGAAGGTCTCGGCCGAGACAGCGCCCAAGGCGCGACTGTGGTGCAGATCGGCGCCGGTGGCGCCGGGCATGCGGTGGCGTTTGCCTTGATGGATCTGGGCGTCGCGCTTCTCGTTGTTCATGATCTCGATGGCGCGCGCGCAAACGCGCTTTGCAGCGATCTTGCAAAATATTATGGGTCGTCGCGCTGCCGGGTTGCGCGCGATCTCGAGCGCGAGATCGAGGCAGCTGACGGTATCGTCAATGCGACGCAGGTGGGCATGCGGGGCTTTCCCGGCAATCCGGTGCCGGTATCCGCGATCAAATCAACGCATTGGGCTGCCGACGTCATCTACACCCCGGTCGACACGGAATTCATCAAGTCCGCGTCGGCGAAGGGTGCGCGCGTCCTCAGCGGTGACGGGATGTGCGTGCACCAGGCGGTCGAAGCTTTCCGGCTCTTCACCGGGATCACGCCCGATCTTGCGCGGCTTCACCGTGCGTTTGCTGCCGGCTACAGGGCGCGTGAGGCTGCGCTCAGCGAAACAGTTTGATTCAGCCAGACCGAAGGACAAAACAATGAAAACCTCGATAGCCACGGTTTGTCTCAGCGGCGGTTTGAGCGAAAAGCTGCAATCGATCGCAGCGGCCGGGTTCCGCGGCGTGGAAATCTTCGAAAGTGACTTGCTGTCGTATAACGGTACGCCGGCCGACGTTGCCAAGGAGATGTCCGATCTCGGCCTGCACGCCATCACGTTCCAGCCGTTTCGCGATTTTGAAGGCATGCCGGAACAGCAACGCCAGCGGACCTTCGAGCGGGCCGAACGCAAGTTCGATCTGATGCAGGAATTGGGCTGTGACTCGCTGCTGGTGTGCAGCAATGTGTCGCCGGACTCGCTCGGCGGTATCGATCGCAGCGCGGCTGACTTTCATGAACTGGGTGAGCGCGCGGCCAGGCGCGGGTTACGCGTCGGCTTCGAGGCGCTGGCTTGGGGGCGCCATATCAACGATTATCGCGACGCTTGGGAAGTTGTGCGCCGCGCGAATCATCCCGCCATTGGACTCGTACTCGACTCTTTTCACACTTTCGCCCGCAAGACCGATCTCAGCCCGATGCGTGCCATTCCCGGCGACCGGATCTTTCTCGTCCAGCTCGCCGATGCACCATGGCTCGAGATGGACGTCCTGAACTGGAGTCGGCATTTCCGCTGCTTCCCGGGGCAGGGGGATTTGCCGCTCCTCGATTTCATGGGAGCGGTCGCGGCGACAGGCTATCAGGGCGATCTGTCACTGGAGATTTTCAATGACCAGTTCCGCGCCGGTTCGCCTCGTTCGGTCGCTGTCGATGGGCAGCGTTCCTTGGTCTACCTGATGGATCAATTGCGCGCGAAAAGCGGGAAGCCGGTTGCCGATACTCCGCAGATGCCGTCCCGGTCGAAATGTCTCGGTGTCGAGTTTATCGAATTTGCGGTCGATGATCGTACCGCCGACGAGCTTGGGCAATTTATTGCGGGTCTGGGATTTCGCAACATTGCCCGCCACAAGTCGAAAGCCGTGTCCCGCTGGACGCAAGGCGCAATCAATCTTGTCATCAACAAGGAAAAAGAAGGGTTTGCGCATTCTCACTACATCACGCACGGGCCATCCGTGTGTGCCATCGGACTCAAGGTCGAGAGTGCGGCAGCAACACTCGACCGGGCCGAGAAGCTGCACGACACCCCGTTCCGGCAGAAGGTCGGGCCGGGCGAACTTGAAATTCCGGCAGTCCGCGGCATGGGCGGCAGCTTGCTCTATTTTCTCGACCCGACCAGCAAACTGGCGAAGGTCTGGGATGTCGAATTCGAGCCGGTGGCAGCGGGCAAAGGTGCCGATGCCGGCCTCACGGTTGTCGACCATATCTCGCAGTCGACGCACTACGAAGACATGCTGTCCTGGTTGCTCTTTTACACCTCGCTCTTCGACGTGCAGAAAACACCGCAGGTCGACATCAACGATCCGGGAGGCGTGGTTCGCAGTCAGGTCGTTGAGACGGCGGACGGCACATTACGCATCGCCCTCAACGCCTCGCAAAGCACGCGCACGCAATCGTCGCGTTTTCTCAACGAGTACTTCGGTTCTGGCGTACAGCACATCGCCTTTGCCACCGACGATATTCTGGCGACCGCTGCCCGCTTGAGGGCAAACGGTGTGGAAACCCTGCGCATTCCGGAAAACTACTACGATGATCTCGAGGCACGCGTTGATCTTGGCGGCGACCGGCTGAGAATGCTGAAGGCCAATAACGTCCTATATGACAAGGACGACAACGGCGAATATTTTCAGCTTTACACCAAGAGCTTCAAAGATCTGTTCTTCCTCGAAATCGTGCAACGGCGCGGATACAAGGGGTTTGGCGCCATCAATGCACCTATCCGCCTCAATGCGCAGTCACGGCTTGCGGGCGAACACGCGGTCTCCGGGCTGTGATCCGTAATCCTATGCGCTTGATCCGGACTTGATACTTTGGCTTCTCTTGCGGATCGACAAAAGGACGTGCGACGCGTCCGTACAAGACTTGATTTCACGAAAAAAAGCTCGGCAGAAGCGTCGCAGAGCCCCGCAAAACGGGCCTCACCCCTCGTCAGGGAAAGGTCGTAGCCCCAGCCGCAAGAAGAACGCCGCTTAAAATTAGCGGTTACGGCGATTCAAGCCGGCGGCGGACGTAATCTGATAGCACCCTGACAGCACGGACCGGCGACCGGATCCTACCGTCACCGCAGCCCGCCCCCTGGCATGCCCCGGATTTCAGGATGGGTGCGGACGCAACCCGCCCCGACAAAATTTTCATCGCTGCAGACGAAACGAGCGCGCGTTCGATGATCCAGATTCGATTTTCTGCTTCGAGCGACCGATCTCGTTGCATTTGGGGCAGTAAAAAAGGCGAACTGCCGAATTCGAGTCAGCGCGAATTGAGCGATACCAAATCATCGCGATCCGGCATGCAGAACAAATCGGTACTTCGATCTGTGCGAGGGAACGCGCTTGGGGTTCAGCCATGACCCGTTTTCCATTCGGCTGATAACAATACTGCGTCGATCCGTCGCTGCGTGTCTAGAACTCCGCGCGACATTGATAAGCGAGCAATCGGGTCCGGGTCGCAAATTCGCAAGCATTCAAAGCGAACTCAGTTGCTGGTGATGTTTTATACATCTGATGTTTTATACATAGCGATATTTTGGAATGATGTTTTATACATCTGATGTTTTGTACGTCTGGTGACCATGAGTCCGCCCGGATATTCTGCATCGTGGACTGGTTCACGTCACAAGCTGTCGAGTCCCCAGATAAATGCCGTCCTGTGATGCGCATGAAACAAGCTGCAATGCATGTCGCAATGAACTGCCGTGCAGAGCGTACGTTGCGCGGACAACGGCGTAAGGGAGATCGTCCATGACAATGCAAAACCACCAGAGCTCGGGATCGAGCTACTTCCAAAGCGTCACCGGCCAGCTGTTGGCGTTGGGCGTTGGAGTTCTCGTGCTGATAGTGCTTGCTGCCGTTTTCGTCTTCTGAACGGCGCCAACAACATTCGGCGAATTTTGAAATAGGGCGCGGCGTGAGTCCCGCGGCTCGCGTAGAGCCTTTTCGTTCTCGATGATGTTTTTTGTATCAAGAATTATGCTTGACATATGATAATGGAGATACTGATTATTATAAAAGATATTCCAAACGTCGCGCGTCAAAAGTGCATTTCGAATGATCACTTCTGCGCAGATGCGAGCTGCTCGAGCGCTCCTCGGCATTGACCAGCGCAAACTGGCCGAACGTGCGGGTCTATCTCTGCCGACGATTCAGCGCATGGAAGCAAGCGACGGCGTGGTCCGTGGCAATGTCGATTCACTGATGAAGCTGGTCGACGCGCTGGCGGCCAACGGCATCGAGCTAATCGGCGAAGGCACAACGTCCAGCAAAGGTGGCCGCGGAGTGCGGCTCAGATGAGTGGGCGTGCCAAAGCAAGCGCTAATCCCTCGGCGCGGAGGTAGTGATGGTCACCTCGGCGCTCTTCGGCATTGTGGCGCTGTTGGCTCTGTCGCCTATCGCCGTATTTCTCGCATCGTCGTCCCGCGCCACTGCAGTCATCTATGCGCCCTGTCTGATCATCACACTAATGCTAGCTGCCGTCGGAGGGGCATGTCTGTTCGAACAGCCAGTATCAAGCATCGCATTGCCACTCGGTCTGCCGTGGCTGGGTGCACATTTCAAAATCGATTCTCTTTCAGCCTTCTTCGTCATTGTCGTCAATCTGGGTGGGGCGGCCGCGAGTTTGTTCGCGCTTGGCTACGGTCAGCACGAACAGGCGCCTGAGCGGGTACTTCCTTTCTATCCTGCATATCTCGCCGGGATGAACCTGGTCGTCCTTGCAGATGACGCCTTCAGCTTTCTGGTAGCATGGGAATTCATGTCGCTCACATCCTGGGCGCTGGTGGTTGCCCATCATTATGAGCGCGAAAACCTGCGGGCAGGTTACGTTTATCTGTTGATGGCGGGTTTTGGCACATTCGCGCTGCTTTTGGCTTTCGGTCTGCTCGCCGGCAGCAACGGAAACTATCTGTTCGAATCGATACGTGCAGCGCAGCCGAGCAGCGGAGTGGCGGCGATGGTTCTTGTCCTGGGCCTTGTCGGCGCTGGGTCGAAGGCTGGCGTTGTCCCTCTTCATGCGTGGTTGCCACTCGCTCATCCGGCGGCACCGAGTCATGTCTCTGCCTTGATGAGCGGTGTTATGACAAAGGTCGCCGTTTATGGTTTTGTGCGCATCGCGTTCGATCTGCTGGGTCCACCAGTCTGGTGGTGGAGCATCTTGGTACTTGCTGTCGGCGGCATCACCGCGGTGATGGGCGTTCTCTATGCCCTGATGCAGCACGATCTCAAACGGCTACTCGCATATCACACGGTCGAAAATATCGGCATCATCTTTATTGGTCTTGGCCTTGCGCTCGCATTCAAGGCGTACGGTATGGCTGATGCGGCGGCGTTGGCGCTGACCGCAGGGCTGCTACACGTATTCAATCACTCGGTCTTCAAGAGTCTCCTGTTTTTCGGTGCCGGTGCCGTGCTCAACGCCACGGGTGAACGCGACATGGAGCATCTCGGCGGTCTGATTCATCGTATGCCGCAGACCGCGTTCGCGTTTCTTGTCGGTTGTGTCGCCATTTCGGCGCTCCCACCGCTGAACGGCTTCGTGTCGGAATGGCTCACGTTTCAGGCCATCCTGCTCAGTCCGCAATTGTCGTCCTGGGGTCTCAAGTTTCTGGTTCCGGCGGTTGGCGCTTTGCTGGCGCTATCTGCGGCATTGGCCGCTGCCTGTTTTGTGAAAGCCTTTGGCGTGAGTTTCCTCGGACGGCCGCGCACACCGGCAGCAGCCAATGCGATCGAGACCAACAGCAACTCGCTCGCTGCCATGTTTTTCCTATCGGCCCTATGTCTTGTGGCTGGCGTGTTGCCCGGCATTTTCATCGACGCGCTTGCGCCGGTGACGAATGCACTTGTCGGTGTGAGCATACCGCACCAGACGGGTCTCGATTGGTTGACCATCGTGCCGATCGCGGAGAGCCGCAGTTCCTATAATGGACTACTGGTCTTCGTCTTCGTTGCGACATCCGGCTCGATCGCCGCCTTCGCCATCCATCGATTGGCCTCTGATAAGATACGGCGCGGACCCGCCTGGGATTGTGGTTATCCCGACCCCAGTCCGGCCACGCAATACACGGCGTCGAGTTTTGCGCAGCCGATCCGCCGGGTTTACGGCACAGCCGTTTTTAAGGCGCGCGAGATCGGTGAGATGCCGCCTCCGGGCGCGACAAGGCCGGCCCGTCTCACTGTCGAGTTGCGAGACCTGATCTGGGACGCCGCCTACGTACCGATCGCCACCGCCGTCGAGTACGCCGCTGGACGGCTCAACGTTCTGCAATTCCTCACCATCCGCCGTTATCTCGCGTTGGTGTTTTCGGCTTTGGTGCTGCTCCTGTTGGTGCTGGCAATATGATCGCGATCCGTGATGTTGCCTTCCAAGGCGCCCAAATGCTGCTGGTGCTGCTGTTGGCGCCGTTGCTTACGGGCATGGTGCGCGTGGTGAAGGCTTTCCTGTTGCGCCGGCAGGGTCCGCCGCTCCTGCAGCCTTATCTTGATCTTGTCCGGCTGCTGCGAAAGGAGGTCGTGCTGGCGCACAGCGCCTCATGGCTATTTCGCGTCACACCCTACATTGTGTTTGCCGGTACGTGGGTTGCGGCATCCTTGGTACCGACGTTTCGCAGTGGATTACTGTTCTCCTGGTCGGCCGATCTGATCGCGTTAATTGCGCTGCTCGGTAGCGCGCGTTTCTTTCTCGCACTTGCCGGTTTGGATGTTGGCACGAGCTTTGGGGGTATCGGATCGAGTCGCGAGGTCATGATCGCCTCCCTCGCTGAGCCCGCCATGCTGATGATTGTGTTTACAATTGCCCTGATCGCGGGGTCGACACAATTGTCGATCATGGCCGCCCACATGACATCAGGCGCCGTCGGCTTGAGAGTTTCGCTTGGCCTTGCGCTGCTTGCATTGATCATGGTGTCGATCGCCGAAAATGCGCGCATTCCAATCGACAACCCCGCAACTCATCTCGAACTCACGATGGTGCACGAGGCGATGGTGCTGGAATATTCCGGACGTCACCTGGCGCTGATCGATCTCGCCTCGGAGCTCAAGCTCCTGTTCTACATGTCGGTGATCGCCTGCCTCTTCATACCTTGGGGCATCGCGCCACCTGACGGAAATGCACGCGCCATCTTTGTTGGGATGTTCACGTATCTTGCCAAGCTCGCGGTTGGGGGCGTTTTGCTCGCGGTATTTGAAACATCTATCGCCAAGATGCGCGTCTTTCGCGTGCCGGCATTCCTTGGTGCGGCATTGATGCTCGGTTTGCTTGGCACGTTGTTATTGTTTGTTTCGGGAAGCTTGTGATGCTTCGCGGCAATTTATCCTTTGATGTCGCTCATCTGCTGGCGGGCTCGCTGGTGCTCGTCAGTTTCATGCAGCTCTATCAGGATCGGCTCTACGCGCTCCTTAACGTGTACGCTCTCCATGCTCTGGTGCTGGCGGCATCGGTCGGCTGGCAGGCCTTCGTGCAGGATGCACCGCATCTCTATGTCACGGCCGTGATCGCGCTGGTGTTCAAGGCCATTATCATTCCAACGGCCCTGCATCGCATCATTGTGCGCCTCGGTATTCACCGTGAGATTGAAACAGTAGTGGGAGTGGGGCCAACCATGCTCCTGGGTATGGGATTGGTCGCGCTTTCGATGGTGGTGATGTTACGGGTCACAGCCGAGGCCGATCCGCTGGCGCGTGAGGATCTCGCCTTCGCACTTGCGGTCGTTCTGCTTGGTCTTTTGATGATGGTCACGCGTCGTAACGCGGTGAGTCAGGTCGTTGGCTTCATGTCGCTCGAGAACGGGCTTGTTTTGGCGGCGACCGGCGCGAAAGGCATGCCTCTGGTGGTGGAAATCAGCGTCGCATTTTCCGTGCTGATCGCCTTCATCGTGATCGGCATCTTCCTGTTTCGCATAAGGGAGCGCTTCGACACCGTCGACATCCAGGCGCTCGATCGTTTTCGCGGAGAACGGCAATGATCGATGCGCTTGCGGGCGTTCTCGTCATCCCCGCCATTGCCGCCGTCTTGCTCGCGGCATTGCCCGGCTACCAGATGACGGCGCGTCTCAATGTCCTCGCCACCTTCCTCACGCTTATAACGGCTTTGTCATTATATGTCGTTGAACCGACCTCAGGCCCCTATTTACTGGTGGACGATCTCAACAAAGTATTCATTGTACTGACGACGTTTGTTGGCTTCACCACAAGCGTGTTCAGTGCAAGCTACATCGGCCACGAAATCGAGATCGGTCGCCTTACACCGAAGTTCGTTCGCTTCTATCACGCCATGTATCAGGTGCTGATGTTTGCGATGAACCTGGCGTTGGTCGCAAACAATATCGGTTTGATGTGGGTCGCGATCGAGACGGCGACGCTCACAACGGTGCTGATGGTTGGTATCTATCGCACGCACGAGGCGCTGGAAGCGGCCTGGAAATATTTCATTCTCGGCAGCGTTGGCATTGCCTTGGCGCTCTTCGGCACCATCCTGGTCTACATGGCCGCGCGCCCCGTGATCGGTGAGGGCGCCGACGCCATGATTTGGAGCATATTGATAACGCGCGCGGCGCAATTCGATCCCGCATTGCTCAATGTTGCATTCATTTTCCTGCTGCTGGGCTACGGTACGAAGGTGGGGCTTGCGCCGTTGCATGCCTGGCTGCCCGACGCGCACGCCGAGGGGCCGACCCCAATTTCCGCCGTGCTCTCCGGGTTGCTCCTGAATGTCGCGCTTTACGCGCTGCTACGCTTCAAGATGCTGCTCGCGCTTAATCCGGCGGCAATCGCGCCCGGTCCGTTGATGGTGATCATGGGCCTGATCTCCTGCGTGTTCGCGGCTTTCATGCTTTACCGGCGCCGCGATATCAAACGCATGTTTGCTTACTCATCCATTGAGCATATGGGCATCATCGTGTTCGCGTTTGGCATGGGCGGTGCGCTCGCGAATTTTGCCGGTCTTCTGCACATGACGATGCATTCGCTGACCAAGTCGGCGATTTTTTTTGCCGTTGGTCACATCGCGCAGGTCAAGGGCACGCAGAAGATTGCCGACATGGGCGGTCTTACAGTAACTAATCCGGTTCTCGGATGGGGGTTGGTGTTGGGTGTCGTAGCGATTGCCGGCCTGCCCCCGCTCGGTATCTTCATGAGCGAATTTCTGGTGGTAAGCTCGACCTTCGCGCGTGAGCCCTGGTTGGCGATCATCCTGGTGCTGGGCATTCTGGTCGCACTCGGTGGCTTGTTCCTGCGGCTCAATGCGATTGCATTCGGGGCGCCGCGCGGGCCGACCGCCAAAGCTCAAGCGTCCTACGTGCCGATGTTTGCGCACCTGGCACTGGTGTTCATGGCTGGAATTTATTTGCCGGCGCCGTTGGTGAAGGGTTTTGAGAATGTCGCGAGGCTACTGGGCTAGCCATGGCCATTCTCGACACTATTACGCATAGCGACGTAGCCAAGCGGCACCGGCCTTGGCCCCGCGCCCTGGTCAGTGAAGAAGGCTGGCGCCAGGCGATCGATCAGCTCGCGACGGGCCGCCTGGTGTTGCTTGGCTTATGGGGCGATGCGCCCATGGTTCATATGGCACTCTTTGACGAGTCGAGCGGCGACGCCGCGGTGACCAGCTACAGCTGCAAGAACGACGAATATCCGAGTGTAGGCGCGCGGCATGCGCCAGCGATTCGGCTCGAACGTGCGATCTACGATTTATTTGGCCTTGAAGCGGTGGATGCGCCCGACATGCGGTCGTGGCTCGATCTCGGCTTCTGGGACGTTCGTCACCCACTCGGCAAAAAAGCCCCCACGCGCGGGCCAGTTCCTTACAATTTTCTCCCGGCCGAAGGAGAGGGATTGCACCAGATTCCGGTTGGACCTGTGCATGCCGGCATCATTGAGCCGGGACATTTCCGTTTTACGGCAAACGGGGAACACGTGGTGCGGCTGGAGCAACGCCTTGGCTGGGTACACAAGGGCATCGAGTCGCTCATGGAGGGGGCGACGCTTGAGCAGGTTACGAAGCTTGCGGCACGCACCTCTGGCGACAGCACTGTCGCTTACGCATTCGCGTTTGCGCAGGCGGCGGAGGCCGCGATGCAGATCGTGACGCCAGCGCGCGCGAGCTATCTGCGGGCGCTGATGGCCGAGCTCGAACGTTTGGCCAATCATTTTGGAGATATCGGCGCGATCTGCAACGATGCGTCGTTTTCGTTGATGCAGGCGCAATGCGCCATCCTGCGTGAACGCACATTGCGCGTTGCAGAAGCGGGCTTCGGCCATCGGCTGATGATGGATGTGATTGTCCCCGGAGGGCTCAGCCGCGATATTGCGCCGACGGGTCTTGCTGAGGCTGCGGCTCTGGTCGCCGCGGTGCGCGGCATTTTTCCGGACCTGATTGAGCTCTACGACAATACGGCCTCGCTGCAGGATCGGACCGTCACCACGGGGATTGTGAAACCTGAATTGGCCGCGCAGTTCGGGGCCGGCGGGTACATCGGCCGGGCATCCGGCCGGACGTTCGATGCTCGGCGGACGCTTGCCTATGCACCCTATGACAAGTTGTCGTTCGAAGTCCCGCTGCGTAGGGAGGGCGACGTCAATGCGCGAGTCTGGCTCCGCATTCTTGAGGTCGAGCAGAGCCTGTCGCTCATCGAGCAAATTCTCAGCGTAGTTCCGGGCGGTGCGATCAAGGCGCCGGTGAGCAGAGCGGAGGCTTGCGAGGGCTTGGGAGTTGCGGAGGCCTTCCGGGGCGACGTTCTGGTGTGGCTCAAGCTCAACAGAAACGGCCGGGTTGCGCGTTGCCATTTACGCGACGCGTCGTGGTTCCAATGGCCGCTGCTTGAAGCCGCGATCGAGGGAAATATCGTCGCCGACTTCCCGCTCTGTAACAAGTCATTCAACTGCTCTTATTCGGGGCATGATCTCTAGCATGCGTAAGATTCTCTTCGAAAGCCTTGTACATGGCGTTCTCACCGAGCCAGCACCCGCACCAGACGAGGCGGCGCTCGTTGAACTTGCGAACAGTGTCAAGCGTGCGGCCCGAGTCAAACTGGGCCGCTCACTTGCAATTCGGCAAGTTGATGCGGGTTCATGCAATGGGTGTGAGCTTGAAATTCACGCATTGAACAATGCGTTTTATGATCTCGAGCGGTTTGGCTTCCGATTTGTCGCCTCGCCACGCCACGCCGACGTGCTCATGGTCACCGGACCCGTGACCAAAAACATGCGGGAGGCGCTGAAGCGCACCTACGATGCAACCCCTTCGCCAAAGTGGGTCGTTGCTGTTGGCTCCTGCGCAGCCGACGGCGGGATCTTTTCGAGAAGCTATGCGGTCGAGGGAGGGGTCAAAGAGGTTATTCCTGTCGACTTGCATATACCTGGGTGTCCGCCTTCGCCGGTTGCTCTTTTGCGAGGACTCTTAGCATTGCTTGATCAGATTCAGCGGTGACACATTTTGATCGCGCGCCAACGCTTATGAGCGTTGGCGTCGCAGGATTTGGTGCGACTGCATATGCAGGCGCAATCGCAATTAAATTGGGCGACCGCCAGAACTAATAGACTACGACCTCGGACATCGCTCTTTAATCAAGCAGATCGTCGCCTGGCACGCCGACGATATCGCTAAGCGTATTGCCTTGCAGCTGTCGCACACGACCGCCCGGTCCACTGAGATCGTAGTAGGAGTCGGTTTCAATTCAAACAGAAGCCCGGCATGACGGACTGCCGGGCTAGTTGACTTGGGTTAGATCAAGAATCTGTTCCTCTCCGGGAGGAGAGCAACTTGAAAATTAAGACATGTCTGAAGATGGAATACAAGTTGAGCATTCAAAACGAAACCAGTTGCCCATGATGTTTTATACATCTGATGTTTTATACATAGCGACATTTCGCACTCATGTTTTGTGCATCTGATGTCTGTTGAATCTTGCGGGCCATAGTCGGCCGGATATTCTAAGCGTCGTGTCGGTCATGCTTTGAGCTGCTGCCTGCATGAAAACCAATCAAAACGTCAGGCGCGTTTATTTGCAGCACGTTAGAGGTCAGCCCGTAGCGTTGCTTGTTGCGATCATTGCGACGATCGCAATTGCGGTCCTGGCCTTTTAACAGTACGGGGTATGGCTGTTGCATGTCACAGTCTAGAAATCCGTGGGTGGCGGCTTGGTCGACGGAAGACACCGACAGTTCCCTTGAGGAGGACAATCTGTTCATGAGCTGCCCAAAGTGCGGCGCAGAAACGAAGCTGATGCGCCTGGAAATATTTCCGGACTTTAAGGGCGAGATCCGCGTCTACCAGTGCGGTAATTGCCACCAAAACAATGAAGTTATTGTCTCAGCCTAATTTCGGATTCTTGCCTAAGGGGAGACCAACAATGGACCCGCTCGTAACTGCAGGACTCGTAGTTGCGCTGATCGCGGCGGTAGTCGCCGGCTACTATCTCATGAGGCCAGAGAAAAAATGATAAGGGCCAAAAGAAATGCGCGGCGTTGGTCTGATCCAGTCGGCCAAACGGGATAGTGATTGGACTCTCCTCGGAATATCGCTGGGGAGACGCCTGCACCAGCGGTGCCGGACGACTGCCGCGACCCCAAGAAAACTTCGGCAGTAGCAAAAGTGCAATGATTCAGCTTTTGAAATGCACATGTCCGCTTTTTTGGGGGTAAAGCGGACATGACTTGTTGCGGTGCATATGTCTGCTTCTGACCCAAAGCGGACATCGACGGGCGACGCGTTGGCACCGTTGCAGCGTCACCGGCGACGGGCCACTCCATAACATGTGGTAAGGCCATACGGTTGGACCACGGTCCAACATGACTTCTATGATTGCAGGTCTATGTTTGTTCCGGGCGGGCTCCTGAGGTGGGCGGCAACATCCTTAGGAGAATGCGATGTCGAAAAGTGTAACTGTTGGAACGACCGCGTTCTTTGCCTGCATTTTGTGCGCAACTCCCGTCTCGCTTGGCGTCTCGCCCCAGGGAAATGTGTCGCTGACGCACAACAGCGCTTCAGCGGAGGTCGGACGCCCACTCACCGCGACGAGCGTCGCGGGTGTCAATCGCAGGGTGAATCGGCGCGCAGACCGGCGAGAGTACCGCAGCGGTGGTGTGAAAAAGCCCGAGACCACCGGTACCGGTACCGGCACAAAGTAGTGCAATCCGGCGGACACACAGTTTATTAACCGCGCGCTTTGACATCAGACGCTGGCGGGTTGGTGAAGCATTTGGCCAGACCGTTGGGCTTTGCGCCGGAAACACCAAGGATCACCTCGTTAGGGTGACGGGGAGCGACAACCAGGAGCGCAGCCAATGCTAAAGACTATTTTTGCAATCAGCGCCGTTGCGTTGCTCTCAACGACATATGCGATGGCACAACAAGGGGCTGTCATAAGGGAATGCGCCGCCGACATCAGGGCGGCGTGTGGAGATGTGCCGCCGGGTGGTGGCGCCATTCGGTCCTGCCTTAACTCGCATCTCGCAGACCTCACCGAGCCATGCCGAGCCGTTTTGGTCAGCGCTGCCACGGTTGCAAACGAATGCCGCGCCGACATCAGAGCGATGTGTGCGGACGTGCAGCCCGGTGGCGGCAGGATTGAAGCTTGTTTGCACGCTAACTTCACCAACCTCAGCGCGCCCTGCATAGATGTCATGGCGCGGACGGTGGGCAGAGGGCAGTAGCCTCGATTGTTGAGCCGGGACCTACGACTACCAATGCTTCACTCAAACCGGAGAGGAACCAATGACCAAATTGATCATCTTTGCTGCCTTCGCCTTAGCCCTGACAACCTCAGCACAGGCAATGCCGGTTGCACCAGTTCACGAGCCGGCAAGCATGATCACCCAAATCGCCGCAGCGTGCGGACCGGGCATGACACGACGCAATGGTGTCTGCGTGTCCAGAGTCGCCAAACGCCAAGCCCGCAGGTGTGAGCGATGGAATGGAGACACCTGCGCTAAGTGGTACTAACTACTGAAAGGCAGAGCAAGAATGGCCCGTAACGGCGTCCATCCGTTGCGGGCCGTTTGCTTTGATTGAAGTCCCAAAATGCAAAAGTCAGTCGCTGCGCGACGAGTTCGAAAAAATGTGTCCGCTTTCGGGTCAGCGGACGTGGGTTGATGCTCTGCAAATGTCTGCTATTGGCCCATAGTGGACATCGGCTTGTACGCCGCACATGTCCGCTTTCAGAGGTAAAGCGGACATGGCCATTTGCGGCATGTCTGCTTTTGCGGTCGCTATTCGGGATTAAGCAGGCACGCCTTTTTGCGGTGCGGGCGTCTGCTTATGACCCAAAGCGGACCAACCGTGCCAACAGGGTCGTTGTACGGCCAAACGAGCGGCCGAGCATTCAGTGACAAACTAGTACCGGGGTTTTCGTGTGCGTCAGTACCTTGTTTGTCACACTGCCGAGCACAATTGCGGATAGTCCGCTGCGCCCATGCGATGCCATGACAATGAGATCGCACCCTCTGTCCGCGGCCGTTGCAATGATGGCCTTATAGGGTTGCTCGTTGTCCACCTGAATCGTGTCGCAGGACAAACCAGCCTGCTGGGCCGCATGGGCCACGCCGATCAATACGCTCGCAGCATGCGTCTTGACCTGCTGGGCATGTTTGGCGAGTTCCCCCAGAGCCTGCTGCGCCTTCGTTTCTGAAACACTGAGCCAATCGAACGGCTCCTCGACAATAATCACGGATACCTTGGCTCCCAAGGATTTAGCCAGCGACAATCCATTCGTTACCGCATGCTCCGCTATCTCCGACCCATCTGTTGGGATGAGAATATGCTGGTACATTCCACCTCTCCATTGTCTGAACGTGCCACCAAAATCTGCCTGCCGAATGTAAGCTTGGGCGCCTGTTAGATACTCGAACCGTCCACGTAATTTATCGATACAAAGATTTTATCCGCTATTCGTACCATCGCCCAATGTCCGCTATTGGCCCTTAGCGGACGCCTTGCTTTGCACTGCACATGTCTCGCGGTCGCTATTGGGAGTAAAGCGGACACGACGTATTGCGGCGCATTTGTCCGCTTGTGACCCTAAGCGGACATTGGCCTCGTGTCCTGTCCCTTTCGGCCGCTTGCCTTACACTGTACGATGTCTTGTCTTCGGCCCTTGGGGCAAATGCGACGGCGTGAGTTTATTAGGCTTTTTGGTATGTCGGTGACGGCATGGCCATTTGTAGCGACGCGAGCAGACTGAAACTCTGAAGGTTCGGAGCAGGCCCGTGCGTATCAAACGGCTCAAAAAGCTCTACGCATCGCAATACTGCGGGGCGCTCGTTGTTTGTTACCTGAGCTTCGGCGCGACCAGTTTCGCGCAGATGGACCCCAGACAGCAACGCGGCTTGCTTTTCGCAACGACAAATTGCGCAAGGTGCCATTCGATCGATAAGGTAACGACAAGTCCGCTTAAGCAGGCGCCGCCGTTTCGAGAACTGCACAAACGCTATCCGGTGGAATCACTTGAAGAGGCTCTCGGCGAAGGCATTGTCACCGGACACCAGAACATGCCCGAATTCCGGTTGGATCCCGGCCAAGTCGGCGATTTGGTCAGTTACCTTAAGTGGCTCGAACGTTAAGCGAAGCGAACGGGTACCCGACTAGTTTGGATAAAAAGCGGCCCGACGCTGATGCTTCATTTGACTGAACACCACGCCATTCTACCAGATGGAGCGCCGGTTCTGATCCGTCCGCTGGCGGTGGAGGATGCTGGCTTATATCCTGATTTTCTTGGTGACGTGAGCAGAGAGGACTTACGGCTGCGTTTCTTTGCGCCGATACGCGAAGTGAAGCCCGACTTGCTCGACAAACTCATCCACTACGATCCTGCCCACGCTATGGCCTTCATCGCCCTCGACGAGCGAACCAAGAGGTTGCTGGGCGTTGTGCGTCTGCACGATGACGCAGACGGAGCGAACGCCGAATTTGCCATTCTGGTGCGTTCGCGGCTTAAGGGTCACGGAATTGGCTGGCTGCTGATGAAACAAATGATCGAATTTTCAAGAGACAAGGGTCTAAAGAGCATACGGGGCCAAGTGCTGTGCGAAAACACGATGATGCTTACCATGTGCATTGAGCTCGGCTTTCACATTACCGATGATCCGGACGAACGCGGCATTAAGATAGCGACACTGCCAGTGTGTACTGAACATCAATGACTCGATTTTGGCCGTGGGCGCTTTCGGGGGGGGTAAAGCAGATCGCGGCTGGGCTTGTCTCAATGTCCGCTTATGGCCCTTAGCGGACATCGCTAGCTGCACTGCACGCGTCCGCTTTCGGGGGCAAAGCAGACAGGGCTTGATGATTGTACCGACTGGCCTTGGTGATCGTCGGTTGGCAAATGTCCGCTTTCGCAGTCGCTGTTGGGGGCAAAGCGGACATAGGCTGCTGCACCGCACATGTCCGCTTTTGACCCAAAGCGGACATCCCCCTTTTTGTTTGGTGGTTCGACACTGTACGATGCCCTCCATTGAATCTTCGGGGGCACATGCGGCGGCGCGAATTCATTGGTTTTGTCAGTTGCGCCACCCTTGCCTGCTCGCTCCGCGTGCACGCACAGGAGGCAGGCCGTCTCTATCGCGTCGCACTGGTTATGCCCGTGGGACGCGACGAGCCGGCGGTCCTCGCCTTTCTCGACGAGTTGCGGGGGCAGGGCTTTGTTGAAGGCAAAAACCTGGCGATCGTTGGCGGGCAGCCGACGAGCAACGAGCAGGTCCCCACCGTGGTGCCGCTGATCCTTCAGGCAGCACCGGATGCCATTGTGAGTGGTGGCGACGTTATCGCGCGCGCCTTCCAGAAGGCCACGCAATCCATTCCGATTATCGTCATGACCGAAGATATGGTTGCAGGTGGATATGCCACCTCATTGGCCCGCCCGGGCGGTAACGCCACCGGCATTAGCCTGATGTCCCCCGATCTCGACGGCAAGCGGCAAGACGTCCTGATCGAAGCGGTTCCGGGCGCGCGCCGCATTGCCGCACTTGCGGACTCCAATGTTGCAAGCCTTGAGCACCTCAAGGCCCTGGAAGCGTCAGCGCGTAAGCACGGAAAAGAACTGGTGATTGTCCGTGCCGCAAGCGCCAGTGATCTGGCGCCGGCAATCAGCGAAGCCGGCAAACAGGGCGCAGCCGCGCTCAACGTGTTGTCGTCGCCAATGCTGCATCTCAATCGCCGGCTCATCATTGCGCGGGCGGCGGAGGCGAGATTGCCGGCGATTTATCAGTGGCCGGAAACAGCGGAAGAAGGCGGTCTGCTCGCTTATGGTCCGAGCTTCATCGATATTTTCCGGCAGCGCGCTGGCATTGTCGTCAAGGTGCTGCGCGGCGCCAGGCCCAGCGAGTTGCCGATCGAGCAGCCAACCAAGTTCAAGCTCGTGATCAATCTGAAAACGGCTAAAGCGATCAACTATGCCGTCCCTACTGGTCTCGTCCTGCGCGCCGATACGGTGATTGAATAGCAGACCAGATGTCCGCTTTTGGCACTTAGCGGACATGCCTGCAGGCTCCATAGGGTTGGTCGCTAAGGGAATTGGTTGAGGGAGCGTCAAATTAGTAGGAGGGCAAAATATGCCCTATCACGTTAGAATAACCACCGACACCGATGGCCTCATAAATGATGCCAAGCCGTACCCCACCTTGGCAGCCGCAATGCAAGTTGCCGGTTTGTCGCTAAAAACAGGCAGCGCAACTACTGCATGGATTGAGGATGACCATGGGAACGTTTGTGCCAACACCGACGACGTGAAAAAGCATTGCGGGCTGACTTGAGTTCAAATTAGGGCGCCATCAAGGAATGGTGGGATTTCGGTCCCGTCGCATGTCCGCTGCTAAATCCTTAGTTGCAGCGCACCTGTCCGCTTTTGAGGGTAACGCGGACACTCGACCTCTTCAGGTGAGCAAGGTGAGCAGATACGCTACCGTGTCCTGAGCCTCGGGGCGGTAATGAGACGGCGCGAGTTTATAACACTTGTCGGCGGTACGGCAGTCGCGTGGCCGCTCTCCGCACGCGCGCAACAGACGGCTCTACCGGTGGTCGGGTTTGTCCGAGACGGGACGGCCGAAGCCTCTGTGCGCTTTGCGGCGGCGTTCCGCGAAGGCCTCAACAAAACCGGCTACGTCGAAGGCCAGAATGTAACGGTCGAGTACTACTGGCTGGAGGGCCAGTACGATCGCCTGCCGGCGCTGATGGCCGATCTGGTTCGCCGAAAGGTGGACGTCATCGCCGCGCCTGGGTTCGTGCCCGCGCGCGCGGTCAAAGCTGCAACAGCGACGATCCCGATCGTCTTCGGCGTGGGCGAGGACCCCGTCCGGATCGGCCTTGTCGCCAGCCTCGCACGGCCTGGCGGCAATGCGACAGGTGTCAATATTCTTGTCCAGGAGGTGTCGGCCAAGCGGCTACGGCTGCTGCATGAGCTGGTGCCCAAGGCCGTCCGTATTGCCGTGCTGGTCAATCCACGCAATCCTTTCGCCGAATCCGTAGTGCTGGAGGTGCAAAAAGCCGCTCCCACCCTCGGACTGCAAATCGAGATCCTCAACGCCAGCACGATTGGCGAGATCGATGCGGCGTTTGCTACCTTTGCGCGCGAGCACATCGATGCCCTTTTCGTCGCCGCCGACGCCTTTTTGGTCAGCCGCCGCGTGCAACTTGCCACCTTGACGGCGCGCGACAGGATTCCAGCGGCTCATAGCGCGCGCGAACTCGTGGAAGCCGGCGGGCTGATGAGTTACGGAACCGACCTCGCGGACATGTTTCATCAAATCGGCGTCTATACCAGTCGCATTCTCAAGGGCGCCAAGCCCGCTGAACTGCCGGTAGCACAGTCGACTAAATTTGAGTTCGTCATCAATCTGCAAACGGCGCGAGCGCTCGACATCGCGGTGCCGCCGGGGCTGATTTCCTTCGCGGACGAGGTGATCGAATAAGTAGCGCGATGTCCGCTATTGGCCCTTAGCGGACTGTTTATAAACGGGCGGCTATCGCCGGACCTAAAATCGCGCGCACCCGGGCCGCCGCATTGCCGGCGTCTCGCTTTTCAACCCTGGGAGCGTTTGTCTCGCCGCGCTGACTGTCTGGCTGGGACATATTTGCTAGTGCCAAAAGAGCATCAGCAGAATGATAATCGGTATCGGAATGCCAAGTAGCCAAAGTAAAATGCCTCGACCCATAATTCATCTCCATTGTTAGCGACTGGGTGTCGCAGAAGTTTTGGTCACCAAAAAAGCCGCCCCGCAAAGGGGGCGGCTTTTTTCTGTTGCGTTGTCACATATACAGCGAACGTTCTTTCTTAACCTGGTCAGCGGTGTAAGGCTTCGCTGCCGGGTCAAATGTCTTCCAGCCGGATTTTCTGTAGAGGGCTCCGCGATCCGCGACCTGCACCGCAGAGCTGTCCAAGACAGCCTGCAAACGCGACGCATCGGCATCGGCAACGCGCGAGCTAACGAGCGCACCGCCCCGACGGAGGCTTTCGGCGTAGATGTCCGCCTCATCCTTGGCGACGCCGGCTTGCGTCAACGCGCCCAGGACGCCACCCGTTGCTCCGCCTGCCGCCGCGCCCGCTAATGCGGAAACGAGCCAACCAGCGGCTACAATTGGTCCCACACCTGGGATTGCCATCAGGCCGAGCCCGGTCAGGACGCCCGCCGTGCCACCCAGAGCGGCACCTACTCCTGCGCCTGTGCCTGCCGCCTCCGCACGATCATCTTTCCCATCCAGATCGCGATCAGGGAATGTGCCTGGCTTGGCGGGGCGGTCGTTCTTGTACCAACCATCCGCATTGCTCGCGAGCACGCTGATGTCGCCGTGGTCTACTCCCGCGGCCTCCAGACGATTGATTGCCGCCTGCGCGTCGGGGTAGCTATTGTAAAGACGCGATATAGTAACAGTCATTGTTATTGTCCTTTGATAAGTTGAAGCATTTCGATGCGGCGTCAGTTGCTGACCACGTTGCCTTGAAAGTCCACGCTGACGTTCATGACTTTGCCGTCTTGCGAGGCTTTACCGCGCCACACACCGCGATCGTCTTTCTTGAGATCGGAAATATTCTTGAAGCCCTTCGCTTCGATGCGCGACTTGGCTTGACCTTCCGTAAAGCTGTTCGCTCCAGCGACAGGAGCGCCGGGATTCGGCGGACTGTTAGGAGAGTTCACGGCGGGTGTATTGGCGTCGGGACTGGCGGGTTGTGCCAGCTGCTGTTGTGCAAAGGCCGGGAAAGCGACTGCGACGATGACCGTCGCAATTAAAGTTTTGCGCATTGCTTGTCCTTTTTAATGAACCGCCGGTGCTGACCGTCGGTCAAGGACAATGCGTGGCAGCTGTCATCGTTCCGCTTCGGGACATTCGTTGGTTGGCGAGGGTGGCCGAGGAACCGGCTGTTAGGGTTCCAACCAGCATGGGCCGGCCGCGGCGAGGTCCGACGAGCGCGGTCCCGTCTGGCGATGACGGTGGCATGCATGCGTCAGCGCAATGTAGCCCGGGCTGCGTCAAATGACGCGTTCAAGCTGCTTCCTGAATCCTTTGGAACGAAGCCTTGGCCAGCCGGTTTCTTCAAGAGGGAGAACAGAATTATGGTCGAGCAAAATTTTCAGGGTAGCGACAACACAAAAGAAGCAGGCAAGAGCGAAAAAATTCGCTCGGCGGCAGGCGATGCGTTCGACAAAGCTTCGGACATGGCCCGGGACGCCAGAGAGAAAGCCAAGCGGGCGGCCTCCGATACCGCATCCAGCATGACTGACAGCGTCGTCGGCTTGCTGAACGAACAGCTAGGGTCGGGCGCCGAATCGGCCGGCCGGCTGGCGAAGGCCATGCGGCTCGCGGCTGATGACCTTTCCAAGGAAAGTCCACTCCTGGCAGGCGTCGTCCGAAGTGCCGCGGGAAACGTCGGTCACTATGCGTCACGGATGGAAAATCAGACCGTCGATCAACTGGCCAAAACTGCATCGGATTACACGCGACGTCAGCCGGCGCTCGTTTTTGGCCTGGCAGCTTTAGCGGGCTTCTTTGCGTTCCGGACATTCAAGAATGCCCAGTCCGTTTCGGCGCCTCCGATCCAGCCCACCGATTTGCATCACTCCGGCTTCGATCAGCGCCATGGCTGAACCTATGAACCAATCCTTGCCAGAAGCCCTCTCCAGGGTCGTGTCGGATCTTGGCGACCTGATGCAGAAAGAATTGCGGCTGGCGAAAGCCGAAGTCACACATAACCTGCTGCTCGGTATTCGCGCCGGCATCTGGATGTCGGCCGCAGCTTTGATCGCCATCGTCGCATTCCTGCTTTTGGTCCAGGCCTGCGTGCTCGGTCTTTCAGCAGCGACAGGTCTGGCGCTGCACTGGTCGAGCGTGATCGTGGCCGCTGTTTTGGGATTAGCCGCCATCGCCACGTATGCAAAAGCCAAGGCCGGCGGTGTGGAACTCACACCCGGCCGCACCATTCATCAAGTCAACAAAGACATCGCTGTCGCCAAGGAGCAATTTTCATGAACGGCCAATCACGGTCCATCCTCTCGGAAAACGGCGAGTGGATTCTAAGCGCCATCAAACGGAATCCCGAGGGCCTTTTGCTGCTCGCCGCCGGCGCCGCACTACTGCTGCGTACCGGCAGCCGGCCCTCCGGTGGAGCGCGGTCGATGGCCGCAGCTTATGGCGGAGATCACCATGCTTCAGGTCCCGGTGCTGTCCAGTCGGCGGTTCGGCAAACGATCGATGCCGCTTCGGACGCTGCGCGCCAAACAGCCGAGACGGCCGCGTCCTATGCTTCTACAGCATCCGACTATGCGGACCGGGCGCGCCGTTCGGTCAGCGATCAATCCGATCGCATAGCCCGCCAGACTCAATCGATGGCCAGCAATGTTCTGCAAAACCAGCCCCTCGCGATTCTGGCCGTGGGAATTGCGGCCGGCGCCGGGGTGGCGGCGATGTTTCCCCCGACCGACTGGGAGAGAGACAATCTCGGCCCGATCGGCGATGAAGTTTCAAAGGCGGCGGGAAAAATCGGCGATCAGCTCAAAGAGGCAACCAGCAGAGCCGGCGATACGCTGAAGACAGCCGCTGACAAGCGCGGACTAAGCACCGAAGGCCTCAAGGATGTGGCGCAGGAGGTGGTCGGCACATTCAAGGATTCGTTGAAAGGCCAATCGGCGGAGCCCGAAGCCAAGTTCACCGGAGCGCAATCGCCTGCCGGTTCCCGTTTCGATCAACGGAGCCGGTGATGGAAAACCCGTCATTGCTCGCCCGCGAGCGTGAGGTTGAAATCGCCCGCACGAAGCTTACGAACGACCTCGCGGTTCTGTGTTCGCCGGGCATCTTCGCCAACCTTGGGCATAGCCTTAAGCAGGAAGCGCTCGAGAGCGGGGACAGACTGTGGGAAAAATTGAAGGCGCAGGCCGCCGCTAATCCCGCCGCCGTCATGGCTATCGCGGCAGGCCTTGGCTGGCGCCTGATGAAGCGACCGCCGATCGCGAGCTCCCTGATCGGGCTAGGACTGTTCAGCTTGTTACGGACCTCCGCGAAGCCACTCGATCCGCGGACCAGCTTTTTGCGGCAGAGCGCGCGCTCCTTGCAGGGGCAGGCTTCTGCGATAGGCGAAACGGCCGCTCGGGCGAAAGACACGATTGCAGAGAAGAGTGCCGAAACGTGGGATTCAACCAAAGACAAAATCCAGGAATGGACTGACCAAGCCGGCGGACAGCTTGTCGAGACCAGTTCAAAGGCGAAAAGCGCCGGTGAAGCAATATTGCAGAGTGCTCGCCGCCAGCAGCATGATCTGCGGGACGAGATCGCCGATGTTGCCACAGCAACCAAAGAGACGCTTCGTGATGAGGATACACGCAACGTTGTCCTGATCGGCATTGCAGGTCTGGCGGTTGCTGCCGCGTTGGGGATCGCGGCTCAAAAACGAATTGTTGAACCTATTGAGGGCTGATACCCGGACCCGGGATCGCCCCTCGGCCTCGTCCGCGCAATCTCGCTGCTGAGGCTCCGCGAATTGGATAAGGCGCTCGATCAGCAATCGTGATCTGCGGCTCGCCCAATTCCCTCCCATATAAGGAACTTAGGTGGGTCACGCCCGTTGCACTCAATCGAGGGGCAATCAGAGGTGTGAAAATGAAGTACGTTTTGGCTGCCGTAACGGCCACAGTGATGTTGGCCTTCTCGGCAGCGACGGCGTCAGCTGCGTATGCCTGCGTTGGCAACGTGTGCTGGCTTACTAAAGAGAGGTACGAATATCCGGCGGAGTCCAAGGTCATTATCCGCGAGGAGACATGGAAACCCAGCGCGGACATTACAATCCGCGAGCATGGGACAGGCCGTGGATACTACAAAGGCAGCGCGTGGACGACTTGGTAACAAATTGCCCTGAGCGTTTTTATCTATTGAGGCCGCCTCAGTTGGCGGCCTCTTTGTTGGTTTTCTTATGTCGGATACCTGACATGCGTAACGCAAAATTGGTTCGACGGAATTCAGCTCAATAGGCCGCGCCTACAGGGAGCGATCTCAGAACACATCTCATCGCTATTGTTCAGCGCAGACCGAGGAAGCCTGCAACGAAAAGTACAACGACAATGACGCCGATGATGTAGAAAATATTCATGATCTACTCCGATTGAGGCTGTGCGAATTCAATATGAAGGGCCTCCAATCGAAAACGTATTGGCACGCCCGTAAGTTCCATATTCCATTTCACATCGCGGGTGACACAAAGCAGAGACGATGTCCGCTATTGGCCCATAGCGGACATTCCTGTTTGCACTGCACATGTCTGCTTTCGGGGGTAAAGCGGACATAACGTGCGGACGTCCTTGGACGAGAACGATACAGCGATGCCGATTGCGGAACTGATACACCGCACGACGTCAGAGTTTTCCACAGGCCTTGCCGACCGTTTGGTGTGCTGTCGCAGTGCTGTCGCGGACGGCGGGGGAGGGGCGGTAGTTCAGCTAACCCACTGAAAAATATGGTGGGCGCTGTAGGGATTGAACCTACGACCTCTCCCGTGTGAAGGGAACGCTCTCCCGCTGAGCTAAGCGCCCGGCCATCGCGGAGGCGCGATATAAGGAGCGGCTCCAAGCAGTGTCAAGCGAGGCCCGGCCCGCGGCGTCAGTTGCGGGTCTTGTCGTCGGTTGCCTGCGCCAGCCGGGAAGCGTGGGTCTGCAGCGCACGAATGCGATCGGCAAGGTTGCCGTTGTTCGGCGACGCGGCGAGATCGGGCTGTCCACCGCTCATAGGAGCGCTGCTGATCTGCTCATGCGACGTTTCAGCTGCCAGCAGCGATTCAATCGGCGAGTTCGGGCCTTCAAGCGCCGAGGCAAGACGAGCGACCTCTGCGGCAACGTCATTGATGCGCTCGCGCAGCAAGGCGTTCTCCACCCGCTCCGATGCCCAAGCTTCCTCGGTTTCGCGCTTCATGGTGGCGAGTTCGCGGGCGAAGCGGTCTCGCTCTTCTTTGATGTGCGCGATTGTCGCCTGAAGCTGCGTATTTTCGTTCCTTAGGTTTTGCGTGGCCGAACTGGCGCGCCCCTCCAAGTCGACGATCGTGGTGCGAAGCTCGGTTTCGAGCTGGTGGGCCGCATCCATCTCCTGCCGTACGTGCTTGAGCTCGAATTCGCTCTGATTGAGCAGACGCGACTGTTCGCCAAGGCGTGTTTCAAGATCCTGGGCTCGCCGGCCGAGAATTTCGGCCTCCTTGCTCTGCGCGGCGAGGTGCTGCTCGAGCTCGGCGACGCGCCGCCCGAGATTGTCGACCTTGCCGCGTTCATCCTGTAATTCCTGGGTGGCGGACTTGAGCTCGACCCGCTCGGCATCGCGGCGATCTTCGACGGCCTTCAACTCGTGGCTGGCCCCTTGAAGATGCTCCTTCAGAGCCTCAACCTGCGTATTTAGCGCGATGATTTCGATTTTCTGCGAATTGGCAAGCGTTGACCGCTCGTCGAGGTCGGCGATCAGCCTGGCGAGGTCTGCCTCCTTGTCGGATAGCGCCCGCTGATCCTCATGCATGGCCGTAGTTTTGACCGCGACTTCCTCTTCTGTAGCACGCAACTGATCGCGCAGCGCCTTGTCGCGCGCCTCAAGCGCAAAAATCGCCGCAGTCTTTTCTCCAAGTTCGACCTTGAGACGATTGATCGCGTCGCCTTTCTTGCCGAGCTCGGCAAGCTGGCTTGTGCTCCTTGTCTTGAGTTGCTCGACGCTCATCTCGAGACGTCGCGTTGACATTGCGAATTCTGCGCGAAGCTGATCCTTGTCGGCTTGAATCTCGGCCATGGACAATGGCGTTGCGGCTTCAAGGCGCCGCATCGTCAGCCGTACTGCGCGATTATGCACGAGTGGAACGACAACGAGCCCGATGAGCGCGGCAACGAGAAACCCGATCCCGAAATACATGATCGGTTCAATCATGGAACTTACGTCTCCAACTCACGCGCAACTCATTGCCACTCGGGCCGGACTGTCCGGATTCTTCGACATTAGCCTAAAGCGAATGCCGCGTCGCGGCTTTCGGCTTGTGTCGCTGCAAAATTAGTAAATGTGGTGGGGTCAGAAGGGATTCCACGTCGCCTGCGGCGTAAATTTGAGATAACCGATGTTGGCGCCAAGGCGCAGTCCGACGCCGGACCTGATCGGCACTATGATGATGTTGCCTGAGGCGAGCGCCGTCATGCCGAAACCGCCGATGAAATAAGCGGAGCCGTCGATGCCGGCGAAACGCTGATAGATAGCTGCGGTCGCTGGCAGGTTATAGACGAGCATCATCGTGCGCGCGCCTTCGCCGCCATAGTCGAAGCCGACCGACGGGCCTTCCCAGAAAACGCGGCGGTCGCCGGCATTCTTGGTGTAAAGCTTGCCGTCGCCATAGCGCAGGCCGACGATAAAAGCGCCGCTGCCTTCCTGACCGAGAACGTAGCCATTGGGTTGGCCCCAGCGGCTGAAGGCCGCTTCCACGACCTGGGCAAGACCGCGCGATACCGTTCCGAAAAACTTGTGGCCTTCGCCAACGATCTCCCCGGGCGTGAACGTGCCGCTTTGCCGTTGCGCCGGGGGTGGCTGGTTCTGCGCAGCCGCAAGGTCGGGAGCGAGGGTGGCAAGGCAAAGCGCCAGTGTGGCGAGGCGCAAGTTTGCGCGCATCAAATGCTCCTCGGATGCTGGGGCCCGACGGCCCTGTTTAACCGGATGCTCATGTTGACCGCGGTAATAATGTGGCGGCGAAAGGTTGTTCCCGAATCACCCAACCGTCACCGAGAACTATGACTGCAGCACGGCAGCAACGGAAGCGGCCATTCTTGACAGGCCTGGCGCTCTTTATCGCCCTCGGAACGGGTATTTTTGCACCCCAGGGGATCAACGCGGCGACCGACAGCCAGTTAACGGTCAATCCCGAAACCGGCATCGCGATCAGCGGCTTCGATCCGGTGTCCTATTTCACGGATGGCAAGGCGCTGTTCGGGCGGCCGGAATTTGAATTGAACAAGGACGGGGCAGTCTGGCGGTTCAGCAACGAGGGCAACCGCGGGGCCTTTGAGCAGCATCCCGAAGTCTATGCGCCACGGTTTGGCGGCTATGATCCTGTGGCGATCGGCCGTGACCGTTCGGTCCGTGGCCACCCGCTGTTCTGGGTGGTGGTCGGTCAGAGGCTGTACTTTTTCTATAGCGAGAACACACGTCTCGCTTTCCTCGCCGATCCCGGCCGGATCATCGCTACGGCCGAACGCAAATGGCCGGACGTTTCACGCGCTCTCGGTGATTGACGGTCAGGATCGGATCTTGAGCGCAGCGGCTTTGCGCGGATCTGCCCAGACGATGAAGGCCGGCACACGAAAATTCTTGGCGGCGCGCCCGTAGGCCAAAGGAGTGCCAAGCGGGGTTGTCACGATTCCGCCAGCGGCGACAACCAGTGCATGGCCGGCCGCCACATCCCATTCGCAGGTCGTGGCGAGGCGTGGGTAGATGTCTGCACTCCCTTCCGCGATGCGGCAGAATTTGATCGCCGAGCCGGAGGGCACGCGCGCAATCGGGCCGAGCGCGCTCACGAATTTGTCGGTGGCGGCATCCATGTGGGAACGGCTCACCGCTGCAACCGGGGCATCCGGCCAGGGCCGTGTGCTGATTGCGTCCGCGCGGCCGGAGCTGCCGCCCGATAGTCGGAGACGCTCCGCCCCGTGGCCGATGACGCCGCGCCAGAGTTGGCCCTGTTTGGGCGCAGCGACAATGCCCGCAACCGGCAAGCCGCGCGTGACAATGGCGAGGTTGACGGTGAATTCGTCACGGCCGGCAAGGAACTCGCGCGTTCCATCCAGAGGATCAACGATGACGAAGCTGCCCGTGAGGTCGGCGGGCGCCGTTGCATTGGCCGACTCTTCTGCCACCACGGGCAACTTCGGTAGAATCCGGGAGAGGCCTTGCAGGATCACCGCTTCGGATGCCTCGTCCGCCGTAGTCACCGGCGACTGGTCGGGCTTCAGACGCCGGACCACCGTCGTGGATGATGTCGCCTCGATCTCGGCGCACGCACGGACGACGAGCGCGGTCAGATCGTCCATGAGCTCCCGTGCTTGCGCGGGTGAAATGTCGGATCCTGAAATCAAATACCGCGTCCTCTGGCCGTGCGGCAGTCCTTGGCGGTTATGCGGGTGCGGTGTATCACGCCAGTAACTCGGCGTGACCACTGATTCGCCGATCGGCGCAGCGTGCATGCCCAGCGGAGACTAGTCCATGTCGGAATCGCCCATCGAAGCGCTTGATCTCGCTGCCCTGCTTTGCTCGCGGGTTTGTCACGACCTGATCAGCCCCGTCGGTGCCATTGTGAACGGGCTCGAAGTGCTTGAGGAAGAAAAGGATGAGGCGACCAAGGAATTTGCGCTTGATTTGATCAAAAGCAGTGCCGGCACGGCGTCAAAGAAATTGCAGTTCTGTCGCATTGCCTTCGGCGCTGCCGGTTCGGCGGGCGCCCAGATCGATCTCGGCGATGCAGAGACGATCTCGCGCGGCTTCCTCGAGGACGAAAAGACAAAGCTCGCCTGGAATCTGCCGCGGGCGCTGTTACAGAAAAACCGGGTCAAACTTCTGCTCAACATGCTCGCCATCGCCGGACAGGCGATTCCGCGCGGGGGCTCGCTGACCGTTGATCCCATCGGGGCCGGCGAAACGATGGGGTTTAAAGTCACTGCCGCCGGCGTCAACGCGAAAGTTCCACCAGCTGTACCTTCGCTGCTCGGTGGGGAGAGCGCCGAGGACCTCGACGCTCACCGCATTCAACCGTTCTATGCGGGTCTTCTGGCCCGGGCTTGCGGCGTCAAAGCGGCGATTGCAATGGACGGCGAAAAGGTCGTCATCACCGCGCAATGAGCGTCTGACGCGAGCCGCTTCCGGCAGTTAACGAGCGGTTAACAGTCGACCGGATGTCGCGGTCCCGCAACCAAAATTAAACGCTTCACCGACACACTGGCCGCGCTTCCGACGGAAAGCGGCGGACGGGCCAGGCCCGTCGACGAAGGCGTTTTTATGGACGACCTGCTGCGGGAATTTGTCACCGAGACGAACGAGAGTCTCGACGTGGTCGACGTCGAGCTTGTGCGTTTTGAGCAGGATCCGAACAACGCGAAGATTCTCGATAACATCTTCCGGCTGGTCCATACCATCAAAGGCACTTGCGGGTTTCTCGGGCTGCCGCGCCTCGAAGCGCTCGCACATGCAGCCGAAACGTTGATGGGCAAGTTTCGCGACGGCGCGCCGGCCTCGAGTGAGGCTGTCACGCTCATTCTCGCCACCATCGACCGCATCAAGATCATTCTCGAGTCGCTTGAAAGCGACCAACGCGAGCCCGAAGGAGCTGATGACGATCTCATCAGCAGCCTGGAGGGCATGGTCGATCGCATCAGCGTTGGAGGCGCCAAGCCTGAAAGCGAGCATTCTGTCGGGACGCTGGTTCACCAGGTTCTCGAGCGCCCTTTGCGTGAGGGCGAAGATACGCTCGACGACCTTGAGCGTGCGTTCCGCAACACGGCGATCGAAGCCGAACTTGCAAAATCACCGAAGCCTGCGGCGAGCGTCATCGATGCCGCCGTCAAGGAAGATGAGACAGGCAAGTCCGCCAATCAATCGATTCGCGTAACGGTCGACACGCTCGAACAGTTGATGACCATGGTTTCCGAGCTGGTGCTTACCCGCAACCAGCTGCTCGAAATCGTGCGCCGCCACGAGGAATCGGAATTCAAAACGCCGCTGCAACGGCTGTCGAACGTCACCGCCGAACTGCAGGAAGGCGTGATGAAGACGCGCATGCAGCCGATCGGCAACGCTTGGCAAAAGCTGCCGCGCATCGTGCGCGACCTTTCCAACGAGCTCGGGAAGAAGATCGACCTCGAAATGCAGGGCGCGGATACCGAGCTGGACCGCCAGGTTCTGGATTTGATCAAAGATCCGCTCACGCACATGGTGCGCAATTCAGCGGATCATGGCCTTGAAACCGCTGAAGAGCGGCGTGCCGCCGGCAAGCCCGAGCACGGACTGATCCGCCTCTCGGCATATCACGAGGGCGGCTACATCATCATCCGCATCGCGGATGACGGGCGCGGGCTCGACAGCGAGCGGATCAAGGCAAAAGCCGTCGCGCACGGCCTGGTTTCCGAAGTCGACGCGGAGAAATTGTCGGAAGCCCAGATTCACAAGTTCATATTCGCGCCGGGTTTTTCCACGGCGGCGAAAGTCACCAACGTATCCGGCCGTGGTGTCGGCATGGACGTTGTCCGCAACAACATCGATCAGATCGGTGGAACGATCGACGTGAAGTCGGTTTCCGGCGCAGGGTTGAGCTTCACCATCAAGATACCGCTCACGCTTGCAATCGTGGCGGCGCTGATCGTCGAAGCGGGTGGGCACCGGTTCGCGATCCCCCAGCTATCCGTTGTCGAGCTCGTGCGCGCACGCAGCGGCAGTGAACACCGGATCGGGAGCATCAAGAACACGCGAGTGCTCCGATTGCGCGACAAACTCCTGCCTCTCGTCAGCCTTCGTCAATTGTTCGGCCTCGACAAGGACACGGGCGAGATCAATGGCGGGTTCATTGTCGTCACCCAGGTCGGCAGCCAGACTTTCGGCATTGTCGTTGACGGTGTTTTCCACACCGAAGAAATCGTCGTGAAGCCGATGTCGAGCAAACTGCGCCATATCTCGATGTTCTCTGGGAACACCATTCTCGGCGACGGCTCCGTGATCATGATCATCGACCCGAACGGCGTCGCGCAGGCGTTCGGCACGAATGTGGCTTCTCAATTGGCCGCAGCGGAGGCTTCCGAGACCAAGCCTGCGCCGCCGACCGGGTCGAGCACGTCGCTGCTTGTCTTCCGGGCCGGATCGATACAGCCAAAGGCGGTCCCGCTCTCGCTCGTCACGCGACTTGAAGAAATCGACGCACAGAAAATCGAGTTGTCGAACGGCCGGCACATGGTCCAGTACCGCGGCCATCTGATGCCGCTCATCAGCATGAGCGAGAACGTGCGTGTAAAAGGGGAGGGTGCGCAGCCGCTCCTTGTGTTTTCGGACGGCAGCCGGTCGATGGCGCTCGTCGTCGATGAAATCGTCGATATCGTTGACGACACACTCAACATCCAGGTTGCGAGCGAAAATCCCGGGGTGCTCGGCTCCGCTGTCGTGCGCGGGCACGCAACCGAAATCATCGATGTCGGGCATTTTCTGCCACTCGCGTTCGAGGACTGGTTCCGCCGCAAGGAGCAGCAGGTGCAGCATCGCCCTTGCAGCGTGCTTCTCGTGGACGACTCTCCTTTCTTTCTGAACATGCTCACGCCCGTGCTGCAGGCGGCTGGGTATGTCGTGGCCACAGCCGCGTCCGCGCGGGATGCTCTGGCGATCCTGAATGAAGGGCAGGCATTTGACGTGGCCATCACCGACATCGAAATGCCGGACATGGACGGGTTCCAGTTCGCCGAAGCCGTGCGCGGCGACCCACGCATCGGCAACTTGCCGATTATCGCGCTGTCCTCCGTGGTCTCGCCGGAAGCGATTGAACGTGGACGCCGTGTCGGCTTCCACGACTACGTCGCGAAATTTGACCGCCAGGGCCTGATTGCAGCGCTCAAGGAGCAGACCGGCGTCGTCCAGGCCGCGTGACAAAACACAGCATGAACCAGAAAGCCGACCATAGTTTCAACGAATATGTGACCGCCCTGATCGGTGGCCAGCTGTTCGGTTTGCCGATCCTGCGGGTGCAGGATGTCTTTGCGCCGGAACGCCTCACCGCGGTGCCGCTTTCGCCGCCGGAAGTGGCGGGCGTCCTGAACCTGCGCGGCCGCATCGTGACATTGATAGACATGCGATGCCGCCTCGGACTTGGCAGCCGCGAAAACGGCCAGCAGTCGATGGCGATCGGCGTCGAATCGCGTGGCGAATCCTACGGCTTGCTCATCGACAGTGTCGGCGAGGTGCTCAAGCTGGACAATCAGTCGTGGGAACCGAATCCGAGCAACCTCGATGCACGACTGGCAAGCGTATCAACCGGAATTTATCGGCTCGATAGCCAATTGCTTATGGTTCTCGACGTCGACCGTGTGCTCGACATCACGGTAAAGGCGGTCGCAGCGTGACGCGGCCGGAATTGGAATGGGAATTAGGCGCGAACACAAAGAGGGCAGTACGATGAAAACCTGTTTGGTTGTTGACGACTCCAGCGTCATCCGGAAGGTGGCGCGGCGAATCCTGGAAGGCCTCGATTTCCAGATTGTGGAAGCCGAGGACGGTGAGCAGGCGCTCGAGGAATGCCGAAAGCAGTTGCCGGAGGCGATCCTGCTCGACTGGAACATGCCGAAAATGGATGGCTACGAGTTTCTGCGGTCGTTGCGCCGGCTACCCGGTGGAGATGCACCGAAGGTCGTTTTCTGCACGACTGAAAACGATGTTGCGCATATCGCGCGCGCCCTCCATGCCGGCGCGAACGAATACATCATGAAACCGTTCGACAAGGAAATCGTCGAGGCGAAATTCCAGGAAGTTGGACTGATCTGATCGCCACGTCTTCTTTCCATCTGCGTCAGTAGTGATCAGTGAAGTCAGTGCAATGAACGTTGTTGTCACGCCCTCTGCCGCTGCCAGTATAAGCCGACGCATCCGCGTCATGCTCGTCGACGATGCTGTGGTCGTTCGCGGGCTATTCGCACGCTGGGTCGAAGCCGAGCCCGATCTCGAGGTGGTCGCCACCCTGAGGACCGGGCGTGATGCCGTCAATCAGCTCGAGCGTGTTGACCCTGATGTGGTCGTGCTCGATGTCGACATGCCGGAGCTCGATGGCATCGCTGCGCTTCCGCTGCTGCTCGAGAAAAAGCGCGATCTCGTCGTGATCATGGCGTCCACGCTGACGCGGCGAAATGCCGAAATCAGCTTGCGGGCACTGTCACTGGGCGCTGCGGATTACATTCCAAAACCGGGCAGCAATCGCGAAGTCAGCGCGTCGACCGCCTTCCGCCGCGACCTTATTGAAAAAATCCGGCAGCTCGGGCTGCGCGCCAAGCGGCTGCGCCACGGTATTAAGGCCCGTGTTTCCCGTCCCGCCAAATTCGCGCCGTCGATTGTTCCGTCCGCGGAGGAGCTTACGCCGCTTCGTTTGCGGCAGATGCCGCTAACGCCTCCACGGGTCTTAGTCATCGGAGCCTCGACCGGAGGGCCGCAGGCGCTCAACCGCCTTGTCGTCCAAATCGATACCGTGATTCAGCGCGCGCCTGTCCTGATTACGCAGCACATGCCGCCGACTTTCACCGCAGTGCTCGCGGAGCATCTTGCGCGCGTCTCAAAATTTCCTGTGCGGGAAGCAAGCGACGGTGAAGAAGTGAACGCCGGGGCCATCTATCTGGCTCCCGGAGGCAAGCACCTGAAAGTTGAGCGCCGCGATGGCATGGCGGTCATCGCAATCGACGACGGCCCGATGGTGAATTTCTGCAAACCCGCGGTCGATCCTTTATTCGCATCCGCTGCACAGGTTTGGGGAAGCAAGGTTCTCGCTTTGGTGCTGACGGGAATGGGTTCGGATGGCCTTGCCGGGGCCAAGGAGATCGTCGCCGCCGGCGGGCACGTTATCGCGCAAGACGAAGAGACGAGCGTGGTTTGGGGCATGCCGGGGCAGGTGACCAATGCCGGTCTGTGCTCGGCCGTACTTCCATTGCCGGAGATTGGCGGCAGGATCACTCGCCTTTTTACAGGGGAGCGTCAGTGACCCCGCAGGGCTTCGACTATCTGCGCAAGCTTCTGCGCGAGCGCTCCGGCCTGGTGCTGGCCGCGGAGAAGCAGTACCTCGCCGAGAGTCGGCTGCTGCCGGTCGCACGCCGCAATGGCATGACCACGATCGACGAACTGATCGATCGCATGAAAGGCAAGGCATCGATTTCGCTTACCACGCAAGTGGTGGAAGCGATGACCACGAACGAGACGTTTTTCTTCCGCGACAAGCTGCCATTCGACCATTTTCGCGACACGATCATGCCCGCGCTGATTGCCGCTCGCGCGCGCGAGAAGCGCATCCGAATCTGGTGCACCGCGGCTTCCACCGGCCAGGAGCCGTATTCGCTTGCGATGCTGCTCAAGGGAATGGGCGCGGCAATTTCCGGGTATCGGATCGATATCGTGGCGACAGACTTGTCATCGGAGATCCTGGAAAAGGCAAAAAACGGTATCTACACGCAGTTCGAAGTTCAGCGTGGGCTCGCGGTCCAGCTGCTGGTCAAATATTTCGATCAAATTGGCGAATCCTGGCAGCTTGCTCCGGAATTGCGCAGCATGGTGCAATTCCGTCCCATCAATCTGCTCAACGACTTTTCTGCGCTGGGCACATTTGACGTGGTGTTCTGCAGGAACGTCCTGATCTACTTCGATCAGGACACCAAGACCGTCGTGCTCGACCGGATCGCGCGGCAGATGCCCGACGACGGATACCTTGTGCTCGGCGCAGCCGAAACCGTCATTGGTCTCACCGGTGCCTTCAAGCCACTCGCCGACAAGCGTGGACTTTACGTCCCGACCAGCGGGACGAAGCAGTCGGTGCCAGGTGCCGACAATGTCATCCGCCTTGCCGCGATAAAGGCCTAAGCCATCCGCCAAACGCGGCGCAGAAACGATTAAATTGCCAGCCGGCCTCCCCCGGCGACTTGATCTCCGAACGAATCACGTAGATTACAGGCACCGGGCTGGCGTACCGCTTTCGTCGGTGCGCGTGGGGGTTGTTGCCCGGATCACGGGTAGCGCGGCCTGAGGGGATGGTTGATCGTGGTCGACTATGTCGATCCGGTGCTGGTCGTTGACGACCTGAACACGATGACGCGCATCGTGGATGGCATGCTGCGCAAGTGCGGCTTCACCAATGTCGAGCAGTGCCATGACGGGCCGACCGCGCTGCAAAAGCTGCGCGAGAAGCCATTTTTGTTCATGATAACGGATCGTGAAATGCCCGGCATGAACGGGCTCGAGCTCGTGCGTGAGCTCCGTGCCGACCCGAAAATCCGCAACGTTCCGATCATCATTATGTCGGCCAGTTCCGAGGCGCAGCACGCCGAGGCGGCCATCGCCGCCGGCGCGAATTTCTTCATGACCAAGCCGTTCAATTTGACGACATTGAAGGACGTGATCACGCAGCTCATGCGACCGTCGCAGGGCTGATCGGGTTCCAGCACTTTCTATCCCACCATTAATTGCGTTCGGACGTCGCCCGTTCGGATCACGTTCCCCCCGCTCGCGTCGGATGCTATGTTGGACATTGAAAACGGTTGCGTTCCCTGGGGGGATAAATGCTGCAACAAAATCGAATGACGCGCCCGACGTGGCGTGGCAGGCCGGTGCAAATGATCGCGAGCCGGCTCCTTTTTCCGCTGGTCGTCATCGCTCCGCTCGCGGGGCTGGCGGCGGCTGCCGTGATCGAGGCGCCAAAGCCACAGCCCGCGCAGAAGTATCTTGGCGCGAAGGTGAGTGGGCCCAACTACACAGTCAAGCCGACGGTGCGCAGCGACGGTGTGATGCGCAACTTCGAAGCCGATACCTCGTATGGAAAATTCACCTTTGATGGCGTCGAGTTTACGAAACTGCGATTGCACGAACTGGAGGCCGCCGCTGCTATCGAAAAAATGTCGCAGTCGGAGGCTTTTGGCCAGGCGTTCGGCCGCGCTGCGCTCGGCCCGATCAAGTTCGGTGCAGACCTTCTGACGAAGCCGGCCGATACCGTCGAGCGCTCGCTCAGTGGCATCGGCAACATGCTCGATCGTGTCGGCGCGGGGCTGTCGAACACGCGCGCGGACCGTGACAACGTGATGGAAAGCCTGCTCGGCGTCAGTGATACGCAGCGCCAGCTTGCGGTCGACCTCGATGTCGATCCCTACACTGATTTTCCGCCGCTGGCGGAAAGGCTCAAGCAGATGGCCGGTGCGATGGCGGGCGGTGGTCTGCCCGTCCGCGCCGGGCTTGCACTCGTTCCCGGCGGCGCCGGGATAGCGGTTTCGTCGGTCACGAGCATGGACACCGCAAAGGACAGCCTGCGCAGCAAGTCTGCCGCGCAGGTCATCGCCGAAGCCAAGTCGACCCTCGCGTCGATCGGCGTGCCGCCGGAGACTATTGATCGCCTGGTCGAAAACCGGAACTACACGCCCGCGGATCTGCTCATCATGGCACGCGCGCTAAAGCGGCTTGGCGCCGAGAATACTGTAATTTTCGTCGACAAGGCGGCGGGCGCCGGCTCGCGCAATGTAGGTTTCTATCACCGCCGCCGTGCGCAGATCCTTGCGGCGCGCAGCAACGAACTCGGCGGCCTCGTGTCGTTCATCTCCGTGGGCGGCCAGCCGGTCAATACGACGCGAAACGGGACGATCGTCGCGGCCTTCACGTTCGACGACATTGTCTGGACCGATATCCAGCAAAAAACGTTTGCCGCAGCAACCGCGCAAATTCGTCAAATTCGCCCGGGCTCGACGCCGGTGCTTGCGGCAACCGGCACGATCACGCCGCTGGCTGACACCGAGATCAAGAAGCTCGGCTGGAAAATCGTTCAGCTCAAGCCCGAGCGGTAAGCGGAAGGGCTACTGCGCAAAAAAACCCCGGCCAGTGGCCGGGGTTTAAGTTTGGATGGGAGAGAGCCAGAAGGCTCAAACCACGCAAACGCAACGCGGGGGAATGTCGAACTTCGGCTACGCCGGAATTCTCTCGTCTGCGTCGGTCGGCTCGCGCAGCACGTAGCCGCGCCCCCAGACCGTCTCAATGTAGTTCTTGCCGCTCGATGCATTGGCGAGCTTCTTGCGAAGCTTGCAGATGAACACGTCGATGATCTTGAGTTCCGGCTCGTCCATGCCGCCGTAAAGATGATTGAGGAACATCTCCTTGGTGAGCGTCGTGCCTTTGCGCAAGGAGAGCAACTCGAGCATCTGATATTCCTTGCCGGTCAGATGCACGCGCTGGCCGCCGACCTCCACCGTTTTGGTGTCGAGATTGACGACAAGATCGCCGGTGTTGATGACCGACTGGGCGTGGCCCTTCGAGCGGCGAACAATCGCGTGGATGCGCGCGATCAGTTCGTCCTTGTGGAACGGCTTGGTCATGTAGTCGTCGGCCCCGAAGCCGAGACCTCTGACCTTGTCCTCGATGCCGGCGAGGCCGGAGAGGATAAGGATCGGCGTTTTGACCTTCGACACCCGCAGCGAGCGCAGAACCTCGAATCCCGACATATCGGGCAGGTTCAGATCGAGCAGGATGATGTCGTAGTCGTAAAGTTTGCCGAGATCGACGCCCTCCTCGCCGAGATCCGTCGTGTAGACGTTGAAGCTCTCGGACTTGAGCATCAATTCGATTGATTGTGCGGTCGCGCTGTCGTCTTCAATGAGTAAAACGCGCATTTAAGTCCCCTTCTCGCCGCAACCGGGCCATGAGGTCACGCCGCAATCCCGCGGCGAGGCTGAAAAAAACGCGGTGGGACAAACCGAATCGACACTATCGAGGCATGGTTAACAAAACCTGATTCTTCCACGCAAGCGTGCCGTAGGCAGAGACGCCCGAATCGGCGTAAGATGTTGCTGGAGAGTGGTTTTTTGGCCACGTCCTGTCTAATGCCCTAGTTTAAGAATCGGGCTTAACCGATTCTAACGACTCGCCCCTTCCGTCCTGGCTGGGCGACTCACAAGCCTTCAGTCCCGTGGACGAATGACCCAATGATTAACGACCCGGGTAAACACCAAGTTAATGGCACCACTTCAGCAGTAAGCCTAAGGGGTGGTTTATGGGACGGCAGGACTCGCAGGTCGGTCCGTGTCCGCGGTGACGGCCCCCGACCATGAAAGCGCTCGCCGAACAGATCGTCGATATCGACGGTGTCGAAATATTTGGCCGCGTCGTTGCGGTGCGCGGGCTGATGGTCGAGGTCGCCGGGCCGATCCATGCGATGTCGGTCGGCGCGCGGTTGACCATCGAGACAGGCGGCAAGCCGATACCGTGCGAGGTCGTCGGCTTCTCCGGCGGTCATGCGCTTGCGATGCCGTTCGCAGCGCTTGACGGCGTGCGCCGTGGCTGCAGAGCGGTTGTCTCGAGCGCGGCAGGCACCATTCGTCCGTCCGAGCGCTGGCTCGGGCGCGTCGTCAATGCGCGCGCCGAGCCGATCGATGAATTGGGGCCGCTGCCGGCCGGCCCCGCGCCATATCCTTATCGGGCCTCGCCGCCGCCTGCGCATGCGCGCCGCCGCGTCGGCGAACCGCTCGATCTCGGCGTGCGTGCACTCAACACGTTCGTCACGGTGTGCCGCGGGCAGCGCATGGGCATTTTCTCGGGCTCCGGCGTCGGTAAATCGGTGCTCCTGTCGATGCTGGCCCGCAACGTGTCGGCGGACATATCGGTGATCGGGCTCGTCGGCGAGCGCGGACGCGAAGTGCAGGAATTCTTGCAGGACGACCTCGGCGCCGCCGGCCTCGCGCGCTCTGTGGTCGTCGTGTCCACGTCCGATGAACCGGCGCTGATGCGCCGCCAGGCCGCCTACCTGACGCTCGCCATCGCCGAATATTTCCGCGATCTCGGCAAGGACGTGCTGGTGCTGATGGATTCGGTGACCCGCTTTGCGATGGCTCAGCGCGAGATCGGCCTTTCAGCCGGCGAGCCGCCGACGGCAAAAGGATATACGCCAACGGTCTTTGTGGAGCTGCCGCGGCTGCTCGAACGCGCTGGCCCCGGAACGGAGCAGGGTACCATCACCGGTATTTTCAGCGTGCTTGTAGACGGCGACGATCACAATGAACCCGTCGCCGATGCGGTCCGCGGTATCCTCGATGGTCACATCGTCATGGAGCGCGCGATCGCCGAGCGCGGTCGCTACCCGGCCATCAACATCCTGAAGTCGATTTCACGGACCATGCCGCGGGCGGCGGACCCGACCTTTCTGCCGGCGATCAATCGTGCGCGCCAGGTGATGGCGACCTACTCGGATATGGAAGAGCTGATCCGGCTCGGCGCCTATCGCCCTGGCTCCAGCCCCGAGGTGGATGAGGCGATAGCCTTGCATAAGCCGCTGGAGACCTTCCTGGCCCAGCTTAAGGAAGAGTCAACTCCTATGGCGGAGGGCTACCAGCAGCTGGAGCGGATTCTAAGAGGCGAAGAAACACAAAACTAACGTTATTGAGGGACACTCGGCCCTGAATAGTCCGGAATATGGGCGCGCGGCCCTGGCGGGATCGCCGAGCCGCCCCCCACGTATTCGGGGCTTCGGGGAGTACCTAGTCGATGAAGTCACGCGAAACCCTTATCCGTCTTAAGAAATTCCAGGTCGACGAGAAGCGGCGCAAGGTCGCCCAGATCGAGGCGATGATCGCCGAGTTCGACCGTATTGCCGGCGATCTCGAGCGCGAGATCAAGATTGAGCAGGATCGTGCGGGCATCCACGACCCCGCTCATTTTGCCTATCCGACCTATGCGAAGGCAGCGACGTCGCGTCGCGAAAATCTCAAACACTCAACCGACGAACTGCGCGTGCAGCTTGACGATGCCAAAGCCGCTCTTGGTGAGGCATTCGAGGAGCTCAAGAAGGTCGAAATGCTGGATGAGCGCGACCAGCAGCGCGAGAAGGCGGAGGAAAATGCGCGCGAGCAAACCGAGCTCGACCGGATTGCCGCGCTTCGCTTTAACGCAGGTGGCGCGCCGGCCTAGCCACTCAGCATCGCGAAAAAGCGAGCCGCCGCCGGTTGCTGCCGACGGCGGCTCTTCTCGTTGGGTGACCCGTCGACCTTTGAGCCGGCGAAATTTTCTGCTGCTGCAATTCGACGCACCGTTGAGCTGCGGTGCCAATCAATATTTTTTTACGCGCGTCGTCGCTCGAGCGACGCGATCATATCAGCGCGTCCAGCATCGAATTTCATTTGCCACGCGCGGCCATGTGGGACGCTTGTATTAATACATTCACATACATTTCCTTGCATCCCAATTTCAGGTGCCCTCTAATTCATTGGCGTTGCGCGGCGAAATTTGCAGCCAATCGCGTTGGGGGCACCTTCAGATGATGGCAAAAAAATCTCCGAACCCTACGGACAAGTACGTCGGGTCTCGCGTGCGTATGCGCCGGCTGATGCTGAGCATGAGTCAGGAAAAGCTTGGTGAAAAACTCGGACTGACTTTTCAGCAGGTGCAGAAATACGAGAAAGGTACGAACAGGATCGGTGCGAGCCGGCTGCAGCATATCTCCCAGATTCTCAAAGTGCCGGTGTCATTCTTTTTCGAAGGTGTGAGTGGCGGCAAGCAATCCGAAGATGGATCGTCTAAGGCGCCCGTTGCGGATTATGTCTCCGACTTCCTGTCGAGCTCCGATGGACTTGCGTTGACCAAGGCCTTCACCAATATCAAAGACTCCAAGCTGCGCCGCCGCGTCGTCGACCTGGTCGAGGAAATCGCGGGCGATCAACGCTAACAACAGCATTCCTAGAAAGCATTCGCCAGATCGCGCGCGCCCTGCGCCTGCGCGCCACGCTGCATCTTGCCTTCCATGTCGGCGACGAGATTGGCCACGACGGCGGTCCGTCGTGCGACAGGGTTTCGCTCATAGCCCTGCTGCTGGAAGAAGTTTGACGTCGGCACGCGCGCCCGCATTTCATGCGGCATCGTCACAATATCAAAGCCATTGCCATCGCCGGTCAAATTCATCACTTCCAGTTCGGCGGCGGTAAGCGGCGCCGTATATCCTTTCGCGCGTGCAAAACGCAATGAATCCACAAGCTTCTGCACCTGCAGCAGCGGCCCGATATCGATGTCGAGCACAGCCGCGTGAATTCCAAAGCCGCCCGCGGTCGTCTTTGCGAGGCGGTCATGCTCGCTCCAGCGACTGGGCACCGAGCGGCTGAACACGATCATGCGCTTGAAGGCTTCAATTTTGCGCTCCATGGCGATCTTTGCGCTGCCGCTCAACGTGTTGGCCTTTTGCCGCAGGATGCCAGTCAGTCGCCCGCCGTGTTCGGCCAGAAGCGAGACCGAATTCGTGCTGAGCAACTGGTTGTATCCGACCGCAGGGGAGATCGCGCGCGCGCCGGGTCGGTAGGGCACCAATCCCGCCTGCGAGTCGTAATTGCCGTTGCCTCCTGTCTCGAAGACGTAGACGCCGACAATCTGATCGCGCGTCAGGCCTGAGGCGAGTGCCGCCTTCGCATAGGCGCGCTTGAAGTCGAGTTCACTCGCCGGGCGCTGTGGAACGAAACCGAATTGCTCGGAGGCGTTCTGGAGAAAGTCGGCGACAACCGGAATATTGGGGTGCTCCGGTGGCGGTTGCGTCGGTGTTCGCGGATCGACCGGGCGCGGTGGCCCCGAATAAATCGGGGGCTGCGCAAGCACATAGTCATTGAGGTCGATTGGCCGGTGCTCGCGACGTTTCGCGTTGCGAATGCGGCGCTTGGCCGCGATTGCATCCCAATAGGCATCGGCTTCGGCCTCATAGGGAGCCCGTGCCGCCTGATATTGCGCGAGCTTTGCCTGATAGTCGGCGAGCGCAGCAGGCGAGACCGCTTGTGCCCATGTCTGCGGCCCAAGAGCAGACAAGCTCAAGACGATCAGGAATGCCCAAGCATGTGGACCGGTCTTCATGCGGGATGTTGTCGGCCATTTTGGCCGATTCTGCCACTTCACAACAAAACGCGCCGCATGTGCGGCGCGTCGAACTGCAGGCGAAATCGAAGAAGCGCTAACGGACTGTCGGCGCGTTGCGGTCTGTGAATACAACCGGTCCGCCAGCCTTGATAACCGACGGGCTCTGCGCAGTCATAATATCCACGCCAAGATTCAACTGGCGCGCCGAGATGCCGATCACTGCAATCAGTAGGGCGGCAGCAAGCCCGACCACCACGATCTTGAGATGGGTACCGCGGTCTGCGGTGTACATGGACCAGTTCATGACGTCCTCCGGGGCTCCTGCTCCTCTGTCTCCCCGTTCCGACAAAAGGTTCACTGGATCGAGCATTTAACGTAGTTACGCCGCCACAGTTCCCAAGGACGCATCACGGAACGTTGAATCCCTGTGATTGGGAGGCGATTTGCCTGCAGGCACGGCACCTTAGGCGCGGCCAGCGGCGTTTCGCCGCGAATCCGGGTTAAGGCCGGCTAGATGCTGCTTACGGTCTTCAGGCGCGAGCGAGGGTGGATCTCGCTTTGCGAGAGAACCGGCGTCTGCGCCCGGAACCGTTCGACGATCCCGCGCACATAGGGGCGGATGTTCGCCGAGGTCACCAGCACCGGCGCTTCACCTTCGCGCGCCGCTTCTTCGAAGCGCTCGCGGACGAGGGTGATGAACTCGGACAGGCGCGAGGGTTGCATGGCAAGTTGCCGGTCATCGCCCTGGCCGACCATCGACTCCGCGAAGGCCTGTTCCCATTTTGCCGACAGCGCGACCAGTGGCAGATAGCCGCCGGGGCTGGTGTGCTGGGCGCACAGCTGGCGCGACAGGCGAGCGCGCACGTGTTCGGCGAGCATGACCGGGTTGCGCGAGCCCGCGATGCCGTCGGCGATCCCTTCCAGGATCGTTGCAAGGTCGCGGATCGATACGCGTTCGGCGAGCAGAATTTGCAGAACGCGCTGGATGCCTGAGACCGTGATCAGATTTGGCACAAGATCCTTGACCAGGTCGGACTGTTCCTTCGGCAGTTCCTTGAGCAGCTTCTGCACCTCGCCGTAGGACAGCAGCTCCGCCATGTTGCTCTTCAGCAGCTCCGTCAGATGCGTCGACAGCACGGTGGCGGCATCGACCACCGTGTAGCCTTTCATTGAAGCATCTTCCTTGTGCGAGCCGTCGATCCACGTTGCCGGCAGCCCGAACGTCGGTTCGGTCGTGTGTGTTCCGGGCAATTTCACCTGCCCGCCGGCCGGATCCATGACCATGTACTGGCCAGCCCAGACCTTGCCGCTGCCCGCCTCGACCTCCTTGATCTTGATGACATAGGTGTTGGCATCGAGCTGCACGTTGTCGAGCAGGCGCACCGCCGGCATGACAAAGCCCATCTCGACAGCAAGCGAACGCCGCAGGGCCTTGATCTGCTCGGTCAGGCGGTCGGAGCCATCTGGCGCGCTGACCAGAGGCAGAAGCGCGTAACCGAGCTCCACTTTCAGGTCGTCGATTTTGAGCGCGGCCGCGATAGGTTCGTCCGCGGCCTCGCTCTTGGCTGCGGCTTCGGTCTTCTGCGTTTCCGCTGCAAGTGTGACCTTCATGCGCCTGTCGACGATGAAGGCCAGCGCCGCCGCCCCGCTGCCGAGCGCCATGAATGGGAGGATCGGGATGCCGGGCAGAAGCGCCATTACGATCATCACTGCGCCCGACATGCCAAGCGCCTTGGGATAGCCGGAGAGTTGGCTGAGCAGCGCCTTGTCGGCGGCGCCAGCGACGCTTGCCTTGGAGACCAGCAAGCCTGCGGCGGTCGAAACGATGAGCGCCGGCACCTGCGTCACCAGACCGTCGCCGACGGTGAGGATCGTGTAGGAGTGCGCCGCGTCGGCAAAGCTGAGGCCCTGCTGCGCAATGCCGATGATCATGCCGCCGATGACATTGATGAACACCACCAGCAAACCGGCGATGGCGTCGCCGCGCACGAATTTTGAGGCACCGTCCATGGCACCGAAGAAGCCGCCTTCGTCTTCCAGTTTCTGCCGGCGGCGGCGCGCCTCCTTCTCGTCGATAAGACCGGCGGAAAGATCGGCATCAATCGCCATCTGCTTGCCCGGCATGGCGTCCAGGTGGAAGCGGGCGGCGACTTCGGCGATGCGGCCGGAGCCTTTGGTGATGACGACGAAGTTCACGATGACGAGGATCGCGAAGACGATAATGCCGATCACGAAGTTGCCGCTCATCACGAAATTGCCGAAGGCCTCGATCACGTGGCCGGCGGCATCAGTGCCTTCATGGCCGCGCGAGAGGATCAGGCGCGTGGAAGCGAGGTTGAGTGCCAGCCGCAACATCGTCGCGATCAGCAGCACGGTCGGGAAAGCTGAAAATTCCAGCGGCGTGTGAATGAACAACGCTGTCATCAGGATCAGCACCGAGAAGATGATCGAGATTGCCAGCGAGAAATCGAGCAGCAACGGCGGCAGAGGCAGGATGAGCACCACGAGAATGGTGAGCACGCCCACGGCGAGCGCCAGGTCCCCGCGCTTGAATAAAGCGCCAACGTCGCCGAGGCCGGGCAGCTTGATGCCGCCGATCGTGTTTGTCGTCGTCGCGGCAGTAATGTCGCTCATGCTCAACGTCGTGCTCGGCGCGAGACCATTTGCAGCTATTGGGGAACACGCAGGATCAATACGAACGTCATCAAACCGGAAGGGGGCACCATCGCCGGTGCCTGAGTAGAGAGCCGCGGTGGGACTTTACCCCTTACCCCCGGCAATATTTGCCCATTGTATGGTTAGCGCCGGGTTAACGGTACGGTGCTGCCGCCAAAAACCGGACGATCCTCTCCCCGGGGACAAGGAGAGGACCGCCGGGCGGCTTTATGGCCGCTTTGCCGGGCGTCAGAGGACCAATCAGCCCGGCAACAGCACGGTGTCGATGACGTGAATGACACCGTTCGACTGCTTGACGTTCGCGATGGTGACGGTGGCTTCATGACCCTTGCCGTCGATCAGGACGATACTGTCGCCCCTCAGCTTGGCGGTGAAGGTGCAGCCGCCGACGGTCTTCACCGGGTGCATGCCGGCGTCATCCTTGATCATCTTCTTGATCGCGGACGACATCGCATTTGCCGATACGACGTGGCAGGTCAGGATCTTGGTGAGCTGCGCCTTGTTTTCCGGCTTCAGCAGTGTCTCGACCGTGCCCGCCGGCAGCTTTCTGAAGGCGGCGTTGGTCGGCGCGAACACCGTGAAGGGGCCGTCGCCGGACAGCGTCTCGACCAGGCCCGCGGCCTTCACGGCCGCCACCAGCGTGGTGTGGTCCTTCGAGTTGACCGCGTTCTGGATGATGTTCTTTGACGGATACATCGGCGCGCCGCCGACCGTCACTGTCTTCTCGGCAGCGAAGCTCGGAGCGGTTGCGTTCAGTCCAAGGCTGAGCGCAAACACTGCGGCTCCGGCCAAAGCGAGGGCAGAAATACGTTTCATGGCTCTCTCCGTTGCTCTGTTTGCTGTCCCCTAAAGCGGAGACATCGAGAGCTACGGAGGGCCTGAAATTACGGATGCAGGCGCGCGGTCACAGGTTCGTGAGCTTGCCGGTGCCGATCACCGGGCCGGTCGGCAGGCCGGTGGTCGAGCCGCCCGGCGGCTCAAGCGAAACCGCCAATACCGCATTGTTTTTTGCCAAACCGGCGAGATCGCCGGAGAGCGTCAGCGTGACCGGCGCATCGGCGCGCAGCAGGCCCACTGGCCTTGGCCTGCCATCGGGCGGGATCAACCAGAGCTCGGGCACGCGCGTTGCATCGGCGCGGAAGGCGGCCGGGACGATGGCGACGGTGCCGCGCTTTACGTCGATGGTCGCCACGAAATGACGCTGGCCGCCGCCCTCGATCGTTGCGACGAGCGGCTCGGGTTGCATGAACGCGCCGAAATAAACCAGCGCGGCGATGCAGGCTGCGGCGAGGGCCCCGGCCGCGAGGCTGAACCCGCGCCAGAATGCGAGGCTCTGCCACAAGCCGGAGCGGGGAGTTTGCGGGGGCAGGGCGCCAGCAATGCGATCCCAAACATGCGGCGCCGGAAGCATTTCGGGAATTTCTGCGGCCCATGGCGCAAGGCGCTGCTCCCAGGCCTCGACCTGGCGCGCAAAGCCCCGGTCACGCGCAATGCGTTGTTCGGCCGTGGCGCGATCCAAGCCGTCGAGCACGCCCAGCGCGTACTCAGCCGCGAGCAGTTCGTCTTCGGGCAAGCCGCTATGGTCGAATGTGTCGCTCATTGCTCCAGGCATGCCTTCAGCTTGAACATGGCGCGGCGGATCCAGCTCTTCATGGTGCCGAGCGGCACCTTCATGCGCGTGGCGAGATCCTCATAGGTGCTGCCGTCAAAGAACGCGCCGCGCAGCGCGGCGTGCTCGTGCGACGCAAGGCCCTCGAGGCAACCGTGCAGTTTTGCGTGCTCCTGGACGCTCTCCAGCGCCACGTCGGCGCGAGGTGTGGTGTCTGCAACGTCAGCAGCGACGTCGATGGCCTCCATGTTGCGGCTTGTGCGCGAGGCGCGCAGCCGATCGATCGACCGATTGCGGGCTATAGCAATCAGCCAGGTCATCGGGCTCGCCCGCCTGGCATCGAAATCGGCGGCCTTGCGCCACACCGTCACGTAGACCTCCTGCAGCACGTCCTCCGCATCGCCGTGCTCACCCAAGATACGCAGGCAGACGCCAAAAAGCTTCGCTGAGGTCAGGCGATAGACGGTTTGCAGTGCCGCACGGTCGCCGTCCGGAATCCGGCCGAGCGCGGCGGCAATCAGGCTGCGGTTGGCATCGAGATCCATCGGACGCGGGCCCGGATTTTGGCAGGCTCGAGGCCCACCTTACGGTTTTGCCGATCCGGTCACAATTACGACGGCCGTGCCTGGATGGATGGATCAATCCTGCAAGGGCGGAAAAACGTGACCTCCGTCAGGG
>Ga0207649_10000089_pt1 | contig 76923 bp, 83 predicted proteins | sample KBSC43metaG_FD_184317 | JGI IMG/M metagenome (GOLD analysis project Ga0207649, IMG submission 184317) | Corn rhizosphere microbial communities from Kellogg Biological Station, Michigan, USA - KBS C4-3 metaG (SPAdes) (version 2) | ecosystem: Host-associated > Plants > Roots > Rhizosphere > Soil ... | reverse complement strand
TGGACGCGGTCGGCGCGATCGCCATCTTGCAGGAGAAGCGCTCCATCACGCCCTGGTCGGCGGCGTCGGGGCAGGGGCCGCGCTCGTTGGCGAGCATCATCGAGGCCTCGTCGACCTGGGCGCGGACATGCTTGAAGATCTTGAGGTTCCAGCTCTTCGCCATCGCCCCTTCGAACGGGATGTTGCGCGCCTGGAGGAAGGAGTGGAAGCCCATCACCCCGAGGCCGACCGAGCGCTCGCGCATCGCCGAATATTTGGCCCGGGCCATCTCGTCCGGAGCCCGGTCGATATAATCCTGAAGGACGTTGTCGAGGAATCGCATCACGTCCTCGATGAACATCTTGTCCTTGTTCCACTCGTCCCAGGTCTCGAGGTTGAGGGAGGAGAGGCAGCAGACCGCGGTGCGCGCCTTGCCGAGATGGTCGATCCCGGTCGGCAGCGTGATCTCGGAGCAGAGGTTCGAGGTCGACACCTTGAGCCCGAGGTCGCGGTGATGCTTGGGCATCGACCGGTTCACCTGGTCGATGAAGATGATGTAGGGCTCGCCGGTCGCGAGGCGGGTCTCGACCAGCTTCTGGAAGAGCGAGCGCGCGTCGACGGTGGCGCGCTCCGACTGATCCTTGGGCGAGCGAAGGGTCCATTCCGCGCCCTCGCGGACCGCCTCCATGAAGGCGTCGGAGACGAGCACGCCGTGGTGGAGGTTGAGCGCCTTGCGGTTGAAGTCGCCCGACGGCTTGCGGATCTCGAGGAACTCCTCGATCTCCGGGTGCGAGATGTCGAGATAGACGGCGGCCGAGCCGCGCCGAAGGCTCCCCTGGCTGATCGCGAGGGTGAGCGAATCCATCACCCGGACGAAGGGAATGATCCCGCTGGTCTTGCCGTTGAGGCCGACCGCCTCGCCGATCCCGCGGACGTTGCCCCAATAAGTGCCGATTCCGCCGCCGCGCGAGGCGAGCCAGACATTCTCGTTCCAGGTCCCGACGATGCCCTCGAGGCTGTCGTCGACGCTGTTCAGGTAGCAGGAGATGGGAAGGCCGCGGCCGGTTCCGCCGTTGGAGAGGACCGGCGTGGCGGGCATGAACCACAGCTTCGAGATATAGTCGTAGATGCGCTGCGCGTGGGCCTGGTTGTCGGCATAGGCCGAGGCGACCCGGACGAACAGGTCCTGGTAGGATTCGCCGGGAAGGAGGTAGCGGTCCTTCAGGGTCTCCTTGCCGAAGTCGGTCAGCAGCGAATCGCGGCTATGGTCGACCTCGACCGGATAGACCTGGGGAACGACCGCCTTGCTGTCCCGCTTCGCCGCCTTCTTCGGAGCGTCCACGAGCGTCGTGACCATGTCGCCGGCTCCCACTTCGCTGCTGCCTGAAAGGTCCATCATCCTACCCCTTGTTCTTGTCGCGTTCCAGCCGGTTAAAACCAGCTTAAGCACATTCAGCGGGGGTGCGGGGGCGCAATCGCGCTTCGGTCCCCGATATCCACAGGCACGGCTTCGCCGCCTCGCTCCCGATATAGGATGCGCAGCGGCCTCTCACAATGGCTAGCGTCACCCCCTCGGCAGCGCCACTACTGATAGTGCCTTAAACCGGAATCGGGGCCAAGGGGGTAAATGACTTATCCACCATTTTCGTCGCTTCCGGACGATCGGGCGCCTGAGCTCGCCCGCCCCGCCCGCCGATCGCCGCGCCGCTCCTCCGGCCGTTGTCGGCGCTGGCGCCGCCACATCGCGGCATAGGCGCCGCCGCGCGCGAGCAAGGGTTCGTGGCGGCCCCGCTCCACTATCCGGCCCCCTTCTAGAACCAGGATTTCGTCGGCGTCGACGATGGTCGAAAGGCGGTGCGCGATGACGATCGTCGAACGCCCTTGGGAGACGGCGCCGAGACTGGCCTGGATTTCCCTTTCGGTCCGGCTGTCGAGCGCGCTCGTCGCTTCATCGAAGATCAGCACGGAGGGACTCTTCAGGATCACCCGCGCGATCGCGACCCGCTGCTTCTCGCCGCCCGACAGCTTGAGCCCGCGCTCGCCGACCGGCGTGTCGTAGCCGTCCGGAAGGGAGACGAGGAAATCGTGGATCCGGGCCGCCCGCGCGGCCTCCTCCACCTCTTCTCGGCTCGCCTCTGGGCGGCCATAGGCGATGTTGTAGAAGGCGCTTTCGTTGAACAGGACGCAGTCCTGCGGGACGACCCCGATCGCACGCCGGAGGCTCGCCTGGGAGACGTCGCGCAGGTCCTGGCCATCGATCGAAATGGCGCCGCCCGAGACGTCATAGAATCGGAAGAGGAGTCGAGTCAGGGTCGATTTGCCGGCTCCGCTCGCGCCGACGATCGCGACGGTCCGTCCCGCCGGCAGATCGAAGGACACGTCTTCAAGCACCGGCCGCCTCGGATCGTAGGCGAAGGAGACCCGGTCGAAGACGACATGGCCGGGGCCTGGGGCGAGCGCGGCCGCGCCGGGCCGGTCCTCGACCTCGGGCCGCTGGTCGAGAAGGTGCCCCATGGATTCGACGTCCGTCATCGCCTGGCGGACGCTGCCGTAGACGGTTCCGAGTATTCCCACCGGAACATAGAGCTGGAGCAGGTAGGCGTTGACCAGGACGAGGTCCCCGACCGTCATGGTGCCCCGGGCGACTCCGCGGCCGGCCATGATCATCACCGCGATCGATCCCCCCGCGACGATCGCCGCCTGACCGATCGCCACAAGGGACTGGAGGCTCTGGCTGCGCAGCGCCGCCTTTTCGTAGACCCGGCGCGCCTCGTCGAACCGGTCCGCCTCGTACGCCTCGGCGGCGAAATATTTGACCGTCTCGTAGTTCAGCAGGCTGTCGATCGCGCGCGTGCTGGCGAGGACGTCGCGCTCGTTCATCTCGCGGCGCATCCGCACCCGCAAATGGGTCAGCGCCGTGGTCAGCCCGGCATAGAGGAGCACGGTGGCGAGGGCGGCGAGCGCGAAGTCGATGCTGTAGAAGGTCCACAAAATCCCGGCGACGAGAAGCAGCTCCAGCAACGTCGGCAGGAGGTTGAACAAGGCCAGCTCGAGCAGGTAGTCGATCGCCGAGGTGCCGCGTTCGATCACCCGCGAAAGCCCGCCGGTCCGACGATCGAGATGATAGCGCAGCGACAAGGCGTGGAGATGGCGGAACATCTCGGTCATGGTCAGCCGGATCGCGCGCTGGGCGACCTTGGCGAAGAGGAGCTGGCGGAGGTGGCCCGCGGCCTGGGCCGCGACCTGCGCCAGTCCGTAAGCGAGGATCAGCATGACCGGCACGGCAATGACGGGGTCGACCGAGAGGGAGTCGATTACCCGCTTGTAGACGAAAGGCGCCACTGCCGAGAGCAGCTTGGCGGCGGCTACCAGGGCGAGTGCCGCGACGACCCGAAGTTTGAGCGCGGGTTCTCCCCTGGGCCAGAAGAGGCGGAGCAGCCGCGTCGCAAGACGTGTGCGCGAACCATTGGCCTCCGCTCCCGTCACAGCGAAGTTCGCGCCGAACGCGCATGAGAGCGGCAAGTCGATAATATCCAAGTCATACCTGCTGCACCGCAGCGCACTTTGGCGCGTCTCTCATCCCGACATTTCGTGAAGTTAATCATGGTGCTATATTCTAGTACTTGATTTACTCGACTGTAAATGCCATCGAACGGATAGCGACACTTAAGTCTGGCAATGTGGGATGTCATGTAGTGTCGTGACAATCCGTGGAAGAAGGATCTTCGATATGGAACAAGAGAAGAAAACCTTTGCCTTTAAACTGGCCGAGAAGAACGAGCCGACAGGCGGCGCGAAATGGGTGGCGCGCGCGGGTATCTCCGCGCTCGGCTGCACCGATCCGGCGCGCACCGGCGACTGGCGCGACGACTACGATGCGTGGGGCATTTACCGGGGCCGCGACGGCGGCCAGTGGTGCTGACCAAGGCTTCGGCGCAGGGGCTCTCCGGATCGTCCGGGGGGCCCTTGTTCCAACCGACCCCTCTCTCCGCCCCTTCGCCGCCAACGCCGCCCGAGGCCGTCGCCGGACACAGATGCCGAACGCCGTCCTGATCCTCACCAGCCGCGACGACCTCCACGCCGACATCGTCGCGAGGAAGATCGAGTCGCGCGGCGGAAGCCCGTTCCGGATCGACCTCGACGATTTTCCCGCCGGCTTCGACGTCGCGGTCGAGCTGGACGGCGCTTGCTGGCGGGGCGCGCTGACCAGGGCCGGCAGCGGGGATCGCCTCGCGGTGTCCGACATCGGCGCGGTGTGGATGCGCAAGAAAGCGGACTTCCGCTTCCGCTCCGCCGACCTCGCGCCGCAGGAGCGCGCCTTCGCATCCGCCGAGGCCGAGCATATCCTGTTCAGCCTGATATATTCGCTCGACTGCTACTGGATGAGCCATCCGCTGGCGGTGCGCGGCGCGCTTTGGAAGGGCGAGCAACTTCAGCGCGCCGCCCGGCTCGGCTTCGCGGTGCCGCCTTCGCTCATCACCAACCGCGCGGCGGCCGCGGTGGCCTTCGGCCGCGACGCCGCGCATGGCCTCGCCTTCAAGGCGCTCTCCTCGTCGCTTCTCGCCGCCGACTCGGTCGCGAGCGACGACAGGATAGCGGGGCCGATCGCCACCACCCGGCTGGAGGCCCGGGACGAGGCGGAGCTCGAGGGTGTCGCCGAGCTCCCGTGCTTCTTCCAGCACTATGTCCCCAAGCGCCACGAACTGAGGGTGACGGTGATCGGGGAGCGGGCGTTCTGCGCCCGGATCCATTCGCAGGACGACCCGCGAACCGCCACCGACTATCGCGATTTCTCGGCCGAGATCCTCTACGAAGCCGCCACGTTGCCGGCCGAGGTCGAGCGCCGCTGCGTCGCGTTCGTGCGCAGCTACGGCCTCACCTACGGAGCGATCGACCTGATCGTCACGCCCGCCGGTGAATATGTTTTCCTCGAGAACAATCCGGTCGGCCAGTTCCTCTTCGTCGAGGAGCTCGTCCCGGCGCTCGACATGACCGGAGCGCTCGCGGACTGCCTGGTCGCGGGTGCGGCGCGGAGGGGGGCGTGCGGCTGAAGGGCGGCATCGAGGCGCTCGAGCGGACGCGCGGAGGCCGAGTGCTGGTCCTGGCCGCGACCGCGCTCGAGCTGGACCTGTTGCCGATCCTGTATGAACGGCTGCGCGAAATGGGACCGACCGAGCGGCTCGACGTGCTGCTCTGGTGCCGGGGCGGGCAGGTCGGAGCGGCGCGGCGGATCGGCCTGCTGCTCCACCAGTTCACGCAGCGCCTGGCCTTCATCGTTCCCGACCGGTGCGAATCCGCCGGAACCCTGCTCGTCCTGGCCGGACGGGAGGTCGCCGCGTCTCCGATCGCGGTGTTCAGCCGGGTCGATCCGCAGCTCGACTCCGGCGCTCCGGGCGGGCCGGGAGCGATCGCCGCCGAAGACGTCCGGCTGTTCGCTGAGATGGCGGAGCGGTGGTTCGGCCTGGCGCCGGCGGAGGCGGGGGCGGACGCGCTTTCGACCCTCTCGGCCAACGTCTTCCCGACCGCGCTGACCGCCTTTTATCGCGCGACGCTGGAGACCGAGTCGGTCTGCGCCGAGCTGCTTGCGCTGGGCATTCCAGACTCGCCGGCGGAAACGAGAGCCTCGATCGCGGCCGCCTTGCTGCGCGGCCATCACTCGCACACCTTCCCTCTGGCGCCTTTCGACCTTGCCAGGCTCGGTCTGCCGATTTCCGGCCGCGACGCCGACGAGGCGGACCGGCGGGCCGAGTCGGCGGCGGAGGAGATTGCGGCGGCGCTCCGCCGCGCCATCGGCCCGCGCGCTCGGCGCAGCGAGGCGGACGGCTGGACCGACGCCCTGGTCGCGACTGGGGCAGGATGCAGCCTGCGCAAGCGGCTGCCCGGCGCGCCGGGCGCCGAATGGACGAGCGGAGCGACGGAGTGACCGGCGAAGCCTCGTACGTGCCCGAACTCTGCCGGATCTATGTGCTGATGCTGCTCGCCGCCGCCGCCGTCGGGAAGGCGGCCGGGCTGTCAGCCTTCGAGGGCGCGCTGGAGAACCTGATCGGGCTGGGCGCGCGAAGCGCTCGAGCGGTCGCCCTGCTGGTGATCGGAACGGAGGCGGGACTCGCCTTGCTCCTGCTCGCCGGTGGGCGATGGGCCGCCGCCGGAATGGCCGGCGCCCTCCTTCTGCTCGCCTCCTTCACCGCCTTCGTCGCGGTCGCGCTGGCCCGCGGAGCGAAGGTCGGTTGCAACTGCTTCGGCGGCGCCGCCCGGCCGATCTCCGGCTACGATGTGGCGCGCAATCTCATCGCTCTGGGCGCCGGCGCGCTCTATCTCGCCCGAGGGACGGGGCGGCCGGGGCTCGCCCCGGGCGAGCTGGCGTTGCTGGGGCTCTGCGCGCTCATCCTTCTCCTTGTCACCACGAGCCTCGGCGAGATTGCCGAACTGGCCCGCTAAGGTGAACGGCGGCCTCGCCGGCCTGGTGCTTTCGGTGGTGACGGCGGCGACCGCGCTGAACCTGTTCCTGACCTTGCGTCTGGCGGCGCGGATGCGGGCCTCCGAGGACCGGCCCGGCCCGCTGACCGTGCCGATCGGCGCAAGGCTGCCGACCATCGCCGGGATCGACTGGACGGGCGAGCTCACCGTCGTCGTCTTCCTTGCCGCCGGCTGTCCGGCCTGCCGCGGAAAGGCCGGCGAGCTTGCCCGGCTTGTGCCGGGGATGGACCGATCCGGGGTAAGGCTCCTGCTCGTCGGGATGGGAGACATCCGAACGCTCGTCGCCGGCACCGCCTTGGTGGAGCGCCGGATCACCCTCGATCCTGACGCCGTCGCGGCGCTAAACCCTCGCGGCGCCGCTCCGGCCTACATCTTCGTCGACGGCGGCGGATCGGCGCTGGCGAGCGATTATCTCGGCGACGAGAATTGGCGGACGTTCGCCGCCGAGATGCTCGCCGCGGGCTCCTGATCGACCGGTTTTCCGGCGCCGCCCGTCCGGCCTGTCCGGAGCGCGAGCCTCGGCGGAACGGCGAATTCGCCTCAGCGGGCCGGGCGGGGGGCGATCAGCCTTCGCCAGGCGCCGATGCTGGCAAGACCGATCTGGCCGAATTGCGGGACCCAGAAGCTTAGCGCCAGAGCGGTCGCGCCGCCGAGGACGACGCTCAGGCTTCGGCGCCGGGCGTAGAGGACCTGCGCGGGGTCCGCCGCCGGATCGGCCATCGCCGTGCCGGTCGCGGTATGGACGACCGCGGCGTTGAGGAGCCCGGCCAGGAGAAGAGCCCCGCAATAGAACATCGTCGGCACGCGCTGGTTCATGTTGTGGGTCCAGAAAGCGGTGACGAACGGCATGAAGGCGATCACGCCCAGCAAGGTGAGGTTCCACGGCAGCACCTTCTGGCTGTAGCGCGCCGACAGGGTGAAGGCGCGGTGGTGCCCGATCCAGAAGATGCCGATGACCGCGAAGCTTATGAAATATCCGGCCAGCCCCGGTATCTCCTCGGCCAGCGCGCTCCAATAGGCGGAGTCCGCCGAGCCCTTGGGGAGCACCGGCGCGTGGAGATCGATGACGAGCAGGGTGATGGCGATCGCGAACACCGCGTCGGAGAAGAAGACCAGCCGTTCCAGCGCATGATCGGTCTTCGTCGTCGCGCTCATCGGCCGCTGCTCTCCGTCTAGGGGCAGTATCTGGCGCGGGGCGGGGATTGGCAAGGACGCGTTGAGAGGATGAAGAAGGCCCTGATCCATCCTTCTCCCGCGAGCGGGAGAAGGGGCGGGCGGGCGTGTGTCCCCCTCTTCCCCCCTCCCGCCTGCGGGCGAGGCAGGGCGAGGGTCTTCTTCTTCTTCTTCTTCTTCTTCTTCTTCGGCTCCTAGCCCTTGATCAGCTTGTCGACCCGGCTGGTGGTGACGCTGTGGTAGGTCGGGCGCGCCCTGGCGTAGAGGCGCCGCGCGATCGGCTGGCCCCAATCGCCCTCGCCCATCAGGGTCTTGAAGATCGGCGCGACGAACTTGGTCCGCCCCTGCGACATCAGGAACCGCTCGGCGGCGGGGACGGCGGGCGCGTAGCGGTTGGCGAGCGCGAGCTGGAGCCAGGCGAAGAGCGTCTCGGCGTTTCGGCCGGCGGTGAGGCCGAGAGCGCGGTCGAGCTCGGCGAGGCGGGTCTGCGGCAGGTCGCGGGGAAGCCCGTTCAGGAAGCGCAGACGCTCCGCCGTGGTCCATCGCGCATAGGGCACCGCCGAGGCCGGGCCGCCTGCCTGGAAGGCGGCAAGCGCCGAATCCACCCGGGCGAAGGCGCTCGGATCGGGGCGAGCGGCATTGTCGGGGAGGCCGGGCTGGAACACCCAGCGATCGAGCTGCAGCTTGCGTTCGAGATCGCGATCCCCGCCGACCAGGGTCGCTCGAAGGTCCGCCAGGAAGCGCTCGGAGGTCATCGGCTGGAAGGCGTGCCGGTCGAAATAGGAGCGGAGCCAGGAGTCGAACCGCGCTCGTCCGACGGTCCGCTCGATCGTCCTTAGGAAGGTCGCGCCCTTGTCGTAGACGATGCCGCTCGATTCGACGTCGGTCGGGTCGTGGAGCCGCGTTCCGGGCGCCTCGCGGCCGAGCTCCTGGAACGCGCTTTCCATATCGGCCCAGGACAGGGCCGCTTCCTGGGCGGCTCGGCCGGGGCCGTAGAGCGCTTCCATGATGCGATTTTCGAAATAGGAGGTGACTCCCTCGTTCAGCCACGAATCCGGCCAGACGGCGTTGGTGACGAGGTTTCCGGACCAGCTGTGCGAAAGCTCGTGCGCCACGAGGCCGACGAGGCTCCGGTCGCCGGCGATGAAGGTCGGGGTGAGGAAGGTGAGGGTGGGATTCTCCATGCCGCCATAAGGAAAGGCGGGCGGAAGCACGATCATGTCGCAGCGGCCCCAGCGATAGGGGCCGTAGAGCCGCTCGGCGGCGGAGACCATCTTCTCGGTGTCGACCAGCTCGGCGGCGGCGGCGCCGATCGTCGCCGGCTCGGCATAGACCCCGGTGCGCGGGCCGAGCTCGCGGAAGGCAAGGTCGCCGGCCGCGAGCGCGATCAGGTAGGGCGCCACCGGCTTGTCCATGCGGAATCGGAAGGCGCGGCGGCCGGGGCCGGCTTTCTCGCCGTGGGGGGTGAGCCGCTCGCCGCTCATCACCGCGGTGAGCGGCTCCGGCACCGTGATCCGAGCATCCCAGGTCTGGCGGATTCCGGGGCTGTCCTGGGTCGGGATCCAGCTTCGGTTGAGGATCGGCTCGCCCTGGCTGAACAGGAACGGGCGGCGCTTGCCCGCGGTCTGCTCCGGCGCAAGCCACTGCAGCGCCTCGGCGTCGGCGGCGCTCCGATAGGCGATCCGGATCCGGCGCGCGCCGTTCAGCTCGACGGTCAGCGGGGCTCCGAGCTCCGGGCTTCCGGTTCCGAAGGCGAAGGGCAGCTTCCGCCCGGCGGAATCGGTCACCGAGCGGATCGCCAGACCTTTGGCGTCGAGCACGATCCGCCGGGCGCCGGGCGCGGCGGCGACGTCCAGGGTCGCCGTTCCCGAGAGACGTCGGGCGGCGAAATCGGCATCGAGGTCGAGCGACACATGGGTCACCCGGGCCTCGGCCGGCCGGGCGTAGCTCGACTCGTCCTTCGCCTCCGGAAGGATCGGGGCGACCGCCGGCGCCGCCGCGGGACGCGCGACGGCCGCGGCGCCGACGGCGGCCAGGAGGAGGGCGGGGGCGGCAAGTCGACGCAATGGGTTCACTCCGAAGGCTCTATTCCGGGCGACCAACGCCTGTCGCGGCTAAACGCCGCCTGAACGCGCCGTCGCGCCCGGTTCAGCCTCTCGCGCGTATTAGCGGAGGCTGGCCGACCCGGGCACTCTTCGGGTCCCGGCCGCCGAACCGAGGAGAGTGAAATGCGTAAGATCGTTCTTGCCGCCGTCGCCGCCGCCGCAATGCTGCCGGCCACGGCGGTCTCCGCCCAGGGCTATGGCTACGGCCGCGGCTACAATCAGGGCTATGGCTACAACCAGGGCTATGGCCGGGGCGAAGTCGGCCGCGAGCAGCGCGAATGCCGCCGCGAGCTTCGCCGCGCCAACAACCGCTGGGAATATCAGCGCGAGCTTCGCGAGTGCCGTCGCGAGATCGCCCAGGCCCGCCGCCAGCAATATCGCCATCACGGCCGCTACGACCGCTACGACCGCGACGACCGCCGCTGGTAATCGACCGGCGCCGCGGCGGGGGCACGGCCTTTCCGTCGCGGCGCCGAACCGCTAACCGGTGGCCGAGGAGACTTTTCCATGGCGACCGGTGACGAAGGCGGCGAGATCGCCGCGCAGGCCATACAGGGCATGCGCTTCGCGACCCGGATCGAGCTTCCCGGAGCGACGTTGATCGCGGACGAGCCCGTGTCCGTCGGCGGGGGAGCGTCCGGCCCGACGCCCTACCAGCTGCTCTCGGCGGCGCTTGCCGCCTGCACCTCCATGACCCTTCGCCTCTACGCCAAGGGCAAGGGCTCGGACTTGCCGGATTTCAAGGTCGAGGTCGCCCACGCGCTGATCGCGGGGCCTCCCGCGCGCGATCTTTTCACCCGCCGGATCGTCTTCGCCGAGCGCCTTGCGCCGGAGCGGGAGGCGCGCCTGCTCGCCATCGCCGAGAGATGCCCCGTCCATCGCACTTTGAGCGGCGGCGGCGCCGAGATCGTCACCAGCGCCTCGGTGGTTCCGCCGGCCGCTCCGCCGCTCGACCCGGCCGACCCGCCGGAGCGGCATTTCACGCAGATGGAGCAAGCGTCGGGCTGAGCTTCAGCCTTCCGCGACGCGCCGCGCCTCCGGCGGAGGACCGGACCCCGAGATAGGTTCAGGAAGACCGCCCCGCCGCAAATTCGTCGCGGCGCGAACGGACTTTTCCAGATAAGTTTTTTTAGGAAACCCTCTTTGCAAACAGCGGCTTGATCCTATCTAGAAATCCGGCCGCGACCTCCCTGGCGGCCAGGGCAGGGCAGAGGCTCGACCCTCCTGCCGGCCCGAATGGCCCCGCCGCGTGACCCCCTTGCGCGGCGGGGTTTTTCATTCCGCCGCGGCGTCGCTCGACCCCGGCCTTGGCAGCGAACGGGCGAAATCGATCTAGACCATCGTCTTGGGGCTGAACGTCAGGTCGAAATTGTCCCAGCCGCCGCGGAAGAGCTCGGCGGGCAGCCTTAGCGGCGCGCAGCGAAGCACGGCCATGGAGGCGGCCCGGGCCATGGGCAGCGCATAAGCCTGGTTCTGAGCGGTGACGCCTCCTGCGACAGGAAGCGCGGCGCTTCCTCGAGCCTCCCGTCGATCGAATAGCGGACGCGAAGGTGGGTGACGATCTGACGGCCGACGCTGGGGATACGGGGCGAACGGTAGCAGCGCTTGACCTGGCCGGCCGCCGCCATCGCCATGGCGTTCGCCCGGGCGGCGGCCTCGCCGCCGTGGATCCGGGTTCCCGTCATCGACGTCCAGTAGAAGCCGGCGGGGGGCGCGGCCGGCTCCGCGCCGGCGCACGCGCCGACGGCAATCGGGAGGAGGATCAGTAAAGGCAGTCGGAGCATCATGTAATCGGCAAGTTGGCGGCGCGGACGGATTAGCAGGGGGAAGTGCGGGCGTGAAGAGTCAGTGCTCCCGCTCGAGCTTCTGCATCGCCTTTTCCCAACTCCCCAGGCTCGAGCGGGCGTCCTGGACGAAGCGCGAGCGGCGCACTCCGGCCAGGAACAGTCCGCCGACGATCCGGCCGAGGACTCCGGTCGGCCGGCGGAACTGGATGAGCAGAATCACCCGCTGCTCGTCCGTGTCGTTCCACACCTCGTGGAAGTAGGTGTCGTCGAAGACGAGCATCTTTCCCGTGTCCCAGGTCAACCTCTCCTCGTCGACCTGCATCCGGCAGGCCTCGCGTTTCACCGGCACGACGAGGCCGAGATGGGCGGTGAGGATCGCCTTGGTGACGCCGCGGTGGCGGGGGATGTGGGCGCCCGGCTCGAGGATCGAGAAGAAGGCGCTGTTGAGGCCGGGAATGGCGGCGACGGCCTCGGCGGTGCGCGGGCAGCGCGCGCAATTGGCTTCGCTGCGATAGCCGTAGCCGACCAGGAAGAAGCTCCTCCACTTGCCGGGCGGGGCGATCCGGCGGTGGTCGGGCGAGATGTCGGCGAGCGGCGGGATCGCGTCCTGGTGGGCGAGGAGGGCGTCGAGCTCGGCGCGGATCTCCGGCCAGCGCCGCTCGAGGACGGCGATCCAGGGGAAAAGCCTTGGATCGTAGACCGGCGTGTCGCCGACGGTGGAGGAGCGCGCGATGAGGGCGCTGAAGCGGTGCCTAAGGCGCTTTCCGATCCGGAACAGCGGCGGCAAGGGCGGCACCTTGCGCTTGGCTTCGGCCTGGGCGTCCTGCGCGGGAGCGGGACTCAGATCGTTCATCGCGAAAAGTTAAGATGCCGCGAGTTGCGCTTCAACCGCGCAGGCTATGACATAGGATAAGTCGCGACTTCGTCGTCCCGGCGAAGGCCGGGACCTCAAGGGGCGAGGAATTCGGCGCCTTTCACCCCCTGGGGCCCCAGCCTTCGCTGGGGCGACGAGGGAGGTGTTCACCCGCTGGGGCCCCAGCCTTCGCTGGGGCGACGGAAATCTACCCGGTCAGCTTGCTCCCCAGCGGCCGGGTCGCGGGGCCGTGGATCACCTCGCCGTCAAGCTCGAAGCGCGAGCCGTGGCAGGGGCAGTCCCAGGTCCGGTCGGTCGCGTTCCAGCCGACGAGGCAGCCCATGTGGGTGCAGACGGCGGAGACGGCGTGGACCTTGCCGCTCTCGTCCCTGAACGCGGCGACATTGTCGCCGTCCACCTTCATGATCGCCGCCTCGCCCGGCGCCAGCTCGTCGAAGCTCTTCGGCTTGCGCGACAGATAGCCGGAGACGAGGTGGGCGGCGACCTCGGCATTCTCCTTGACGAACTCGCCGGCGCCGGCGACCGGCTTGATCCGGGCGGCGTCGAACATCGGCGTCCATTCATTCTCCTTGCCGGTGGCGAGGTCGGCGATGATCATCGCGGCGGCGGTGCCGTTGGAGATGCCCCAGGCGGCGAAGCCGGTGGCGACGAGATAGCCCTTCCCGCCATGGCTCGACCAGCCGATGAACGGCGCCGAGTCCATCGCGCTGTAATCCTCGTTGATCCAGCGATATTCGACCGGGCCGGACTCGAAATGCTCGGCCAGCCAGCGCTCGATGTCGGCCATGTACTTCAGTTCGTCGTCGACATGGCCGGGCTTGTAGTGATTGCCGGCGACGACGGCGTAGACCTTGTCGCCCCGGCGGTGGGTCCGGATCGAATGGCCGGGCTGCTCGGCATTCTTGTACATGCCCGGGGGAACCCTGCGGATCGGCGCCGCGATGACCGGCTCCGCCATCGGATAAGCGAGGGAATAATAGAGGCCGACCTGGCCGAGCGGCAGGTGGGTCGCCATGACGACGTTGCCGGCGGTGACGGAGCCGGAGCCGGTGACGACCTTGGTCGGCTCATAGTCCACGGCCCGGCTGTTCTCGAAGACGTGGCTTCCCTCGCCCGGGATGGTGGCGGCGAGCCCGGCGACATATCTGGTCGGGTGGAACTGGGCCTGGTCGTCCCAGCGCATCGCCGACAGCACGTCGAAGGGGAGGCCGGTCTCGCGCGTCAGGCTCGCGGGGAGGCCGAGCCGCCTCGCGACCTCGACCTCCTTCTCGATCTGCTCCACGTAGCTGTCGTCGTTGGTGTAGACGAAGGCGGGCATCGGCTCGATGTCCGCGTCGATCCCATGTTGCTTGGCGAGTCGGGCGATCTCGCGGATCCCGGCCTCCTGAGCTTCGGCGTAGAGGCGCGCCTTGTCCTCGCCGAACTTCCTGACCAGCGTCTGGTAGAGGATTCCGTGCTGCGAGCTCATCTTGGCGGTCGACTTGCCGGTGACTTGACGGCCGACCCGCCGAGCCTCGACCACCGCCACCCGAAGCCCGCGATCCTTGAGCAGGCGCGCGGTGGTGATCCCGACGATCCCGCCGCCGATGATCGCGACATCGACCTCGATATCGCCGGAGAGGGCGGGGAAGCGAGGGCCGTCGCCCGCGGTGGCGTTCCAATAGGTTCGGTCCTGGGGCTGGTCCGCCATGCTCGTCTCCGTCGCTCGGGTTCGCCATGAGAACCGCCGTTTTGACCGGCTGTTCCGACTGTCTCGTCGTCCCAGCGAAGGCTGGGACCCCAGGGGGTGAAAAGCGCGGCGGTCTTCACCCCCTGGGGCCCCAGCCTTCGCTGGGGCGACGGAGGTAGGCTTGCGCTCGTGGCTCCTCTCGCTAGGCTCCCGACTCGGCCTGTGGGGAGGGCCGGACCATCGTGACGCCCCTCCTCGGGCCGAGCCGCGGCGACGGCGCGCTCTGGCGCCCGCCGCGGGAGAGGGGACACGCACATGGCCATCATCAACGGAACGTCCGGCAACGACGTCCTGCTCGGCACCAGCGCCGACGACTCGATCGACGGAGGCGACGGACACGATTACCTGCGCGGCCGGGCCGGCAACGACATCCTGACCGGCGGCAACGGCGACGACTATCTCGACGGCGGCTTCGGCGACGACGTGATCGACGGCGGCGCCGGCTGGGACCGCGCGGCTTTCTACGCCGATTCGGTCGGCGGGGTTCAGGTCGACCTCAACCTCCAGGGGATCGCCCAGAATACCGGCCAGGGCTTCGACACCCTGATCGGGATCGAGCATGTCTCCGGAACCACTTTCGCCGACACGCTGGTCGGCAATTCGGGCGACAATTGGGTGTGGGGCGAGGGCGGCGACGACAGCCTCTCCGGCAATGACGGCAACGATCTGGTCCAGACCGGCGCGGGCAATTCGACGCTGGCGGGCGGGAGCGGGATCGACACCGCCTCGTTCGACGACAACGGCACCGGCCTCGCCGCCGGCGCGGTCGCCGTCTCGCTGCTCCTCCAGGGCGCGGCGCAGGACACGCTCAACGGGATCATGACCCTGACCGGCTTCGAGAATTTGTCGGGAAGCACCGGCAACGACAGCCTGACCGGCGACTCCGCCGCCAACGTGCTCGCCGGCAATCTCGGCGGCGACACGCTGTCGGGAGGCGCGGGGGACGACGTGCTGCTCGGCGACGGGGCGATCACGGTGGACACGCACGGCACGGGATATTCCGGCCCGATCGCCACCTACCAGGACATCGTTGCGGTCAACGGCGGTGTGGGCGGCGACGACGTGCTCGACGGCGGCCTCGGCGACGACCTGCTGAACGGCGGCGACGGCTCCGACACGGCAAGCTACGCCTTCGCGGCGGGCGGCGTTCAGGTGTTCCTGACCTCGGGCGTCGGAAGCTCGAGCGGAGCGGCGGGCGAGGACACGCTGATCGGGATCGAGAACGTCGCCGGCTCCGCTTTCGACGACCAGCTGCTCGGCAACGCCGCCGCCAACGCCTTCGCCGCCGGGGACGGCAACGATTATATGCGCAGCCGCGGCGGCGACGACAGCCTCTCCGGCGGCAACGGCGACGACTATCTCGGCGGCGGCTTCGGCGACGACCTGCTCGACGGCGGCGCGGGGTGGGACCGGGCGGCTTATTATAACGACGCGACCGGCGGCGTTCACGTCGACCTCACCATTCAGGGGGTCGCGCAGGACACCGGCCAGGGCATGGACACTCTGATCGGCGTCGAGCATGCGTCGGGCACGACCTTCGACGACGTGCTGATCGGCAATGCCGGCGACAATTGGCTGTGGGGCGAGAACGGCAACGACAATTTCTCCGCCGGGGCGGGCAACGATCTGGTCGAGGCGGGGCCGGGCAACAGCGTCGCCGACGGCGGCGCGGGCAATGACACCTTCTCCCTGTGGGGCAATGACGCTCCGATCGCCGGAGTCACCCTGTCGCTGGCGCTGATGGGCGGCGCGCAGGCGAGCGGGATCGGAAGCATGACGCTGACCGGCTTCGAGAACCTCTCGGGCTCGAACGGCAACGACTCGCTGACCGGCGACGGCGGCGCCAACATCCTCGCCGGGGATGAGGGCAACGACGCGCTTTCAGGCGCCGACGGCGACGATGTGCTGCTCGGCGACGGGCGGGTCATCGTCGACACGCACGGGGTCGGAACGTCCGGGCCGATCACGACCTACCAGGATCTCGCCGCCGCGGGCCTGGCGGAGCTCGGCGACGGCGACGACATGCTGACCGGCGGCAAGGGCAACGACACGCTGATCGGCGGCGGCGGCGACGACGTTCTGACCGGCGGCCAGGGGCAGGACAGCTTCGTCTTCGGCCCGGCCTCCGGCCATGACCGGATCGCCGATTTCGCGAAGAAGGACGTCATCGTCCTCTCCGGGATCGCCGGGGTCGACGATTTCGGCGACCTCCATCTCGCCGCCTCGGGGAAGGACACCCTGATCAGCTGGGGCACCGGCGATTCGATCCTGGTCGAAGGCATGAAGCCCAAGCAGCTTTCCGCGTCGGATTTCAGCTTCGGCTCCGCGGCGCCTGCGTCGGCTATGGCGTTCGACGCCCACGGCGCGGGACCGCAGCCGACGGCGCACGGGCACGAGTGGCTGCCCTAGGAATCCCTCTCCCCGATGGGGGAGAGGGTTTCCTCCGGCGCGAAGCGGGAGGCGCTTTTCTGCTTCGGGTTCATCCCGCCGACAGCTTCGGCTCCGTAACGATCCTTTCGTCTTCAAGGGAGGTTTCTTTGCGCAAGTTCATCGCCGCCGCCGCGGGGGCGGCCCTCATCGGCTCCGTCTTCGCCTCGCCCGTCGAGGCGCGCGGCCGCTGGCATCGCCATCATGACGACGTTGACGCGGGCGACGTGGTCGCCGGCGCCGTCGTCATCGGCGGGATCGCGGCGCTCGCCTCGGCGATCGGAAGCGGCAACCAGGCCAAGCAGGACGCCGCCGTCGACGCCTGCTCGCGAGAGGCGGAATCGCGGCTCGACGATCGGGTGGCGGAGATCGCCGGGGTCACGAAGAGCAAGGGCTATTACACCGTCGAAGGCTCGGTCGAGGGCGGCCGCGGCTTCTCCTGCGTCGTTCGCAACGGCAGCCTCTACAGCTTCCGGAGCGCCGACGGGGAGGCCTGAAGGCTCCGCTGGGGTCCGGGCGGGTGAAGGGCGCGACGAGGTAGGACTTCACCCGCCGGGCGCCCTGCCCTGGGGCGACGGAGGGCGGTGCGATCAGGTGGTCGTGTAGGCGCCCGTATACCAGGACCCGCCCTGGTCGATGCAATATTCCGTCGTCGTGTCGTCGTTCGTGCAATAGACGCGGATGGAAAGGCCGCCGCCGGTCTGCCAGGCGGTGGCCGAGACGGCCGAACCCTGGGCCTTGAAGCTCCCGTCGGTCCAACCGTTGCCGTCCCAGCAGCGCTCGACGATGTTGTAGCCGTCGCACGAATAGACTCGCAGGTGAACCTGTCCGGAAGTGTCCACCCAGTTCACCGCCGCGGTGCCGATCGGATAGCTTGCCATGTCGTTCCCCCCGTTCAGGCTCGTTTCGCGAGCGTAACCCATTTCGGGGTCCGTTTCAAAGCGTTCGGACGGAGCCCGGACGGACGATGATCCCGGGCCTGAGGGCCTAGGAGGGAGGCGGGGCCGTGTAGCGCAAGGTGGCGCTCTCGCCGGGGGCGAGGGTCACCCGCCAGAGCGGCCGGCCGAAGCGTCTGCCCAGCGTCTCGCGGGTGGTCAGCGGCCGGCCCCAGGTCTCCAGCTGCGCCTCGAAGATGACCGGCCGCGAGCGGCTGTTGGTCGCCTTGAGCTCCCATTCGCCGGTCGGCTTGGCGCCGACGGGGGTAAGATTGACGGCTTCGACCGACACCCCGCTCGAGCGGCCGACGACGATCTCGACGTCCTCGCCGACCGCCTTGTCCTCGATCGCGCCGCGGCCGAGCAGGAGCGGCCGCGCACGGCCTCCGGTGAACAAAGCGAAGGAGCCGGAGGGGAGGGGAAGGCCGAGTCCTTCGGCGACGACGTTCTTGGCCTTGAGGATTCGCTGCACGAGGAGCGCGCCCCTCGGATCGGCGGCGTAGAGCTCGACCCGGTCGATCGCCTCGACCTTCACGCCCTGGCGGGCGAGAAGCGCGACCTGCTTCTGGCTGTGGGCGGCGACGGTGACCGCGACCGGGATCCGGTAGAGCTTGAGGTCGCCCAGATCCTCCTGCTGAGCCACGACGGGCGGCGGCGGGGGCGGCGGGGGCGGCGGAGGCGCCATCATCGGCGCGGGCGGGGGAGGCGGATATTCCATCAAGCCGTTGGAGACGATTATCTCCTCCTCCGGCTCGGGCTGATACTCGACGAGGTCGCTGGTCGTCGTCCCGGAGGGCCAGCAGCGAAGGACGAGCGGCGGCGCCTGCGCCTTGCGGGCGCGGACGTTCTCGCGGTTGAGCCGGCCGGCCACCGCCAGCGCCTCGGCCCTGACGAAGCTGGTGTCGTCGTTGCTCGCCAGGGTCAGCCAGGCGAACAGGCTCATCGTCTTCCCGTCCGGGGCGAGCTCGGCGACGTAATTGGCCTGCCAGTCGAATTCGCTCGCCAGGTAGGAGAGGGTGACGGTCGCCGTCGCGGCGCGCGGGCTTCGCACCCTTACCGACAGGGTGGGCTTGGCCGACAGGCGCGGCGGAACCTGGTCGTAGGTCAGGGTCTCCGAAAGTCCGCCGCAGCGCAGGGCCTCGACCCCGTCGGCCGTCTCGATCACCACGGCGCCGTCGGGCCCCGAGCGCACGACCGCCTCCATCTCGCGGACCTTGCCGGTGACCTTCGAGGTCCGCTTGAGGTGGACCCTTTTGCCGAGGGTCGCGGAGATGAGGCTCGCCGGCGAGAGCAGCCAGGCGTCCTGGTTCTTCTCGACGACTCCGGAGGGCAGGCCGGTGACGATCGCGCTTTCCGGCAGGATCCCGCCCGAGACGCCTTCGAAGCGGATATCGGATTCCCCGGCCGGGATCGTCACCCGCCGCCGCTCGGTGACGAGGGCGTAGCCGTTCAGCCAGCGAAGGTCGATCGCCTCCGAAGCCGAGCGGTAGGGCGCCCGATAGACGGTGACGGCGACCGACTGCGGCCCCGGCGAGCGGGCGATCTGCTGGGCCCACGCCGGGGCTCCGGCTCCGGCGACGCCCGCCACGCCCGCGGCGGCGAGGAGAAGGAGGCGCAGGCCCCGCACCGCGCGCGACCTAATAACGCGTGTCGAAGGTGGCGGTGACGCTCGCCTTGCCGTTGGCGGGGACGGACACCCGCCAGAGCGCCTCGTCGGCGGTTCGGCGAATGCTCTTCTCGCTTTCCGAGGAGATCCGAACGTCGCCCCACAGCCCGCCCTGGATGAGGTCCACCGTCACCGGCTGCGAGCGGGCGTTGGTGAGCGCGTAGCGCATCGTCGTGCGCCAGCGATTCTCGCCCAGCTTCTCGCGCTTCTCGACGACCGGCTGGACCTTGACGTCGAACGCCTCGCCGGTGGCGAGCGAGATGTCGGAGCCCATCGGCGTATGGTCGATCCGGTTCTCGCCGACGAACTGCGCCTTGCCGCGCTTGTCCTTCTGGTAGACCCGGACCGTCCCGGCGGGGAGTGCGTCGCCGAGCCCCTGGTCGCGGCTGCTCGAGAATTGAAGCACGGTGGAGGCGCTGGCCGGCTCGTCCATCGTGCCGAGCCAGCCGTTGCGGAAGACGTAGGCGCGGTGGGCGGAGGCGCCGGCGACGTCGAGGAAGCTGACCTGCTTGGTCTGCTGGTTGGCGATCGTCGTCCGCTCCTTGAGCGGATAGAGGTAGAAGTCGCCGAGCTGCTCGCGGTCCGGACTCTCGGTCCCGGCCCGGCGGGTGGTACGCGACGAGGGGCGGTAGCCTCCGTTGACGTTGCCCACGTCTCCCGCGACGAGCAAGGTGTCGGCATTGTCGAAGGTGGTTCCGGTGGTGTTGGTGAGGGTCACCCAGCCCTGGACGTCGATCGTCCCGGCCGATTCGTCGAACAAGGTGACGTAGTCGGCCTTCCAGCCCATTCCGCGGGTCAGGTAGCTAAGGGTCACCGGTCGGGCGCCGCCGCGCGCGCTGTCCAGAGTCACCGACAGGGTCGGCCGCGGACGGAGGTTCTCCGGAACGCCGTCGAACACCACCCGCACCGGAAGTCCGTCGTCGCGAAGCACCTCGATCCGCGGCCCGATCTGAAGCACCACCCCGCCGTTCACCGCCAGCACCTTGGCCCGCTCGCGAAGCTCCGCGCCGGTCGCCGGATTGGTCCGGATCAGGGTCACCTCCTCGCCGACCGCCTTTTCCATCAGCTTGGAAGGCGAGAGCAGGTCGAAGTCGAAATTCTGCTCGACCACGCCCAGGCCCTGGCCGGACAGGGTCACCGTCTCCGGGCTGATCCGTCCGGACACGCCGGGGAATTCCTGCCGGGTCCGGCCGGCGGGCAGATCGAGCTGCCGCGTGTCCTGAACGAGAGCGAGGTCGTCGTTATAGATGGTGACGGCGAGGTTGGCGGGCGCGGCCTGCGCGAGAAGCGGCGCCGGCGCGGCCAGGCACGCGCTGAGCAGAAGGACGTGACGCAAGTGCTGTTCCCCTTTGGCTGTGAGGCCCGAGAGGCGGAACATGTTACAATGTTACGTTCGCTGTCAACACGGGTGTGGAACGAAAACTCGTTCGTCGCCTGGGGCCGAACGAAGGACCCCTTGTCCCTCTCCCGCGAGCGGGAGAGGGATAGCGAATTAAGCCGCCGGGGCGATTTCCTCGCCGGATTCGTCGGCGCGGGGGCGGCGGGCGCGGGTCCGGCGCGGCTTGGCCGGGGCGTCGCCCTCGACCACCGAGATCGGCGGCGAGACGGCGGGGGAGATGGCCGGCGGAAGCACTTCGAGGGAGATGCGCTCGGAAGGCTCCTCCTCGCGCCGGGGCGTCGAGCGCGGCCGGCGGGCTTCGCCGTTGCGTTCGGGACGGGCTTCGGCGCTCCGCTCGGGGCGACCCTCGGGCGACCGCTCCGGTCGTCCTTCGGCGTTCCGCTCGGGGCGGCTCTCGGCGCTGCGTTCGGGACGTGTCTCGCCGTTCCGCTCGGGGCGGGCCTCGCCGCCGCGCTCGCGATATTCGCGGCGCGGACGCTCGCGGTCGGCTCGGAAGCCGCGATCCTGCCGCTCGGGACGATCCTGCCGATCGGAGCGCTCCTGGCGATCCGGCCGGTCCTCGCGGACTTCCCGCTCGTCGCCGTCCTCGTCGCCCTCGTCGCCGTCGGCCGAGACGCCTTCGTCCTGGTCGTCATAATCGTCCGAGAAGTCGTCTCGCCGGGGGCGCTGCTCCTCGAAGCGCGGGCGGTTCTCGCTCAGCACGCGGAAATAATGGTCGGCGAACTGTAGCCAATATTCCGTCTGCACGCGGTCGCCGGAAAGCTGCGCGTCGCGCGCCAGCGACTTGTACTTCTCGAGAAGCTGGGCGGCGTTGCCGCGCGAGCGATTGTCCTGGCGATTGCCCGAAGGGCCCTGGTTCGGCGAGCGGGGTCCGCCACCGCCGCGGCCGCGCCGGCGGCCGCTCTGACGATTGTTGATCAAGCTTTAGTCCTCGTCCTCGTGGTCCTGTTCGCCACCGGTCGGCCGGGCCCCTCCCGGCCGAATGTCACTTCTGCACGACACCCGGGCAGGGGGCCGCATCAAGCGGCCTCCGCCACCACGCTGCGATCGTCCAAAGACGACTTGGCAATCGGGGGTCGGCGACGGCTGGCCTCACGCATCCACTGCTGTGAAGAGCCCCGTCCCTGACCCCTTATGTAGCTATGGCCGCAACCTTTTCCAAGCGGAAAGATGATGACTCAGATTAGGCCGTCAGGGCGAGGCAGCGGACGTGCCCGGAGAGGTCGGTCCGGCGGGAGACGGCCAGTCCCCGCGCCTCGAAGAGCGCGGCGACCGCGGAGGCCTGGAAGGCGCCGACCTCGAGGCAGGCGAGGCCGCCGGGCGCGAGCAGCGGCGGGATGGCCGGAGCGAGGCGGCGGTAGGCGTCGAGCCCGTCCTCGCCGGCGAACAGGGCTTCGTGCGGCTCCCATTCGGCGACGTCGCGCATCAGAGGCTCGCCGGCCTCGATATAAGGCGGATTGCACAGGATGAGGTCGAACGGGCCTTCGAGGCCGGCGGTCCAGTCGCCGAGGCGAAGCTCGGCCCGGCCGGCGAGGCCGAGCCGCTCCGCGTTTCGCCGGGCGTAGGACAGGGCGGCTTCGGACGCATCGACCCCCAGCCCGAGCGCCTTTGGCCATTGGTCGAGCGCGGCGAGGAGGAGCGTTCCGGGGCCGGTGCCGAGGTCGAGTATCCGCTCGGGCGCCCGTCCCCGAAAATGCTCCACCGCCGCCTCGACCAGAGTCTCGCTGTCCGGACGGGGGATGAGGACCCCGGGGCCGACCTCCAGCTCGATCGTCCAGAAGGCACGCCGGCCGGTGATGTAGGCGACCGGCTCGCCGGCCCTTCGGCGGCCGACAAGGGCTGTGAAGGCGTCGGGGACGGCGGAATCGAGGCGGCGAAGAAGCAGGTCCTCGCGCGACACGCCGAGCGCGTGCGCCATGAGCAGCTCCGCGTCGAGCCGGGCGGTGGCGCTTTGAGGTGCGAGCCGGCGCGCGGCGGCCGTCAGGGCGGCGCTTACCGTCCCCCCTCCCTGCACGCAGGGAGGGGCCGGGGGTGGGTGCGCATGAGCAGTCCCGCTCGCTTCCTCGGACGCACCCACCCCCAACCCCTCCCTGCGTGCAGGGAGGGGGGCTATCGAGGGAGACCCCTCCCCGCGTTCAGGGAGGGAGGCTATCGCGGGAGGCCCCTCCCTGCGTGCAGGGAGGGGGGGATCATTGCTCATCCAGGCTGGCCAGGCGCTCGGCCTCGTCCTCGGCGATCAGGGCCTCGACCAGCTCGTCCATCTGGCCTTCCAATATTTCGGGGAGGCGGTGGAGGGTGAGGTTGATCCGGTGGTCGGTCACCCGCCCTTGCGGGAAATTGTAGGTCCGGATGCGCTCCGATCGGTCGCCCGAGCCGACCATCGACTTGCGCGCTCCGGCCCGCTCGGAGGCGAGCCGCTCGCGCTCCGCCTCGTAAAGCCGGGTTCGGAGCACCTTGAGCGCCTTGGCCTTGTTCTTGTGCTGCGACTTCTCGTCCTGCTGGATGACGACGAGGCCGGTGGGCAAGTGGGTGATCCTGACCGCGCTGTCGGTGGTGTTGACCGACTGGCCGCCGGGGCCGGACGAGCGGTAGACGTCGATTCGGAGGTCGCGCGCCTCGTCGATCTGGACGTCGACGTCCTCCGCTTCCGGAAGCACCGCCACGGTGGCCGCCGAGGTGTGGATTCGCCCGCCGCTCTCGGTGACCGGGACCCGCTGGACCCGGTGGACCCCGCTTTCGAACTTGAGCCGCGCGAACACGCCCGGACCGGTCACGGAGGCGACGACTTCCTTGAAGCCGCCCATTTCGGACGGGCTCGCCGAGATCAGCTCGACCCGCCAGCCGCGGGTCTCCGCGTAGCGCTGGTACATCCGGAACAGGTCTCCGGCGAACAGGGCCGCCTCGTCGCCGCCGGTTCCGGCGCGGATCTCGAGCATCGCCGGCCGCTCGTCGGCGGCGTCGCGCGGCAGGAGCTTCAGAGCCAGCGCCCGCTCCGCCTCGGGAAGCTGGCGCTCCAGCGCGGCCGCTTCCTCGCCCGCCATCTCGCGAATGTCGGGGCTCGGGTCGGACAGCATGTCCTTGAGGAGGGCCATCTCGGCGCGGATGCGGCGCACCTCGCGGGCGGCGGCGGCGACCGGCTCGATCTCGGCATAATCCTTCGAGAGGCGGACGAAATCCTCGGGCGCCATCGAGGGAGAGGACATGGCGTTCTGAAGCTCGTCCCGCCGCGCCTCGATCTGCGCGATGCGTGAATCGGAGATGATGCTCACAGGATCGTCACCCCGGCGAAGGCCGGGGCCCGGGAACCGAAGCCGGGCCGGAGGAGATAGGTCGGTGTTCCTGGGTCCCGGCCTTCGCCGGGATGACGGCTAAGATCGCTCACCCGCGCACCGCCTCCGCCACGTCGGCCAGCGCCACGCTATTCTGCTCGCCGGTCTTCAGATCCTTGACCGCCGCCTCGCCTCGGGCCAGCTCGTCGTCCCCGACGATGATCGCGAAGCGGGCGCGGCTCGAGTCGGCCTTCTGCATCCGGCGCTTCATATTGCCCTTGTACGCCATTTCGCAGGCGATCCCGGCGCGGCGAAGGCCGGCCGCGATGGCGATCGCGGCCTCCTCGGCGGCGGGGCCGAGCGGGATGAGGGCGGCGTCCATGCGCGGCGGCTCCGGCGCCTCGATCAGCATCGACAGGCGCTCGATGCCCGCCGCCCAGCCGACCGCCGGGGTGAAGGGGCCGCCCATGTTTTCAATGAGCCCGTCGTAGCGGCCGCCGGCGATGACGGCGCTTTGCGCGCCCAAGTCCTCGGTGACGAACTCGAAGGCGGTGTGGCGGTAATAATCGAGGCCGCGCACCAGGCGCGGGTCGCGGGTCCACGCGATCCCGGCCGCGTCGAGTCCGGAGGTGACCTTGGCGAAATAAGCCGCCGCGTCGGGCGTCAGGAAGTCGTCGACCACCGGCGCCTTGTCGACGATCGGCCAGTCCTGATGCTCCTTGGAATCGAGGATCCGCAGAGGGTTCTTCTCGAGCCGGGCGCGGCTCTCCGCCGAGAGGTCGGCGGTGTGGCGGCGGAAATAGACGACCAGGGCTTCGCGCCAGGAATCGCGGGTCTCGGGGTCGCCGAGCGTGTTGAGCTTGAGCGTCACCCGCCCGGAGATGCCGAGCTCGGCAAGGAGCTGCGCGCCCATCGCGATCAGCTCGACGTCGCTCGCCGGCTCGCCGGCGCCGATGATCTCGGCGTCGAGCTGGTGGAACTGGCGGTAGCGGCCCTTTTGCGGGCGTTCGTAGCGGAAGGCGGGGCCGTGGGTGGCGATCTTGACCGGAGCGAGCTGCTGCCACCCCTCCGACAGATAGGCTCGGCAGAGGCCGGCGGTGAATTCCGGGCGGAGGGTCATCATGTCGCCGCCCCGGTCGGGGAAGGAGTACATCTCCTTCGACACGATATCGGTGGTCTCGCCGATCGAGCGGGAGAAGACCTCGGTCGCCTCGAACACCGGCATCTCGACCCGGCGGAAGCCGTAGAGCCGGCGAACCCGCTCGAACGCCGCGACGACCGTCTGGAAACGGTCGGCGGCTTCGCCCCAGATGTCCTGGGTTCCCCTGATCCTCTGCGGCCCCTTGCTCATCCGCGCGCCCTTAGCATCTTTGCGGGCGAGGGAAACCACCGCCGCCGCCGCGCTTTACACAAGGCGCGCCGTTGTTCCATTCGGCGCCGGCATTCCCGCTCCCGGAGACCCGCCCCCTATGCGCCCAGCACTCCTCGCTCTGCTCCTCACCGCCGCCCCCGTCCCCGCCGCCGCCCAGCTTCCCGCCAACTTCACCCGAGCCGAGCCGGGACCCAAGACCGACGCCATCCCCGCCGCCCGCGACGTCGCCTTCCCGGGGACGATCCAGCTTCGAATCGACGCCACCGACGTCCAGCGCCGAATCTTCCGGGTTCGCCAGACGATACCGGTGCCGCGCTCCGGCGACTTCGTCCTGCTCTATCCCAAATGGCTACCGGGCAATCACGGGCCGAGCGGGCGGATCAACAACGTCGCCGGGCTGACCGTCACCGCCGGCAACCGGACCCTGAACTGGGTCCGCGACAGCCTCGACGTCTACGCCTTCCACGTCGACGTTCCGCAGGGGGTGAAGTCGATCGACGTCGAGTTCCAGTATCTCGCCGCGACCGCCGAGGACCAGGGCCGGACGGTGATGACCCCGGAGCTCGCCAGCATCCAGTTCGTCGCCCTCTCGCTCTACCCGGCCGGCTATTACGTCCGCGACATCCCGGTCCAGGCGACGGTGACCGTTCCGCGTTCCTGGCAGATCGCCACCGCGCTCCGCCCGGCGAGCGGGGGCGGGACCTCGACGATCACGTACAAGACCGTGCCCTACGAGATCCTCGCCGATTCCCCGGCCTTGGCCGGCGCCTATATGAGGAAGTGGGAGCTAACCCCCGACGTCACCCTGAACGTCGCCGCCGACTCGCCGGACGAGCTCGCCGCCAGGCCGGAGACGATCGCGCTCCACCGCCGCCTCGTCGAGCAGGCGGTGAAGACCTTCGGCGCCCAGCATTACGACCATTACGACTTCCTCCTCTCCATCTCCGACAATCTCGGCGGGATCGGGCTCGAGCATCATCGAAGCTCGGAGAATGGGGTGAAGACCGGCTATTTCACCGAATGGCAGGCGGCGCAGCGCGACCGCAATCTGCTTCCGCACGAATATACCCACAGCTGGAACGGCAAGTATCGCCGCGGCAAGGACCTCTGGACTCCGGATTTCCGCACTCCGATGCAGGGCAGCCTGCTCTGGGTCTATGAAGGCCAGACCCAGTTCTGGGGCTATGTGCTCGACGCGCGGTCGGGGATGATGACCAAGCAGGAGGTGCTCGACGCCATCGCCGCCACCGCCGCGACCTACGATCAGGGAACGCCGGGGCGAAGCTGGCGGCCGCTGGTCGACACGACCAACGATCCGATCATCTCGTCGCGCGCTCCCCAGCCCTGGCGCGGCTGGCAGCGCTCGGAGGATTATTACAGCGAGGGGCAATTGATCTGGATCGACGTCGACCGGATCCTTCGCCAGCGGTCGGGCGGCCGTAAGTCGATCGACGATTTCGCCCGCGCCTTCTTCGGCGTCAACGACCGAGACTATGGCGAGCTGACCTACACGGTCGACGACGTCGCCCGCACGCTGAGCGGGATCGTCCCCTACGACTGGTCGGGCTATCTTCGCCGCCGGGTCTACGAGACCGCGCCCAAGGCTCCGCTCGAGGGGATCACCGAGGGCGGCTACCGGATCGTCTACACCGACACGCCGACCGACTGGTTCAAGTCCGGCGAGAAGAAGTCGAAGAGCGTCGACCTTAGCTATTCCGGGGGGTTCGCGGTCAACGCCCCGACCGGCAAGGTGACGAGCGTGATCTGGGACAGCCCGGCATTCGACGCCGGGCTGACCGTGGGCGCTACGATCGCGGCGGTGAACGGCCGGGATTTCGACCCGGACGCGCTCAAGTCGGCGATCAAGGCGGCGGCGGGGACGAAGGAGCCGATCCGGCTCCTCGTCCACAGCGGCGACAGCTACCGGACCCTCGACCTCAAATGGACCGGGGGCCTTCGCTACCCGCGCCTCGAGCCGACCCAGGGCGGCAAGGGCACGCTCGACGCCCTGCTCGCCCCGCTGCCTTGACGAGCTTTCCCCCAATCCTCCCCGTCGCGAAGCGATGGGGAGGGGGACCGCTCGACGAGCGGTGGAGGGGCTTCACCCCCTTCGCAGGCCCCTCCACCGGGCTTCACCCGGTCCCCCTCCCCATGCGCCGCGCGCACGGGGAGGACCAGATGAAAGGATGAACCGTTGCGCATCGCCCTTGCCCTTGCCGCCGCACTCCTCGCTTCAACCGCCGCCGCCGCGCCGAAGGCGCCGTCCTCCGCCGGCGCGCAGGCGAACACCCGCGCCGCCCTGGAGCGGATCCGAAAGCTCAACCCGAGCATCAACGCGGTGATCGCCACCGATCCGACGGCGATGGCCCAGGCGCGCGCGCTCGACCGCTCCGGCGCGCGCGGCGCGCTGTTCGGGATGCCGATCCTGATCAAGGACAATATCGAAAGCGTCGGACCGCTTCCGACCACGGCGGGAAGCCTCGCGCTGGCCGGCAACGTCACCAATCGCGACGCGCCGCTGGTGGCGAGGCTCCGCGGCGCGGGGGCGGTGATCGTCGGCAAGACCAATTTGTCGGAATGGGCGAACATCCGCGACAATTCGTCCATCTCCGGCTGGAGCGCCTATGGCGGCCAGACCCGCAACCCGCACGCGCTCAACCGCAATGCCTGCGGGTCGAGCAGCGGGAGCGGCGCCGCGGTGGCGGCGGGGATGGTTCCGGCGGCGATCGGGACCGAGACCGACGGATCGATCACCTGCCCGGCGGCGCTCAACGGAATCGTCGGCTTCAAGCCCACGGTCGGCCTCGTCAGCCGGAGCCGGATCGTTCCGATCAGCCACAGCCAGGATACTGCGGGGCCGATGACCCGCACGGTCCGCGACGCGGCCCTGGTCCTCTCCGCCATCGCCGGGTCCGACCCGGCCGACCCGGCGACCGTCGACGCCGACCGTCACCGGGTCGATTACACCGCCGGCCTGTTCGCCGGGGCGCTTCGCGGGCAGCGTATCGGGGTGATGCGCTTCGCCAGCGGCTTCGGCACCGACGCCGCCTTCGAGGAGGCGCTCCGGACGCTCGCCGCGCAGGGCGCCGTGCTGGTCGAGATCAAGGAGTTCAAGGGCCGCGGCGAGATCGGCCAGAACGAGCACAAGGTGCTCCTGACCGAGCTCAAGGCCGATTTGAACGCCTATCTCGCGACAACGCCTCCGACGGTGAGGACGCGCACCCTCGCCGACCTGATCGCGTTCAACCAAGCCAACGCCGCGACCGAGCTCGCCCTCTTCGGGCAGGACACGTTCAAGGAGGCGCAGGGGATGAAGGGCCTCGACGATCCCGATTATCGCAAGGCCCGGGAAACGTCCCAGCGCCTCGCCGGGCCGGACGGGATCGACCGGGTGCTTCGCGAGAACAATGTCGTCGCGCTGGTCGGTCCGACCATGCCGCCGGCCTGGCCGATCGACGCGGTCAATGGCGACCAGATTTCCGGCGGCGGCGCGGGCGGCCTCGCCGCGGTCGCCGGCTATCCCCACCTCACGGTGCCGATGGGAACGGTGAAGGGGCTTCCGGTCGGCTTGAGCTTCATCGGCGCGAAATGGTCGGACCAGCAGATCCTGTCGCTCGGCTATGCCTACGAGCAGGCGTCGCGGAAGCGGGTGGACCCGCGCTTCCTCCCCTCGATCGAGGAAAGTCCGGAGATCGCTCCCCATCTAAGGCCCGCGGGACGCTAGGCGCCACCGCCCTCGTCCCGGCGGAGGCCGGACCTCGTGGTGGAAAGGGCGCCGCGTCTTTCGCCCGACGAGATCCCGGCCTTCGCCGGGATGACGGCGGCGTCTCACCCCGCCGTCAGCCGCAGCCCGACGATGCAGCCGATCAGGGCGAGGAGCAGGAGAAGGCGAATCGAATTGGCCGGCTCGCCGAAGAACCACAGGCCGACGATCGCCGTTCCGGCCGCGCCGATCCCGCCCCAGACGGCATAGGCGGTGCCCATCGGGATGGAGCGCGACGCGACTTCGAGAAGGCCCATCGAAAGGGTGACCGAGGCGAGGAAGCCGAGGGTCCAGGGCAGGTTGCGGAAGCCGTCGACGAAGCGCAGGCAGGTGGTGAAGCCGACCTCGAACAGGCCGCCGACGACGAGAAGGACCCAGGGCATCGTGCCTCGCTAGCGCCCGGGCCGCCCGCGCGCTACCCTGCCGCCATGGCGAAGGGGGAGAAGCGAACGATCGGCAACCGGCTTGCGCCGCCGCGCTTCCTTCTGTTCCTGGCGCTGCTCGCCGTCGGCGCCGCCGCGGCGACCCGCCTGGCCGGCTGGCGGCCCGGGCTGATGCTCGGCTTCGACGGCGCGGCGATCGCCTTCCTCGCCTCGCTCTACCCTCTGTTCGGCAAGGACCCCCACGGCATGCGGCGCCAGGCGGCGGCGAACGACGCCAACCGGGTCATGCTGCTCGGCGTCACCGCGATCGTCATGGTCGCGGTCCTCACCGCCATCGCCGCCGAGCTTACCCGGAGCGGCTCGCCGCCGGCGGAGAACAAGGCGCTGGTGATCGCGACCCTCGCGATCGCCTGGCTGTTCAGCAACATGGTCTATGCGCTCCATTACGCGCACCTCTTCTACCTGCGCGACCGGACAGGGCGCGGCGACCGCCGGGGCATCGACTTCCCCGGCGACAAGGAGCCCGGCTATTGGGACTTCGTCTATTTCGCCTTCACCCTGGGAATGACGTTCCAGACCTCCGATGTCGACATCGCCGACGGCGCGATCCGCAAGGTGGTGGTGTTCCACTGCCTCGCCGCCTTCGCCTTCAACCTGGGCGTCGTGGCGTTCACCATCAACGTGCTCGGGAGCGGCGGCTAGACTCGCTCCGCGGCCGGAGTCGCACGGGCGGCGATCAGGCAGGCGGCGACGATCATCGCCGCTCCGGCGAGCGTGAAGGGCCGGACCGGCTCGGCGAAGAACAGCCAGCCGAACAGGGCGGCCCAGATGAAGCCGCTATATTCGATCGGGGCGAGATGCTGCGCCTGCGCGCGGGCATAGGCGTAGGCGAATACCATCAGCGACACGAAGGCCAGCAAGGCGGCGCCGAGGATCGGGAGGAGGTGGACGGCCGCCGGCAAAACGGCGAGCCAGGGCGCGGCGGCGAGGAAGCACAGGCTCATGATCGCGCTCATGAAGAAGGCCACTTCGACCGGCCCGGCCATCTGCGCCTGGTGGCGCATGAGGACGATATTGCCGGCATAGAGGCAGGCCGAGCCGAGGATCGCGAGCGAGCCGAGCAGGGCCCCGGGGCCGAGCTCCGCGCGCCCCTGCCCCCAGAGGATGACCACGACCCCCGCGAGCCCGAGCAGCGAGGCGAAGACCGCCTTTCGCTCTATCCTCTCCTTCAGAAATAATGCGGCGAGGTAGAGGGCGATCAGCGGGGCGATGAAGGCGAGGGCGATCGCCTGCGCCATCGGAACGAAGGTGAGGCCCCAGAAGAACAGGATCGCCATCAGGCTGGAGACCAGGCCACGGGCGAGATGGACCCTGAGCACCGCGGGACGGGGCCAGGCCTGGCGCCGAAGGAAGAAGACCGCCCCGCCGAGCATCGCGCCCACCATCGTCCGCCAGAGAAGGGCATTGTACGCGCCGATCTGGAGCGAGAGCCCCTTCATCAGCGCGTCCATCGTCGAGAAGAGCGCTATGGCGAGCGCCGCGGCGGCGATCGCCCGTCCATGCTTGCCCCGCTCCGCCATCACGGCCGCTTAGACGGGGCGGGCGAGGGCGGGAAGGTGCGAACCGCGCTTTCCCTCTCCCGCCCGCGGGAGAGGATAGGGTGAGGGTCTTCCGGCGACCGAGCGCGCGCCATCCTGGCAAGGAAGAAGACCCTCATTCCGGCCTTCTCCCGCGAGCGGGAGAAGGGGCGGAAGCGTCACTCCAGCCGCATCTCGTCGCCGCTCATCTGCACCGAGGCGAGCCGGGTGAGGTAGGTCTGGCCGAGCAGCGAGACGTCGAGATTCTCGATGATCGCGCCCTCGACCTGGCGCGCTTCCTTGCCCTCGATCGAGATACGGTCGATGACGATCGGCATCCCGCGCGCGTCGCCCGAGGCGCCTCGGCCGATGACGGCGAACTGGCTTTCCGAGAAGGGGATGCCGAGCCGGCGGGCGTCGTCGACGGTGAGCGCGACCATCGTCGCGCCGGTGTCGACGACGAAGTGGACGAGATCGTTATCGACCTCGGCGTCGACGTAGAAATGGCCCTGCGGCGTGCGCTGGAGAACGGTCGGGCCGCCCGCCGCCGGCTTGGCGGCGCCGGGCAGCGGAGCGGCCGGCGCCCGGCCGTCCTTGTGGGTGGGCGCGAGGAAGCCGATGGCGGCGCCGACGGCGATGACGAGGAAGAGGGCCTTTTGCACGGCGCCAGATAAGACGAGGCCGGTGAAGGAAGCGCTAAAGGCACCGTCGTCCCGGCGAAGGCTGGGACCCCGGCGGGTGAAAAGCGCGGCGGTCTTCACCCGCTGGGGCCCCAGCCTTCGCTGGGACGACGATCTGTTCCGCCGGCGCCGCCGTCTATTCCGCCGGCCCCGCCGCCTATTCCGCCCCGTCTATTCCGCCGCCGGAGCGGCCGTCGAGCGATATTGCGGCCAGGCGTCGGCGAGGACCCGAAGCGACGAGCGCAGGAACATGAAGGCGATCGCGGCGGCGACGACGATGTCCGGCCAGGCCGAGCCGCTCGCCGAGACGAGGCCGGCCGCCGCGAGCACGCCCAAATTGGCGACGACGTCGTTGCGCGAGCATTCGAAGGTGCTGGCCAAATTCACGTCGTGGCGCCGGTAGGGCCACAGCAAGGCGAGGCAGGAGAGGTTCGCGGCCAGCGCCATCGCTCCGAAGGTCAGCATGATCCCCGACGCCGGCGCCACGCCCCACAGGATCTTGACGACGATCTCGACCAACACGCCGAGCCCGAGGGCGAGGATGAAGCCGCCCTTGAGGAGGGCCGAGCCGGCCCGCCAGCGAAGGCTCTTCTCGAGCGCGTAGAGGCTGATCGCATAGACCAGGGCGTCGCCGAGCATGTCGACGCTGTCGGCCATCAGCGAGGCCGAGCGGGCGACGAGGCCGGCGCAGAATTCGAGCACGAACATCATCGCGTTCAGCATCATGACGATGACGAGGACCCGCCGGATGTCCTTGTGAAGCGCCATCCGCTCGAGCTCGTGGCCCTTGTCGTGGCAGCAATGGGCGCTCACTCGGCGGCTTCCGGAACCGCGGCCGATGCCTCCGACGCCGACTCGATCTCGGCCGCCTTGGCTTCGACCAGGCGGACGATGTGGTCGACCATCTCCTCGTCGCGGACGTGGTGGTCGGTCACTCCGGAGAGGTAGACCATGTGCTTGCCGTTGCCGCCGCCGGTGATCCCGATGTCGGTCTCGCGCGCCTCGCCGGGGCCGTTGACGACGCAGCCGAGCACCGAAAGCGACATCGGGGTCCGGATATGGGCGAGCCGGTCCTCCAGCTTCTGGACGGTTCGGATGACGTCGAAGCCCTGGCGCGCGCAGCTCGGGCAGGAGACGACCCGCACTCCGCGGTTGCGGATTCCGAGGCTCTTGAGGATTTCGAAGCCGGCTCGGACCTCCTCCTCCGGCTCGGCGGAGAGCGAGACCCGGATCGTGTCGCCGATCCCGAACCAGAGCAAGGAGCCGATCCCGATCGCGCTCTTCACCGTTCCGCCGCGAAGCCCGCCGGCCTCGGTGATTCCGAGGTGGAGCGGGCAGTCGACCGCGTCGGCGAGCTGCTGGTAGGCGGCGACCGCGAGGAACACGTCGGAGGCCTTCACCGCGACCTTGTACTCGCGGAAATCATGGTCCTCGAGCAGCCGGATATGGTCGAGCGCGCTCTCGACCAGGGCCTCGGGGCAGGGCTCGCCATATTTTTCGAGAAGGTCGCGCTCGAGGCTTCCGGCATTGACCCCGATCCGGATCGCGCAGCCGTTCGCCTTGGCGGCGTTGACCACCTCGCGCACCCGCTCGGCAGAGCCGATATTGCCGGGGTTGATGCGAAGGCAGGCGGCGCCGGCGTCGGCGGCCTCGAGCGCGCGCTTGTAGTGGAAATGGATGTCGGCGACGATCGGGACCCGAGCGGCGCGGACGATCTGGCGAAGCGCCTGGGTCGAGGCCTCGTCGGGGCAGGAGACCCGGACGATGTCCGCCCCGGCCTCCTCGCAGCGGCGGATCTGGTCGACCGTCGCCCGGACGTCCGCGGTGATCGTGTTGGTCATCGTCTGGACGGTGACCGGCGCGTCCCCGCCGACGGGCACGGAGCCGACCATGATTTGGCGGGACGGGCGTCGCGCGATATCGCGCCAGGGGCGTACGGACATGCCCCCCATATAGGCGCTTGAGGCGAAAGGGGAAAGCTGGCGGCGCGTGGAGAACGCGCGGAGGGATGGAGGAGAGTGCTCCCCTCCCTGCACGCAGGGAGGGGACGGGGTGGGTGCGTTTTCGGAAGAGGCACTGCCGCTGGAGACCCACCCACCCTCAGCCCCTCCCTGCGTGCAGGGAGGGGGGTTGGCGCTAGAGCATGAAGTCGGCTCCGACGAGGTCGACGTTGCCGTTGAATCGGATTTCGAGGTCGGCCACGCCGTCGCCGTCCACGTCGCCCTGGAGCCAGGTGTAGCTCGCGCCGTCATATTCGAAGCGAAGCTCGCCCGCGGTTGCGGAGAAGGCGTCGCCGCCGATGAAGGTGAAGGCCTGGTCGCCCGGGGCGAGGAGGTTGGCGTCGATCCCGATCAGGTCGACCTCGTCCTGGCCCTGGGCGAGATCGGCGACGAGATCGGCCGCCGCGCCGGTGCCGGTGTCTCCCGCGCCGATCCGGAAGATGTCCGCGCCGCCGCCGCCGATCATCACGTCGGCGCCGTGCCCGCCGACCAGCAGGTCGTCCCCATAGCCGCCGAACAAGAGGTCGTCGCCGTCGCCGCCTCGAACTTCGTCATTCCCCCAGGCGCCGTCGAGCGAGTCGTCGCCGGCCGCGCCCCAGAGCACGTTGTCGTCGTCGTTGCCGGTGCCGTGGAAGTCGCCGGCGACGTTGGCGATGAGCACCTCGACATAATCGGGAAGCGAATAGGTATCGAGCGAGGCGTAGATGGTGTCGGTGCCTTCGCCCTCATATTCCGTGATGATGTCGCCCGACGTGTCGACGATGTAGGTGTCGTTGCCGAGGCCGCCGAACAGATAGTCGGTGCCCTGGCCGCCGGAGAGCGTGTCGTTGCCGTTGCCGCCGTACAGATGGTCGAGGCCGATTCCGCCGACGAGATTGTCGTTGCCGTCCTGCCCGTAGAGCCAGTCGCTGCCGTAGCCGCCGGTCAGATCGTTGTTGAGCCCGTTGCCGTAGCCGGTGAAGGTCGAGGAGCCGAGGTTGGTCATCCGCTCGACATTGGCGGCCAGCGTGTAGGCGGAGAGCAGGGTCACCCTCACCTCGTCGCTTCCTTCGCCCGCCGCCTCGATCACCGAATCGCCGGAATCGTCGACGAGGTAGATGTCGTTGCCGGCGCGCCCGACCAGGGTGTCGGCGCCGGTTCCCCCGTCGAGGACGTTGGCGGCGCCGTTGCCGCGAAGCGTGTCGTCGCCCTGGGAGCCGGTGAGATTCTCGATGCCAATCAGCGTGTCGTCGGCGGCGGCGTTGGTCTGCTCGCCGGTCGCGAGGTCCACGGTGACCGATCCGAGGCTGAAATAGCTGACCGTGTCGCTTCCCGCGCCGCCGTTCACGCTCATCGCGCCCCACCCCATGATGAAGGTATTGGCGAGCCCGTTGCCGGTGACCGAGACCGCGCCGTAGGGCGCTAAGCGCATGTCGACGATCTCGATGTTCGCCGCGGCGGTGTAGGAAGATATTTGCAGCCGGACGGTGTCCGTGCCGCCGCCGGAAGCTTCGACGACGACGTCGCTCGACGAATCGACATAATAGATGTCGTTGCCGGCTCCGCCGATCATCACGTCGTCGCCGGTGCCACCGTCCAGGACGTCGTTGCCGAGGCCGCCTTCGAGCCAGTCGTTGCCGGCATAGCCGTAGAGATAGTCGTCGCCGTCGAGACCGTAGATGTCGTCGTCGACGGACGTGCCGTTCAGGCTGTCGGCCAGCGAAGTCCCCGTGATTGTCGCCATTGTGACCACCTCTTGCGAATCGGGGCCGGCCCGATTGCTCGGCCCCGAATGCGATAGTCACGGGCGTTTTGGATTTCTTTCGCAGTTCCGAAAAAAATTGTTGGTTTACAACGATTAACGCTGTTCCGGCTAATCTAGATTAGGTTCGTCAGAGGATGAAGTCGGAGCCGGCGAGAGTCACCGCGCCGTCGAAGCGGACTTCGAAATCGGCCAGCGAATCGCCGGAAATATCGCCCTGCACCCAGGTGTCGACCCCGTCGAAATAGCTGCGCAGCTCGCCGGCCGTTCCGGAGAAGGCGCTGCCGCCGACGAAGGTGAAGGCCTGGTCGCCCGCCAGGTTGATGTTGGCGTCCCAGCCGGACAGGTCGACCTGGTCGGTCCCCGGCGCGAAGTCGGTGATCCGGTCGGCCGCGGCTCCGGTGCCGCTTTCGTAATAGCCGATTCGGAACATGTCGGCGCCGTTGCCGCCGGTCAGGACGTCCGCGTCCGCTCCGCCGATCAGGAGGTCGGCTCCGTCGCCGCCGTCGAGCGAGTCGGCGCCGACCTGGCCGCGAAGCGTGTCGTTGCCGTCGAGCCCGCTCACGGAGTCGTCGCCGGCGGCGGCGTAGATGATGTTGTCCAGGACGTTGCCGGTGAAGGTGACGTTGCCGGAGCCGCCGTTCCAGGTGAGGTTTTCGACCTCGACTGGAAGGATGTAGGTGGCGAGGGAGGTATAGACCTGGTCGGTCCCCTCACCGGAAAGCTCGACGACGGTGTCGCCGCTATTGTCGACGATGTAGGCGTCGTTGCCGTCATTTCCTTCCATATAGTCGGCGCCGGTCCCGCCGGTCAGGGTGTCGTGGCCGGCGCCGCCGTACAGGAAGTCGTCGCCGCCCGCGCCGCTTATATAATCATGGCCGTCGCCGCCGTAGAGCGAGTCGCTTCCGCCGGCGCCGTAGAGCTCGTTGTTGAGCGCGTTGCCCGTGCCGGTGAAATTGCCGCTGCCGGTGAAGCGCAGGATCTCGACGTCGGCGGTCAGCGCATAGGCGGCGAGGACGGTGCGGACCGTGTCGGTGCCTTCGCCGGCCGCTTCGATCACGCTGTCGCCGATGTCGTCGACATAATAAGTGTCGTTGCCGGTGCCGCCGCTCATCGAGTCGGCGCCGGTTCCGCCGTCCAGCGTGTCGTTGCCGCCGCCTCCGTTCAGGATATCGTCGCCGCCGAGGCCGAAGATCTGGTCGGCGCCGGAGGTGCCGTTGAGGGTGTCGTTCGCCGCCGTGCCGGTGATGGTCGCCATGCTCTTGCCCCTTCCCTACCCACGCGCCGCGGGAGGCAGCGCGGAGGCCGCACAGGCTACGCCTCGAGACCGGAAGAGTCTTCGCCGCCGCCGGTCGAACATGATCGGTTACGGACCGCTATTCGCTTCGTTTCGGACCCGTAGCGGGCGGCCGGCCCCTCGGCCGCTTCTCGGGCGGGGCGAGCTTCACCCCGCGGCGGTGAAGAGCCTCGCGAAGGAGGCATTCGATCTGCGCGTTGACGCTTCGAAGGTCGGCCGCCGCCGCCCGCTCGAGCGCGGCCCAAAGGGCCGGCTCGATGCGCAGCGGAAAGGCTTTCTTCGGCGGCGGCAAGCCTTCGCTCCTACTGATAAAGGGTGCCGGTGTTGACGATCGGCTGGGTGTCCCGCTCCGAGCAGAGAACGACCATCAGGTTCGAGACCATCGACGCCTTGCGCTCGTCGTCCAGCTCCACGACGCCCTTCTCCGAAAGGAGCTGGAGCGCGCTCTCGACCATCGACACGGCGCCGATGACGATCTTCTGACGGGCGGCGATCACCGCCTCCGCCTGCTGCCGGCGGAGCATCGACTGGGCGATCTCCGCCGCGTAGGCGAGGTGGGTGAGGCGGCATTCGTCGACCGAGATTCCGGCGATCCGGACCCGGTCCTGAAGCTCGGCGCGAAGCTCCTCGTTGACCTCGTCGGCGTGGCCGCGAAGCGTGGTCTCCTGATGCTCGATATCGTCATAGGGATAGCGCGCGCCGATCGTCCGGACCGCGCTCTCGATCTGGACGAAGACGAACTTGGTGTAGTCGTCGATGTCGAACAGGGCCTGCGCCGTGTCGGTGACCCGCCAGACGACGTTGGTGGCGATCTCGATCGGATTGCCGCGAAGATCGTTCACCTTGAGCCGCTCCGAGGTGACGTTGCGCGCTCGGGTGGAGATACGCGACTTGCTGTACCAGGGCAGCACCCAGCGAAGACCGGTCGCGCGGTCGGTGCCCTTGTAGGCGCCGAACAGCAGGATCGCGGCGGCCTGGTTCGGCTGGAGCAGGTAGAAGCCCTTGGCGATGAGGACGAAGGCGAGGCCCGAGACGATCGCCAGAAGGACTCCCCAGCCGGCGGTGCCGTCGTCCGCCATCAGGCCGAGGCTGACGAACCCGCCGACGATGGCGAGCAGAAGCATGAACAGCATGAAATAGCCGTTCTGGGTCGCCGCCGGATGCTCCTTCGAAAGGCGAAGCGCCTGGTGTTCGGCCGCCCTCTGATCGGGCGCCGCGGGAATGGATGTACGTGTGTCGGTCATCGACTCTGCCTCCCAAGAATGATGATATCATATTTATATGAATTTCGTTGCGCAAGCGGAATCGTTCCCCGTCGTCCAGGCGGAGGCCGGGACCTCGTGGAGACCCGCCATGTGCTCTCGATCGGAGATCCCGGCCTTCGCCGGGATGACGTAGGTCGCGGCTCCATTGCTCACCATCGTCCCTCCGGATAAGGCGCGGCTCTCGTGCATTTCCCGGCACGAACGGAGCCCCGGATGACCCAAGTCTCGACCGCCCCCGCCTGGAAGCTCGTCATCCACGGCGGGTCCGGAGTGATCCTGCGCGACCAGTTGAGCGAGGCGCAGGAGCGCGAGATGCGGTCGGGGCTGGAAGCGGCGCTGGCCGCCGGAGCGGACGTGCTCGCCGCCGGCGGCGAGTCGCTCGACGCGGTCGAGGCGGCGGCGAAGGTGCTCGAGGACGATCCCAATTTCAACGCCGGCCGGGGCTCGGTCTTCACCTTCCAGGGGACGAACGAGATGGACGCCGCGATCATGGAAGGGACCGGCCGAAACGCCGGGGCGGTGACCGGGGCGAGCGCGACCAAGAACCCAGTCACGCTCGCCCGCCGGATCATGGAGGAGAGCCCCCACGTCTTCCTGAGCCGCGAAGGCGCCGACCAATTCTCGCGCGAGCAGGGGCTCGAGCAGGCCGGGCCGGAATGGTTCGCGACTCCCGAGCGCCGCCGTCAGCTCGACCTGATGAAGGCCGACGAAGATCATTATTTCGACGAGGAGCTGAAATACGGGACGGTCGGCGCCGTCGCCGTCGACGTCCACGGCCATGTCGCCGCGGCGACCTCCACCGGGGGCCTTACCGGCAAGCGCTGGGGGCGGATCGGCGATTCGCCGCTGATCGGCGCCGGCACCTATGCCGACGACCGCTCCGGCGCGGTCTCGGCGACGGGGGCGGGCGAATATTTCATCCGGGCCGCCGTCGCCCACGAAATCTGCGCCCGGATCCGGCTCCACGGCGAGACGGCGAAGCAGGCCGCCGAAGCGGTGATCGCCGATGTCGGCGAATTGGGCGGCACCGGCGGAGTGATCGTGGTGACTCCCGGAGGCGAAGGCGTGTGGGCGTTCAACTCGCCGGGCATGTACCGCGGAGTCGCGGGCCCGGACGGGCGCAAGGTCGCGATCTACGGGGACGAGTGATTGAAATCCTCCCCGGCACGGGGAGGGGGACCGCCGCCGAAAGGCGGTGGTGGAGGGGCTGCTTCGGCCTCCGTGCCAGCCCCTCCACCAGCCTCCGGCTGGTCCCCCTCCCCGTTCCGGGGAGGACCTGATTCTTACTGCGGCACCACCGTCACCGCCCGGCGGTTCTGGGCCCAGGCGCTTTCGTCGGAGCCGAGCGCCTCGGGCCGCTCCTTGCCCCAGCTGATCGTCGTCATCCGCGACGGATCGATCCCCTTGGCGGCGAGATAGTTCTTGGCCGCGTTGGCGCGCCGGTCGCCGAGCGCGAGGTTGTATTCGCGGGTCCCGCGCTCGTCGGCATGGCCCTCGATCGTTACCCGGACGGCCGAATTGCGCTGAAGCCAGGCGGCCTGGGCGTCGAGCGTGGCGCGGTCCTGCGAATCGACGTTATATTCGTTGGTGTCGAAGAAGATCCGGTCGCCGGCCTGGCCGACCGCCTGGAGGAAGTCGCCGCGCGAGCCGGGCAGGGCGACGGTTCCGACTCCGCCGCCGGTCTCCTGCCCGGCGCCGGTCCCCGCCTCCGCCTCGGCGCCCGATCCGGCGGGCGGCGGCGGAAGCTCCTTCGGCGGCTTCTTGGCGCAGCCGGCGAGGATGAGCCCGGCGGCGAGCGCCGCCATGGTCAGGCTGTTGGTCCTCATCGTCTCGTCTCCTTTATCTTACGCTTCACGGAAGGATCGGTCCCCAGGCCGGATCGGACCCGTCGAGGGGGGTCGGGATCCGGCGCTCGTTGACGCCGGTCAGGTCGACCTGCCAGACGCTCGACTTGCCGCCGCGCCCCTGGCTGGTCCGGAAGAACTGGATGACCCGGCCGTTGGGCGACCAGGTCGGCGCCTCGTCCTGCCAGCTGTCGGTGAGCAGCCGCTCTCCGCCGCCCTCGGGGCTCATCACGCCGATCCGGAAGTTGCCGGCGATCCGGGTGAAGGCGATGAGATCGCCGCGCGGGCTCCATTCCGGGGTGGCGTAGCCGCCGCCGCCGAAGCTGATCCGGCGCGGGTTCGATCCGTCGGCGTTCATCACGTAAATCTGCTGGCTGCCCGAACGGTCGCTCTCGAAGACGATCTTCGATCCGTCCGGGGAATAGCTTCCGCCGACGTCGATCCCCGGCGCGTTCGTGAGCCGCTGCGACTGGCCGCCCTGCACCGAGACCCGGTAGATGTCGGTATTGCCGCCGGCCGCCATCGAATAGAGGATCCAGCGCCCGTCGGGCGAGAAGCGCGGGGCGAAGGTCTGGTTGGCGCTTTCGGTGACGATACGCTGCCGGCCGGTGCCGATGTCGTAGATATAGATTCGCGGCCGGTTCTCGACATAGCTGACGTAGACGATCTGCTTGTAGTCGGGCGAGAAGCGGGGATTGAGCACGGTCGCCTGGCCGTTGGTCAGGAAGCGGTGGTTGGCGCCGTCCGAATCCATGATGGCGAGCCGCTTCACGCGGCGGTCCTTGGGGCCGCTCTCGGCGATATAGGCGATCCGGCTGTCGAAGAACGGGCTCTCCCCCGACAGGCGGGAGTAGATGGCGTCGGCGCATTTGTGGGCGGCGCGGCGCCAGTCGCGGGGGGCTACGACATAGCCCTGGCGGGTGAGCTCGCTCTTCAGGGCGACGTCGTAGAGATAGCAGCCGACGGTGATCTGGCCGTCGGCGTTGGACTGGACGAACCCCTGGACCAGCGCCGCGGCGCCGCTCGCGCTCCAGGACTCGAATTGCGGCGCGGCGACCTCGGGATAGGCGATCTCGCGCACCCCGCTCGGGCCGACCGGCTTGAACAGGCCGCTTCCGCGCAGGTCGCCGGCGACGACCTCGGCGACCTGGCGGCCGAGCGCGGCGGTGGAGCCGGCCGGCGTGTCGGCGGCCTGGGGGGTCGGCATGACCGGGACGGCGATCGTCATGTCCTCGCCGCTCTCGTCGGTGACGTCGACGCTAAGGCCGGTGGGCGGCGGCGAAGCCGGCTGCTGCGGCTGCGGCTGGGCCGCCGCGGACTGGGCGAGAAGCAGGCCGAACGCCGGGCCGAGGAGAAGCTTGTACATCATTGGGCGAGCCTTCTGTCGAAGCCGATCGGGCTTAGGAGTTTCCAGCTGTCGTAATATTCCGCCGGAAGGCGGAAGGGGGAGGCCAGCCGGACCGCGCGTACCGCCTGCTCCTGGTGGAGCTTCACCTGCGGCTTGTTGCTCGCCGTCTGGCCGGTCGTTCGAAGCACCTCCACTTGGGTGACGCTGCCGTCGCGGGCGAGCGAGATGCTTAGCTCCGTGCGGAGCAGCTCGGCGTCGGCGCCGGTCGGCGCCTTCCAGTGGGGCTTGAGCTGGCGCCGGATCTCGGCGCCGAGCGACGCGCGGACCGCGGGCCCCGCCGCGGCCGCGGGCGGAGTCGTCGAGCGGCTCGGCGTGTCGCGATCGCCGAGGCCCGCGAGGAGGCCGGAAAGCCGGCCCGTCGGACGCGCGGCGGTGGGCCTCGCCGGAGCGGGGGCGGCCGCGGCCCTGGGCGGGGCGGGCTTGGCCGGAGCGGGGGCGGCCCTGGAAGGAGCGGGGCGGGGCGGCGCCGGCCGCGGCGCGGGCTTCGCGGCCGCGGGCGCGGGCGCGGGGACCGGCTGGCGCGGCGCCGGGCGCGGGGTCGGCGCGGGCGGCGGCGGAGCGGCGCGGGTCGGCGCCGGGAGCGGCGGAGCGGGCTGCGCCTCCGGCTGCGGAAGCGGCGGGGCCGGTGCCTGCTCCGGCGGCCCCTCCACCTCGGCGCGCCTCGGCGCCGGCGCCTCGGCGCTGGGCGAGGGGGCGCTGCTCCGCGGCGCGGCCTCCTCGACGAAGGACACTTCGATCGGCTCGGTCCGCGGCGGCGGCAGGCGGGTGGCGGCGAAGCCCAGCGAGAGGGCGGCGAGCAAGGCGAGATGCCCCGCCGTCGCGATACCCAGCCCGGTCGCTTCCGCCCGGTCCATCAGGGCGTCTCCCCCTGCGCGGTGCTGACCAGGGCGACCTTGCGAAGGCCGGCCGCGTTGATCTCGCCCATCACCGCCATGACCTTGCCGTAGCCAAGCCCCTTGTCGGCGCGAAGGAAGATGCGCGGCCCGCCCGGCTCCTTCGAGGCGGCGGCGATGGCGGCGAGCCGGGCGCCGAGCCGGGCCGGCGCGACCGGCTGGTCGTCGACGAACAGCGCTCCGGCCGAATCGAGCGAGACCTGGACGGGCTTCCGCTCCTGGTCGAGCGCGCGCGCCTTGCTGTCGGGAAGGTCGACCGGAACTCCGGCGACGAGCAGCGGCGCCGTCACCATGAAGATGATCAGCAGCACCAGCATCACGTCGACCATCGGCGTGACGTTGATCTCCGCCATCGGCGCCCGCCGCGAGCGGCGCTGCGATCCGAGGATGGGACCCATGGCCATCTATTTGTCCTCCCCGCAACGGGAAGGGGGACCAGGCGAAGCCTGGAGGAGGGGGGGCGGAGCGTGGCACGAAGCCCCCTCCACCGCGCCGCGCGCGGTCCCCCTCCCTGTCCCGGGGAGGATAACCCTCATCCTTCCAGCTCCAGCTCGCGGGACAGAGTGCCGTGGAAGGCGTCGGCGAAGCGCTGCAGGCGGGCCTCGAGGCGGTTGATGCCGAAGCTCATCCGGTTGTAGGCGATCACCGCCGGGATCGCGGCGAACAGCCCCAGCGCGGTTGCGAACAGCGCCTCCGCGATCCCCGGAGCGACGACGGCGAGGCTGGTATTGTTGGCTCCGGCGATGTCGCCGAAGCTTCGCATGATCCCCCACACGGTTCCGAACAGACCGACGAACGGGGCGACCGAGCCGACCGTGGCGAGGATGTTGAGCCGCGCCGCCGCCTCGTCGACCTGCTCGGACACCGCCGAGTGCATCGCCACGGCGAGACGGGAGCGGGTGCCCTCGCGGTCGACTCCGCGTCCCGCCGTCGAGCGGCGCCATTCCGCGATCCCGGCGCCGAGCACCTTGGCGCTCGGAAGATCCGCCTTGCCGCGGCTTTCGAAGAAGCCGTCTATGTCCTTCGCCTTCCAGAAATCGCTCTCGAAGGCGGCGTTGCCGCGCGACAGTCGGCGCATCCTAAGCGCGTGGGCGACAATGATCGTCCAGGTCCACAGGCTGGCGAGGATCAGCCCGATCATCACCGCCTTCACCACCACGTCGGCCTGGAGGAACAGGGCGATCGGCGAAAGGCTTCCGCCCGTCAGTTGAACCGAATTCACGTTTCTCCTTCCACGATCAATTTCTCGAACATCTCGATCCACGCAGCGGGCTGGCGCCGGGGCCGCCCCTCGGGCGAGAGGAATGCCGCCGTCACCCGGGCATCGGCGATTAAGTCCTCGCCGCGCATGACTTGTTGATGAATGAGCACGCTCGCGGCCCGTATCGCCTCGATCCGGGTGACCACCACCAGCGCGTCGGCGAGCTTCGCCGGGGCGCGGTAGCGGATCGCCACCTCGGCGACGGCATAGACTCCATCCCCCGCCTCGAGCGCCGCCCTCTGGTCGATCCCGACCAGCCGGAGCAGGTCGGACCGCGCCCGCTCGAGGAAGCGCAGGTAATTGGCGTAATAGACGATCCCGGCGACGTCGGTGTCCTCGAAATAGACGCGCAGGGGAAAGTGATGCGTCCGCCCACGCATCGCCCCGTCCGCCGGCCTGACGTCTGAACCGTCCATGCCGGCGGCTCTATCGAGCCGGGATTCCCCACCGCAACCCCAAAGCGGCGACCGCGCGCTGAAATCCGCCCAACTTACCTCGGGGAAAGAGGAGGCCGGCGCTTCGGCCTGCTACCCCGCGCTGGAATGGCGCCGGAGCTGAACGCCCGCGCCTGCGCCTCGACCAGCCGGATCACGTCGCCCTGGGCGAGGCTCATGTCGGCGATGTGGAGGCCCCAGCCGCGGTTGATCTGGCCGCCGATATAGACGTCGCCCGGGATCCGGTCGGTGCGCGGGTCGGCCGGGTCGGCGGCGACGCTGATGGCGAGATAGCCGGCCTGTCCGGCATGCTGGCACTGGCCGACCGCCAGCCCCTCGGTCCGGACGAACGGAGTCGGCGGAGGCCCTTCCTTGGACCAGGCCATCGGCTCCGCCCCGGGCGGAGTGGGCGAGAGGGCGAACCAGTAGGAATCGAGCGGCGCCGCCTTGTCGCTGCCGAGCGCCGCCGGATTGGTGCAGCCCGCCGTCATTCCGGGGGTGGCGGCACGGCCGAGGAAGGAGCCGACCGTCGGCGGACTATCGGCGCGGAAGCTCATCCAGGTGAGCACGCAGCCGGTCTGCCCCTCGCGCGTGCAAAGCGGGATCGACTTGAAGCTTCCGCCGACGAGCTTGCCGGGAGGCACTTCCACCGCCCAGCCGGCGATGATCGCCGAGAGCATGCGTTTTGCGATCGGCTTGCCCTCGATCTCGTTCTGGATGAGCCGGATGGCGTGGATCGCGCCCTGGCTGTGGCCGAGGATGACGAACGGCCGGTCCTTGTTGCGATGCGCGACGAACTCCTTCCAGGCGGCGGCCACGTCGCCATAGGCGAGATCGAAGTTCGGCCGCACGTCGACGCCGGTAAGGGCAAGCGGGATTCCGCTGGTGGTGACCTGCCGGTAGACCGGAGCGAAGGTCCTGCAGACCCCGGCGAAGCGGGCGAACTGGCTCGCCGCCGTGCCTTTCTCCTCCCGGCCCGGCTGGAGGTCGCTGTTGAGGCCCTTGTCGTGCGAGACGGTGGGATAGATGTAGAAGCAGTCCGCCTTGGGATCGGCCGCGGGCGCCGCCTGTCCGACCGAGCCGTAGCCGTTGGCGTTGAGCGCCGCCGTGCCGAGCGGCGTGGAGCAGATGTCGGGCCGCCCGGGGAGGCAGAGCCAGGTCTCGTCCTTCGAATAATCGGGGGCGGCGGAAGGCGGGGCCGCGGGCGCGGCGGCCAGTGCGGCGGCGGCGAGGACGAGGCTGTGAAGGATCATGCGCTTGGTCTCCGGATCATTCGAACAGGCCCTCCTGCGCGCCCTTGGGCGGAGCGAGGCCGAGATGGGTCCAGGCGCGGCCGTTGAGGCAGCGGCCTCGCGCGGTCCGCGCGACGAGGCCGAGCTGGATCAGATAGGGCTCGATCACGTCCTCGATCGTGTCGCGCGGCTCGGAAAGCCCCGCGGCGAGCGTCTCCACGCCGACCGGGCCGCCTTTGTAGAGGTCGGCGATCATCGTCAGGTAGCGCCGGTCCATCGCGTCGAGGCCCAGCTTGTCGACCTCCAGCCGGTTGAGCGCCGAATCGGCATCGGCGGCGTCGACCGTCTCATGACCGGCGGCGTGGGCGAAGTCGCGAACCCGGCGGAGCAGCCGGCCGGCGATCCGCGGAGTCCCGCGCGACCGGGCGGCGATCTCGCGCGCCCCCGCCTCGGTGAGCGGGAAGCCGAGCAGCCGGGCGGCGCGGCGGACCACCTCCTCGAGCTCGTCGACGGTATAGAAATTGAGCCTCACCGGAATCCCGAACCGGTCGCGGAGCGGCGTGGTGATCAGCCCCTGGCGGGTCGTCGCGCCGACCAGAGTGAATTTGGGAAGGTCGATCCGGACCGAGCGGGCCGACGGGCCCTCGCCGATCATCAGGTCGAGCGCCCGGTCCTCCATCGCCGGATAGAGTATTTCCTCCACCGCCGGAGCGAGCCGGTGGATCTCGTCGATGAACAGGACGTCGCCCTCCTCCAGATTGGTGAGGAGGGCGGCGAGGTCGCCCGACTTGGCGATGACCGGCCCGGAAGTGGCGCGGAAGCCGACTCCCAGCTCGCGGGCGATGATCTGCGCCAGGGTCGTCTTGCCGAGGCCCGGTGGCCCGTAGAACAGGACATGGTCGAGCGCGTCGCCGCGATTGCGCGCCGCGTCGATGAACACCCGCAGATTCTCCCGCGCCGCCTTCTGCCCGACGAAATCGTCGAGCGTCTTGGGGCGGAGCGCGGCGTCGACGTCCTCGGGTCGGCGCGAAGGGGTGGTCAGGCGGTCGGCGTCGCTCATCGTCGAAGGACGCTTAACCGCGCAAGCGCCGCCAAGTCGAGCGGAAGCAGGGGCGGAGCACGCCTTACCCCTCTCCCGCCCGCGGGAGAGGAGGGGCCCGCCGCGCAGCGGTGGGAGGTGAGGGTCTTGGGCCCGGCTCGAAAAGAAGAAGACCCTCACCCTGACCTCTCCCGCGAGCGGGAGAGGGGAAGCCGGCCTAGGCGCCGTTCCCGTGGGCGCGGGTGACGAAGTCTGACCGTCGGCTCGTCCTCGCCGGTTCGTCGACCGGCGCCTCCGGCTTCGCGGCTTGCGCCGCCGGGTTCCGCCGGCGAAGGACGACGATCGCCGCGAGGATGGCGAAACCGACGGCCGCGGACCAGTCGAGCCGGGTTCCCATCCACGGCGTGCCCCGGAAGACGTTCGGGAAGAGTGTCCCGACGACCTGGAAGATGAGGTGCGGCCCGACCAGCAAGGCGGCGGCGATCTCGAGCCAGCGGGGGATCGGCGGTGCGGCGATCGAAGGCGCGGCCGCTTTCGGCCGGCGGGCGAGATCGCCCTCGATCCCGGCGGCGATCGCCTTGATCCGGTGCGACTGCCACAGGTAGATGGCGATCGGTCCGCCGAAGATGGCGAGCAGGATGACGATCCCGGTGAATTGGAAGAGCTGGCCGACCGTCAGCGCGAAGACCAGCACCGCTGGAAGAAGCCCCAGGTACATTGCGTTGGCCCGCCGGGTCACCGCCCGCGCCTCGTCGGCGAAGCGGCCGCCGAACGCCGCCCATTCGAGCGCGTCGAGCTCGACATGGCCCGATCCGTCGGCGAGGGCGTAGACCACCCGGTCCCCCGGCACGAAGGTCGCCCGCCGCTCGAAGCCGCTGACCGTCAGCCAACGCGAAAAACCGGCCGAAAGCATGGCGATCACCTCCCCGGGGAGGGAGTAAGCCGCGGCAGGTTAAGCTTTTCCTTCGAGCCGGGCCGGGTTCGCCTTTTCCCCCCCTTGCGGGGAGGGGCAGGGGTGGGGGGTGCGCTCCGCGGAGCGCGCGACGGCTGCGCCGTCGCACCCCCCTCCCTACCCTCCCGCACTAGGGGGGAGGAAAATCAAGGCCGTCAGCGCGCCGCCTTCTTGAGCGCCAGCCGGACCAGGGCGTCGAGGGTGGCGCCGGGGCCGAGCTCGGCTTCCGCCTTGGCGACGGCGGCGGAGGCTTCGGCGGGGCGGAAGCCGAGATTGCCGAGCGCCGAAATAGCGTCTGCGCTCGCGCTTCCGGGCGGGGAGGGCGCGCCGGGGGTGCCGAGCGCGGCTCCGCCGGCCTTGTCCTTGAGCTCGTGCGTTATCCGCTGGGCGAGCTTCGGTCCGACGCCCTGGGCGCGCGCGATCATCGCGCTGTCGCCGCTCGCCACCGCGCGGTGGAGCTCGTCGATCGAGAGCGCCGAGAGGATTGCGAGGGCGACCTTGGCGCCCACCCCCTGGACCGAGCGCAGAAGGCCGAACCAGTCCCGCTCCTCGCCGGTGGCGAAGCCGATCAGCCGGATATCGTCCTCGCTGACCTGCATGACGGTGTGAAGCACCACCTCGCCGCCTATGGCGCCGAGCGAGGACAGGGTGCGGCTCGACGCGAAGACGAGATAGCCGACCCCGTTGACGTCGATCACCGCATGGTCGGCCGAAAAGCCGTCGAGCAGCCCGCGAAGCTTGGCGATCATGCCGCGCTCCGCCCGAGCGCTCGGGCGCTGGCGAGGTGATGGGCGTGGGTGATCGCGACGGCGAGGGCGTCGGCGGAGTCGGCGCCGGCGATCCTGACTCCGGGAAGCAGCCGCTGGACCATGGCGTGGACCTGCGCCTTTTCCGCCCCGCCGGTTCCGACCACCGCCTTCTTGACCAGCCGAGGGGCATATTCGCCGACCAGAACGCCGAGGCTCGCGGCGGCGAGCAGCACCACGCCGCGCGCCTGGCCGAGCTTGAGCGTCGATTGCGGATTATCGTTGACGAACACCTCCTCGACCGCCGCTGCCCCGGGGCGATGCTCGGCGAGGACGGCGAGAAGCCGGGCGTGAAGATCGACCAGCCGCGCCGCGAGCTCCGCCTTGGAATCGGTCCGGATCTGCCCGTTGGCGAGGTGGGAGAGTCGATTCCCCTCCGCCGCGATCACCCCCCACCCGGTCGTCCCGAGTCCCGGATCAAGCCCGAGGATGATCAAAGCCCCTCCCCTTCAGGGGAGGGGTTGGGGGTGGGGGAGTCGGGCGATCCCTCCCACCGATCGGGAAGGCTCTCCAGCTTCTGAAGGATCACGGTCAACACGCCCTCCATATGCGACATCACGTCGTCGTTGGTGAAGCGGATTGTGGTGTAGCCGCGAGCTGCGAGGGCCGCGTCGCGACGGACGTCGACTTCCGCCACGTGTGTCTCACCGTCGACCTCGACGATCAGGGCTTTGCCGGGGCAGAGGAAGTCAACGATGAACGGCTCAATGGTGGTCTGCCGCCGGAATTTGAAGCCGCCGAGTTGCCGGTTGGAGAGGTTCCGCCAGAGCCGCTTTTCCGGTTCCGTCGGCTCTCGGCGCAGGCGTCGCGCCTTTTCCACCAGCCTCCAGTCTCGTCCCACGACTCCCCCACCCCAACCCCTCCCCTGAAGGGGAGGGGCTTGATCAAAGCCCCGCCATCACTTCGTCGGAGACTTCGTAATTGCCCCAGACGGTCTGGACGTCGTCATCCTCCTCCAGCGCGTCGATCAGCTTGACGAGCTGGCCGGCATCGTCGCCGGCGACCTCCACCGGGGTCTGCGGGCGCCAGGCGAGCTTGGTGCTCTCCGGCTCTCCGAGCGCGGATTCGAGCGCCTTGGCGACTTCGTGGAGCGACTCCTGCGCGGTCCAGATCTGGTGGCCGTCCTCGTCCGATTCGACATCGTCCGCGCCCGCTTCGATCGCCGCCTCGAGCACCTCGTCGGCGCTCCCGGCGGAGGCGGGATAGCTGATCAGGCCCATCCGGTCGAAGCCGTGGCTGACCGATCCGCTCGCGCCCAGATTGCCTCCGTTCTTCGAGAAGAAGGTGCGCACGTTGGTGGCGGTGCGGTTGCGGTTGTCGGTCAGCGCCTCGACGATCAGCGAGACTCCGCCCGGGCCGAAGCCCTCGTAGCGCACCTCCTCGTAATTATCGCCTTCGCCGGCCGCCGACTTGTCGATCGCGCGCTGGATATTGTCCTTGGGCATGGACTGCGCCTTGGCGGCGAGAACCGCGGCCCGGAGGCGCGGGTTCATGTCGGGGTCGGGCGTTCCCATCTTCGCCGCGACGGTGATCTCGCGGGAAAGCTTGGAGAACATCGCCGAGCGCTTTTTGTCCTGCGCGCCCTTGCGATGCATGATGTTCTTGAACTTGCTGTGGCCGGCCATGGGTCCGGGTCTCGTCCTCTGTGGGTAGGTGTGGGCTCGATAGCCGAGGGGAGGGGCAAGGCGCAACGCGACCCTTTACGTCATCCCCGCGAAGGCCGGGATCTCATCGGGTGAAAGGCGCCGCGTTCTTCACCCGACGAGGCCCCGGCCTGCGCCGGGCGACGGTGATCGTTCCTGCCCCAGCCTTCGCCGGGGCTCCGCAATTCAGACCAGCCCCAGCGCCGCCCGATAGGTCTCCAGAAGCGCGTCGGCTTCCTGGCGGACGTGGGTCTCCATCCGGCGCAGGCGGACGATGGCGCGCATCGTCTTGGTGTCGTAGCCGCGCGCCTTGGCCTCCCCGTAGACGTCCTTCACATCGTCGGCGATCGCCTTCTTCTCTTCCTCGAGCCGCTCGATCCGCTCGATGAGCAGCCTCAGCTCGTCCGCCGCGATGTTCCCGTCCCCGCTACCTTCCGCCATTTGTCCTTCTTCCATGTTTCGGGTTGAGCCGCGGCCTTAGGCACGGCTATGCGCACCGGCAATGGCCAACTCGGAAAACGTCCCCAGCAAATTCGTGCCGCGCAGCCGCAAGGTGCGTATCCTCGCCACGCTGGGGCCGGCGAGCCGCACGCCCGACATGATCCGGGCTCTGGCCGAGGCGGGCGCCGACGCCTTCCGGATCAACATGAGCCACGGCACCCATGCCGACCACGCCCGGGCGATCGAGATCATCCGCGGCCTCGAAAAGGCGCTCGACCGGCCGACCACCATCCTCGCCGACCTCCAGGGACCCAAGCTTCGAGTCGGCCAGTTCGAAGGCGGGAGCGCCGTTCTCGAGAAGGGCCAGACCTTCGTCTTCGACCGCGACAAGGCGCTCGGCGACTCGACCCGGGCGAACCTTCCGCACCGCGAGATATTCGGAGCGGTCGAGGAGGGGACGAGGCTTCTCGTCGACGACGGCAAGATCGTCCAGCGGGTGTTGAGCGTCACTCCGGACCGGATCGAGACCCGGGTCGAGGTCGGCGGCACCATCTCCAACAACAAGGGCGTCAACGTCCCCGACGTCGTCCTCCCGCTCGCCGCCTTGACCGACAAGGACCGCGCCGACCTCGCCTTCGCGCTCGACCATCATGTCGACTGGATCGCCTTGTCGTTCGTCCAGCGGCCGGAGGACGTCGCCGAGGCGCGGCGGCTGATCGCCGGGCGCGCCTCGCTTCTCGCCAAGATCGAGAAGCCCGCGGCGGTCGACCGGCTCGACGGGATCCTCGAGCTCGCCGACGCGGTGATGGTCGCGCGCGGCGACTTGGGGGTGGAGCTTCCGCCCGAGGCGGTTCCGCCGCTCCAGAAGATGATCGTCGAGGCGGCGCGGCGCTACGGGCGGCCGGTGGTGGTCGCCACCCAGATGCTCGAATCGATGATCGAGGCGCCGACCCCGACCCGGGCCGAGGTCTCCGACGTCGCCAACGCCGTCTATGACGGCGCCGACGCGGTGATGCTTTCGGCGGAAAGCGCCTCGGGCCGCTTCCCCTGCGAGGCGGTGTCGATGATGAACAGCATCGCGACCAGCGTCGAGCGCGATCCGGGCTACGCCGCCCGAGTCCATTTCACCCGCACCGATCCCGATCCGACCACCGCCGACGCCATCGCCCAGGCCGCCAACACGATGGTCGACACCGTCGGGGCGAAGGCGATCGTCTGCTTCACCTCGTCGGGCTCCACCGCGCGCCGGCTGTCCCGGGAACGCCCGTCGGTGCCGCTCCTCGTCCTCACCCCCTCGCCCAAGGCGGCGCGCCGCCTCGGCCTCCTCTGGGGCGCGCACGCGGTCCGAACCCGCGACATCGAGAATTTCGAGGAGATGATCGCCAAGGCCAAGCGGATGGCGCTTCGCCACGGGGTCGCCAAGGGCGGCGACCGGATCGTCATCATCGCCGGGGTCCCCTTCGGAACCCCCGGCTCGACCAACGTCATCCACATCGTCCGGCTCGTCGGCGACGAGCTCGAGCGGCATCGGAAGTCGGAAGAAAGGCGCTAAGGGCGCCCGGGAGTTGCGAATGGCTGACACTTACGACCTGATCGTGCTCGGCTCCGGCCCGGGCGGCTACGTCGCCGCGATCCGCGCAAGCCAGCTCGGGATGAAGGTGGCGATCGTCGAGCGGGAGAAGCTCGGCGGAATCTGCCTCAACTGGGGCTGCATCCCGACCAAGGCGCTTCTGCGCACCAGCGAGATATACCATTACATGACCCACGCGGCCGCCTACGGCCTGACGGTGGAGAAGCCCGGCTTCGACCTGACGAAGATCGTCGATCGCAGCCGAAAGGTCGCCGGCCAGCTCAACGCCGGCGTCAAGGGCCTGATGAAGAAGAACAAGGTCACGGTGGTGGAAGGCGAGGGCAAGCTCGCCGGCAAGGGGACCCTGAAGGTCGGCGACAAGGAACTCCAAGCCAAGCACATCATCGTCGCCACCGGCGCCCGAGCCCGCGACCTGCCCTTCGCCAAATCGGACGGCGAGCGGATCTGGACCTACCGCCACGCCATGGTCCCCAAGGTCATGCCGACCAGGCTGCTGGTCATCGGTTCGGGGGCGATCGGGGTCGAGTTCGCCAGCTTCTATTCCGACATGGGCGCCGAGGTGACGATCGTCGAGATGCTCGACCGAATCCTCCCCGTCGAGGACCCCGATATCTCCGCCTTCATGCATAAGGCGCTGGCCAAGCAGGGGATGACGATCCACGTGTCCTCGGGCGTCGAGAAGCTGGAGACGGGGCCGAACGGGGTAAAGACGACCCTGAAGGGCGGCGCGGTCGAGGAATTCAGCCACGCCATCGTCGCCATCGGGATCGTCCCCAACACCGAGTCGATCGGGCTCGAGGCGCTCGGCGTGAAGACCGATCGCGGCCATATCGCCGTCGACGGCTTCGGCCGCACCAACGTCGAGGGGATCTACGCGATCGGAGACGTCACCGGCCCGCCCTGGCTGGCCCACAAGGCGAGCCACGAGGGAATCGTCTGCGTCGAGGCGATCGCGGGCAAGAACCCGCACCCGTTCGAGACCTGGAACATCCCCGGCTGCACCTATTCCCGCCCCCAGGTCGCCAGCGTCGGGCTCACCGAGGCGAAGGCGAAGGAGGAGGGCCGGAAGGTCCGGGTCGGCAAATTCCCCTTCATCGGCAACGGCAAGGCGATCGCGCTCGGCGAGGCGGAGGGCTTCGTGAAGACGGTCTTCGACGCCGACACCGGCGAGCTATTGGGCGCCCACATGGTCGGCGCCGAGGTCACCGAGCTGATCCAGGGCTATGCCGTCGCCCGCCAGCTCGAGACCACCGAGGAAGACCTGATGCACACCGTCTTCCCGCACCCCACGCTCTCCGAGATGATGCACGAAAGCGTCCTCGACGCTTATGGGCGGGCGATTCACTACTGAGCCAAGTCCGTCGTCCCAGCGAAGGCTGGGGCCCCAGGGGGTGAAAGGCTCTTTGGGCTGACCCCGCGCCTTGGCCGGCGCCGGCGATTTTCACCCCCCGGGGCCCCAGCCTGCGCTGGAGCGACGGTCGAGGCTCGTTCCCTCCCCCCCCACTGTCCCAAATCGGTACTCGCCACTGCTCGAACCGGTGCGGCGGGGGTGGTAGACGGGCGTTGAGCGGGCGGCGGCATGACGTCGCCCATCACGGAGGAGAGGCCGATATGCGTGCGTTGAGGATCGAAGAACTGGGCCAGGTTTCCGGAGCGGGCCGGTACGGATGCGGTCCGCGTTGGTGTGCGCCGGTGTGCACTCCGTGTCCCCCGCCGCCTTGCTCGACCCCAAGCGGCTCCAGCGCCAGCTCCAGCTCGAGCAGCAGCTACAGCTTCAGCTCCAGCAGCAGCTCGAGCTCCAGTTCGAGCTTCAGCTTCAGCTTCAGCAGCTCCAGTTCGAGCAGCTCCAGCTCGAGCTCCAGCAGCTCGAGTTCCTTCTTCTACGGCTGATCGCCTTTTCAAATTCGCTTTTGCCCTTCCTCCCGCCGCCGGTTCGCGCCAACATCGACCCGGGCGGCGTGCGGGGAGTGGGATGAGGCAGGGGTTTCGGGAGCGCTGGGCGGAGTCGACCGGGGCCGGGGTCGACGAGCGGCTCAACGACGTCTCGGCCGATCTGCCCTACGAGCTTCAGTCGAAGATGTTCGACCAGCTCGCCGGGCTTGCCGTCGCCGGGGCGGGGCTGACCGTCACCCTGATCGGAAGCCTGCTTCGCGAGGCGCCGCCGGTGGTTTGGCTGTCGGTCGTCGAATTCACTCTGGCGGCCTTCGTCGCGATTACCGGCAACAACCAGCTGATCGACGGGCTGTTCAGGAAGAAGCCATCGCTTCGCCGCGGCAGGATCATGACCCTCGTGTCGCTGGGACTGATCAGCATGGCGATCGGTTCGCTTAGCATGAGCGTCTATTATGACGGCCGGCCGCACCGCCACGGGGCCGGCGCCGCCGGCACCGCGCCGGTTGCCGACGAAACGCCGTAGCGGCCTGGCTCCGACGATCTGGCAAGGGGAGGAATCGTGCAGCAGTCGAAGCAATGCCCGAAATGCGCGGGATCGATGACCGAGGGGTTCGTGCTCGACAAGACGCACGGAAGCGTCGGCGTGTCGCGCTGGGTCGAGGGGACGGCGGAGATGAGCGTCTGGACCGGGGTCAAGCTGGCCGGCCGGCCGCAGGCGCCGATCTCGACCTGGCGGTGCGGCCGCTGCGGCTTCCTCGAAAGCTATGCGAGCGGCGAGCCGGACTCGAGCGACGCCGCAAGCAAGAAGACCGCCGCCGCGATCCTCGCCGTCGCCTGCGCGGTGGCCGTGATCCTCATGCTCATCGCGACCTACCTCTCGCAACGGGCCCATTGAAGTCCGCCCGGGCTCGCCCGGAAGAACCATCCTGGAGGTCCGAATGGACGCGCTCGAACTTCATTATGGGCGGGGGAAGCTGATCCGCCACGGATTGCTCTCCCTGGGCTTCAGCGCCCTTACCCTGTGGGCCGCTCTCGACGGCATCCGCGAAGGCGAGGCGTTTCACGGGAACGCGGCGTGGATCGCCGGGATGCTGGGGCCGCAAGGCCTGATGGCGCTTCTCTGGGCATGCTTTCTCCTCTCGGCGACGTTCGGGATCCTCTACCTTCGCCGCGCCTTCGGAGACCTCGTCGCCGCGCGCGCCGACGGCGGCGGAGTGACTCTCAACGCCCTGCTCGGCACCCACGCCTACGCCGCGGAGGAGATTGACCGCCTCGACGTCGTCCACGCCGCCGGGCATCCGGTCATCTCCATCACTCCGGTGCCTGGGAAGGGCAGGAGGAGAGGCCTCGCCGCCAACGCGCTGGTCGAGAGCCACGAGCAGGTCGAGGCCTGGGCCGAGGCGGTGCGGGCCCGGCTTCACCGCCGCGTCTAGCGGAGGCGCGGCGTCAGGGAGCGCTCCAGCGCTCATGTCCTCAGCTCGGCGGCCGATCGCGTCGATGCTGCGGCCGTCATCGGCGTCGTCAGCGTTCGCCCCCAGTGGGTGGAGGGATGGAGAGACGCAGTCGCTCTTCTCAAGGTACGGCAGCGAGGCGCGGCCGCTTCGACAGGCGAAGGCCCCTTTGGTCCCTTTGGTGCTTTGGGTGAAATCCGCACGGCCTACGGCGTTCGCCGGCTTGCGGCGCGCTCCACCGCCGATTGCGCCCTTATCCGCTTGCGCTTCAGGTCCGGACCAGCTTCCCAGAAGCGATGACGGGCCCCGTCGGGAGTCCGGTCGGCGAGCCGCCGGTCGGCTCTACCGAGACCGCGAGGGTCGCGTCCGGAGCGAGGGCTCCCGAAAGCGCGAGGCGCAGCGGCGTGTCCGGCGTGACGATCCCGAGCGGGTGGGGGGCGCCCCCCGCGGGAATCAGCCAGAGCTGGTGCGAGTGGCCCGCGGCTCGAGCGAGGCCGGCGGCGGGCATGACGACGAGGCTCCGGCTGGCGGGCTCATAGGTGGCGACGAGGCGAACGGGGCTGTCCTTCGATTCCATCATCGCCACCAGCGGCGCCGATCCGGCGGCAGGGACCGGAGCAACGGGGGTCGGGGCGGACGGCACGGGCGGTTCGCCCGGGCGAACGGCGAGGAAGAAGGCGAGCGAGGCGGCGAGCGCGGTGGCGGCGGCGGCATAGCCTCGCCACAAGGCGAGCTTGCGCTGGAGCGGAGCGAGATTGTCGTTGGCGGCCGGAGCGTGCGCCGCCGCCGGACCGCCGGCGCCGGCCAGCCGAGGCGCGATCCGCCGCCACAGGTCCTCGGGCGGCGCGGCGGGCGCCACTTCGTCGAGCAGGGGCGCGAGTCGGCCGGTCCACTCGCCGACTTCGCGGCGGAAGTCCGGGTCGTCCGAAAGCCGCCGTCGGGCCTCGGCGAGCAGGTCCCCCTCGAGCAGGCCGAGCGCATATTCGGCGGCGAGCCAGTCGCGCGCCTCGCCGCCGGGGTCGGGTTCGCCGGTCATGATTCGAGGCACGTTTTCAGGCGGGAGAGACCGCGCCGGACCCAGCTCTTCATCGTTCCGAGCGGCACGCCTTCGCGGGCGGCCAGTTCGGGATAGCTCGCCCCGCCGAGGAAGGCGCCGCGAATGGCGCGCGACTGGACCGAGTCGAGCGTCTCCAGGCAGACCGAAAGGCGCCGCGCCTCGTCGGCCTGCTCCAGCGCATCGGCGGCGGAGGGCGAGTCGTCGGCGATGGCGGCGACGGAGTCGAGGCCGTCCGGCGCGATCGGCCGGCGAAGGCGAAGGCGGTCGATCGCCTTGTTTCGGGCGATGATGGCGAGCCAGGTGATCGGGCTCGCCCGGCCGGAATCGAAGGCGCCGGCCTTGCGCCACGCGGCGACATAGGTCTCCTGGAGCGCCTCCTCCGCCTCGGCCTCGCTTCCGAGCACCCGCAGGCATATCCCGAACAGCTTGGGAGAGGTTCGGGCGTAGAGCTCCTTCATCGCCGACTTGTCGCCGGCGGCGACCGAGGCCAGCGCCTCGGCGAGGCGAAGGCGTTCGCCGCTCTCTCGAAGCGCACCGGCGGGCAAATCCATGTTAAGCCCCATGCACCATCCGGAAGGTCGGCGAAAGCGGGTTGAGAGCGGAGCGAGGGCTTGTTGGGCCGGGGGCATTGCTCGCTCCGCTCTCGCCGGCCCCGCGCCCGCACAGGGGGCAAGCGGACGCGGTTCCGGGGTTCGTATGGCCGTAGGTCGGGGACCTACGGCATCAGCACCGTGTCGACGACGTGGATCACGCCGTTGGACTGCATCACGTCGGCGGTGGTGACGCGCGAGGTTCCGCCCTTCGAATCGGTAAGGACGAGGGTGCGGCCCTGCATTCGCGCGGTCAGCGGCTCGCCCTGGACGGTGGTGAGGCGCGCCATGCCGTGGCCGGCGCGGATCTTGCCGGCGATCATGGACGAGGTCATCCGGCCGGCGACGACGTGATAGGTGAGGATGTTGGTCAGCATCGCCTTGTTCTCGGGCATCACCAGCGTGTCGACGGTGCCTGCGGGGAGCTTGGCGAAGGCCGCGTTGGTCGGCGCGAAGACGGTGAAGGGGCCGGGGCCGGAGAGGGTTCCGACCAGATCCGCCGCCTTGACCGCGGCGACGAGGGTGGTGTGGTCGCGCGAATTGACCGCGTTCTGGACGATCGACTTGTTGGCGTACATCGCGGCGCCGCCCACCATCGGGTTCTTCGCGATCGCCACGCCTCCGGCGGCGGCGGCGAGCGAGGCGGCGAGCAGCGCGGTGCGCATCTTGAACTTCATCATGATCGATATCTTCCTTCGCGACTCAGCCTTGGTCCGGCTGCATCGGAAGGTACGGGGCGGAGTCGGCGGCGGATGCAGGCGGCGCGAAATAAGTTCGCGCCACGGCCGGCTCCCGACCCGCGGCCGCCACGACCGCGGGTCGCGGACACGCGCGGGATCAGTCGCCGATCCAAAGGTCGACCGGCGGGCCGTCGCCGCCGATCCAGATCCCGTCCTTCCACCATTCGAGCTTGATGTTCTTGCCGTCGAAAAGGACGTGGAGATAGTCGCCGTCCTCCTCGAACTTGCACTGGCCGCCGTCGCCGTTGAAGTCGACGGTCCCGGTGTTCATCCCCGTCACCACGATCGACAGCGCCACCTTTCCCTTGTGGCCCAGAGCGTCGTACTCGCCCTCGAACGACAGGTTGATCGGAGCCAGGCCGGAAAAGCGGCCGGAGCCGATCTTGGCCCAGATCCCGGCAATCTTGCCTTCGATCTTGTAATCCTTGTCGGTCTTGAGATTGCCGTAATAGCGGGAAAGATCGGGCTGCATCTGTCTCTCCTTGGTAAGCAGTTTTCTCCGCGCTGGCCGCGATTCGAAGACCGATCGATTACGAAACGGGACGCGCCGAGCGTCAATCGCGAGAAGGCACCGTTCCTGTTTCGAAATGGTGGTGAGCCGAACCGGGCGGCTTCTCCGCGGGCGCGATTCACTCCGTCCGTCTGGTAATTTGGAGCTGGCCCGCTTGTGCTCGGACAAGAATGCCTTCTCTCACCCGCTCGAACAGCCAATCGGGCAAGGCGTCGTAGAACGGGCTGTCGTTACCCGGCGCCGGGCGGATGTCGGGTCCGGGCCAGACGAAGCGGTTGATCTCCGTCAGAACAATCCAGTTCCGTTCGGCGTCGAGGCCGAGTTGTCGGCGAACGTTGGCGGGTATTTCGACGGCGTCCCCGGGCCGATCGGGCGGACTGTGAGTGACCGGGGCGACGAGGACGAGGGCGCTCCTCGCCCGGACGATGCGGGCGACCACCACGACGGCGGGCCGGTCCTTGCGGCCGCTTTCCTCGCCGGCTGCCGCTTCGCGGGCCCAGAGATAGGAGTAGGAGAGGACGTCAGCCGGTTCCGGGGTCTTCCAGTTGCCGCCCGAGCTCCTTCGAGCGTTCGGACGGTTGGGCGTTCCGGATGGCGTCGAGGGTTTCATCGTCGAGATCCTTCACAAGAAGAACCTGGCGATCGCGGCGCAGGAGGCGCTGATATTCCTTGAGCGAGATCATCACGACGCGCGTGGTGCCGTGACGCTGGATACCCACCGGATGAAGCATCGCTTCGTCGGTATAATAGCCGAACTTGCTCGCGGCCTCCTTGGCCGAGACCGTAATCGCCGGTTCCGTCATGTTTCGTTCCTCGACCGGACCCTCTCCGGCGTCAGGCAAGCGTATCGCGGCGCTCCGGGGAAGCGCCGCCCGATCCCGATAATCCGGCATTTGCGGATAGTAAAGACGAATGGCTCGAGCGACCTTCGCCTGAACTAGTGACGCGCGCGTTCGCGCCGCTTAAGGCGGGCGCGATGAGTTCCCCCAATGCGAGCAACCGGACCCTGATCATCGCTCTCGCGGCGAACCTCGGGATCGCCGTGTCGAAGTTCGTCGCGGCGGCGATCACCGGATCGTCGGCGATGCTGACCGAGGGGGTTCACAGCGTCGTCGACAGCTCCAACCAGCTGCTCCTCATGTGGGGTCGGCGGCAGGCGCGCAAACCGGCCGACGCCCGCCACCCGTTCGGCTACGGGCGCGAGCTTTATTTCTGGAGCTTCGTCGTCGCGGTGCTGGTCTTCGCGCTCGGCGCCGGAGTCTCCGTCTACGAAGGCGTCATCCACATCCTCAACCCGGAAGAAGCGGTATCGCCGCTGATCGCCTACGGAGTGCTGCTCGTCGCCTTCCTCTTGGAGGGCGGCTCGACCCTGACCGCGTTCAAGGAATTTCGCGAGGCCAAGGGCGGTCTCGGCTGGTTCGAGGCGGTCCGCCGCTCGAAGGATCCGCCCGCCTTCATCGTCCTTCTGGAGAACGGCGCGGCCATGGCCGGGATCCTGGTCGCCGCGCTCGGCCTGGCGTTGAGCCAGGCGACCGGGCGGCCGCTGTTCGACGGAGTCGCCTCGATCGTCATCGGACTGATCCTCGGGGTCACGGCCTGGCTGCTCGCGGCCGAATCGAAGGCGCTCCTGATCGGCGAGGCCGCCGACCCCGAGCTTGTCGAGGGGCTAAGGGCGCTGGCCGGCGGCCGAGCGGGGATCACCGGCGTCGGCCATGTCCTCACCGTCCATTCCGCGCCCGACCAGATCACGGCGCTGCTCGCGGTGGATTTCGACGATTCGATCAGCGCCGCCGAGGTCGAGCGGATCGTGGGCGAGATCGAGCGGGAGGCGCGGGGGCGCTGGCCGGACGTCAAACGGCTGTTCATCCGCCCCGAGCAGGGCGCGGCCGAGCGGCACCGCCTCTGGCTCGAAAAGAACGGTCAGGACGGACCTCAAGCCGCGTGACCTCCCGCCACTCCTGAAATCCGGAACGACGAAGGTGCAGACGATGAGAACGAAGCTCCTTTTCCTCGCCGCGGCGCTCGCCGCCGCCACGCCGGCCATGCCCGCGGCGGCCGCCGACAGCGTCGTGGTCACCGCCGCCCGAATGGTCGACGTGCTCGGCGGCGCGGTGATCGAGGAACCGGTGGTGGTGATCACGGACGGCCGGATCGTCTCGGTCGTCGGGCGTGGCGGAGCCCGGCCGCTCATCCCCGAAGGCGCCAGGCGGATCGATCTTCCCGGCAAGACGATCCTCCCCGGGCTCATCGACATGCACGTCCACCTGACCTCGCTCGCCGAGATCGGCGGCTATCGCGGGCTTCAATATACCGACAGCTTCTGGTCCGCCGTCGGCGCCGCCAATGCGGAGAAGACCCTGCGCGCCGGATTCACCACCGTCCGCAACGTCGGCTCGGACGGGTTCCAGGACGTCGGCCTTCGGGAAGCGATCGACGGCGGCTGGCTGCAAGGGCCGCGGATCGTCACCGCCGGCTACGCGATCGGCGCGACCGGAGGCCATTGCGACAACAACGCCCTCCCGCCCTCGCTGGATCGCAAGGAGCCGTCGGTGGTCAACAGCCCCGAGGAGGCTCGGGCGAAGGTCCGCTGGCTCCACAAATATGGCGCCCAGGTGATCAAGATCTGCGCGACCGGCGGAGTCTTCTCGCTCGGCGACACGGTCGGCGGGCAGCAATTGAGCCTCGAGGAGATGAAGGCGATCGCCGACGAGGCGCACATGCTCGGCCTAAGGGTCGCCGCCCACGCCCATGGCGACGAGGGAATCCGGACCGCGATCCTCGCCGGGATCGACACGATCGAGCATTGCAGCCTGGCCAGCGACGCCACCATCGCCCTCGCCGTCCAGCACAAGACCTGGTTCGACATGGACATCTACAATGACGATTACATCCTCGCGACCGGAACCGCGAACGGCACCGAGCAGGAGAGCCTCGACAAGGAGAAGATGATCGGCCTTAAGCAGCGCCAGACCTTCCGGCGGGCGGTTCGCGCCGGAGTGCCGATGCTGTTCGGGACCGACGCCGGAGTCTATCCGCACGGCGACAATGCCCGCCAGTTCGCCAAGATGGTCGAGTGGGGCATGACCCCGCTTCAGGCCATCCAGGCCGCGACCCGCAACGCCGCCATGGCCCTCAACCGCGAGGGCGAGGTGGGGGCGATCGCCCCCGGCCGGTGGGGCGACATCGTCGCGGTCGACGGCGATCCGCTCAAGGACGTCCGGACCCTCGAACACCCCGCCGCCGTCATCAAGGGCGGCAAACTGGTGAAGGGGGAATAAGCGGCGCGATGGCCGAGCTGGACCGAAAGAGCGTCGCCGAACGCTTCTCCCGCGCCGTCAACATGGACGCGGACGAGATCGAGGCGTGGCTGAAGACGCCCGAGAGCCGCCGGGTCGGCCAGAAGAAGGACGGCGGCCGCGAGTCGATCGGCCACGCCTCCGGCCGCCGGATCGCCGCGATCCTTCGCACTCCGGAACCGGAGCGCACGGACGAGGATTACCGCCACATGCGCAAGGTCGCGGGGTTCGTTGCGCGGCACGGCGCCCAGCAGCCCGCCAACCCGGTCACCTCGCGCTGGCGGTACAGCCTGATGAACTGGGGCTGCGACCCCCTGAAGGACCTTTGAGGAGCGAGAGCGATGAAGGGCTATTGCGACAATATCGAGAAGCGCACGGTGGAGAACCAGGACTTCCGCCGGGTGCTCTACACGGGGAAGAACCTCCAGCTCGTTCTGATGACCCTCCCGCCCGGCTGCGACATCGGCGAGGAGGTGCACGAGGATCGCGATCAGTTCTTCCGGATCGAGGAGGGGCAGGGGATCGTCTACATCGACGGGACGCCCAACCGGGTCGAGGACGATTTCGCCGTCATCGTCCCCGCCGGCGCGCGCCACAACGTCGTCAACGACACCGACCGCCCGCTTCGCCTCTACACCATCTACGGCCCTCCCGAGCATAAGGACGGAACCGTCCACAAGGACAAGGACCAGGCCGAACGCGACCACGACAATGACGAGTGGACGGGCGAGACGACCGAGTAGAGCGAGGCTTCAGGGCGCCGCCTGCTCTTCCGCGGCGTCGCCCGGGAGCGCGCGCGAGCGGCTCCGCAGGAACGGCCGCTCGACGAGGCGGTAGGACAGGTCGGCGACAACCAGCGACAGGACGACGGTCAGCAAGGACCAGTATGGCAGGCCCTCGGCGTACAGCGCCTGGGCGATGGGATAATGCCAGAGGAAGAGGCTGTAGGAGCGCAGACCGACCCAGACGAGCGGACGCGCCGACAGAAGATTGGCGAGCCGTCCGGAGTCGTCTTCCGCCGCCGCGGCGACCAGCCAGGCCGAGACGAGGGCGGCAAGAGCGAAGCCGCCGAGCCCAAGGAAAGGCCCGTGATTGTCCGCCGCGACGACCATGGCGATGAACGTAAGCGCCGCGGCGGGCCACAGCTTCCTGACGAGCACCGGAACCGCTCGCGTGCCGGCGGCGGCGAGGAGGCAGCCGGCGAGCAAGCCCTGCGCCCGCGCGTCCGAGCCGAAATAGGCCCTTGCCCAGGGGGCGCCCTGCGCCGTCGCGAGGAAGGCGCAGGCGGCGGACAACAGAATCCCCACGGCGAGCACGACCAGCATGACCCGAAGGTTTCCGCGCCGGGCGAGAAGCCCGAACGCGAGCGGCCAGAGGAGGTAGAATTGCTCCTCGACCGAGAGCGACCAGACGTGGACGAACCAGCTGGTCCTGAACGTCCCGTACCCGCCGAGGGCCAGGAACCAGTTGAGACTGCTGGTCGCCACCGCCAGGGCCGCCCATGCCTCGGAGCCGGAGCCCCGCCCGACGGCGAGGGACAGGGTCGCGGCGCCCGCCATGAAGACGAGGAGGGCCGGAAGGATCCTGCGTGCGCGCCTCACGTAGAAGTCGCGGATCGAGACGCCGCCGGTCCGGCGAAGCTCGGAGGCGAGCGAGCGGGTGATGACGTAGCCGCTGATGACGAAGAAGAGGTCCACGCCGATGAAGCCGCCCGGGGCAAACCTGTGCCAGATGTGGAACAGGATCACCGCTCCGATGGCGATCGCCCGAAGCCCGTCCAGCGCCGGGGATCTTGTGGAACCGGCGTCGCCGCGGAAGACGTGTCGGTGGAAAGAGATCGGCCCCGGGGCCCGGTCAGGCACGAAGGGCGTCCGACTCGTCGCTCCCCAGCCACTCGCGTTCCCGGAACCACTTCGTCAGGACGTATTTGACGCCCGCTTCCACGACCATCCCCTCGTGATGCGACCAGGGGTTGGAGAGGCCGTCCGGATCGTTGTTGTTCCAGGCGAGAAGTGCGCCCGGCTCCGGTTCGATCTTGACCAGCGCGCGTGGGAAATTGGTGCATCCGCCCAGGTCCGGTCTGTTGAGGAAGACCATCGCGGTCCAGGTGCGCTGGCCGCCTTCGCGCGCCACCGCCTCCGAATAGACCTGGCCGCCGGCGAAATAGTCGTTGTGCATCCTGAACTGCTGCCCCGGGGCGTAACGCTGGCCCTGAACCGTCTCGCTGTGGCTCGGCGGGAGGCCGAGCAGGTCGGCGATCCGCCGCTCCACCTCGCCGACCAGCGGCTCCGTCGCCGGGAGCTTGCAGGTGTAGCTGGTCCGGAGCCGCGTATTGCCGCGGTCGCTGAGCAGGGTCGACGGCTTCACGCCGGCGTCGATCAGGCACATCAGCTCCACGCATTCGTCGTGCGACAGGAAGTCGCGCACCAGGAACATGTCGAGGTTCAGCGCCGGGAGCCTGGCCGCCCGGGGAAGCGAGGCCAGCCTCGCGGCCACCTCGCGGCCGGCTCGGGCGAGACTGTGCGGATCCGACCCCGGGAGGGGAGCAAAGCGGCGGTATTGCGGCGCCGACGCGGAAGCCGCCGCCGCGGCGAGGAGCGCGCCGATGTCGCTCGGCCTCGGTGGAGAAGGGGCGGGAGCCGGAGGCCGAGCCGCCGGTTCGGCACGAGTCTGCACGGGAACCGCGGGAGAGGGCGTTTTCCCGGTCAGCTTGCGGAAAAGACTGGCGAAAGACTTCATTCGAGCTGCTTAGTCAGCGGCTCCGGCCCCGACAAGTTGTCGGCAGCGGTAGCGCCTTGCCGGCACGGGCCCGGCTACTCCGCGAGCGCGCAGGGCGCTCCGGCCTGCTTCAGGGTCTGGCAGATCGCGGCCGCGTCCGGCGACTTCGCTTTAAGGCGGATCATCCCGCTGCCCGATGCCAACGGAACGGTCTCCGGCGTGAGGGTGCGAAGCGACGCGAACCGGGCCTGGAGGTCGGCCCAGCCCTTTTTCGCCGCTTCCAACGAGGTGAACAGGCCGAGAAGCATGGTCATGCTCGGTTCCGGATCCGGCACCTTCAGCACCCGGCCTCCGGCCGTCTTGTTGTCGGTGACGTTGACAAGCACCGCCGCCGGCCGGCGGAAGAGCCAGTTCCAATCGGCCTGCTCGCGCGGCTTCCCATCGGCGAGCTCGATGAAGCGGTTGCCGGCGATGACCGCCCGGACGGCGCCGCTAAGATAGATCGTGAAATAATTCGTTGTGTCGCTGAGTTCGTTGGCCGTCAGGGTCAGCGTCGACTCGCCCCAGGCATAGACAGGGACAGCGCCCGAGATGCGGGAGTTGGCGGCCGCGAAGGACGCCTGGTCGCCGACCCGAACGCTATAACCGGCGCCTCCGAGAACCTCGACGCGCGACAGCGAGACCCGAGCGCGATCGTAAGCGCCGATCGTTCCTCCTTCACCCGGGCCCAGCCTTCCTCCGCTGACCTCGAGCTCGGCCCCCGCTCCGACGTAGACAAGGGAGCTTCCGCCCTTCTCGTCCACCCGCTTCGACTCTCCGGCGGTGTCCACCTGCGAATCGCGCAGCCGGAGGGAACCGCCGTCGATGTAGAGCGCGGCTTGTTGCGCCGGCGCGCGCACATGCAGGTTCTGGATGGTCACGGCTCCCGAGCGGACGACGACAGAGCCGTTGAGGACGGGCAATTCCGCCGAGCCGATCACCTCGCCCGAGCCGAGGATGGTCACCGACTTCGAGATGTACAGGCTTTCGGTATAGGCGCCGGGGCGGACGAGGATGGTTCCGCCGGGCGCGACCGTCCGGAGGGCGCGGCCGAGGCTCGCCGAGCCGCCTCGCCCGCCGGAATCGACGATCACTTGGCGCGGCGCCGGAGGGGGCGGCGGCGGCGGTGGCGGCGGTGGCGGAGGTGGTGGGGGTGGAGCTTTCAGGCGCGCCAGCTCCGCCCGCGCCTGCGCGATCCGCCGGTCTCCCGCGCAGCGCCGGATGAAGTCCTCGTAGTTGCGGATCCGGTCGGCCTTGGTCCCCTGCCCCCGGGCGCCCCACCGCAAGTCGCAGCCGGGCCCGACGCCCTGCGCCTCGAGTGGAGCGGGCAGTGTCGGGAGCAGCCCGCCGGCGGCGGCCGCTGCGGCCAGTAGAGACATTCGTCGATCCCGCCATGCCGCCATCGCTACATCCCCGCCGTGCTCGAGCAATCGACCAGCCGAAGCCCCTCGAACGTCGCTTCGGACGAGCGCAGGGAGCCGTCGGACTGAAGCGTGTAGGTGCCGGCCGGGGTCTCGACGCGCGCGGACGTGGCGGCGCCGCGGATCTGCCGTTTGTAGGTCGAGCCGCCCGTATCCACCTCGAACCCGGACGCGTCGCCGGCGATGGTCATGACGGATCGGCAGCCGCCCGCGCCCCATTTGCGGTAGAGCCACTTCGGTACGTAGGCCGGCGTCGTTTCCGCGGCGACCGCGGGGCCTTGTGGTTTCGGCCGGATTGGGACGATGGCGGCGACATTGCCGTCGCGGCCGTCGCGCTCGCCACTCCGCGCGCCAAGGCGCGGCATGAGGGCGGCGCCGGCGACTCCGAAAAGGATCGCCATGATCATGGCCGCGGCCAGATAGCCTTTCCCCCGGCGGGAGCCGAGCGCCTTTCGCCAGGCTTCCAAGCGCCGGGCCCGGGCCTCGCGCGAGCGCCGCCGGTCCTGCGAGCTTTTGCGGTTCGCCTCCCGGCGCCGCTCGAGCCGCTGTCTCTCCGCCTCGCGCCCGGCCATGGAGCGGGCCTCGCGGTCGGCCGTTCGCGCGGCCTCGGCCTCGGCCGCCTCCGAGTCCTTCCTCTTGCGCTCGGACTCGCGCCGCTCGGCCTCCTCCCGCTCCCGCGCCGCGCTCCGTTCCGCCTCCTGGCGCCGCCGCGCCTCGGCCTCCTCCTCCAGAGCGGCGAGGGCGTCGCGCCTGCGCTGGCGATCGTCCTCGGTCTCGAGCGGGATCTTCACCAGCCGGGAAATGTCCGAGACGATCCGGCGCACCTCCCGTCGCAGGTCTCGATCACCGAGGTCCAGGTCGATCATGGCCTCGAGGGAGATCCACGTCCTCTTGCTCAGGATCGCCATCATCTCCGGATCAATCGCGTCCGCCGGATCGATATCCCGGAAGCCTATCGGGAATATAAGACTTTCCTCGCGAAGTTCAGCGAATTCCGTCTTCAGCGCCCGTTCCCGCTCAAGGAACGACCTGACTTCACGGAAGCACCAGGGTCGCCGGATGAACGTCGGCGTGATCACCGGAACGAGAAACGAAGATTCGCGGACCGCCTTCTCGATCCGCGCTTCCCATTCGACTCCCGACCTCAGATCGCTCGTGTCCTGGAAAATCGCGACCGGAAAACCGACACTTAGAGCGACTTCCTTGCGGATGTGATCGCACAGTTTGCTGACCCGCCGGTCGGTATAAGTGTCGTCTACTCTAGCATAGCTCCAGAAGCCGCGAGGAGGGAGGTTGTATGTCATTGCGCGCGCGCGCCGGGAACCGGCTGACAAGTGTCGCAATGCGCACCGCCGCCATGTGCTGATCCCCCATACATCACCGCTCGACTGGTCCCACCCAAGCGCGAGGCCGTCAACGATTTTCATCCGCGCCTCGAGATAGGTCGCCGTCACCGCCCCGCCGGGTCGCCCGCCGAAGCGGCTGTCATCGGGCAGGCTTCCAAATCTCGCCGTTGACCCTTGTCCCTCCCGCCGCTATAGGCCGCCTCGCCCGCGGAGCCCTCGCGCTCCTGGAGCGGGCAAGAGCTTGAACATTGCCGTCGCGTCGCATGGGCCAGGGTGCCGAGAGGCTACCCCGGTGTTTTGCGTTCTTTGCGCGCCGGTAAAGTAACTTAAGGAAGTGAAGGGCTTCATGCCGACGATCAACCAGCTGATCCGCAAGGGTCGCGAGCCGCAGAAGGCCAAGTCCAAGGTCCCTGCGATGGAGCAGAACCCGCAGAAGCGCGGCGTTTGCACCCGGGTCTATACCACGACCCCGAAGAAGCCGAACTCGGCGCTGCGCAAGGTGGCCAAGGTCCGCCTGACCAACCAGCGCGAAGTGATCAGCTACATTCCGGGCGAGGGTCACAACCTCCAGGAGCATAGCGTCGTGCTGATCCGCGGCGGCCGCGTGCGCGACCTTCCGGGCGTCCGCTACCACGTCCTTCGCGGCGTGCTCGACACCCAGGGGGTCAAGGACCGCCGCCAGTCGCGTTCCAAGTACGGCGCCAAGCGGCCCAAGTAACAGGCCGGAATATAGCCCGTCGTCCCGGCGAAGGCCGGGACCTCGTCGGGTGAAAGGCGCTGTCGCCTTTCCGACCGGAGACCCCGGCCTCGCCGGGGTGACGATCATCGAAGTAAGCCCCGGACAGGTTCCGGATCAGGCTGAAGAGAAAGGAATTCAAAATGTCCCGTCGTCGTCGTCCCGAGAAGCGCGAAGTTCTCCCCGATCCCCGGTTCGGGGACATCACCCTCACCAAGTTCATGAACAGCGTGATGCTGGACGGGAAGAAGTCCGTCGCCGAGGGAATCGTCTACGGCGCCCTCGACACGGTCGAGACCCGCGCCAAGCGCGATCCGATCGGGGTCTTCCACGATGCGCTCAACAACGTGAAGCCGGGCATCGAGGTCCGCTCCCGCCGAGTCGGCGGCGCGACCTACCAGGTCCCCGTCGAGGTCCGCCCGGAGCGCGCCCAGGCGCTCGCCATCCGCTGGCTGATCGGCGCCGCCCGTTCGCGCAGCGAGAACACCATGTCGGCCCGCCTCTCGGGCGAGCTGATGGATGCCGCGAACAATCGCGGCAACGCGGTCAAGAAGCGCGAGGACACGCACCGCATGGCCGAAGCCAACCGGGCCTTCTCGCACTACCGCTGGTAAAAACAGTCCCTATATCGTCGGTGTCAGGGCGAGCCCTGACTCCCGACATCGGAGTTTAAGATCATGGCCCGCAGCCACCCGCTCGAGCGTTATCGCAATATCGGCATCATGGCGCATATCGACGCCGGCAAGACGACGACGACCGAGCGCATCCTCTATTACACCGGCAAGTCCTACAAGATCGGCGAGGTCCACGAGGGCACCGCGACGATGGACTGGATGGAGCAGGAGCAGGAGCGCGGGATCACGATCACGTCGGCCGCGACGACCTGCTTCTGGAACGACCACCGGATCAACATCATCGACACCCCGGGCCACGTCGACTTCACCATCGAGGTCGAGCGCTCGCTGCGCGTCCTCGACGGCGCCGTCGCCTGCTTCGACGGAGTCGCCGGAGTCGAGCCGCAGTCGGAGACCGTCTGGCGGCAGGCCGAGAAGTACAAGGTGCCGCGGATGTGCTTCGTCAACAAGCTCGACCGCACCGGCGCCAATTTCGACATGTGCGTCGGGATGATCAAGGATCGCCTCGGCGCCCGCCCGGCCGTCCTCTATCTCCCGATCGGAATCGAGAGCGGCTTCAAGGGCCTCGTCGACCTGGTCGAGAACCGCGCCATCATCTGGCTCGAGGAGAGCCTCGGCGCGAAGTTCGAATATCAGGACATTCCCGAGGACATGAAGGACGCCGCCGAGGCGGCCCGCATGGAACTCATCGAGATGGCGGTCGAGCAGGACGACGACGTCATGGAGGCCTATCTCGGCGGCGAGGAGCCGGATTCGGCGACCCTCAAGAAGCTGATCCGCAAGGGCACCTTGAACTTCTCGTTCGTGCCGGTGCTGTGCGGCTCCGCGTTCAAGAACAAGGGCGTCCAGCCCCTGCTCGACGGCGTGGTCGACTATCTTCCGAGCCCGCTCGACATTCCGCCGGTCGAGGGCCTGAAGCTCGACGGCGAGAGCACCGAGACCCGTCCGGCCAGCGACGAGGCGCCTTTCTCCGCGCTCGCGTTCAAGATCATGAACGACCCGTTCGTCGGGACGCTCACCTTCGCGCGGATCTACTCGGGCAAGCTCGAGAGCGCCTCGACCGTGATGAACTCGGTCAAGGACAAGAAAGAGAAGGTCGGCCGCATGCTCCTCATGCATGCCAATGACCGCGAGGACATCCAGGTGGCCTATGCCGGCGACATCGTCGCTCTGGCGGGTCTCAAGGACACCACCACCGGGGACACGCTCTGCGCCCAGAACGCGCCGATCATCCTCGAGCGGATGGAGTTCCCCGATCCGGTCATCGAGGTCGCGGTGGAGCCCAAGACCAAGGCCGACCAGGAGAAGATGGGCGTCGCCCTCAACCGCCTCGCCCGCGAGGATCCGTCCTTCCGGGTCTCTTCCGACAACGAGAGCGGCCAGACGATCATCAAGGGGATGGGCGAGCTCCACCTCGAGATCCTCGTCGACCGCATGAAGCGCGAGTTCAAGGTGGAGGCCAATGTCGGCGCTCCGCAGGTCGCCTACCGCGAATATCTCGCGAAGCCGGTCGAGCTCACCTACACCCACAAGAAGCAGTCGGGCGGCTCCGGCCAGTTCGGCGAGGTCAAGGTGAAGGTCGTCCCCGGCGAGCGTGGCTCGGGCTTCCAGTTTGTCGACGAGATCAAGGGCGGCAACATCCCGCGCGAGTACATCCCGTCGGTCGAGAAGGGCATGCGCGAGACGGCCGAGACCGGATCGCTGATCGGCTTCCCGATCATCGACTTCGCGGTTCACCTGATCGACGGCAAGTATCACGACGTCGATTCGTCGGCGCTGGCGTTCGAGATCTGCGCCCGCGGAGCGATGCGCGAGGCGGCCCAGAAGGCCGGGATCAAGCTGCTCGAGCCGATCATGAAGGTGGAAGTGGTGACGCCGGAGGATTATCTCGGCGACGTTATCGGCGACATCAACAGCCGCCGCGGCCAGATCCAGGGCACCGATACGCGGGGCAACGCCCAGGCGGTCGAGGCGATGGTGCCGCTCGCGAACATGTTCGGCTACGTGAACGAGCTTAGGTCCTTCACCCAGGGCCGGGCGCAGTACACGATGCAGTTCTCGCACTATGACGAAGTGCCCGCCAACGTCGCCGAAGAGGTCAAGGCGAAGCTGGCATAAGCGCGAATTTGTGGTTATGGGCGCGTCCGCACACCGGGCGCGCTCGGATGAGACATCTGAAAAGAAGGTAGGAAGACAATGGCGAAAGCTAAGTTCGAGCGGAACAAGCCGCACTGCAACATCGGCACCATCGGTCACGTCGACCATGGCAAGACGTCGCTGACGGCGGCGATCACCAAGGTGCTCGCCGAGACCGGCGGGGCGACCTACACGAGCTACGCCAACATCGACAAGGCGCCGGAAGAGCGCGAGCGCGGAATCACCATCTCGACCGCCCACGTCGAGTATGAGACCGAGCAGCGCCACTACGCGCACGTCGATTGCCCGGGCCACGCCGACTATGTGAAGAACATGATCACCGGCGCCGCGCAGATGGACGGAGCGATCCTCGTCGTCTCCGCCGCCGACGGCCCGATGCCGCAGACCCGCGAGCACATCCTGCTCGCCCGCCAGGTCGGCGTCCCGGCGCTCGTCGTCTACATGAACAAGGTCGACCAGGTCGACGACGAGGAGCTCCTGGAGCTCGTCGAGCTCGAGATTCGCGAGCTCCTCTCGTCCTACGACTTCCCGGGCGACGACATTCCGATCGTCAAGGGCTCGGCTCTCGCCGCCCTCGAGGATTCCGACCGCACGATCGGCCACGACTCGGTTCTCGAGCTGATGAAGGCCGTCGACAGCTACATCCCGCAGCCCGAGCGTCCGCTCGACCGTCCGTTCCTGATGCCGATCGAGGACGTGTTCTCGATCTCCGGCCGCGGCACCGTCGTCACCGGCCGTGTCGAGACCGGGATCGTCAAGGTCGGCGAGGAAGTCGAGATCGTCGGGATCAAGGATACCCGCAAGACCGTCGTCACCGGCGTCGAGATGTTCCGCAAGCTGCTCGACCAGGGCCAGGCCGGCGACAACATCGGCGCTCTCATCCGCGGCGTCGGCCGTGAGGAAGTCGAGCGCGGGCAGGTTCTCTGCAAGCCGGGTTCGATCCGTCCGCACACCGACTTCCAGGCGGAGGTCTACGTGCTCTCGAAGGACGAGGGCGGCCGCCACACGCCGTTCTTCGCCAACTACCGTCCGCAGTTCTACTTCCGCACCACGGACGTGACCGGCGAGGTGGTTCTCCCCGAGGGCACCGAGATGGTGATGCCGGGCGACAACGTGCAGCTGGGCGTCAAGCTCATCGCTCCGATCGCGATGGACCAGGGCCTGCGCTTCGCGATCCGCGAAGGCGGCCGGACCGTCGGCGCGGGGGTTGTCGCCGAGATCACGAAGTAATATAGGGCGCAGGCCGCGCGGCTCTTCGGAGATTCGCGCGGCCTCGTTTTTGGTAGTAATCGCTCCCCGGCGAAGGCCGGGGCCCAGACGCCGGAAGACGCCGGCGTATGGGTGCTTGGCCCCGGCCTTCGCCGGGGTGCCGCGAGCGGCAGCTCTTTGCAATCGGTAAGCAGGTTATGGAAACGCAGAACATCCGCATTCGCCTGAAGGCGTTCGATCATCGAGTGCTCGACCAGGCGACTGGCGACATCGCCGACACCGCTCGGCGCACGGGTGCTCTCATCCGCGGGCCCATTCCGCTGCCGACGCGCATCGAGAAGTTCACCGTCAACCGTTCGCCGCACGTCGACAAGAAGTCGCGCGAGCAGTTCGAGGTGAGGACCTACAAGAGGCTGCTCGACATCGTTCAGCCGACTCCGCAGACGGTCGACGCTCTGATGAAGCTCGATCTCGCCGCGGGTGTGGACGTAGAGATCAAGCTGGCGTAGGCGCATAGCCGAAGCCAGCGCAGCCCCAGCGAAGGCTGGGGCCCCAGTGAGTTGAAGGCGCCGAGCCTTTCACCCCCTGGGACCCCAGCCTTCGCTGGGGTGACGTTAGAGGGAAGGCCAAGCTTTCCTTCGGACACAGGGTGATACCGCGGAAGCTCGCTTCCGGACTGCGTCCCCGCCGTTCCGCCCTCGGGTGGAGCAAGAGCCCAGGCGGGGCACGCATAGTTTTTGGGTTCGAACACGCCCCCGGCAATTGTGCCGCGGGGCCTCTGTCATAGGAGTATCGGCGAGATGCGCACCGGCGTGATCGCGAAGAAAATGGGGATGACCCGCCTGTTCCAGGACGACGGCCGCCACGTGCCCGTCACCGTCCTGGCGCTCGATAATGTTCAGGTGATCGCGCGACGCGACGCGGACGGCGACGGCTATGTCGCCCTCCAGCTCGGCGCCGGCACCGCCAAGGCGAAGAACGTCGCCAAGCCGCAGCGCGGCCACTTCGGCAAGGCCGAGGTCGAGCCGAAGGCGCGGGTCGCCGAGTTCCGCGTCGCCGACGATGCCGTTCTCGACGTCGGGGCGGAGATCACCGCCGACCATTTCGTCGCCGGCCAGTATGTCGACATCCAGGGCTGCACCCAGGGCAAGGGCTTCGCCGGCGGAATGAAGCGCTGGGGCTTCGGCGGTCTTCGCGCCACCCACGGCGTTTCCGTCTCCCACCGTTCGCTCGGTTCGACCGGTCAGCGCCAGGATCCGGGCCGGGTCTTCAAGAACAAGAAGATGGCCGGGCACATGGGCGCCAAGAACCGCACCCAGCAGAATCTCGAGATCGTCCGCACGGACGTCGAGCGCGGCCTACTCTTCGTCAAGGGCTCCGTGCCCGGCCACAAGGGCGGCTGGCTGCTCGTCAAGGATTCGGTGAAGATCGCCCGTCCGGACGGCGCGCCCTATCCCGCCGGCATTCGCCAGACCAACGACAACGCTCCCGCCGAGACGCCGGCCGAAACCGCCGCCGCTCCGGAAGCCACCGAAGGCCAGGAAGGCTAAGCCATGAAGGTCCAAGTCCAGTCCCTCGACGGCAAGGCCGGCAGCGACATCGATCTCAACGACGAGATCTTCGGTGTCGAGCCCCGCGCCGACATTCTCCACCGGGTCGTCACCTGGCAGCTCGAGAAGCGCCGCGGCACCGCCCGCGGAGCCCGCGAGCGCGCCGACGTCGCCCGCACCGGCAAGAAGTACGGCCGCCAGAAGGGCGGCGGAACCGCCCGTCACGGCGACCGCCGCGCTCCGATCTTCATCGGCGGCGGCAAGGCCCACGGTCCCCGCGTCCGCGACTTCAATCCGTCGCTGAACAAGAAGGTCCGCGCGCTCGGCCTCAAGATGGCGCTCTCCGCCAAGGCCCGCGACGGCCGGCTGATCGTCCTCGAGAATCTCGACGTCACCGAGGCGAAGACCAAGGCGGTCCGCGAGCAGCTCGCCGGCCTCAACCTCGGCAGGACGGCTCTGGTCATCGACGGCGACGCGCTCAGCGTCGGCTTCGCCCGCGCCTCGGCCAATCTCGGGCAGATCGACCTCCTCCCGGCGGTCGGCGCCAACGTCTACGACATCCTCGCCCACGAGACGCTGGTCCTGACCCGCGCCGCGGTCGAAACCCTGGAGTCGCGTTTCAATGGCTAAGGCAGCGAAGAAGCAGGGCGCCGTCGACATCAATCATTACGATGTCGTCCTCGCCCCTCACATCACCGAGAAGTCGACCCTGATCTCCGAGCAGAACGCGGTCGTCTTCAAGGTCGCCAAGGAAGCCACCAAGCCGCAGATCAAGGCGGCGGTGGAGGCCCTGTTCGGCGTCAGCGTGACGGGCGTGAACACGCTCAACCAGAAGGGCAAGACCAAGCGCTGGAAGGGCCGTCCCTATCAGCGCTCGGACATGAAGAAGGCGGTCGTCACCCTCGCCGAGGGAAGCTCGATCGACGTGACCGAGGGGGTCCGGTAAATGGCACTCAAGACCTATAATCCGACGACCTCGTCGCAGCGCGGCCTGATCCTCGTCGACAAGTCGTCGCTGTGGAAGGGCAAGCCCGTCAAGGCGCTTACCGAAGGCAAGCGCAAGACCGGCGGCCGCAACAACAAGGGCCACGTCACCTCGCGCGGAATCGCCGGCGGCCACAAGCAGCGCTACCGCTACATCGACTTCAAGCGTCGCAAGTGGGACGTTCCGGCCACCGTCGAGCGGCTGGAATACGATCCCAACCGCACCGCCTTCATCGCGCTGGTGCGCTATGAGGACGGCGAGCAGGCCTATATCATCGCTCCGCAGCGCCTCGCCCCGGGCGATGCGATCGTCGCCGGCCAGCGCGTCGACGTGAAGCCGGGCAATGCGATGGAGCTCGGCTCGATGCCGGTCGGAACCATCGTCCACAACGTCGAGATGAAGCCGGGCAAGGGCGGCCAGATCGCCCGCTCCGCCGGGACCTACGTCCAGGTCGTCGGCCGCGACCGCGGGATGGTGATCGTCAGGCTCAATTCAGGCGAGCAGCGCTATATCCACTCGAACTGCATGGCGACGGTCGGCGCGGTGTCCAACCCGGACAACCAGAACCAGAACTTCGCCAAGGCCGGCCGCAGCCGCTGGATGGGCAAGCGCCCGCTGACCCGCGGAGTCGCCAAGAACCCGGTCGACCACCCGCACGGCGGCGGCGAAGGCCGTACCTCGGGCGGCCGTCATCCGGTCACCCCGTGGGGCAAGCCGACCAAGGGCGCGCGCACTCGCAACAACAAGGCGACCGACAAGATGATCATCCGGTCCCGCCACGCAAAGAAGAAGAGGTAAGACATGGCCCGCTCCGTCTGGAAAGGCCCGTTCGTCGAGCTTTCGCTGCTGAAGAAGGCGGAAGCGGCGCAGGATGCGAACAGCCGCTCGCCGATCAAGACCTGGTCGCGCCGGTCGACGATCCTGCCGCAGTTCGTGGGGCTCACGTTCAACGTCTACAACGGCAAGAAATTCATCCCGGTCTCCGTCAACGAGGAGATGGTCGGAATGAAGCTCGGCGAGTTCGCGCCCACGCGCTACTTCCCGGGCCACGCCGCCGACAAGAAGGGCAAGAGGTAAGCCATGTCGAAGCAGGCATCCCCCCGCAAGGTCGCCGACAACGAGGCGCTGGCGGTCGGCACCCAGATCCGCGGCTCGGCCCAGAAGCTGAACCTCGTCGCCCAGCTCATCCGCGGCAAGCGCGCCGAGGACGCTTTGAACATCCTCCAATTCTCGCCCAAGGCGATGGCGGTGGACGTTCGCAAGGTGCTCGCCTCGGCGATCGCCAATGCCGAGAACAACCACAATCTCGACGTCGACGCGCTCGTCGTCGCCGAGGCCTCGGTCGGCAAGTCGATCTCGATGAAGCGCTTCACCCCGCGCGCCCGGGGCCGTTCCAGCCGGATCGTCAAACCGTTCAGCCGCGTCCGCATCGTCGTTCGCGAAGCCAGCCAGGAAGCTTGAACCCATGGGTCAGAAAACCTCTCCGATCGGCCTTAGGCTGCAGATCAACCGGACCTGGGACAGCCGCTGGTATGCGGAAGGTGGCGACTATTCGCGCCTCCTGCTTGAGGACCTCAAAATCCGTCAGTACATCATGAAGGCGCTTCCCCAGGCGGCGATCTCCAAGGTGGTGATCGAGCGTCCGGCCAAGCTCTGCCGGGTCTCCATCTACGCCGCCCGCCCGGGCGTGATCATCGGCAAGAAGGGCTCCGACATCGAGAAGCTGCGCAAGCAGCTCGGCTCGATGACGACCTCCGACGTGTCGCTCAACATCGTCGAGATCCGCAAGCCGGAGATCGACGCCCGCCTCGTCGCCCAGGGCATCGCCGACCAGCTCGAGCGCCGGATCGCGTTCCGCCGGGCGATGAAGCGCGCCGTCCAGTCCTCGATGCGCCTCGGCGCCGAGGGCATCCGGGTGGTCTGCGGCGGCCGCCTCGGCGGCGCCGAGATCGCCCGTACCGAAGGCTATCGCGAGGGCCGGGTGCCGCTTCACACGCTTCGCGCCCACCTCGATTACGCCGAGGCGACCGCCCACACCTCCTACGGTGTCTGCGGCGTGAAGGTGTGGATCTTCAAGGGCGAGATCCTCGGCCACGATCCGATGTCGCAGGACCGACTGATGATGGAAGCCCAGACTTCCGGCGTGCGCCCCGCGCGCGAAGATCGCCGCTAAGGAACCAGGACAATGCTGCAACCCAAACGCACCAAGTTCCGTAAGGCCTTCAAGGGCCGGATCCACGGCGACGCCAAGGGCGGAACCGCCCTCAATTTCGGCGCCTATGGCCTGAAAGCCATGGAGCCGGAGCGGATCACCGCCCGCCAGATCGAGGCCGCCCGCCGCGCCATCACCCGCCACATCAAGCGGCAGGGCCGTTTGTGGATCCGCATCTTCCCGGACGTTCCGGTGTCGTCCAAGCCGGCCGAGGTCCGCATGGGCTCGGGCAAGGGCTCGCCGGAATTCTGGGTCGCGCGGGTGAAGCCGGGCCGGGTGCTGTTCGAGCTCGACGGCGTTCCGGGACACATCGCCAAGACGGCTTTCGAGCGCGCCGCCGAGAAGCTGCCGATCAAGACCAAGGTCATCGCCCGGCTGGGCGAGTCCCTGCTCGAGGACGCATAAGAAATGGCTATCGACGATCTCAAGACCCGCACCGACGACCAGCTCTCCGAGCAGCTGGGCGAGCTGAAGCGCGAGCAGTTCAACCTCCGCTTCCAGGCCGCCACCAACCAGCTCGAGAAGCCGTCGCGCATTCGCGAGGTGCGCCGCACCATCGCACAGATCAAGACGCTGCAGTCCGAGCGGGCCCGTACCGCTCAGGCCAAGGCATAAGGAGCTCATCGAATGCCTAAGCGCGTTCTCACCGGCCGGATCGTGTCGGACAAGACGGACAAGACCGTGGTGGTCCTGGTCGAGCGGCGGGTGAAGCACCCGCTCTACGGCAAGATCATCAAGCGGTCGAAGAAGTACCACGCCCATGACGAGGGCAACGAGTTCAAGCAGGGCGAGACGGTTCGGATCGAGGAGACCCGGCCGCTCTCGAAGCTGAAGACCTGGCGGGTGCTCGACCGGGTCGACACGCATGCCACCCCGGAGCGGGCCGATACGGCGTAAGGTTTGCGCATGCTGTTCCCCGGCGAAGGCCGGGGCCC
>Ga0207649_10000085_pt1 | contig 79657 bp, 68 predicted proteins | sample KBSC43metaG_FD_184317 | JGI IMG/M metagenome (GOLD analysis project Ga0207649, IMG submission 184317) | Corn rhizosphere microbial communities from Kellogg Biological Station, Michigan, USA - KBS C4-3 metaG (SPAdes) (version 2) | ecosystem: Host-associated > Plants > Roots > Rhizosphere > Soil ... | reverse complement strand
CCGGTGGGGGAGAGGGAGAATTATAAAAATGACCGAAGACCCTACAGACATCGACCATCCGCACGCCGAACGTCACGGCATCATCTATGCGAGCACGGCCTATCTGATCTGGGCGGTGATGCCGCTGTATTGGAATTTGCTGGTCTACGTCCCGTCGGTCGAACTCGCCACCCACCGCATCCTGTGGTGCGCGATCTGCGTCTTTGCCATCTCGGCCTTGCGCGGTCGCCTGCCGCATCTGAGACAGATCGTCCGCAATCCGAAGCTCTTGCGCACGCTCATGCTGACCAGCGTGCTCATCACCTGCAACTGGACGATCTTCATCTATTGCGTCGAAAGCCATCAACTCGTCGCTGCCAGCCTCGGCTATTACATCACGCCGCTGATCTCCATCGCGCTTGGCGTGGCGCTGCTCGGCGAACGCATCACGCCCGTCAAGATCGGGGCCATCGCGCTCGCCACCGCCGCCGTGGTCTGGCAGGCGGTCGAACTGGGCTACATCCCGTGGGTTTCGCCCGCGCTCGCCTTTTCGTTCGGGTTCTACGGCTATTTCCGCAAGCTGACGCCGGTGGATTCGCTCGATGGTCTCACCGTCGAAACCTGCCTGCTCTTTCCGATCACGCTGCTGCTCGTCGGTTACTGGTTCATGGACGGTACCGGCGCGTTTCCGAAAGCGGGCGCTTACACCAACACGCTGCTCGTCTTCGCCGGCCCGCTCACCGCCATTCCGCTGGTGCTGTTCGCCGCCGGCGCGCGCCGCGTTCCCATGGTGACGTTGGGCTTCCTGCAATTCATGTCGCCCACGCTCACGCTCGTCATCGCGGTTGCGTTCCTCGGCGAGCACTTCACCCGTCTCGACGTCATCACCTTCGGCTGCGTCTGGGGTGCGCTTTTGATCGTGGGTCTCGAAGGCCGTATCAGACGATTTGCGGCCGGACGCGCGCTTTGAGCATCGCCTCCAGGCCGTCCATCGCTTCCGCAACGCTTGAAACGAATCTGAAGTGCGAGAGAACCTTGTCGCTCGCGAACCCTTTCTCGATCACATGATCGAGCATCGCGCGCAACGGATCGAAATAGCCTTTCAGGTTGATCACGATGATGGGCTTGGCATGCACGCCCAACTGCGCCTCCGTCAGTACTTCGAAGAATTCGTCCAGCGTCCCCAATCCGCCCGGCAACAGCACGAACGCATCCGACAGGTTGATCATCCGCTGTTTGCGTTCCTGGATGCTGGGCGTGATGATCGTCTCCTCCGCCGATTTCAGCGGCGGTTCCACATGGCGCAGATATTGCGGCAGCACGCCGATCACCGGCGCGCCCGCGTCGCGCGCGGCGCGGGCGGTTTCGCCCATCAAGCCCACATTCCCGGCGCCGAAGATCATGCGGAAACCGCGCTCGCCGATGGCCCTGCCCAGTTCGCGGGCGGCTTCGACATAGAACGGGTCGGTCCCCCGGGCGGAACCGCAGAACACACAGATGGACGCCTCGCCGATATCCTTGTTCACGAAGGGGTTATGCATGATGCGGCGTGGCCCGTTGCTTTTGCTGGCATTGTAGAGAGAGCTTCGTACACTTATACGAAAACGCAAGAAACGGCCGGGAGGAAATTCGTGCGGGCGTTCATCATTATCGCCGCAGTAGCGCTGTTGGCACTCGTGATCGGTTTCTTCTTCTTCGGCAGCGCGAATTTGGGACATTAAAATGGCCGAACAGCACCCCATGGTGGAAGAGGGCTCGGGCGCCCCGTCGTTCCGCCCGCTCTACATGCTGCTGCCCTATCTCTGGCCCAAGGGCCGGCCCGACCTGCGGCTGCGCGTGGTGCTGGCCATCGTCTGCCTTTTGCTCGCCATCGTCGCCACGACGCTCTATCCGTTGTTTCTGGCATATGCGACCGACGCGCTGTCCGTGCAGCCCGCCGCCACCATCGCGATGGGTTACGCGCTTGCCATGATTTCGGCCTATGCGGTCGCGCGCATCACCATGCAGTTGTTTGCGCAAATCCGCGACGGCATTTTCGCGAAGGTCCAGTATCATGCCTTGCGCGAGGTCGGCGTCGCCACCTTCGCCCATGTCCACACGCTGTCCTTGCGTTTCCATCTCGAACGCAAGACGGGCGGGCTCTCGCGCGTCATCGAACGCGGCACCAAAGGCATCGACACGCTGCTGTCGTTTGCGATCTTCAGTATCTTCCCCACCATCCTCCAGCTTCTGCTGTTCAGCATCGAGATGACGTTGAAGCTGAGTATATGGGTGGCGCTCGTCACCATCGTCATGGTGGTGGCCTATGTCTGGTTCACCTTTGCGATTACGCGCTGGCGCATCCAGTTCCGCCGCGACATGAACCAAAGCGATCAGGACGCCAACACCAAGGCCGTCGATAGCCTGCTCAATTACGAGACCGTCAAATACTTCAACAACGAGAACCACGAGACCCGCCGCTTCGACAAATCCATGGAGCGTTATGCCAACGCCTCCATCCAGGCGCAGACCTCGCTGTCGGTTCTCAACATCGGCCAGGCCACAATCATGGCGCTGGGCCTTCTCGCGGTGCTCACGCTCACCGCATACGACATTCGCGCAGGGCTACTCACCATCGGCGCGGTGGCGCTCGCCAACGGCGTGCTGATCCAGCTTTACCAGCCGCTCAACCTGCTCGGCACCGTCTATCGCGAAATCACGCAGGCGCTGGTGGATATGGATGCGATGTTCCGCCTGCTGCACCGGCCGCAGGAAATCACCGACAAGCCTGACGCCAAGCCGCTTGCGGTCGGCGGCGGCGAAATCAAATTCGATAATGTGATCTTCGCTTACGATCCCGAACGCGTCGTGCTCAAGGGCGTCAGCTTCACGGTGCCCGCGGGCAAAACGGTCGCCGTCGTTGGGCCATCCGGTGCCGGAAAATCCACGCTCTCGCGCATCCTCTATCGCTTCTACGACATCAAATCGGGCAGCGTGACCATCGACGGCCAGGACATTCGCGACGTCACGCAGGCCTCCTTGCGCGCGGCCATCGGCATCGTCCCGCAGGATACCGTGCTGTTCAACGACACCATCCGCTACAACATCGCCTATGGCCGCATTGGCGCCAACGAATTCGAGATCAAGGACGCGGCCCGCCACGCCCAGATCGACAAATTCATCCTCGACCTGCCGCTGGGTTACGAATCCATGGTCGGCGAACGCGGATTGAAATTGTCGGGCGGCGAGAAACAGCGCGTCGCCATCGCGCGCACCATCCTCAAGAACCCGCCGATCCTCTTGCTCGACGAAGCAACCTCGGCGCTCGACACCGGAACCGAACGCGAAATCCAGAGCGCGCTCGGCGAAATCTCCAAGAACCGCACCACGCTCGTCATCGCGCACCGTCTTTCAACGGTGGTCGATGCCGACGAGATATTGGTGCTCAACCGCGGCCAGATCGTCGAACGCGGCCGTCATTCCGAACTTGTGGCAATGGGCGGCCAATATGCCGCCATGTGGAACAAGCAGAAAGAAGCCGCCGAGGCGCGCGAGAAACTCAAATCGGTGGAAAGCGACCCCGACGTGGTACCGGATATCGCCCGCGAAACCCCGCTCGCGGCGGATTGATTCTCAAACCCTCCCCTTGAGGGAGGGTCGAAAAATGCGGAGCATTTTTCGGGGAGGGGTCCGATCACGAGCCTCGCACTGGCAACGGCACATCCTTTTCCATTGCCGCTCGATAAATGAACTCCAGGACACCGTCGGGGTCTTCCAAAAGCTCTCCATTCCAAATCCGCAAGACGCGATAGCCGCGTTCATTCAGCCACGTTGTACGCGCATCATCGTACAGAACACGATCCCTTTCTCCGTGCTGGCTGCCATCCAATTCGACAATCAACTTCGCGGCCGAACAGTAAAAGTCTACGACATACGGACCGATCGGTTGCTGTCTCCGAAACCGCAAATTGCCGAGCCGCTTTGCCCGCAACAGCGACCACATCTTGCGCTCTACGTCGGGCGGGCTCTGACGGAGTTTGGCGGCCAGCGGTTGCTTGAGGTCAGCTCGCCGTTCTGCTGATTTCACCTTGATGGGCATCGCTTGACCCCTCCCCGAAAAATCTTCCGCTTCGCTCCAGATTTGTTCGACCCTCCCTCAAGGGGAGGGTTTGGGTGTTCTTCGATCACGCATCCGTCAGCTTCGGATAGCTATCGAACCACGGCCTGTGTTGTTCCACCTGCGCTGCCAGCCGCAACAACAAGCCTTCTCCCCCAATCGCGGCGACGCACTGCACGCCGATGGGAAGCCCCGACGCCGCGCTCCGGTGCAACGGAAGGCTCATCGCCGGCGTGCCCGTGAGGTTGGAGAGTTGCGTGAACGGCGTGTATTTCAAATGCCGCCGCGCCATCCGGTGAACATAGCCGGAGCGCAAGACAATTCCGCCGAGCCGCAGCGCGCGCATCGTGCGCACGCCAAACCTATCGAGCGCACCCGTCGCCATTTCGCCCACGCGCGGCGGCGGCATGGCGAAGGTCGGCGTCATGTAGATGTCGTATCGCGTGAAGAATTCGCCCAGCGCACGGCTGTAACTGTTCCAGCGTCCGTGCACCTGAAGATATTCATCGGCGCGGATGGCATGGCCGATGCTGGCGAGCGCCAGCGTATCGAGTTCGAACCCCTCGTCGCCGCAACCGGTTTCGCGTTTGACTTCCGCAATAGCCGCCGCGGCGTTGGCGAAATAGGTGGAGAGAAAATCGTTCGCCAATGCGTTGCCGTCGATGGCGGGTTCCGCTTCTTCGACGTCATGCCCCAATCCGGCAAGCATCTCCGCTGCGTTTTTCACCGCTGTCACGCAATCCGGATCGACGGCTTCGTCGATAGGCGAGCGAACCGAGAACGCAATACGCAAACGCCCCGGCGCGATTTTCACTTCTTCGGCAAACGGCCTGGGGATCGCGGGAGCGGGATACGGCCCGCCCTGTTCTGTGCCTTGAATCGCATCCAGCATCACTGCCGAATCGCGCACCGAACGGCTCACGACATTTGCCGTCGCGCCGCCATGCATCAGTTCCGCGTAGTCCGGGCCGTTGGGGCTCAGTCCGCGTCCCGGTTTCAATCCGAACAATCCGCACGCCGCGGCGGGCAAGCGGATCGATCCGCCGCCGTCGCTCGCCGCCGCCATCGGCACGATGCCTGCCGCAACGGCGGCTGCCGAACCGCCGCTGGAGCCATAGGGCAGATGATCCAGATTCCACGGATTGCGGCACGCGCCCAGCGCTTCGGATTCGGTCAGTGCCTTGAAGCCGAATTCCGGCGAATTGGTGTGCCCGAACGGCACCACGCCCGCGGCGAGAAACCGGTCCACCAATATGCTGTTGTGGTCGGGCCGGTGATCCGCACGCAGCAAAGCTTTGCAGGCATAGGTCGAACGCTCGCCCGCATAATCCATCAGGAAGTCCTTGAAGAGGAACGGCACGCCCGCAAACGGCCCGTCCAGCTTCTCGTCTTTCAGCCGCTTGCGCGCGCGTTCATCGAAGCGTGAAACGATGGCGTTGAGTTTGGGATTGAGCGCATCGGCGCGCGCGATGGCCGTTTCCAGCAATTCGGCGGGCGTCACCTCGCGCTTGCGCACCAGCTCCGCCAGCCCGACGGCGTCATAAGCCGTATAGTCCAATGTCATGCGTGTCCCCCCGTATGAATCGACATACGGTATCGCAAGCCGACGCCGACTTGAAATGCGCCTATTCCGCCGCTTCCGGCCGCTGCACGTTCGCGGGCCGCGGATGCAAGGTCGGAATCCCGGCCTTTGCCGCCCGCTTCGCCGCTTTGCGTTCGCGGCGGCGATAGGGATAGGCGAGCATCGCGGGCACCAGCCCCAGCGTGATCATCTTCGAGAACGCCAGGCCGAACACGATGGCCGTCGAAAGCTGGATCCACATCGAGGCGTTGGGGCCGCCGATGGTGATTTCGCGCGTCGCGAAGTCGATCTCGATGCCGAACATCATCGGCAGCAACCCGCCGATGGCCGTGATGGTGGTCAGGAACACCGGACGCAGACGCTGCGCGCTCGACCGGATCACCGCCTCGATCGGCTCCATGCCGGAATCGCGCAAGCGGTGGAACGTGTCGATCAGCACGATGTTGTGGTTCACCACGATACCGGCGAGCGCCAGCATGCCGGTGCCCGTCATGATGATGGAGAAGGTCTGCCCCATCACCACCATGCCGAGCAGCGCGCCGATCATGGCGAGCACCACCGCCACGAGGATCAACCCTGCGTGATAGAAGCTGTTGAAGAGCGCCAGCAGCACGATGGCGATCAGGAACAGCGCCAGGAACGCCGCCTCGATCAGGAACGCGCCCGATTCATCCTGCTGCTCGTCCGCGCCCTTGAACTGCACGCGCACGTCGTGCGGGATAGCTTGCGCCGCGATCCAGCTTTTGAGTTGCGCCACTTCCTGGCTCGGCAGGATCTTCTGGGTGGTGCAGTTCGTGGTCACGCCGGGGCCGCATTCCGCCTTGATGTTGGCGCGGATGTGATAGACGCGATGGCCGTTGATGCGTTCGATCGAGCTCACCTGCTGGGCCGGAACACGCTTGACGAAATTGCTGATCGGCACCACGCCGCTTGTGGTCGGCACGCGCAGATTGTCGAGCGCATGCACGCCGCGGTCGTTTTCGGGATAGCGCACGCGGATGTCGATTTCGTCGTCGGCGTCGTCGGGCCGGTATTTGCCCACCAGCACGCCGTTGGTGACGAGCTGCACCGCCGTGCCGATGGATTGCGCGTTGGCGCCGAAGCGGCTCGCCGTCTCGCGGTCGATGTCGAGATTCCATTCGATGCCGGGCAGGGGGCGGGTGTCTTCGAGGTCGCGCAGCTCCGGCAGCGTGTCCATGTGCTTGCGGATCATGCCCACGGTTTCGGCGAGTGCGGGATAATTGTCCGACGACACGTCGATCATCACGGCCTTGCCGGTCGGCGGGCCCTGTTGCGGCTCGCGCACCTCGACATGGATGCCCGCGAGGTTCGCGGTCTTGCGGCGGATCTCTTCGAGGATCTTCTTGCCCGGCCCGCGTTCCTTGAAATCCTTCAACTCGACGGTGATGCGCCCGACATTGTCCACCGGCACGCCGCCCTGGTTGTTGAGCGTGTAATTGTTGCCGCCGGTGGTCGCATACATCGACTTGATGCCGGGAACGGTCGCCACGATCTGGTTCACGCCCAGAACGATGTCGCGCGTTTCCTTGGCGGAGAGGTTGCCGCGCGCCGAGATCAGCACCGAGGCCTGGTCGGGATCGGTGTCGACGAAGAATTCGACGCCCTTGTTAAAGATGGTGAAGAGGCCGATCACCACCACCACCATGCCGAGTGCACCCAGCATCACCCGGCCCGGATTGTGCGTCAGCCAGTCGGCCAGATGCGCATACCAACCCGTGATGCCTGGAATCTTGCGCCAGTCGCCGGTTTCGGACGCCTCGATGGCCTTTTCGTGCTGCTCGTCATAAGGCGGCGGCTTGCCGAAGAATCCGCCCAGTACGGGCAGGAAGATCAGCGCAACGATCATCGACGCCGTGAGGATGATGATCAGCGTGATCGGGAAGAAGCTCATGAACTTGCCCGAAACGCCCGGCCACAACAGCATCGGCAGGAACGCGCCGATCATGGTGGCGGTGGCGCTCACCACCGGCCAGAACATGCGCAACGCCGCTTCGGCGAACGCCTGTTTCGGCGGATGGCCCTCGGTCATCTTCCGGTCGGCGTATTCGACCACGATGATCGCCCCGTCGACCAGAATGCCGACCGCGAGCAGCATCGCGAACATGATCATGAAGTTCAGCGTGTAGCCGATTCCGTTCAATCCCATGAACGCCATGAGGAACGAGGTGGGAATGGCGACGCCGACGAGCAGCCCCGAACGCAGGCCCAGCGCGGCCACCACGATGATCATCACCAGTACGATGGCCAGCACGATGGAATCCGACAGCGACCCCAGCTGATCGCGGATATAGGTCGACTGGTCGAACAGGTAATGGACATGCACGCCCGCGGGCCAGGATTTGCTCGCGTCGGCGACGATCTTCTTCACCTGCTCGTTGTTGGCGATGATGTTGGCACCGATACGTTTGGTCACGTCGATGGCGATGGTCGGCTGCCCGTTCATCCGCGCGTAGGACTTCGCGTCCTGGAAGGTCCGCCTGACCGTCGCCACGTCTTTCAATGTCACCGTCGAATCCGCGGTCGAGCGCAGCGGCAGGTTCAGAACGTCCTGCGCCGTTTCGATCACGCCGGGCACCTTGATCGCGAAACTGCCGTGGCCGGTGTCGAGCGAACCCGCCGGGATGAGCCGGTTGTTGTTGGAGATCGCCGCGAACATCTCGGCCTGCGTCAGCCCATAGCTTTCGAGCTTCTGCGGGTCGATCACGATTTCCAGCATCTCCTGGCGCTCGCCGGAAAGATCGGCGTTGAGCACGCTGGGGATGGTCTTGATGTCGTCGCGCAATTGCCGCGCCAGCCTGAGCAGGGTGCGCTCCGGCACGTCGCCCGACAGCGACACGGTGATGACGGGAAACAGGCTCGTGTTGAATTCCTGCACCGTCGGCGGATCGGCCTCGGTGGGAAGGCGCGAACGCGTCTGGTCGACGAGCGCGCGCACGTCTTCGAGCGCCTTCTGTTTGTTGAAGTTGACGTCGAACTCCAGAATGATCACGGCCGCGCCCTGATAGGCGCGCGCGGTAATGTCCTTCAGCCCTTCAACGGATCGCAGATTGGTTTCGAGCGGCTTGACGAGCAGCCGCTCGCTGTCTTCCGGGCTGATGCCCGGATAGGTCACCGTCACCGCCAGTACCGGGATCGGTATGTCGGGATCGGCTTCCTTCGGAATCTTGATGAACGCGATGACGCCTGCCACCAGCACGACGACGATCAGCGCGATGACGAGTCGCGTGTTGCGCACGGCCCATTCGACGATGCCTGTCATACAGCCTTCTCGCCCACCGGCTTACCCGTATCGGGAACGGTTTCCACCTTTTCCCCATCGCTCACGAATTCCTGCCCGACCGTGATCACGGTCACCTTGTCCGGCAGGCCCGCGATCCACATGCCTTCCGGCCCGTCGGAAATCACCTGCACCGGAAGGAAGGCGACCTTGCCGTCCTTCACCGTGCGCACGCCGACCGTGCCGTTGTCGTCGAGCACCAGGATGCCCGGCGAGATCTGCTGCGCGCGCACGCGCCTGACCGGAATGCGGATGTCCGCGCTTACGCCGTCGCGCAATTTCGCTTCGGGATTGGGCAATTCCACTTCCACGCGGAACGCGCGCGTCGCGGTGTCGGCGCGGTCCGCCACGAAGCGCACCTTGCCCTGAACCGTTTCACCCGTGACGAGTTTCACCGTCGCCGGATCGCCCACCGTCACCGATCCCACTTCCTGCTCGTTCAATGTCGCGGTCGCCAGGAACGGTTCGGGTGCGATCAGCATGGCGCATTTGTCGCCCGGCCGCATGTAATCGCCGACATTGACGTAGCGGTCGTCGATCACGCCGTCGAACGGCGCCTTGATGCGGGTGTTGTTGGCGGAAATGGCCTGCGTGTTCACGGCCGCGCGCGCCGCCTGCAGCGAGGCTTCGGCCTGCGCCATCTGCGTCTTGGAGCGGAAGCCGTCCTCGAACAGCTTCTTGGCGACTTCGTATTCCTTCTGCCGCTGGTCGGCGAGCGCTTGCGCTTCGGAAAGCCGCGCGCCGCGATCGTTGAGCTTCAACTCGCAGAGCACCTGACCGGTCTTCACCCGGTCGCCTTTTTCGAAATGAAGCGCCTGCACCACGCCTTCGACTTCGGCGCGCACATCGACTTCGTGCAGCGCCTGGGTGCGGCCGCGCACCGTGATGGTGGCGTTGCGGTCGCTGGCGGTCAGCGTGCGCACCTTCACAAGCGGCGTCACGTCGGTGTTGGCCTTGGCCGTGTCCTGCGTACCGGAATTGGGTTGGAAGATCAGTCCGGTCGCCAGCCACGCTGTCACCACCAGCGCGATGCCGATGGCCCACTGATAGCGCGGCTTCATGGAGCGCCACATCTTCAGAAACTTTTCCATCGCTCCACTCATTCGGCAGCCTGTGCCGTTTGCGTTTCGACGTCCGCGCGATGGGCGCGGATGAATTTCAGGCTTGCTTCATAGATCGTGCGCCCCAGGCCGTTGACGAACGCCTCGCCGGGGCATTTCGGCTCGCCCTCCCTGATCTGCGCGAGCTTCTCTTCGCTCTGGGCGATATAGGAATTGATCATCGCCGTTACACGCTCGGCCGGCAGCAAATGCGAAAAAAGCATCGCGAAAACGAAGGGCGAGCGGTGGCGGTCTTCCGGCAGGGGCTTCATCAGCGAACCCAGGAACACCGCGCGGCCCGCCGGCGTGATCGAATAGACCTTGCGGTCGGGCCGCTTCTCCTGGATTTCGGACCGCACCGAGACCAGACGCTCCTCGGTCAGCCGGTTCAGCGCCGGGTAGATCGAGCCGAAGCTCGCCTCGACGAAGTGCTGATAGCCGTCATCCTCGAAGGTCTTCTTGATCTCGTATCCCGTCGCGTCGCCGCGCGTGAGAATGCCGAGGCATATCGTGCGAACGTCCATGGTGTCCTATATTGGTCCGATATAGATCGAGCCTATATAGGCAGGGTTACCAAAGCTTCAAGGCGACCACGCCTTCCATATGCGCAGGGCAGGATTGCGCCCGATTGAGGCGCGAAAACTACACCCCCTGAAACGGCAAAGGCCGGGTCCGCCTTGCAGCGGGCCCGGCCCTGTTTCTTGCCGAAAACCTTTTCAGATCAATTCGATACGGTCGACCTCGACACCCTTCATGCCCTGGCGGGTCGAATAGCGGATGCGCTGTTCGGGCGACAGGATGGGGATGCCCGAGCGCCTCAATGCGCTCGCGTGGAGATAGACGTCGCCGGAGCCGTCCTGCGGCATGACAAAGCCGAAGCCCTTCTGTTCGTTGAAGAACTTGACCGTGCCCTCGACCATCGGGCCGCTGGGGCCGGAATCGCGCTGGGGCCTGCCACCGCCACGGCGTCCGCCGCCGAAATCGTCGCCGCCGAAGCGGTCGCCGCCACCGAACCGGTCGCCGCCGCCGAAGCGATCCCCGCCGCCGAACCGGTCGCCACCACCGCCGAAGCGATCTCCGCCGCCGCCATAACGTCCGCCGCCGCCGCCGCCGCCAAAGCGGCCGCCGCCTCCGAAACGTCCGCCGCCGCCGCCACCGCCGCCAAAGCGGTCGCCTGCCGGTTCGGCCGTGGAAGTGTCGACGCTATGGATCGCCACCACCTGAAGTCCGCGCGGACTTTCCTGCAGATCGCAGACGATGGTGGAGCCTTGCGGCAGATCGGTTTGGCCCAACGCTGCCAGCGCAGACGCATGACAAAAAGCATCGCTGCCATTGTCCAACGTGACGAAGCCATAACCCTTGGTGGCGTTGAACCATTTCACCTTGCCCTTCGCCGACGCCATCGCGAGAGGACCAGAACCGCCTTCAAAATTTGCCATGAGATCGCTGATACCGGCCGGACGCTGACCATTTATGCCCGAGAGGCTTCCGGCAAAAGCCCCACACGCGGAACCTATCATGCCCAGAGGATCGCGGAAATCGCAACCGTCTCTGCTTTGTGCATTGCGCCAAACCTGACGTGCGCTCCAGACTTGGGGCCGGTTTCACGGGTTCTTCACCATGGATAGTGGTCCGGGCAGGCTTGATATCGGCGGCCGCTGGTTCAGGGACGGTGCCGGACGGCGCGTGATCCTGCGCGGCGTCAATCTCGGTGGCGATTGCAAGGTGCCGTATCCCGACGGCGGCACCAATTTCCCGACCGACTTCCACGATCATCGCGAAGTGTCTTTCATCGGCCGCCCGTTTCCGCTCGAGAATGCGAACGAACATCTCGCGCGCCTCGCCGGTTGGGGCTTCAATGCCTTGCGTCTGCTCACGACATGGGAAGCGATCGAACACAAAGGCCCCGGCCAATATGACGAAGCCTATCTCGATTACTTCGCGGAAGTTTGCGCGCGCGCCGGCGAACACGGCTTTTACGTCTTCATAGATTTCCATCAGGACGCCTGGAGCCGCATGTCGGGCGGCGACGGCGCACCGGGCTGGACATTCGAAAGCGCAGGGCTGGATTTCACCAAATTCCACGAAGCCCAAGCCGCCCACGTCATGCAATACAAATACGATTACGCGCGCGGCGGGCGGCAGGAAGACCGTTATCCGCAGATGACGTGGTCGCAGAACTATCAGCTTCCCGCCAACGCGATCATGTGGACCTTGTTCTTCGGCGGCAAAACCTTCGCGCCGCAGATGATCGTCGATCGCATGAACATCGAGGATTATCTGCAACTGCATTATCTCGGCGCGATGCGCGAAGTGGCCAGGCGCGTGAAGAACATGCCGCACGTCATCGGCTTCGACACGCTCAACGAACCCGGAACGGGATGGATCGGATTGGCGCTGGGGCAGGGCGAGGAAAATCCCGATCCGGTGCGCGCAGGCATCCTCGTCAGCCCGCTCGACGGCATCCTGGCCTCGCAAGGCCAGACGCGCATGGTGCCGGAAGTCGCCTACGACAAACGTGCGAGAAAGCTGGTCGAAACGCGCAAAGTGCCGCTCAACCCCAACGGCGTTTCGATCTGGCGCAACGGCGCGAAATGCCCATTCCCGACGGACAACGAAACCTGGTTCACGGAGCGCAGCGGACAAACGCTCGAACTCGAACGCGACTTCATGCAGCCGTTCTTCCATCGCGTCGCGCGCGCCGTGCGCGACATCCGCAACGACTGGCTGATCTTCGCCGAGGTGAGCCCCTTCCGCTCCTTCGCCGGTTTCCCGCAACGCATGCCAGAGCGCACGGTCAACGCCAGCCACTGGTACGACATCGCCACTTTGGGCCTGAAGCGTTTCGACCCGCGCGAATTGCGCAATCCCGTTTCCTTCGAGGAGGGCAAACGCGACGTGCGCGAGCGTTTCGTCTCCGTGCTGTCCCATTTCGTGCGCGCGTCCGAACCGCTCGATTGCCCAACGCTCATCGGCGAGTTCGGCATCCCGTTCGATTTCAACGAAGGTGCTGCGTATGAGGCATGGGCAAACGGCGACCGCAGCGACAAGCCATGGGCGCAACAGGAACTCGCGCAAAGCCTGATGTACGATGCGATGGACCGGTTGATGATCTCATCGACCCAGTGGAATTACACAGCCTCCAACCGCAACGACGCGGCAATCGGCGACGGCTGGAATCAGGAAGACCTCTCCATCTATTCCATCGACCAGAACGGCGGCCGCGCCGTGAAGGGCTTTTCGCGTCCCTATGCGCGCCGGGTTCAAGGCGAGCCCTTGTCCATCGCTTTCGATGACACCACCGCCACCTTCGAACTCGTCTTCGAAGCCGACCCGTCCATCGACGCGCCGACGGAGATATTCATCCCGTCGATCCATTATCCGAACGGCGCGCAGATTACGGCCGAGAAATGCAGTGTGACCCTGCACGGCAACATCGCCGAACTTCGCGCGGAGCATGCAGGCCGTTGCAAAGTGGAGGTGTCGTCGAAATGACCAATACCATCGCCATTCACTTACCTCCCCCTACGCGGGGAGGTCGGCGTCGTGCATCGGCACGACGACGGGTGGGGCCTTCACGCACGGGGTTTGTTGCGGCGGCCCCCACCCGCCACGCTTCGCGTGTCGACCTCCCCGCAAGGGGGAGGTAAGTTGTAAAGATGGCCTTCCTCTCCCATGCCGAAGACGCACCCGAAACCCGGCTCGTCTATCGCCACACGCTCTGGGTTCGCATCGCCCATTGGGTGAATGCGGGTGTGCTGCTTATCATGCTGATGAGCGGTTTGCAGATCTTCAACGCCCATCCCGCGCTCTATTGGGGCGTGACCAGCCATTTCGACAAACCGCTCCTCTCGATGACCGCGATCCAAACGCCAACCGGCGAAATCAGGGGCATCACGCAGATCGGCAGCGCACGCTTCGATACCACCGGCGTCTTCGGCGCCTCCGAAATATTCGGCCAGACCGCCGTGCGCGGCTTCCCCGCCTGGGCGACCTTGCCGAGCTGGCGTTCGCTCGCCTCGGGCCGCCAGTGGCATTTCTTCTTCGCATGGCTGTTCGTGTTCAACGGACTGGCGTTCGCGGTCTACGCTTTCGCCAGCCGCCATTTCGGCCGCGACCTGTTGCCGAAGAAACGTGACCTAGAGAACATCGGTAAGGACATCATCGATCACCTGCACCTGCGTTTCCCCAAAGGCGAGGAGGCGCTGCACTACAACGTGTTGCAGAAGCTCGCCTATTTCACCGTGATCTTCATCCTCGGCCCGCTGATCGTGCTGACCGGCCTCACCATGTCGCCCACCATGAACAGCGCGTTGCCCGAACTGCTTTTCATCTTCGGCGGACGGCAGAGCGCACGCACCATCCACTTCCTCTGTGCCTTCGGTTTCGTGATATTCTTCGTCGTTCACATGGTCATGGTCATTCTTTCCGGGCCGCTCAACAATCTGCGCGCCATCATCACAGGCCGTTACGGCATCGAGGCGGACAATGGCTGACACCAACCGCCGCAATGTCCTCACGCGCCTCACCGTCGGCGCCAGCGCCGCCCTGCTCGCCGGTTGCGATAAGATCTCGCAAAGCGCGAGCGGATCGGATTTCCTCAAGAAAGGCTCCGATCTCGCCTACAAGGCGCAGCGCCTGTTCGCGGGCCGCGACGCGCTCGCGCCGGAATTTTCCAAAGCCGACATCGCGCCCGTCTTCCGCGCCAACGGCACGCTCGATCCGGCGAGCGACGATTACAAAGCCCACGCCGCCAACAATTTCCGCGACTGGCGCGTCAAGGTCGGCGGCCTGGTCGAACATCCGTTCGAAATTTCACTGGCGGAATTGCGCGCCCTGCCGTCCCGCACCCAGATCACGCGCCACGATTGCGTGGAGGGCTGGTCCTGCATCGGCGAATGGACGGGTGCGCCGCTGCGTCCGATCCTTGCCAAGGCCAGGCCGAAGGAGAACGCCCGCTTCGTCCTCTTCCATTGCGCCGACGACATGAGTTCGGACGAGAACACCGAGCAGTTCTATTACGAGACCCTCGATCTCGTCGAAGCTCTCCACCCCCAGACGATCCTCGCCTACGATCTCAACGGCAAACCCCTTCCCGTCGCCAACGGCGCCCCGTTGCGGCTTCGCGCCGAACGCCAGCTCGGCTACAAGATGGCCAAATATGTGAACGGCATCGAGCTGGTCGAAAGCTTCGCGAACATCCGCGGCGGCAATGGCGGCTATTGGGAAGACCAGGGTTACACCTGGTGGGCGGGGATCTGAATGAAGCCGGAAGCCTACGACTTTCTCAACAATCTGAGCACGATCTGGGCCATCATCATCGGTGCGGTGCTGGCGACCGCCGGCGGCTTGCTCGCCACCTGGATCGAACGCCACATCGAACGCCGCCAGCGCGAGATGAACGCGGCGCTCTTCTTCGGCGAAATGCTTTCCACCCTCGACGTGCTGCTCGAATTCGGCGCGCAGACCCGCACCATCGGCGACCCTTACGGACCGATCACCTTGCGCATGTTGCGCGCCGCGCGCCGCGAGATCGACATCTATGATCGCAATCGCGAAAGCCTGTTCTTCCTGAGCAATGCGAATTTGCGGGCGCGCATTCACACCATCATACTGCGCCTCACCATGCCGCTCGACAGCGTTTTCGATTTCACCCAGGAAATCGCGCTGACCGAAGCCCAGCTGAAGGCGTTGCCGGTCGACGGCAGCGACCGCGAGGAGATTATCCGGCGTCTCGAAGACCTTCGTCAGCGTCGCGACGGCAGCTTTGATTTCGTGACCGAGACCGCCAAACAGCTCAAGCCCGCCATCGCCGATCTGGAGCCCATCGCGCGCCAGTCTTTCAGCCAGCTCGCGCAGGTCGCGCGCAGCTGAGGCCGCAAAATCGGCGTCCGGGCGCAAATTTTTTTCGCACGTCTAATGACATCGCTTTCAATAACTGCCGCGTCCCTTGCGCTATGCGCTTGCATTTAAGCCTCTAAACACGGGCTGATAACACCACTGTCAGCAAATGCTCCGTACAGGGATTCATGATCTGGCTCATGGATTGCAATTTGACGGAAGACTAGGATTTGTCCGTTCAAATCATTTTATTTTTTGGGAGCGTAGGATGCATGTGTTGAAATGGGGCGTCGCGGTCGCCGTGGCAAGTGTTCTCGCCACGTCCGCGTTCGCCGAAGAAAAACAGGCCACAACGCTGGCGTCGGCGGCGCCGGCGAAAAAGCAAACCGTGCGGGAGTACTGCACCGATCTCGTGACGCAATTCAACGCGCTCGACACCCATGCGATGTCGGCGCAGGCCCTTGCGGAAGCGAAGGATCATGCGTCGCGCGGCGAAATGCTGTGCGGCACAATGCCGAAGACCGGCGTGAAAGAGCTCTGGGTCGCGTTCCGGACGGTCGGCGTCGAGCCGAAATAGCATTCGCGAAGCGGACGCGCAGTTCTTGAAAAGCGCGTCCGCTTAAGCGGCCTTCTTGCGGATCGCGGGCGCACCCGCATCCGCCGTCCAGAGATGTTGTGCGGCATAGGCCCGCCATGGCCGCCATCCTTGCGCGATGGTGAGCAACTCCTCCGCCGTCGCGCGCCTGCCCAGATGATCGTCCATCGCGCGCAGCAATCCCACATCCGAAGCCGGAAACGCATCGGGTTCGTGCAACGCGCGCAACGCGATGTATTGCGCCGTCCATTCCCCGATGCCGGGCAGCGCGCACAACCGCGCCACCGCACTTTCCAGATCGACCGCGGTGCTGAACAGATCGCGTTCGGCCAACGCCGCCTTCGCCACCGCCGTCAAGGTGCGCAACCGCGCGCCCGGCATTCCCATCGCCGAAAGATCGGCCTCGGCCACTTGCGCCGCGGAGGGAAACGTATGCGTCAGCCCCGGCACCGCCAATGAAAGGGGCGTTCCGCAAAGTGCCGTCAATTTGCCCGCCAGTTTCCTCGCGGCACCGACCGTAATCTGCTGCCCCAGCACCGCACGCATCGCAAGCTCGAACGGGTCCCACGCACCCGGCACGCGCAAACCGGGCCGCGCCTTGATAGCGTGGGCCAGCCGGGCGTCCTTCTTCAGATGCGCGGTGATCGCGCGCACATCCGCGCCCACATCGAACATTCGCCGCAAGCGCGAGACGATGGTTGGCAATGCCTTCACATTGGGAAATGCAATGGTTGCGGCCAGCGCATTCTTGCCCGCGACCGGCGCCACCGAAACCGCGCCCTGCACGCCGTCGATCTCGATCGCGCGCAGATAGCGCTCTGCCGTCACCACTTCCACGCCATCGATGGCGCGCGCGCCGAAAAACTCCATCATCGCCGCCCAGTCGTAAGGCGGCGCGTAAGACAACGTGATGGTGATTTCCGGATCGCGGACGGATTTGCGCCGCAATTCCGATGGCGGGCGCTTGTAAAGCGTGCGGAACGTATCGTTGAAGCGGCGCACGCTGCCGAAGCCCGACGCCAGCGCCACATCCACCATGGTCATCGAGGTGTCGTGGATCAGCTGTTTGGCCAGATGCACGCGGCGGGTCTGCGCAACCATTATGGGCGATGCGCCCAGATGTTTCTGGAACAGCCGCCGCAACTGCCGTTCGCCCACGCCCAATCGCGCGGCCAGCGCATCGACGTCCGCATCGCCATCCAGAAACCCGTCGCCGATCAGCGCGAGCGCCCGCGACACGGTGTTGGAGGTACCCCGCCACGCCCCGATCTCCGGCGAACATTCCGGCCTGCACCGCAAACACGGGCGGAAACCCGCCTCCTGCGCCGCCGCCGCATTGGTGAAGAACGACAAATTCTCGAATTTCGGCGTGCGCGCCGGGCAGATCGGGCGGCAATAGATTCCGGTGGAATGCACGCCCACGAACAGCCGTCCGTCGAAACGGCTGTCACGGGTTTTTACCGCGCGATAACAGGCTTCAGGGTCGAGTATCATGCCACCCGATTATAGCAGCCCCTCGCTCGCGTCTGGCCATTTTCGGACGGCAATCTTTGTGACATCCTGTCAGCACCCGCTATCGGCAGGAGACCGCCATGAACATCGCCGCCAAGGACCTCAAGCACGATGCCCGCGAGCGCGCCTGGTCGATGCCGCTCGAAGAAATCAATGTCGCCGATCCCGAACTCTTCCGCACCGATACGATGTGGCCCTATTTCGAGCGCCTGCGGAAAGAAGACCCGGTGCATTACTGCGCCGAGCACGAATTCGGCCCCTATTGGTCGGTGACCAAATACAACGACATCATGGCGGTCGACACCAACCACGCCGATTATTCGTCGGAACCGTCCATCACCATCGTCGATCCCAAGGAAGATTTTAAGCTTCCGATGTTCATCGCGATGGACCCGCCCAAGCACGATGCGCAAAGGAAAGTGGTCAGCCCCGTCGTCGCTCCCGGCAATCTCGAATATCTCGCGCCCATCATCCGCGAACGCGCAGGCCTGATCCTGGATTCGCTGCCCATCGGCGAGGATTTCGACTGGGTCGACAAGGTTTCCATCGAACTCACCACCATGACGCTCGCCACCCTGTTCGATTTTCCGTGGGAAGACCGGCGCAAGCTCACCTATTGGTCCGACATGGCGACCGCCAGCAAATATTCGCCGTTGTTCGTTTCGGACGAGCATCGCCGCGAAGTGCTGTTCGAATGCGCGGATTTTTTCATGAAATTGTGGAACGCGCGCGTGAACGCCGAACCGAAGAACGATCTCATCTCGATGCTCGCCCACGGGCCCTCGACGCGCAACATGGATCGCATGGAATTCCTCGGAAACCTGCTGCTCCTCATCGTCGGCGGCAACGACACGACGCGCAACACGATTTCGGGCAGCGTGCTCGCGCTCAACGAGAACCCCGATCAATACCAAAAGCTGCGCGAAAATCCCGATCTCATCCCCAACATGGTCAGCGAAACCATCCGCTGGCAAACCCCACTCGCCCACATGCGCCGCAACGCAACGCGCGACGTCGAACTCGGCGGCAAGCAGATCAGGAAGGGCGAGAAGGTCGTGATGTGGTACGTCTCGGGCAACCGCGACGACGAAGTGATCGAAAACCCCAACGCCTATCTGATAGATCGCGCGCGCGCCCGCCAGCACCTGTCGTTCGGCTTCGGCATCCACCGCTGCGTCGGCAATCGCCTGGCGGAATTGCAGCTCAAGATAATCTGGGAAGAGATCATGAAACGCTTCTCGAACATCGAACTCACCGGCGAACCCAGCCGCGTCCCGTCGAGCTTCGTGAAAGGCTACGACCGCATGCCGGTAAGATTGCACGCATAATTTTTCTTACCTCCCCCTACGCGGGGAGGTCGCCAGCGTGCATCGGCACGCTGGCGGGTGGGGCCTCCAGCGAGCGAAGAACAGCCGCCACAACTTCTTCTTTCCCCTGCATCACCTCACAATTCCAGAATCTCAAAACCCGATACCCACGCGAATTGAGATAAGCCGTCCGTTTCTCATCGCGATTCACATTCTCCAGTTCGCCATGTTGCGACCCATCGATCTCGACGACAATCTTCGCGCGATGACAAACAAAATCCGCGATGTAATTTCCAATCGGTGCCTGCCTGCGAAAGTGAAATCCCAACGGCTTTAAAGCCCGCAACGCAAACCAGAGCCGATACTCGGCCTCCGTCGGATGTTTTCTTAGATACCGCGCCCGCTGTAGCAGCCCCCCACCCGTCGGCTCTCCGCTATCGCTCCGAGCCGCCGACCTCCCCGCGTAGGGGGAGGTAAGTGGAGTGCGGTTGATGCGTGGCAATTTCTCCATGCCTCAAGTCTGTACTCAACTTGTCGCAAAACTATCTTCAATCTCGCTCTTTTCTTACCTCCCCCTACGCGGGGGTCCGTAGCGACAGCGTGCGGACCGACGCGCGGAACGCGCGGCCCGTGGGGCCCGCCACCATCAACGCCACCACCAATGTCGGCAGCCAGATCACCCGCGATTGATACCTGTCATGCGGGTTCGACAGCACACCGCAGATGATCGCGTTCCCGATCAGCGCCACGAACACGAACGCCGGTAGCGCAACCGCCTCCCAACGCCGCTGCGCCCCATTCCATCCCATCAGCAACAGCATCCCGCCCAGCGACAACGCCGCCACCGTCGTGTGCACGTCGTTGATCGCATCGAAATCGATCGGCTCGGTCTGCTGGCGGGCTTCCATGTAATCCGGCAACTGATCGGGCAGCAGCCGCTGGAAGTCGGGATAGAGAATCCATTGCTGCGGCTCGATCTGGTCGCCGGTCTCGAAGGTCGCGAATTGCGTCGCCGCCGCGTCGAGCGCGGTGCGCGCGTTCATCCACGGATAGCGCCGCAACGTATCGGCGATGATGCGTTTGGATTCCGCGCGCGTGCCGTCGAAACGGTCGAGCTCGAGGAACGGGCTTTCCGCGCCCCACAGCCAGATGTCGGCGGTCGCCGGCAGATCGTCCTTGTAGGCGCAGAGCGCATAGCCGGATTTCGGGCAGGTGTCGTCGAGCAGCCGCTTGACGATGCCGTCCTGCAGCAGCCGCCCGAACACGAACACCGCACCCGTTTCGCTGACGAAGATCCGCCCGGTCAGCACATGGTTGCTCAACAGCACCAGCCCCAGGCCCAGCACGAACATGAGTGCCGCCCGCGCCGGTTTGGCATTCGCGCGAAAGCCGCGACCGCGCAAACCGAGAATGCCAAGACGCACAAGCACCACGAAAAGCGCCAGACCGGCCGTCAATCCCAGATGCGAAGGATGCGCCGCCGTCGCCAGCACGCCCACAGCGACGAGCAACGCCACGCGCACTCGTCCCAAGCGTTCGGCGCGAAAGCTCACGAGATAGGCTGCCAGAACGGCAATCGCCGTCATGCAATCCGGTTCGATTTGCCCGGCATACCAGGGAAGTCCGGTAGCGGCCGTCAAAAGCGCGGCAATGCCGAGCAGTATCCAGAGTGAAAGCCGCGGCACCTCCGCGCGTGCCGTTTCGACGATGACGAACGCCGTCATCAACGCTTGAACGAACACGACGAACCACAGGCTGTACGCAGCGCCCGCAAAGCGCAGGAAAAACGAATAGGCCGCCGCGCGTTCCGGCAGGAACGTTCCTTCGAGTCCTTGAGCGAGATAAGCGCCCGTGTCGTAGAAGGTGATCGGAAATCCGTTCCACCACGCCACCGACAACAGCAACGGACACAACAGAAGAATGGCGGCGGCTTCGGGAAGCGGCGCATCGAGCCGCGCAAGCAAAGTCTCGCCGCGCAGTGGCGGCACGGCAAACGCCGTCAGCCATCGCTGGCGAAGAAAAGCCCCTCCCATGCGGACGGTTTAGGACGTGGAGAGGGCCGGCGACAACTAAGCAATTGAAAGCATTATAGAATAAATTCTCTCATTTAGGCCTTGAAACTCTTTTCCGTATATAATATATTCCCATTACTGAATTTCGAGAGGATAGACATTCCCATCCACGCAGCAGCCCTGGCGACTGTCAACGGCCCCTGCAACGCGACACGAGACAATACAGGGATAGGGGTGTCACCTCGTGTGCACTGCGTGTCCTTCCGCCAGTTTCGCCCGGCAACCGGGCGTCAGGGGCGAAGGGATAGATCCTGCGGGACAAGCCGATGTGCGGGTGTCGATCGTTACAAAGATGTGCCCCGCTGCTGACGCTTCGACCTCCGCCACCTTTCGTCGGTCGCGTGCGCATCGCAATGCGCGCGCAGCACTTTGCGAGGGTGGCGGAGGCATATCTGGGTGGTTGCCGCCGCAAGGCGAAGTTGCTAGGTAGCCCGCCTCGCCGGGGATGCTCCGGCAAATGCCCGGATCTCAAGGAGATTTTGGGGGATCGTCTAACGGTAGGACCGCGGACTCTGACTCCGCTAGTCTAGGTTCGAATCCTAGTCCCCCAGCCACTTCCAGCCTTGCGAACGGCGCTGCCTCATTCGCTATGTGCGACGGGCTTCGACGGGAACGTCGTGCGCACCACCACGAAGAAGATCGGCACGAAGAAGATCGCGAGGAAGACGCCCGTCACCATGCCGCCGATCACGCCGGTGCCGATGTCGTTCTGGCTCGCCGCACCCGCGCCGGTCGCAATCGCCAGCGGGAACACACCGGCGATGAAGGCAAGCGAGGTCATCAGGATCGGCCGCAATCTCAGCCGCGACGCGCTGAGGGCCGCTTCGCGGGGTTTGATGCCCTGGCGTTCTGCCGCTTCGGCGAATTCCACGATCAGGATCGCGTTCTTCGCCGACAAGCCCATCGTGGCGAGCAAGCCGACCTGGAAATAGATGTCGTTGTAGAGTCCGCGCAATGTCGCGGCGAGGATCGCACCGATGATGCCGAGCGGCACCACCAGCATCACCGCAACCGGTATCGACCAGCTTTCATAAAGGGCCGCCAGACACAGGAACACCACGAGCAGCGAAAGCGCATAGAGCGCGGGCGCCTGCGAACCGGAGATCCGCTCCTGATACGAAATGCCCGTCCACTCGTAACCGACGTCCTTGCCCAGCTTTCCGACCAGCTTGGCGATCTCGTCCATCGCAGCGCCCGAACTCTTGCCCGGCGCGGGCTGGCCCTGGATGTCCAGCGATGGCAGTCCGTTAAAGCGTTCGAGTTTCGCCGGACCCAACTCCCACCTGCTGTTGGCGAAAGAGGAGAACGGCGCCATCTCCCCGGAAGACGAGCGCACATACCAGCGGTTCAGATCTTCCGGCGCCATGCGGAACGGCGCATCGCCCTGCATGTAGACGCGCTTGACGCGGCCGCGGTCGATGAAATCGTTGATGTAGTTGCCGCCCCACGCCACACTCAGCGTGCTGTTGATGTCGGCCACCGAAACGCCCAGCGCATTGGCCTTCGCCTGGTCGATGTCGATGTGAAGCTGCGGCGTGTCGTCGAGCCCGTTGGGACGTACCGCCATGAGCAGCGGATCCTGTGCGGCCATCGCCAGCAGCTTGTTGCGCGCCGCCATCAACCCGTCATGGCCGAGATTGCCGCGGTCTTCGAGTTCGAGATCGAAGCCCGACGCGATGCCCAGTTCCTGCACCGCCGGCGGCACCAGCGCGAACACCTGCGCGTCGCGGATCTGCGAGAACTTCATCATCGCATTGCGCGCCACCGTCTGCGCGCTGTCGGGCCGGTCGTCCCAGTTCTTCAGATGCACGAACGAAATGCCGGAGTTCTGTCCCGGACCTGCAAAGCTGAAACCCACCACGATGAACGCGACGTCGACATTGTCTTTCTCGTCGACCAACCAGTGATGCTCGATCTGCTTGGCCACTTCGAGCGAACGCGATTGCACCGCCCCCGCCGGCAGCGTGAACTGCGCCAGCACCGAACCCTGGTCTTCCTCCGGCAGGAAGCCTGTCGGCAACCGGATGAACAGCGCGATCATGGCCAGCACGATCAGCCCGTAGATGATCATTGCCGGACGTATCCTGCTGAACGATTTTTCGACCGTCCTCTGATAGCGCTCGCGCAAATCTTCGAACGTGCGGTTGAACCAGTTGAAGAACTTCCCGTGGGCGTGCCCGCCGTCCTTGGGGATCGGCTTCAGAAGTGTCGCGCACAGGGCAGGCGTCAACACCAGCGCCACGAAGATCGACAGCACCATCGCCGATACGATCGTCACGGAGAACTGCCGGTAGATCACACCCGTCGATCCGCCGAAGAACGCCATCGGCAGGAACACCGCCGTCAGCACCAGTGCGATGCCGACCAGCGCGCCGGTGATCTCGCCCATGGATTTGATAGTGGCTTCCTTGGGCGGCAGCCCTTCCTCGCGCATGATGCGCTCGACGTTCTCCACCACCACGATGGCGTCGTCGACCAAAAGCCCGATGGACAACACCAGCGCAAAAAGCGTCAGCGTATTGATCGAGAACCCAGCCGCAGCCAGCACGCCGAACGTGCCCAGCAGCACGACCGGCACCGCGATGCCGGGGATCAAGGTCGTGCGCCAGTTCTGCAGGAACACGAACATCACCAGGATGACGAGCAGGATCGCCTCGACCAGTGTCTTCACGACTTCATGGATCGAAAGGCGAATGAACGTCGTGTTGTCGACGGGGAAGCCCAGCTTCACGCCCGGCGGGAAGCTCGACGAAAGCTCGCGTGCGCGCGCCTTCACGGCATTGGCTGTCGTCAGCGCGTTCGCGCCAGGTGCCAACTGGATCGCCACACCGGCGGCGGGCTTGCCGTTCATGCGGCTGAGAACGGAATAGCTGTCTGCGCCGATCTCCACCCGCGCCACATCGCCCAGCTTCACGACGCCGCCGCTCTGCGCGCTGCGCAGGATGATGTTGCGGAACTGTTCAGGCGTGGTCAGGCGGGATTGCGCGGTGACCGTCGCGTTGAGCTGTTGTCCCTTGACCGATGGCAGTCCGCCGATCTCGCCGGCCGAGACTTGCGTATTCTGCGCCTGCACAGCCGCGCGCACATCGGCCGGCGTCAGGCGAAACGTCTGAAGCTTGTAAGGATCGAGCCAGATGCGCATCGCATACTGCGTACCGAACACCTGTATGTTGCCCACGCCAGGCACGCGCGACAGGGGATCCTGCAGCTTGGTCGCAAGGAAGTCGGAAATGTCGACGTTGGTGTAACGCCCGCTGTCGTCATAAAGCGCGACGATCAGCAGGAAGTTCGATTGCGATTTGGCGACGACGATGCCCTGCTGCTGCACTTCCTGCGGCAGTCGCGTGGTGGCTTGCGTCACCTTGTTCTGCACCTGCACCTGAGCGATGTCCGGATCGGTGCCGGCCGCGAAAGTGGCGGTGATCGTGACCTGTCCCGACGAACTTGAGGACGACGAGAAGTAAAGCAGGTTGTCGACGCCGGTGAGCTGCTGTTCGATCACCTGCGTCACGGAATTCTGCAATGTCTGAGCGGATGCGCCCGGATAGAACGCGCTGACATTGACCGCCGGCGGGGCGATGGACGGGTACTGCGCGATCGGCAAGGTGATAATCGACAGGATGCCCGCCATCATGATGACGATGGCGATCACCCAGGCGAAGACCGGACGCTCAATGAAGAACCGCGACATGGGCGCCTAGTGTCCCTGAGGGGACGGCCCCGCCGATTTCGATCCCGCCGGCACCGGATGAACGGGCGTGTCGGGCCGTGCGTTCTGCAAACCCTCGACGATCAACCTGTCGCCCGCTTTCAACCCGTCGGTGACAAGCCAGTTGTCGCCCACTGTGCGCGAAACCTTCAGCACGCGAAGCCGCACCACGTTCTTATCGTCCACGATCAGCGCGGTCGGCTCGCCCTTTTCGTTGCGGCTCACTCCGCGCTGCGGAGCCAGTATCGCGTTCCGGCTGACGCCTTCGATGATTTTGGCGCGCACATACATGCCCGGCAGCAGCAATCCGTCCGGATTGGGAAAGCGGGCGCGCAACGTCACCGCCCCGGTGGTCGGATCGACGGTGACTTCGCTGAATTCGAACGTACCCTCGCGTCCATATTCGGTGCCGTCATCGAGCACCAGCGTCGCGCGTGCCGTTGCCGGCGCATCGCGGCTCACTTGGCCTTGCGCCATCGCGCGTTTCAGCGCGACGAGTTCGGAGCTCGACTGGTTGATATCGACATAAATCGGATCGAGCGTTTGGATGGTGGTGAGCGGGTCGGCCTGATTGGCCGTCACCAGCGCGCCTTCCGTAAACAGCGAACGCCCGATGATGCCGGAGATCGGCGCATTGACGTGCGTGTAGTTGAGATTGATGCGCGCCGCCTCCACATTCGCGGCCGCTTCTTTGTAAGCGGCACGCGCATCGTCATAGTCTTGCGGCGCAATGGCATTCTGTTTGACGAGCGCTGCGTAGCGATCGGCCTTTGCCTTCGCGGTCCCCAGCGTCGCAGCTGCGTTGTCGTAAGCCGCTTGATAAGGTTTGGGATCGATCCGATATAACGGTTGCCCCGCAACCACCTTACCGCCTTCGTTGAACAGGCGTGCCTGAATGATTCCGTTGACCTGCGGACGCACTTGTGAAGTCGCGTAAGGCGATGTGCGCCCCGGCAATTCCACCTCGAGCTCTGCCTGTTGCGGCTTGATCGTCACCACGCCCACTTCGGGCAGCGGGCGTTGTCCCCCATCGTTACGACTGCAAGCGGCGGTCATCGCCAGCAATGCGGCGACGAAAATTGTCCGGCTGACGTGCCGCATACTTGCACCTGTCATTCGTTGATTTCGGCAGTCACATTGATGATTGTGACAACGTCTCTGCGGACGTTCCGGCTTCTTATTTTGCAGGTGCAAAGGCGTCAAGGAACAGTTCCCCTCCTCACACGCATGTCACCTGTGCATGATGGTGAATAGCGCGGTCATGTTGCCGGCGAAATCGAGCATTTTATCCAAGCGCCCAAAGCCGCTAACGTCGGTGCAGCGGAGGGGGTGGTATGACGGAAGGCCGAAAAAGGCGGCGACGGGGCGTACGAGGCAGCCGATTTGGGCATCCCCCTGTCTTCGCGGTCTTGGACCTCGGCACCCACAACTGCCGCCTCCTGATCGCCCGACCCGAACAGGGTGGAAAGTTCCGGGTGGTCGATTCTTTTTCCCGGATTGTGAGATTGGGGGAGGGTGTTGCCCAGACCGGCAATCTCGCCGACGCTGCCATTGCCCGGACCTTGGCCGCCCTTAAAGTTTGCGCCAACCGCATCCGCGCAAATCGTGCCACTCATGTGCGCGCCATAGCGACCGAAGCCTGCCGCAGGGCAGCCAACGCCGAAGTCCTGCTTGATCGCGCGAAGACCGAGACCGGTATCGAATTGAAGGTGCTGACAGCCGATGAGGAAGCACATCTGGCCGCGACCGGCTGTGCTCCGCTGATCGGCAGGCGTTACGAAGGTGCGCTGATCTTCGATATTGGTGGCGGATCGACCGAAGCGATCTGGATGCAGCGCGATAGCCAGGCAATGAAGGTGCGAAAGGCTATCTCCGTTCCTGCTGGTGTCATCACCATCGCCGAACATCAACCCGGTCCGATGACACGCATGCGCTACGAAGAAATCTTCTCCGAGATGTTCGAGCGTTTTGCGGATGTGCGGGCGGAGATGGATAAGATCGCTACCTTCGATCCCGCCAAACACCATCTGCTTGGCACGTCGGGAACGGTAACGACATTGGCGGGTATTGCTCTGGGTCTGCCACGTTACATCCGTGCGAAGGTCGATGCGAGTTGGCACGAGAGCGTTGCCATCCTGAAGATCGCAGACGACATCGCCGGTTTCGATCATCAACAACGTGCGAAATTGGGTTGTGTCGGCCTGGAACGGGCGGAACTGATTGTGCCGGGCTGTGCCATTTTCAGTGCCATCCACGCCCATTGGCCCTGCGCCGAATTGCGCGTCGCCGATCGGGGTCTGCGAGAGGGTATGCTGCGCGAAATGATGGACGCACATAGATGACAGAGCGTGGGTCTGGCCGCGGCGGAGATCGGGTGCGCGTGAAAAGCGGCAAGGGACGCACCGTCTCCTCGCGTCGTTGGCTCGAGCGGCAGCTGAACGATCCGTATGTTCATGCGGCAAAAAGCAAAGGTTATAGAAGCCGCGCGGCCTTCAAGCTGATCGAACTCGATTCCAAATTTCACTTTTTGAAGAAGGGCGCACGCGTGCTCGATCTGGGTGCGGCGCCGGGTGGTTGGACTCAGGTTGCGGCGCAACGCATCGGTGAGACCGGTCACATCGTTGCGATCGACATTTTGGAAATGGAGCCGATGCCTGGGGTCGAAATCTTCCATGCGGACCTCACCGATCCCGAAATCCCCGCGCAATTGAAACACGCATTGCGCGGAGCGGCGGATGTCGTGTTGTCCGACATGGCGGCCTCAACGACCGGCCATCGTGCCACCGATCACCTACGTACGATTGCCTTGCTCGAAGCGGCCATCGATCTTGCGGAAGATGTTTTGAAGCCCGGCGGAATATTTATCGGAAAGGCGTTCCAAGGAGGTGCCACGGGCGACTTGCTCGCCCGCATCAAGAAGAGCTTCCGGGATGTCAAACACGTCAAGCCGCCTGCGAGCCGTGCCGAATCCGTCGAACTTTATCTTATTGCTCAAGGATTTAAGGGGCGGACCGAGGGGTAACTTTGCCCTCACTTGCGGAATCGGAAACCCGCTGGTAAAGGCTCGGCGCTCAAAGAGGCTCTGTTTAAGGACGTGCCCTGAGCATCCGCGAAGCTCTTACGTTTGACGATGTGCTGCTGGTTCCAGCAGCCTCGGAAGTGCTGCCGGGTCAGGTGGATACGCGGACCCGGCTCACCAAGACGGTCGAACTAGGCATCCCCCTCATTTCCGCTGCAATGGACACAGTCACCGAGGCCGGTCTCGCCATCGCCATGGCGCAAGCTGGCGGTATCGGCGTGATCCACAAGAACCTCGGCATCGAAGAACAGGCAGAGCAGGTTCGCCGGGTAAAGAAGTTCGAAAGCGGCATGGTGGTGAATCCGGTCACCATAGCCCCCGACGCCACGCTCGCCGATGCGCTTGCGTTGATGCAGCGTTATTCGATCTCCGGCATTCCCGTGGTGGAAGGCGCGAACGGTAAGGGCGCAGGTAAACTCGTCGGTATTCTCACCAATCGAGACGTACGGTTTGCCAACGATCTTCGCCAGCCCGTGCATGAATTGATGACGAAGGACAAACTCGTCACCGTGCGCGAAGGAGTGAAGCCGGAAGAGGCCAAGCGCCTGCTTCATCAACACCGCATCGAAAAGATTCTTGTTGTCGACGATGCCTATCGCTGCGTCGGTCTCATCACCGTGAAAGATATCGAAAAGGCACAGAAATATCCCAACTCCGCGAAGGATGAACGTGGCCGTTTGCGCGTTGCCGCGGCAACAGGGGTGGGCGATGACGGATTCAAACGTGCCCTCGCGCTGATCGAAGCCGAATGCGATGTGGTCGTCGTCGACACCGCGCACGGCCATTCGAGGGGCGTGCTCGATTCCATCACCCGCATCAAGAAAGAGTCGAACTACACGCAGATTCTCGCAGGTAACATTGCTACCTCGGACGGCGCCAAGGCGCTGATCGATGCGGGCGCGGATGCGGTGAAGGTTGGTATTGGTCCGGGCTCCATTTGCACCACGCGCATCGTTGCCGGCGTTGGCGTTCCGCAATTGACCGCGGTAATGGATGCTGTCTCGGCCGCACGCGCGGCGGGCGTTCCCGTGGTTGCCGATGGCGGCATCAAATATTCCGGCGATCTCGCCAAGGCGATTGCCGCAGGCGCCAACGTCGCCATGGTAGGATCGTTGCTCGCAGGTACGGAAGAGGCGCCGGGCGAGGTGTTCCTGTATCAGGGCCGCTCCTACAAAGGGTATCGCGGTATGGGATCTGTCGGCGCAATGGCGCGGGGAAGTGCGGATCGCTACTTCCAGGCCGAAGTGAACGACACGTTGAAGCTTGTTCCGGAAGGTGTCGAAGGTCAGGTGCCCTACAAGGGGCCCGTTTCAAATGTGGTGCATCAGGCGATCGGTGGTTTGCGCGCCGCGATGGGGTACACGGGCTGCAAGACCATCGAAGATTTCCATAAGAAGGCGCAATTCGTTCGCATCACGGGTGCCGGTCTGCGCGAAAGTCATGTCCATGATGTCGTGGTGACGCGCGAGAGCCCCAATTATCCCGGCGCCCAATAAATACACGGTGCTGCCAAAATTTCCTGACTAGGCGGCAGCCTCGAACGGATTTTGTCTACCAGCGGCGCGGAAGTGATCCTTATCCTGCGGTTTTGGACCACCGTCGTCTTTCGGTGCCGCATCCGCTTCCGCATCATGCAGGTGAATGGTGACGCGGGTCCCCCGTCCCGAAATGCTCTCGATCTTGAGATTGCCTTCCATGCGCTCAACAAGACCGCGCGCGATGGCAAGACCTAGTCCCAGGCCGCCGTGGGTGCGCGAGGCATGCTCCTCCACCTGCGCGAATGGCGTACCGAGTTGAGCAAGGTGTTCTTGCGGAATGCCGATGCCGTTGTCGGTCACCATGATATGCACTCCGCCGGGGGAGGGAACGACATTGACCACAATCATGCCGCCGTGGTCGGTGAATTTGATCGCGTTGCCAACGACACGCAATAATACTTGGCGCAAGGCTTCGCGCTGGCCGAAAGCCCAAATCGGACGCGGCAGCACGTCGATCTTCAGGTGCAGGCCCTTGTCGGCGGCTTTCGGGTTGAGTTCGGCAACAACCTTGCCCGCCACCACACCGGCGTCGATGGGCTCGCAGGTAAATTCGCCGTCGCGCGCATTGGCGCGAGCAATCTCGAACAAGTCGTTGACGATATTGAGAAGCGTTTCGCCGCCTTGGCGAATGTTCATCGCATAATCGTCGTAACGTGGAGATCCGATAGGGCCGAACATGTGCTGTGTCAGCACATCGGCATAACCGATGATGGCATTCAATGGTGTGCGCAGTTCGTGGCTGATCTTGCCCAGAAAGCTCGATTTGGCGCGCCCTGCATTCACCTCGATGGCAAGCTTGGCTTGGGTTCGTTCGAGCGTGTCGGCGAGTTCGCTCCATTGGCCTTGCATGTTGACCAGCAGGATCGCCAGCATCACGCAAGCTACGAGACCGGCGCTCGCAAAGAGGGTTGGTAGAAAGCCCGACGAGGGCGGCGCAATCTCAAAATATACTAGCCCCAGAAAAGCCAAAGCTGCGACGGCTGCAAGTCCGATGCAGATGTAGAGCGGGTTGATCGAGCGTGATTGCATGAACTTCGCCTTTCTTTTCGGCGGCACCATCACACCAGTTTTCCTTTAATGTTCCATAAACAATGTATGTTCGATTTCATCCATGCTGAGCCAAGCCTTTCTGTCACACACAGCAGATGCGGCTATGTCATGGTAAATTTTGTTTTACGGACGGCAAAATCTGCGGAATAACAGCGATATGACCCCTCCCGCACGCCTCCAGGCCGCCATTGATATCTTCGAACAGTTGCAGGCCACCAAACAGCCTGCGGATCGACTTTTGCGCGATTGGGCGCGCGCGCATCGCTTTGCCGGGTCGAAGGATCGTGCTGCCATCGCGGAGCGCGTGTTCACTCTCCTACGGCATCGCTTTTATTTCGCGTGGCGGATGCAAAGCGACAGCGCGCGAGCGGCCGTCATCGTTTCGCTGGTTGCAGAAGGCAAGGCCGAGGAGTTGGGTGCGCTGTTCGACGGTTCCCGCTATGGGCCGTCGCCGCTGACCGAAGCTGAAATATCTCAAGTCGCTTCTCCGCCATCAGATCGAGCGCCGCTTTATGTGCTGGGTGAATACCCCGAATTCCTCCAACCTGAACTTCAGCGTGCATTCGGAGAAAATCTTCTGGCCGAGACGACAGCCCTTGCCGTGCGCGCGCCGGTCGATCTGCGCGTCAATCCGTTGCGTGCATGCCGAAATGAGATTCTTACGCAACTTCAAGCCGAAGGTTATGACGCGGGACCGACAAAGTTTTCCCCGCATGGGATTCGCATTCCGTCGGGCACCGGTCTTTCATCACTTAGCCGTCATTCGTTGTTCGAGGCGGGTGCATTTGAATTTCAGGATGAGGCGGCGCAGATCGCATCTCTCCTAGCCCGCGCGCGCCCCGGCGAACGTGTGCTTGATCTGGCGGCAGGCGCGGGCGGCAAGTCGCTGGCGCTTGCTGCGGAGATGGAGAACCGGGGCGAAATTGACGCGTGCGATATTGACGGCAAACGATTGGCCGGGCTTGAACCTCGCGCAACACGAGCCGGCGTCTCGATCATTCGAACACATGTCCTTCGTGGCGTCGCCCCCCAGGGACCGTACGATCTCGTCTTTGTCGATGCGCCGTGCAGCGGCACGGGTGTCTGGCGGCGCCAGCCCGAGTTGAAGATGCGTTTGACCGAAGACCGCTTGGCGGAGCTTGTGGCTGTTCAGGACCGGCTGCTGGATCAGGCCGCCGTCCGTGTTCGGCCGGGCGGACGGCTGGTCTACGCCACGTGTTCCGTTCTACCGCGCGAAAACGAAGACCGGCTTGCTGCGTTCCATGCCCGGCACCCCCGGTTTCGCATCCAGAATGCAGCCGCACTCTGGCGAGAAACGGGCGCGGCAACTGGCCTTTCTTCCCCCGATGACTTCTTCCATGCTTCACCGTATGTTACCGGAACAGATGGGTTTTTCGCGGGCGTCTTCGTTTTGCCGGAGACCTGAGAAAACGATCCATCACTGAAAATACAGGGTGATCTTCCATGAAACGTCTTGTCTTGGCCGCGACTTGCCTGGCGCTCCTCTCCGCCCCGGCTTTTGCCTCGGACGCCAATATCGAATCGCTGATAAAGGAAAGCCGCACTGCCGAAGCCGCGGGCAACACGCCCGATGCGATTCTCTACATCCAGTCGGCGCTTGTGGCCGACCCGTCTAGGGCGGCGACCTATGCGGCGCTCGGCGATTTCTACGCTCGCGCCCACCAGACCGATCTGGCGATGCAATATTACGATCAAGCACTTGATCTCGACCCGTCGGATCCTGCCGCGAAAAAGGGCATGGCACAGGTCAGCCGCGCCGAACGCACTGGCAAATCCGCCGCGCTGGACAACGGTCAATAGGCTGTCTAAATCCGCCCATGGCGGCACCCGTTCTTGTCATCGATTTCGGTTCGCAGGTCACCCAGCTTATCGCGCGTCGTGTGCGCGAAGCGGGTGTCTATTGCGAGATCGTCCCCTACAACAAGGCCGAAGAGGCGCTGAAGGGCGAAAGTCCTCGCGCCATCATTCTTTCCGGGGGGCCGGCTTCCGTCACAAAATCGGATACGCCGCGCGCACCGCAAAAAGTTTTCGAGATGGGCGTCCCCGTTCTCGGCATCTGCTACGGCGAAATGACGATGAGCGCGCAATTGGGCGGCAGGGTGGAGGCCGGTCACAATCGCGAGTTCGGGCGCGCCGATATTCACATCCGTAAGCAATCGCCTTTGCTTGCGGGTTTGGGCGACTCCGGCGGCAACGAGCCGGTCTGGATGAGCCATGGCGACAAGATCACCGCGATCCCGCCAGGTTTCGAAGTGATTGCGACATCGGAAAGTTCGCCTTATGCCGCTATCGCCGATGAGGCGAAACATTTCTATGGCGTGCAATTCCATCCCGAGGTCGCGCACACGCCGCGCGGCGCGACGATCCTCAAGAATTTCGTCACCGGCATCGCGGGCATCCAGCCCGAATGGAATATGCACGCCTTCCGTGCGCGGGAGATCGAACGCATCCGCGCGCAAGTGGGCAAGGGTAAAGTCATTTGCGGCCTCTCGGGTGGCGTGGACTCGTCGGTTGCAGCCGTTCTGATCCACGAAGCCATCGGCGACCAACTCACGTGCATTTTCGTCGACACCGGATTGATGCGTGCGGGAGAAGCCGATGAAGTCGTCTCCCTGTTCAAGGGCCACTACAACATTCCTCTGATCCACGCTGGTGCATCGGACCTTTTTCTGGGTCGACTCGAGGGCGTCACGGACCCGGAAATGAAGCGGAAGATCATAGGCTCGACTTTTATCGACGTATTCGACGGCGAGGCGCACAAGATCGGCGGCGCGGAATTCTTGGCGCAGGGCACGCTTTATCCCGACGTGATCGAGAGCATTTCAGCTACCGGCGGTCCGTCCGTCACCATCAAGTCGCATCACAATGTCGGTGGGTTGCCGGAGAGGATGAAACTGAAGCTGGTCGAGCCGTTGCGCGAACTCTTCAAGGACGAGGTGCGCGCGCTGGGCCGCGAATTGGGCCTTCCCGAAACTTTCGTGGGCCGCCATCCGTTCCCCGGTCCCGGCCTTGCCATTCGCATACCCGGCGAGATCACGCGGGGGAAACTCGAAATCTTGCGTAAAGCCGACACAATCTATCTGGACGAGATCCGCAAAGCCGGTCTCTACGACAAGATCTGGCAGGCGTTTGCCGTTCTGCTGCCGGTGCGAACCGTGGGCGTGATGGGAGACGGGCGCACTTACGACTATGTGCTTGCCCTACGGGCAGTCACGTCGAGCGATGGCATGACCGCCGACTACTATCCTTTCGAGCATTCTTTCTTGGCTCGTGTCTCCACCCGTATTGTGAATGAAGTGCGCGGTGTGAACCGAGTCGTCTATGACATCACCAGCAAACCGCCAGGGACGATCGAGTGGGAGTAGAAGCAATCGATTGTCGTGGCAATAAATTACGGGCCTAAAGATGAATGGGCTGCTCCTTCGGCCCGAGATCATCTTGAAGCGTTGGCTGTTTTGTCGTTGCGTTATGACAGGCTTCAGGTCGCTCTCGTTCGTATTTGCAAATCCGGCTCATGGGATGCACATTCAAGCTGACTCCCGGAATAGTGCAAGTCGACTAGAATATGGCAGCACGACCGCGAAGAAAGTTCGGACCTTCGCAGAAGGATCGTATTTTCTTTGCCTGCGTACCTGATGAAAAGACAGTGGCGCGGATCCATGCATTGGCCGGAGACATCAAACACGACAAATCCTTTCAGGCCAATCTGATCTTGCCGGAGCATCTTCATGTCACTCTATTTCACCTGGGCGATTGGCAAAGCCTTCCGGAAGAAATCGTCAATGTTGCGAGCGGCGCCGCATCCGGGATCAACGTCGCCGCCTTCGATGTCGTCTTCGATCGGGCAGAAAGCTTTCGCAATTCGACGGGGATTTACCCCTTTGTTCTCTCTTCGAATGTGACGCAATGGCGTGTTCTGCACGAAGCCTTGGGCAATGCCCTTAAAGACGCCGGCCTGGGCGCAGCAACGCGCGGCGATTTCAAGCCGCACATGACCCTCACCTATGACAGGCAGCGCGTGAAGCCGTTTACGATCGATCCAATCGTCTGGAAAGTGAAGGACTTCGTGCTTGTCCACAGCGTCCTCGGCAAGACCACTCACATACACTTGGGTCGATGGCCGCTGAAGGATATCTAGATTGTGCAACCTGCCTAGCTATGGAATTACACAACGCATGGCAAAAGAAATCGTCCTATACGGCATCAAGAATTGCGACACGATGAAGAAGGCGCGAGCGTGGCTGGACGGCCATGGCGTCGTCTATGTTTTTCACGATTACAAGACGCAAGGCATCGACCGCACGAAGTTGCAGAGCTGGCTTGGTGAAGTAGGGTGGGAAACGCTCCTCAATCGGGCGGGTACTACTTTCCGCAAATTGCCGGACAGGGACCGTGAGGGTCTTACCGAGAAGAGGGCCGCCGCCCTCATGATTGCGCAGCCTTCGATGATCAAGCGCCCAGTGCTGGAGGTCGGAGGCAAGCTGTTCGTTGGTTTCAAGCCCGAGGCCTATGGGGCGGCCTTCTCGCGGGGCAAATAGCATGTTTCCGCTGAAATTCGGGGTTTTCTGAGGTCCCTTCACGGAACCCAGCCTGGGGGTCTAGCATTTCCGGATGGAGGAGGCCGGGGAGAGAGATGCTCACCCATCTGCTTGGTTCCGTTGTGCATCAGGGTACCCTGACGCTGATTTCGCCCGACAATCGCCGCCGGACGTTCGGTGCGGGCTCACCCGAAGTCACGGTCAAACTCCACGACAGGCGCGCGGGTGTTGAACTTGCTCTCCGGCCGGATCTGAAACTGGGCGAGCTTTTCATGGACGGCCGGTTGACGGTGGAGGAGGGCGATATCGCGCTCTTGCTCGACCTCCTGATGAGCAATCTCGCGCAACACCGCCGTCGCTCGGCCCTGCTCAAGTTGGGCGATGGTTGGCGAAAGGCGATGCGGCGGTTTTCGCAATACAATCCCGCGTCCCGGTCCAAGGCGCATGTCGCGCACCATTACGATCTTTCCTCGCGGCTCTACGATTTGTTCCTCGACAAAGACCGGCAATATTCCTGCGCCTATTTCAACGATCCGGGCGATACGCTCGAAGAAGCGCAGATCGCCAAAAAACGCCACATCGCGGCAAAACTCTATCTCGCCGAGCAGGATTTGAGCGTGCTCGATATCGGCTGCGGCTGGGGCGGTCTCGCTCTCGACATCGCGCGCGACACCGGTGCCAAGGTGAAGGGCGTCACGCTGTCCGAAGAACAGATCGCAGTCGCCCGCGACCGTGCGAAGAAGGCGGGACTTGCGGAACGGTGCGGGTTCGATCTGATAGATTATCGCCTGATTGAAGGTCAGTTCGACCGCGTTGTTTCGGTCGGCATGTTCGAACATGTGGGCGCGCCCTATTATGACGCTTTCTTCGCCAAGGTGCGCGACCTGATGAAGGACGACGGCGTGGCGTTGCTCCACACTATCGGCCGGTCGGATGGGCCTGGCGCGACCAATCCTTGGATCGCGAAATATATTTTCCCCGGCGGCTACACACCATCGCTGTCGGAAATCCTGCCCGCTATCGAAAAAAGCGGCCTTATGGTGGCCGACGTCGAAATACTGCGCCTGCACTATGCCGAGACGCTGAAGGAATGGCGCCGCCGCTTCAATGCGAATCGGGCCGAGATTTCGCGCATCTACGACGAACGTTTCTGTCGTATGTGGGAGTTCTATCTGGCGGGCTCCGAAATGGGCTTTCGCCGGGAGGGACTAGTCAACTTCCAGATTCAGCTCGTCAAGCGCGTCGAGACGCTGCCTATAACGCGGGACTATATGTATGACCGCGAGCGCAACATGTCCTTCTCCGGCATCGACCACATGCCGCACACCGGTCGAGCGGCTTAGTCAGTTCAAAACGCTTGCCAATTCGGATGCGTGTGGGGCTCGGCACAAGGGGGAACTCAGTCATTTCCGCCTGGCACAAGTGCTGGATGCTGATTCCCTGTGGGCAGAATCAGAAATATCCTTGTGAGCAACCGACTCACAATGACTACCCGGTGCAGGCGTCCTTGTTATAACGCCTTCCCACTTTTGAACGCATTTCGATGGAACAGGAAGTCTATCGCCACGTCCCTTACGACATCGAAGTCGAGCAGGCTTTGCTCGGTTCGATCCTGGTGGACAACCGCGCGCTGGAGCGTGTTTCGGGCACGCTTCGGCCGGAGCATTTCTACGATCCGCTGCATCAGCGCCTCTATGAGATCATGCTGCAAGGTTTCGAACGCGGCGGCATGGTGATGACCCCGCTCACGCTCCACGCCGCGATGAAGAACGACCCGGGGCTGGTGGAAGTGGGAGGTCATGCCTATCTCGCAGGTCTCGCCGAAGCGGCGCCCGCGCTTGCCAATGTGCGCGACTACGCGAAGATCCTGGCGGATCTCCATGTCCGCCGCGCGTTGATCCAGATCGGCGAAGATATCGTCAACACTGCCTACGAGGCTCCGCACGAAAAGCCGCCGCAAGCCCAGATCGAATCCGCGGAGAAGGCGCTCTATGCGGTCAGTGAAAGCTCGCGCTATGGCGAAGGGCCAATCGACTTCGCCGAGAGCTTGCGGCGTGCGGTGGAATCGGCTGAACGCGCACAACAGCGCGGCGGCCGCATTTCCGGCGTCTCCTCCGGCTTCACCGAAATCGACAGCCTGCTGCAGGGGCTGCAACCATCCGATCTGCTGATCCTTGCGGGCCGTCCGGGTATGGGCAAAACCGCGCTTGCCACCAACATGGCGTTTCATGCTGCACGTTACTATGTGCAAGACCAGGAGGCGGGTGCCGAAGTTTCGCGTGGTGCACCAGTCCTGCTGTTTTCGCTCGAAATGGCGGCCCAGCAACTTTCCGCTCGCATCCTTTCCGAACAGTCCGAGATCGAGATGTGGAAGATCCGTTCCGGCCGGTTCTCCGAGAGCGAGTGGGAAAAATTCGTTCTTTCGATGCAGGATCTTTCCACCTTGCCCCTTTTCATCGACGACACGGGCGGCATTTCGATCGCCCAGATCGCTGCGCGCGCCCGGCGGTTCAAACGCGAGAAGAACATCGGCCTCATTGTCATCGACTATCTGCAACTGATTGAGCCATCGCGCCGCGCCGAAAATCGCGTGCAGGAAATCACAGAAGTCACAAAAGGTCTGAAAACGCTCGCCAAGGAACTCAACGTACCGGTGCTCGCACTCTCCCAACTTTCGCGTAGCGTCGATGCGCGCGACGATAAGCGTCCCGTACTCTCGGATTTGCGCGAATCCGGTTCGATCGAGCAGGATGCCGACGTGGTCATGTTTGTCTTCCGCGAGGAATATTATTTGAAATCGCGCGAACCGGAGGCGGGTACGACCGAGCATTCCAAATGGCTCGAAAAGATGGAGCGCTGTCACCGTCGCGCCGAGGTTCTGGTGGAAAAGCATCGCCATGGCGCCACCAACAAGATCGAACTCTTCTTCGACGACCGCTTCACCCGTTTCAGCAATCTGGCCAGTGAGGGCTGAACTGTCGCTATTTGCGAATCCTTTTCCGAAAATTGTCGGCATCGTGTTAACCGCGCAGTGATATCTGGCGCACGCTAAGCATCTGCGCGGCCTCGAAAAGCGCCATCATCATCCTCACCGCGGGAACCGGCATTGCCATCTAACGCTCGGAATCGGCAAGCATTTCGATTGTGTGCAATTCTAATTTTTAAAGTGCCGGTAAGATTTGAAGCGAACACTGCACACCAAGGACGCAGAAGCGATTCTGCGGGCTGTCGCGGCAAAAGATGAACGTCGTTTGTTGTGAAGGGCACTGGGCGTATCGGGGTGGTCGTGGCGTTTCTCTGTTCGGGGAGGACGTTATGGGGAGTGTTGCCGGGGCTTCGCATCATCGCGTGGATGGTCTGTTCGACCTTTCGCGGTTTGAGGGCGATTGCGTTTTCTTCTTCGATCTCGATGCGGTTCTCCAGCGCGCCAAGTCTCGCTGGCTGAACGATCGCGATCGTCTCAAGACGATTTGCGAGCGCCAGGTGCGCAACGTCGCGCCGCACGATCTTTTGGTGTTCTCCAGCGGCGGGTTCTTTCTTATCGCCCCGTCCGGCGCGGAAGCCGATGCTCATATTCGCGCGGGCCAGGTCAACCTTGCGCTGCTGCAGCTTTTCTTTGGCGCCGAAAGCCTGAGCGCGGACCAGATGGTCACGATGTTTCGCACCGCCACCCAAGAAGAAGTCCGACAGGCAAGTCCGCATTTCAAGCTGCCGGAGCGCGCGACGCAAAAGGCAGAGCAGGATAACACGACGCCGCGTGCCGAAAGCATTCAGTTCGCTTTCACTTCGGCCGAGGATTTTCGTACGGGGCGTACGTCCACTCTGTTCTGCACGCCGTTTCGGAAAAGTGCGTTCGGCACTCTTTATGGCTATCGCGCCCACCTGGAGTCGATGAAGGAGAGTCCTGCTTTCGATCTTGCGGCGCTCGATCACGCAATCGCCTTGACCCGCCGCCTGATCCAATCGGGCTTGTACGCGGCGGTCGGGACGCCGGTGGGATACGAAACGCTCGCGCGCCCGCGCTGGCGAAAGGCCTATCAGGAGAAACTGCGCGAAACCCGCGCGACGGAAAATCCGCTGCTGCTCATCAAGGTCGAAGCGATACCGGTTGGCATCACGGCCAGCCGTCTTGCGGATATAGTTCATTGCCTGAAACCTTTTGCCAAACGCATCTTCGTTCATCTGCCCGAACGCACCATGCCGCTGTCGCAGACAGGGCTGCTCGGGGCCGCTGGTTTCGTCTTCAGCCTCAATCGGGGCCTGCCGGACGATCAGGTGACCGAGGAAACCAGTCGTCTGATCCGCTTCTGCATGGGGCAGGGCGCGGTCTCCAGCATCGACAACATCGAAACCCAGACCCAATGGGATTTGGTGCGCGGCGCCGGCGCCCGGTTCGGCTCATGGGCACCCACCGACTCGAACGCGCTGAGCGCCGAAGACCAGTTGGCCGCCATGGCCGGGGAAACGGTCGCGGTTTCCTGAACGGGCCTCCTTTTGACGCCAGCGGGAGCCATCGTCATTCTCCCGCCCCCATGGACCGGACCGAATCCTGCGAAAGTCAAATCCCCCCAAGCTTCGAGGCCGCCCGCCTCGATATCCGGCTGGGCGCGGTCGGCGACAATTGGCGCGAATGCTGCCGCCTGTCGGGCGTCGCCACTGCGGGGGTGGTCAAGGCCGACGCCTACGGATTGGGTCTCGCGCCTGTGGCCCGGAAACTTTCCGGCATCGGCTGCGACACCTTTTTCGTCGCCCGGCTCGAGGAAGGCATCGCGCTTCGCCCCCTGGTTCCGCACGCGCGGATTTTCGTGCTCGACGGCGCGGCCTCCAGCGCCGTTCCTGCATTGGTCGCCCATCGGCTGACGCCGGTCCTCAATTCGCTGGCTGATCTCGCCTGCTGGTCGTCGCCAGAGCACCGGGATGCGGCCGTTCATATCGACACCGGCATGAACCGGCTGGGCCTGCCATCGGCCGAACTGGCAATCCTGATTGCGGAATCGAAGACGCGGCTCTCCGGGGTGAACGTCATTCTGTGGATGAGCCATCTGGCCTGCGCCGACGATCCCGGCCACGACATGAACAAAACCCAACGAGACCGTTTCCGCGCGGCGCTCGGCAGGCTGCCGCCCGCCCCTGCGAGCCTTGCCTCGTCAGGGGGAATTCTGCTCGGCCGCGACTATGTTTTCGATCTGGTGCGGCCGGGCCTCGGTCTCTATGGGGGCAATCCGCAGCCCGGACAGCCAAATCCCTTCCGAACGGCGGTCCGTCTGACCGGCAAAATCCTACAGGTTCGGCGCGTTGACGCCGGCCAAACCGTTGGCTACGGAGCCTCCTATCGGGCCGGGCGGAACTCAACGCTCGCAACCGTGGCTTTGGGTTATGCGGACGGGCTGATGCGGGCCATTGGCAATCGCGGGAAGGCATTCATCGCGGGAACGCGCGCGCCCATCGTTGGCCGCGTTTCGATGGATCTCATTACGCTCGACGTCACCGATGTTCCCAACGTGAAACCGGGCGACGACGCGGAGTTCCTCGGCGAGCACGTCACACTCGAAGAACTTGCCGCCGATTCCGGCACCGCAGCCTATGAAATCCTGACCTCGCTCAGCCGCCGTGCTCAGCGCCGTTACGAGGCCGCTCGATGAACATTTTCGCCCTGGTCGGGCGCGCCGTTCTCACCTTTCTCGCCATGGCCGGCCGGCTCGGCATCTTCACCGGGCGGGCGGTCACGCACTGCGTAAGTCCGCCGATCTATTGGTCGTTGCTGCTCAAGCAGATGTTCCGTATTGGCTGGCTGTCGCTGCCGGTTGTCGGCCTGACGGCGTTCTTCACGGGCGGCGTGCTCGCATTGCAGATCTATATCGGCTCCTATCGTTACGGTGCGGAAGCGTTCGTGCCACAAGTCGTTGCGCTCGGCATCTGTCGCGAATTGGGGCCGGTGATTGCCGGCCTGATGTTCGCAGGCCGCGTGGCGGCGGCAATCGCGGCTGAAATCGGCACCATGCGCGTCACCGAACAGATCGATGCGTTGACGACGCTTGCGACCAACCCGTTCAAATACCTCGTGGCGCCGCGCATGCTGGCCGCCGTCATCACCATGCCACTCCTCGTCGGTGTCGCCGACATCATCGGCATCTTCGGCGGTTACAGCGTTTCGACCAGCAGCCTCGGCTTCAACGGCTATGTCTACCTGAACAATTCGGTCAACTTCCTCACCAATCAGGACGTGTTCTCCGGACTTATCAAGGCGGCCGCCTTCGGCTTCATCGTTTCTCTGATGGGCTGCTATCACGGCTTCAATTCCAAGGGCGGCGCGCAAGGGGTGGGTGCGGCAACGACCGACGCGGTGACGTCTTCGATGATTTTGATTCTGGCCGCGAACTACATTCTCACCTCGCTTTTGTTCGAGACCTGAGCCATGACGGACGCAACCCCCAAGGTCGAATTGCGCGGCGTCAAGAAGCGTTTCGGCTCCAAGGTCGTGCTGGACGGCGTGGACCTCAAGATAGATCGCGCCGAATCCCTTGTTGTGATCGGCGGCTCGGGCACCGGCAAGTCCGTGATGATCAAATGCGTGCTCGGCATCCTGCGCCCCGAAGAAGGCGAGATTTTTGTCGACGGCGAGGAAGTGACGAAGCTCAGGGGCCGCGCGCGCGACGAATATCTCAAGAAATTCTCCATGCTGTTCCAGGGTGCGGCGTTGTTCGACTCGCTTACCGTCTGGGAAAACGTCGCCTTTGGCCTGATCCAGGGCCGCGGGATGAACCGCAAACAGGCGCGTGACATCGCCATCGAGAAACTCGCAAAAGTCGGTCTCGGCGCCGATGTGGCGCTGCTTTCCCCGGCAGAGCTTTCGGGCGGCATGCAGAAGCGCGTTGGCCTTGCCCGCGCCATCGCCTCCGACCCCCAGATCATCTTCTTCGACGAGCCGACCACGGGCCTCGATCCGATCATGGCGGACGTCATCAACGATCTGATCGTTTCTTCCGTGGAAGGCATGGGTATCACCACGCTTTCCATCACCCACGACATGGCGAGCGCGCGCAAAATCTCCAATCGCATCGCCATGCTCTACAAGGGTAAGATCATCTGGGACGGGCCGACCAAGAAAATCGACGCGAGTGGCAACGAATACGTCGATCAATTCATCCATGGCCGCGCCGTCGGTCCCATCAAGATGGAGGTCAGGGCCTGACGTGGCGCGTTCACAAGCCACTTTCGTCTGTCAGTCCTGCGGTGCCGTTCACAACAAATGGTCCGGCCGTTGCGATGCCTGCGGCGGATGGAACACCATCGCCGAGGAAGCCGCCGCACCTCCTATCGGCGGAGGCGCCAAGCGCAACAGCAAAGGCCGCCGTTTCGCGCTCGAAGACCTGAAGACCGCCGATGAAGCTCCGCCACGCCGCGTGACGGGCGTCGCGGAATTCGACCGCGTGTGCGGCGGCGGATTGGTTCCGGGTTCTGCTTTGCTGATCGGCGGCGATCCGGGGGTCGGCAAATCCACGCTCATCCTTCAGGCGCTTGCCTCTTACGCCAAGAACGGCGGTCACGCGGTTTACATCTCCGGCGAAGAAGCGATGGCGCAGGTGCGGCTGCGCGCGGCGCGGATGGGATTGTCGGATCATCCCGTGCAGCTTGGTTCGGCCAGCTGCATCGAAGATATTCTCGCGACGCTCGAATCCGGGAAGACGCCCGGCATCGTCGCCATCGATTCCATCCAGACCATCTGGACCTCTGCGCTGGAAGCAGCCCCCGGTACCATCGCGCAGGTGCGCACCGCATCGTTCGATCTGGTGCGCTATGCGAAATCCTCCGGCGCTGCGGTTCTGCTCATCGGCCACGTCACAAAGGAAGGCCAGATCGCGGGACCGAAAGCGGTGGAGCATCTGGTCGACGCGGTTCTCTATTTCGAAGGCGAACGCGGCCATCACTTCCGTGTGATGCGGGCGGTAAAAAACCGGTTCGGACCCACCGACGAGATCGGCGTGTTCGAGATGACCGGATCGGGGCTTGCTGAAGTCTCCAACCCTTCCGCGCTCTTTCTGGGCGACCGCAATGCCCGCTCGCCGGGGGCGGCGGTATTTGCGGGGCTGGAAGGCACCCGGCCCCTGCTGGTCGAAATCCAGGCTCTTGTGGCGCCTGCCGGTTACGGCACGCCGCGCCGGGCCGTGGTGGGCTGGGACACCGGCAGGCTTGCGATGATCCTGGCGGTGCTCGATGCCCGTGCAGGGCTCGGAATCAGCGCCCACGATGTCTATTTGAATGTGGCGGGCGGGCTGAAGATCGGCGAGCCCGCGGCCGACCTGGCTGCCGCCGCGGCCCTGATCTCGTCCTTCTCGGGCGAGGCGCTGCCGGCGGAGACGGTGTTCTTCGGCGAGCTGAGCCTTTCCGGCGATGTCCGGCCCGCGCCGCAGGCCGAGCTGCGGCTCAAGGAAGCAGCCAAGCTCGGCTTTGCGCGGGCCTATGTGCCGGAGGGCACCAAGGTCGAGGTCGGGCTGGAGCTGGTGCCGGTCAAATCGGTGCACGAGCTGTTGGCGCTGGCGCCTTCGAAGGGCCCGAAAAAGCGTATGGGCGTGGTAGAATAAGGGAATCATGGACGGTTCGAGTTTCACCTTCGTCGATATCCTGGTGGTTCTGATCCTGCTGGGATCGGCCGCTTACGCGACCTATCGCGGGTTCATCGGCGAGACGCTCGGCATCTTCGCCTGGGTCGCGGCGGTCTTCGCGACCATGTATTTCGGCTACATCGCGGTGAACCTGATCGAACCGCATCTGTCGCCGCCGTGGCTGGGTGCGGTTCTGGGGTACCTCGCGGTCTTTGTGATCGTGCTCGTTCCTCTCGAATTCCTCAGTCATCGCATCTCCCAAACGGTGCAGCATTCGCCGGTCAGCGGATTGGACCGCGGGCTCGGTTTCTTTTTCGGGCTCGTGAGAGGCGCGATCGTGATCGGGCTGCTCTATTTCGCCTATTCCTCCATCGAGCCGGTCAAGGAACAGCCGAACTGGATGGTGAAGGCCCGCTCCTATCCCTACATCCAGGAGGCGAGTGCGGCGGTGTTGTCGCTGGCCCCTTCCCGGGCCGGCGACAGAATCTCCGAAAAGGCCGCTGAAATACGCAAGGAAACGGCGGATGCAGCCGGTAAACCGAACAGAAAGCACAAGAAGAAAACCTATGGCGTCGACGAACGCCGCGCGCTAGACAGCCTCATCGAGAACACGGACAAATCCGAAGACGGAAAACCATGACCGGCCTTCGCGAAGAAACGCCCTTTGACGGCGACACGCTGCACGAAGAATGCGGCGTATTCGGCATTTTCGGCCACCCGGATGCGGGTGCGTTGGCCGTGCTGGGTTTGCACGCGCTCCAGCATCGCGGACAGGAAGCCGCCGGCATCGTCACCTATGACGGCACGCAGTTCATCGCCGAACGTCACGCAGGACTTGTGGGCGACGTGTTCGGCAAGGGCAGCCTGCATGCGCAGAAGCTGAAGGGCGCCAACGCGCTCGGCCATGTGCGTTACTCCACGACGGGCGGATCGGTGGTGCGCAACATCCAGCCGATGTTCGCAGATCTTTCGGGCGGCGGCATCGCGTTGGCGCACAACGGCAATCTCACCAATGCGCGGACCTTGCGCGAAGACCTCGTGCGGCAGGGCGCGATCTTCCAGTCGACGTCGGACACCGAGGTCATCATCCATCTGGCGGCCCGCAGCACCTACACACCCATCGTCGATCGTCTCGTCGATGCGTTGAAGCGTGTCGAAGGCGCTTATTCTCTCGTCGCTCTCACCTCCAAGAAACTCATCGGCGTGCGCGATCCGTTCGGCGTGCGCCCGCTGGTGCTGGGCAATCTCGACGGCGCGCCGATTTTGGCGTCCGAAACCTGCGCGCTCGACATCATCGGCGCGGAATTCGTGCGCGATATCGAGCCGGGCGAGGTGATCGTCATCACCAAGGACGGCATCAAGTCGTATCATCCGTTCCAAAAGGAACCCCATCGTTTCTGCGTCTTCGAATATGTCTATTTCGCGCGCCCCGATTCCGTCGCGGAAGGCCGCAGCGTCTATGACGCGCGAAAGGCGATCGGCGAGGAACTGGCGCGCGAGGCGCCGGCCGATGCCGACATGGTGATCCCCGTTCCCGATTCCGGCGTGCCGGCAGCACTTGGGTTCGCGCAGGAGGCGGGCATTCCGTTCGAGCTCGGCATCATTCGCAACCATTATGTGGGCCGCACCTTCATCGAGCCGTCCGACCGCATCCGCCATCTGGGCGTGCGGCTGAAGCACAATCCCAACCGCGCCAAGCTCAAGGGCAAGCGCGTGATCCTGGTGGACGATTCCATCGTGCGCGGCACGACCTCCAAGAAGATCGTGCAGATGGTGCGCGATGCGGGCGCGACCGAAGTCCATTTCCGCATCGCCAGCCCGCCGACCATCCATTCCTGCTTCTACGGCGTCGACACGCCGAACGAGGAAGACCTGCTCGCCCACCGCATGACGGTGGAAGAGATGCGCCGTTTCATCAACGCGGATTCGCTGGCCTTCGTCTCGATGGACGGGCTTTACCGCGCGACCGGCGAGAAGGCCCGCAACAACGACGCGCCGCAATTCTGCGATGCCTGCTTCTCCGGCAACTATCCCATCGGGCTGACGGACATCACCGGCGGGCGCGGCGAAAAGCAGCTCTCGCTTCTGGCGGAAGTGGCGTAACACACCACTGCCATGAGCAAATCTCTCCAGGACCGCATCGTCCTCGTTACCGGCGCATCGCGCGGCATTGGCCGTGCGGCGGCCAAAGCGCTTGCCGCCGAGGGCGCACACGTCATCGCGACGGCGCGCACGGTGGGCGGGCTTGAAGAACTCGACGACGAGGTCAAATCCGTCGGCGGCACGGCCACGCTGGTTCCGCTCGACATCAAGGACTTCGAGGCGCTGGACCGTCTCGGCGCTTCCATCTTCGAACGCTGGAAGAAGCTCGACGGATTCCTCGGCAATGCGGGCGTGCTGGGCGTGCTGACGCCGATTTCGCATCTGCAGCCCAAGGCGTTCCAGGAACTGCTCGACGTCAACGTCACCGCCAACTGGCGGCTGATCCGTTCGCTCGATCCGCTGCTAAAATTCTCGGACGCAGGCAGGGTGGTGCTCGTCTCGTCCGGCCTGGCGCGCCATCCGCGTGCCTTCTGGGGCGGCTATGCGATGAGCAAGGCAGCGCTCGAATCCATTGCGCTCACCTACGCCATCGAATGCGAAACGACGAATGTGCGCGTGAACCTGCTCAATCCGGGCGCCACGCGAACCGCGATGCGCGCCAAGGCGATGCCCGGCGAAGACCCCGACACGCTGCCCAAGCCGGACGACATCGCGCCCCTGATCGTGAAAATGCTGTCGCCCTCCTTCAACGACAACGGGACGCTCGTGAATTACCGCGAGACGAAGAAATAGCTCGTGAGTTTTTTCCGGCACCGAAAAGCGGCGCACAACTCTTCAATCGCAATTTCTGGGATTTATCTATTGTGCACGCTGGAGCGTTGCGCTGCAACGATTGCCTGCGATTTCCGGACAGCGTTACGGTGCCGGGGGTTAAGCGATTGAAATTGCGCGAAGTGGGGTGCAGCAGCGTATGGCGGGCTGTTTCGCGCGCTACCAAATATGGAAATGAAAATCGGCGAGAAAAACGAATGATGTTGCGCAGATGCCACGCGCGCGAGGCGGCTAGTCCTTCGCGTAAGGGTTTTTGCTTCCGCGCAACACGAAGCGTACCGGAACGCCTTTCAATCCGAACGCCTTGCGCAATTCGTTGGTGAGATAGCGCAAGTAAGACTCCGGCAGCGCCGCGAGCTGGTTGCCGAACAACGCGAATGTCGGCGGGCGCGCTTTGGGTTGGGTCACGTAGCGCACGCGCACGCGGCGGCCCTTGATCGCGGGCGGCGGGTGGCGCGCGAGCGCGTCTTCGAGGAAGCGGTTCAGCGCCGATGTGGAAACGCGGGTGTTCCAGATGCGGTCGGCTTCGAGCACCGCGTTCATCATGCGGTCCACGCCCTGGCCCGTCAGCGCGGAGACGGTGACGAGGGCCGCGCCCGAAACCTGCGGCAACAGGCGATCGAGTTTTTCGCGCAGGTCTTTCAACGTCTTGTTGCGGTCTTCGACCAGATCCCATTTGTTGATCGCGAACACCACCGCGCGGCCTTCATTGGAGATCAGGTCGGCGATCTTCAAATCCTGTTGCTCGAAAGGCTGAGTCGCGTCGATCAGCACGATGACGCAATCGGCGAAGCGGATGGCGTCGAGCGTGCTGCCGATGGAAAGCTGTTCGAGCGTGTGGCCTGCGGCCTTGGCTTTCTTGCGAAGACCGGCGGTGTCGTGCAGCAGGATCTTGCGCTCGCCCAGTTCCCAGTCCACCGCAATCGCATCGCGGGTGATGCCCGCTTCCGGGCCGGTCAACGCGCGTTCCTCGCCCAGCAGGCGATTGAACAGGCTCGACTTGCCGACATTGGGGCGGCCGACGATGGCGAGCCTCAGGGGTTTGTCTTCTTCGGTTTCTTCCGGTTCGCTTTCCTCCGCGAAGGGGGCGAGCGCGTCTTCGAGTTCACTCAGGCCCAGCGCGTGTTCGGCGGACAGCGCGATGGCCTCGCCGAAGCCCAGGCGGAAGGCGTCGATCAATCCGTCATTGCCGGAGCGGCCTTCGCATTTGTTGGCGGTGAGGATCACGGGCTTTCCGGTGCGGCGCAGGATGTCGGCCACGATCTCGTCGCCCGCGGTGACGCCCGCGCGCGCGTCGATCAGGAACAGCGCGACATCGGCTTCGTCGATTGCCGTGAGCGTCTGCTCCTTCATGCGGGCAAGCAGGCTGCCGGGCTCGTCGTCTTCGAGACCGGCGGTGTCGATCAGGTTGAGCGCGATATTGCCGACGCTGCCCTCTGCCACGCGCCGGTCGCGCGTGACGCCGGGTTCATCGTGGACGATGGCGAGCTTCTTCCCCGCCAGACGGTTAAAGAGCGTGGATTTGCCGACATTTGGCCGGCCGACGATGGCGAGGGTGAGAGCCATGGCTCATTCTTCCGCCCTATCTCAGTGCCAGCAATTCGGCGTGCTTGGTCAGCATGTAGAGCGTGCCGTTGGCGACCACCGGCGCGATCATCGTGCCGCCTTCGAACTCTTCCTTGCCCATCAGTTTGCCGGTGTAAGGCGAAACCGCCTGAAGGACGCCGGTGTTCGAGACCACCACAAGGCGGTTGGAGACCAGCACCGGCCCGGCCCAGACGATGGTGCCGTCTTTCGTTTCCGGGTTTTCCCAGCGGTCGAGCTGGGTGATCCATTTCACGCGGCCATCCTTGCGCTGCAGGCACATCAGCTGGGACTCGGTCGTCAGCACATAGATGAAATCGCCCGCCGCCCACGGCGTCTGGATGCCGCCGATATCGCGCGACCAGATGCGGTCGCCGGTCGAAAGGCTGATCGCCGCCATGACGCCGGAATGGCTGATCGCGAACACCAGATCGCGGTCGATCACCGGGCGGCCCGCGATATCGTCGAGTTCGGAAAGCGCGGTCACCTGTCCCGATCGGGTGAGCATGTCGTTCCAGGCGGGGCGGCCGTTCTGAACGCGGATCGCGTAAAGCTCGCCGGACGTATAGGGGACGATCACGAATTCGCCCGCGACGGAGGCACTTGTGCTGGAGAGAATGCCGGCGGCTTCCGAGATGCCCTGGTGATCCCAGAGCTTGCGGCCGTCATTCTGTGCGAGCGCCACGAAGTGATTGTCTTCCGAGGAGACGAACAGGCGTCCGCCATTGACCACCGGCGCGTTGACGATCGGCACGCCCAGATCGGTGCGCCAGAGGCGTCCGCCGTTCTGCGCGGAGAATGCCACCACTTGTCCGAATCCGGAGGTCGCGAACAGACGGCCTTTTTCATAAGCCAGGCCCCCGCCGAAACCCTTGGTGGGATCGATCTTGGTGTTCTCGCCGAGCAATCCGAGCGTGGCGGTGTTGAGCAGCGAGGCGTCGCCGCCCTTGGGCGCCAGCGACACCGACCACAATTCGGTGCCGTCGCGTCCGTCGAAGGCGTGAACGGTTGCCGCCGCATCGAGCACGAACACACGGCCCCCGGCGACTACGGGCGGCGCGGTCAGGCGCGACTCTGAGGTGGAACCCTTGCCGGTATCGACTTCCCAGACCTTCTTCAGCGGGCCCGGCGCCTGCAGGTGATACATCGCGCTCGTCGCGTACCCGCCGGGGTTGGGCCATTCGGTGTTCACGTAAGGGCGCGGCAGGATCACCTTCACCGATGCGAGCGACGCATCGGTTTTCAGCGATTCATCGGCGGTCATCACCGGGATGCGTTCGCCCTTGAGCTTCGATTTGGACGTGCCGGTGAACCAGCTGTCCATGAAGTCGAAGGTGCTGCAGCCCGAGACCAGCAGGCTGGCGGCGAGAAGCGGCGCCAGGATGCGAAGCGTGCGAAATGTCATGGTGTCGTTGCGGGCGTTGGCGTGGGCGCCTGACCTGGCGCCGGGGCAGCGGACGATTGCGGTGCGGGGTTTTGCGGTTTGGGCGGCGGCGGCACCGTTCCGACATTCCTGTTTCCGCCCGCGCCGAGGAAGGCGGCCATGCCGGCTGCGCGCTCCCTGATGCCGACGGGCGTCGTCGTATCCTTGGCGAGTGCTTCGTATGCGGCCTGCGCGTCTTTCACGTTGCCCTCGCGATAATCGACATAGGCCAGAAGCTCGTTCGCCATGTAGTGGAAGGGATCGTTCGCGTTCGTCAGCGGAGCGACGAGATCCTGCATCTGTTTCTTCGACAGCGTGTCGGCATCGGCCCAGGCCAGCCTCAGCCGCGCCACCGATGCGAACAACGTGTCGTCGCCCTTCATCAGTTCGCGATAGAGCGCGGTCGCGTCGTCGTGCTTTCCGGCATCGAGCAGCGAATTGGCTTCCTGCATGCGGGAGATCAGTGCGTAACCGGCGGGTGCGGTCTTGGCGAGCTTTGCGAAGGCGCTCGCGGCTTTTTCGGGATCGCGGGTTTCGAGCGCCACGATATAGGCGTTGGAGGCTTCGATGCGCTGGTTCAACTGATAGCGCTGCCAGAGCTGCCAGGCCGCCACCGCCACCACGATCAGGGCCGCGGCCGCCATCAGGTAGTCGCCATACTGCTTCCAGAGCTGCGCATAGCGCTCGCGCCGGACGTCCTCCTCGACTTCATGGAAGATGTCGGTCACGTCGGGATCCTTCGCTCTTTGTGGGCCGTTCGCCTGCGTCCAAGCCCTTGAGGGCGCGGGTTAACTAGCTTGGCCTGCGCCAAGTCGCAACTTAACTGCCCGTCAGCAGCCGAGGAAGGCTAGCCGGCCTTCTTCATGGAATAGACGTTTTCGATGCCGGGGAAGCGGCGTTCGCGGACGTCCGTTGCGTAGGCCTTCACGGCGGCCTCGATCTCCGGGCCCAGATGCGCATATTGCCGCACGAATTTGGGCGGGTTGGGATTGAGGCCCAGCATGTCCTCCATCACGAGGATCTGGCCGTCGCATTCGGCCGAGGCGCCGATGCCGATGGTGGGGGTGGAAATCTCGCGCGTGATCTTGGCGGCGAGCGGTTCGGCCATGCCTTCCAGCACGATCGCGAAGGCGCCTGCTTCGGACACCGCTTTTGCATCGGCTTCGAGGGCGGGCCATTCGGCCTGGGTGCGGCCTTGGGTCTTGAAGCCGCCGAAGGTGTTCACGCTTTGCGGCGTCAGGCCGATATGGCTCATCACCGGAATGCCGCGCTGGGTGAGGTAGTGCACGGTTTCGGCGGTGCGCGAGCCGCCTTCCATCTTCACGGCGCCGCAGCCGGTTTCCTTCATCACGCGGGCCGCGTTGCGGAAGGCGATCTGCGGGCTTTCCTCGTAAGAGCCGAACGGCATGTCGACGACGATCATCGCGTGCTTCGAACCGCGCATCACGGCTTGTCCGGCGAGGATCATCATTTCGAGCGTCACGGGCACGGTGGTTTCAAGGCCGTGCATCACATTGCCGAGGCTGTCGCCCACCAGCATGAGATCGACGTGACGATCGAGCAGCTTCGCCGTGTGCGCGTGATAGCAGGTGAGGCAGACGATGGGCTTGGCGTTCTTGGCGGCCCGGATATCGGGAACGGTGACGCGCTTGATGTCGACGGCGACGGACATGGTCTCACTCCTCGAAGCGGCCCGCTTCCGGGGGCCTGTTGGGCGACATTAGCCTATGCTGCACCCGCGAACGAGGCGGATTTTGGGCTAGTCACCGGTAACATTGTTTCAACGCGACAGGTTCGAGCCTGAACAGGCGCGGAATCGACAAAAAAAGAAGCCGCAGTTTTGCAACTGCGGCTTCCGGTTGCCTTGTAAAGGAACGATCAGGCTTCGGCCTGTTCCTCTTCTTCTTCCTTGGGGGCCGCACCTTCCTCGAACATGGCTTCGGCGTCGGCCAGCACTTCTTCTTCCGGCGTCTTTTCGGCGAGCACGTTTTCACCGCGCGCCTGACGTTCGGCTTCGTCTTCGGTGCGGGCGATGTTGATCGTCACGCTCACGCGCACTTCGGGATGCAGCACGACGCTGACCGGAACGAGGCCGATATCCTTGATCGCCTTGTCGAGCGGGACTTGCGTGCGGTTGACCGTGAAACCGCCTTCGGCAATCGCGGCCGCGATGTCGCGAGGGGAGACCGAACCGTAAAGCTGGCCGCGGTCGCCTGCCTGGCGCAGCAGCACGAAGGTCTTGCCTTCGAGCTTCTTGCCGATCTTTTCGGCTTCGCTCTTGCGCTGGAGGTTCTGCGCTTCGAGTTGGGCCTTCTGGCCGGCGAAATATTCGCGGTTCGCCTTGGTGGCGCGGAGAGCCTTCTTCTGCGGCAGGAGATAGTTGCGTGCGAAGCCATCCTTCACGCGCACTTCCTCGCCCATCTGGCCGAGCTTTTCGACTCTTTCGAGCAGGATCACTTGCATGGACGTTCTCCTACTTCACGACGTAGGGAAGAAGCGCCATCAGGCGCGCGCGCTTGATGGCGATGGCCAGAGCACGCTGCTTCTTGGCGGAGACCGCGGTGATGCGGCTCGGCACGATCTTGCCGCGCTCGGAGATGAAGCGCTGCAAGAGCTTCACGTCCTTGTAGTCGATCTTCGGCGCGTTGGCGCCGGAGAACGGGCACGTCTTCTTGCGGCGGAAAAACGGACGGCGCTGACCGCCGCCACCACCACCGCCACCTGCACCTGCATGGCTCATTGCACGGTCTCCTGCGTCTGCACCGCGGGCGCGCCTTCTTCGCCTTCGGGCTTGTTGTCGTCGCGTTCGCGCTTGTTCTTGTTCGAGGACTGCTCGAACTGATCGACCTTCACGGTGATGTAGCGCAGCACGTCTTCGTTGATCTTGAGCTGGCGTTCCAGTTCCTGGACGGCCTTGGCGGGCGCGTTGATGTTGAGGAGCACATAATGGCCCTTCCGGTTCTTCTTGATCCGGTAGGCGAGGCCCCTGAGGCCCCAATATTCGTGCTTCTCGACCTTGCCGCCTTCGTGCTCGAGGATGGTTTTGAGGTGGGTCGCCAGCGCGTCCACCTGCTGCGCGCTGATGTCCTGGCGCGCGATCAGGAGATGCTCGTAAAGAGCCATATCGTTTAAATCCCTGTTTGCGTTGCGGAATCTGTCCTGCCGGGAGGGCCGGACCGACTATGGATCGCAAGGACGCCGGACATCCGGCATAGACCCTTTCAGGCCTCCCACGACCGCAAGCGCGTTCGAAGGCGCGGCGTATAGCCGAAGGGGGTGGGGGAGGCAACCCATACAGTATTTTCCCTCTCCCCAGCAGGGAGAGGGATTTTTTAGGTGAATGCGATGAAGGTAAAATTCCGCACCTCCAGGTCCGATACGGAATTCGGTCGCGAACTTATCGCTGCGGCGAAAGAGGCGCTGGCGCACACCAAAGGCGAGATCGTGTTGCCCACGCGCTTTTGCGAATTATCGACCAGGAAGCGGAAGCCGCGAAACGGGTGTTGATCAAAGCGAGCTAGTGCAAATCCAAATCCGTTTGTGCTGCGCTCTTTGATTTTCGGCGACAGAATAACGTCTTCTTGCGTCGTATACGGGCCTGCCTACACTTCCCGAAACTATCAGGGAGAAGGCGATGGCTGGGGCTGTGAAGGATGGTTTGGCGGAAGTCCGGCAACTGGTCGAAGCCGATGACCGGCGCGATTTCGAATTTGCGGAGCGCGGGTTCATTGCGACGCGCACCGATCCGAAGATCGTCACCAGTGGCGGGCGGGTGGCGTTCGATCTGGGTGGTTATGCGTTTCTGAAGAACGCCGCACCTTCGACCGCCAATCCGAGTTTGTGGCGGCAGGCGCAGATCCTGACCAAGCACGGGCTCTTCAAGGTGCATGAGCGCATCTATCAGGTGCGCGGGTTCGACATTTCGACGGTGAGCTTCATCGATGCGGGCGCGGGCTGGATCATTGTCGATCCGCTGACGACCAAGGAAGTGGCGCGTGCCGCGTTCGATCTGGTGAAAGAGCATGTGGCGGACAAGCCGGTGCTGGCCGTCATCTATTCGCATTCCCATGTCGATCATTATGGCGGCGTCGGTGGCGTCATCACGGCAGACGATGCGGCTGCGGGCAAGGTGAAGGTGATCGCGCCGGAAGGTTTTCTCGAACATGCGGTGTCGGAAAATATCATCGCCGGCCCTGCGATGCTCCGGCGTTCGCGATTTCAGTTCGGCATTACGCTGGGCCATGGGCCGGAAGCTGAGATCACGTCGGGATTGGGGCCGCGGCCGTCGCTTGGCTCGCTCACATTGATTGCACCGACCGATCTTGTGACGAAGACGGGGCAGGAGATCACCGTCGGCGATGTGACGATGGTGTTCCAGTTGACGCCCGGCACCGAAGCACCCGCCGAGATGAATTTCTATCTGCCCCAATTCCGCGCGGTGTTCATGGCGGAGAATGCCAATCTCACCATGCACAATCTGTTGCCCGCGCGTGGCGCGCTGGTGCGCGATAGCAAGGCGTGGGCGGATTACCTGACCGAATCCATCCGGCTGTTCGGCGACAAGAGCGATACGATGTTCGCGGCGCACGGAATCCCGCGCTTCGGGCAGGAAGAAATCGTGGCGTTCCTGACAAACCATCGTGACGCCTACAAATTCCTGCACGACCAGACGGTGCGGCTGATGAACAACGGACTGACGTCCAGCGAAATCGCCGAAGTGCTGGCGCTGCCGGATGTGCTCGCCAAGCAATGGTTCAATCGCGGTTATTACGGCACGATGAGCCACAATTCGAAGGCGATCTATCAGCGCTATCTGGGCTGGTACGACGCCAACCCCGCCAATCTCAATCCGCTGCCGCCCGAACCGGCGGCGAAGAAATATGTCGAGGCGATGGGCGGCGCTGCCAACGTGATGGCGCTGGCCGAGAACGCGGTGAAGGAGGGCGATCTGCGCTGGGCAACGATGCTGCTCAACCATGTCGTCTTCGCCGACGAGACGAACACGCACGCGCGCCAGCAACTGGCCGCGATCTACACGCGGCTGGGGTTCGAGGCGGAAGCAGGCACGTGGCGCAACATCTATCTCACCGGCGCGCAGGAATTGCGGCAGGGGCCGGTGCAGTTGCCGGCGGGCGGGTTCAGCCCCGATGTGCTTTCCGCGACGACTACGGCGATGCTGCTCGATTTCGCGGCGGTGCGCGTGAACCCGCAGAAGGCTTCGGCGCGCGCGTTCAAGCTCAACATCGAACTGACCGATCGCAAGGAGAAGATTTTGATCGCGGTCGAGAACGGCGTTCTGGTGCATGAGCATGGCGTGAGCGATGCAAAGGCGGGGGCGACCGTTCGCATGAAGCGGCCGGATTTGTTGATGACGTTGTTCGCGGGCATTCCGCACGGGCCGCGCGTGGAGTCTGGCGATATTTTGATCGAAGGCGACAAGGCGCTTTACGGTGCGCTGGTGGATTTGATCCAGCCTTTGACGCCGAATTTTCCGATTGTGACGCCGTAAGCTCATTCTTACCGCCCCCTACGCGGGGCGGTCGACGGCTCGGAGCGAAGCGCAGAGACGGCGGGTGGGGGCTCGCGCAGCAAGTGCGGTGCGCGAATTCGAAGCCCGGAATCGAAACGGGTCTTTGTTCTCTGCATCGAAGATGTTGCACGGCCCCACCCGCCGCTGCTTCGCAGCGTCGACCTCCCCGCGTTGGGGGAGGTAAGTTCTGAAAAACGAAGGGCGCTGCCATCAAAGGCAGCGCCCTCTGTGTGGCCCATCAGTGTTCAGCTCGAAAGCCTCCTTCACCTGGGCCGACCGGCCCGCAGGGCGGGCCCGTCCTTTGCCCCTCTTGCCTCGGGATCCGAAGCTATGGGCAAGGAGAATTGAAAACCTGTTCGTGCGCGTGGTCAATCGCTGACGAAAAATCGTGATCGGAGTTCCGCATCGCTGACGAATGCGTCATGTTCCGCGCGGGCGGTGAGTCGGGCGCATGGAAAATATTTTTACTCGAATCGCGTGGCGGCTGATCCCGTTCATGGGCCTGCTTTACGTGGTGAATTTTCTCGACCGCGTGAATGTCGGCTTCGCGGCGCTGACAATGAATCACGATCTGGGCCTGGGCGCGGAAGCGTTCGGCATCGGCGCGGGAATTTTCTTTCTCGGATATTTTTTCTTCGAAGTGCCGTCGAACGTGATTCTGGAAAAGGTCGGCGCGCGGCTTTGGATCTTCCGCATCATGTTCACCTGGGGCCTCGTCTCCATGGCGACGGCGTTCGCGCAAGGGCCGTGGAGTTTCTATGGCTTGCGTTTTCTACTCGGCGTTGCAGAGGCCGGGTTCTTTCCCGGCATGATGCTCTATCTCACCTATTGGTTCCCGCAGAGCGAGCGGGCGAAATTCAATTCGCTGTTCTTCGCGGCGATTCCGCTGTCGAGCGCGCTGGGCTCGCCGCTTTCCGGTTACATTCTGGGTTTCGAGGGCATCTACGGGTTGCACGGCTGGCAATGGCTGTTTCTGATCGAAGGCTTGCCGTCGTGTCTGCTGGCGTTTGCCGTTCTGGTGTTCCTGCCCAACGGACCGGTCAGCGCAAAATTCCTCGATAACGACGAGAAGCATTATGTGTTGCGGCGGCTTTCCGAAGATGCGCCGCCGCGCGGCGATCTGTGGGCGGGGCTTGGCGACTGGCGCGTCTGGGTTCTGGCGGTCACCGATATCGGCATCATCATCGCACTGTACGGTTTGGGGCTTTGGCTGCCGCAGATCGTCAAGGAGATGGGCTTCGACAATTTCCAGACGGGGCTTGTCGTCGCCGTGCCTTATGTCGCTAGCACCATCGGCATGATCCTGTGGGCGCGTTCGAGCGACACGTTGCGCGAGCGCGTGTGGCATGTCGCGATCCCGGCGTTGTTCGCGAGCGCGAGCCTGATGGCCGCAGCGTTCCTCGGCGTGAACCTGTGGGCCATTCTCGCGCTCACCTGCGCCTCTGTTGGAATCTATGCGGCGCTCGTCACCTATTGGACCTTGCCGCCATCGTTCCTCGGCGGAACGGCGGCGGCGGGCGGCATTGCTTTCATCAATTCGGTCGGCAATCTGGGCGGCTTCTTTGGGCCTTCGCTGATGGGCTGGCTGAAACAATCGACCGGCGGCTACACGGCGGGCATGTATGCGTTGGCCGGATTCTTGATTATTCCCGCCATTGTGGTGGTGTTGCTGGGGCGTGCCCGCGCTCTTGCTTTGGCGCCCGCCGCTCGCTAATCGGCAACACATGACACGCGCATTCATTTTCTCCGGACAGGGCAGCCAGGCCGTCGGCATGGGCAAGGCGCTGGCGGAAGCCTTCGCGCCCGCCCGCGAAACCTTCGAAGAGATCGACGACGCGCTGGGCATGCGCCTGTCGCGGCTGATGTGGGAAGGCCCAGAAAGCGATCTTACCCTCACCGAAAACGCGCAGCCCGCGATCATGGCGGCTTCGATGGCAATCGTTCGCGTGTTGCAGAAGGAAGGCGGGCTCGATATCGCCAAACACGCGCGGCTCGTCGCCGGTCATTCGCTGGGCGAATACACCGCGCTGTGTGCGGCTGGTGCGTTCACGCTCGCCGATGCGGCGCGGCTTCTGAAAACGCGCGGGCGGGCGATGCAGGATGCGGTGCCTGTGGGCGAAGGCGCGATGAGCGCGTTGCTGGGCGTGGAAATCGATCTGGCCGAAGCCGCAGCGAAGGAAGCGGTCGAGGCCGCGCCGCCCACCGAAACAAATCCCGTCTGCGTCGTCGCCAACGACAACGCGCCGGGACAGGTGGTGATTTCGGGAACGAAAGCGGCCGTCGAACGCGCGGGCGAAATCGCCAAGGCCAAAGGCGCCAAGCGCGCGATGTTGTTGAATGTAAGCGCGCCGTTCCATTCGCCGCTGATGCAGCCCGCCGCCGACAGGATGCGCGAGGCGCTTTCGGCGGTCACCATCCGTCCGCCGGCCGCACCGGTTCTCGCCAATGTCACCGCGACCGAAACGAGCGAGCCGGAGACCATCCGCCGTCTGCTGGTGGAACAGGTCACGGGGCGCGTGCGCTGGCGCGAGAGCGTGTTGCGGCTCAAATCGCTGGGCGTCGAAACGACGGTGGAACTGGGCGGCGCGAAAGTGCTAACCGGAATGGTCAAGCGCATCGACCGCGAGCTTGCCAACATCACGCTCGATGTGCCTGCCGACATCGAAGCTTTCGCAAAGGCGCTCTAGATGTTCGATCTCACGGGAAAAGTCGCACTCGTCACCGGCGCGTCCGGCTGCATCGGCGGGGCCATCGCCAAGGCGCTGTATGAACAGGGCGCGACCGTCGTGCTTTCGGGCACGCGGGCCGATGCGCTGGAGCGGGCGAAGAACGAGTTGGGCGAACGCGCCCATGTCACGGCTTGCGATCTTTCCAATCCGGTTTCGGTGGAAGCCCTGCCGAAGACGGCGGAGAGTTTTGCCGGTCCCATCGACATCCTGGTGAACAACGCCGGAATCACACGGGACAATCTGTTCCTGCGGATGAAGGACGAAGAGTGGGATCAGGTGATCGCGGTCAATCTCACCGCTGCGTTCCGTCTGTCGCGCGCGGTGCTGCGCGGGATGATGAAGAAGCGCTGGGGCCGCATCGTGAACATCACCTCTGTCGTCGGCACGATGGGAAATCCGGGACAGGGCAATTATGCCGCCGCGAAAGCGGGGCTTGTCGGCATGACCAAGTCGCTCGCCGCCGAAGTCGCGTCGCGGAACATCACCGTCAATTGCGTGGCGCCCGGTTTCGTCACCACAGCCATGACCGATGCGCTGACCGACGCCCAGAAGGAAGGGTCGCTGACGCGGATACCTGCGGGCCGTTACGGTAAGCCGGAAGAAATCGCCGCCGCGGTCGTCTATCTGGCGTCGGAAGAAGCGGCTTATGTGACCGGCCAGACCATCCATGCAAATGGCGGAATGGCGATGATTTAATAGCCGTTACAATGGCTTAACCACATTGTGGCAGGTCAAAACGGATTGTGTTACCAAGCGGCCCTTCCTCGCCGCCTAAAGCGCGAGGAAACATCGTGCGACCTTGGGGGTTACCCCTGGAACGGCGATGCCAACATCGAGAGGTTTCGAAACTGCAATGAGCGATACTGCGGAACGCGTGAAGAAGATCGTCGTCGAGCACCTGAACGTCGATGCCGACAAGGTCACCGAGAGCGCGTCCTTGATTGAAGACCTGGGTGCAGACAGCCTCGATGCCGTCGAACTCGTGATGGCGTTCGAAGAAGAATTCGGTATCGAAATCCCCGACGACGCCGCCGAAACCATCGTCACTGTCGGCGACGCGGTGAAGTTCATCGAAAAAGCGCAGGCCTGATCTGGCCACCGCTTCGCCCATGCGCCGCGTCGTCGTCACAGGGTTGGGGCTTGTCACGCCGCTCGCCTGCGGCGTGGAAGAGACGTGGGCGCGCCTGCTTTCGGGCGAAAGCGGCGCGCGGCGGATCGCCAAGTTCAACACCGAAGACCTTGCGACCAAGATCGCCTGCGATGTGCCGCGCGGCGACGGCTCCGACGCAACCTTCAATCCCGACCAGTGGGTCGATCCGAAGGAGCAGCGCCGGATCGACGATTTCATCCTCTTCGGTCTGGCTGCCGCCCAGCAGGCGGTGACGGATTCCGGCTGGGAACCCAAGACCGAGGAGGACCGCTGTCGCACCGGCGTGATGGTCGGCTCCGGCATCGGCGGGCTTCCGGGCATCGAAGACGCAGCGATCCTGGTTCACGAAAAAGGTCCGCGACGGCTCTCGCCGTTCTTTATTCCGGGGCGTCTGATCAATCTCGTTTCCGGCTATGCCTCCATCCGCTTCGGCTACAAGGGCCCGAACCATGCGGTGGTGACGGCGTGCGCCAGCGGCGCGCACGCCATCGGCGACGCGGCGCGGCTGATCGCGCTCGACGATGCCGATGTGATGCTGGCGGGCGGTGCGGAAGCGGCGATCTCGCGGCTCGGCATCGCGGGTTTCAATGCCTGCCGTGCCCTTTCGACCGCCTTCAACGATACGCCCGAGAAGGCCTCGCGGCCCTACGACAAGGATCGCGACGGCTTCGTAATGGGCGAAGGGTCGGGCATGGTGATGCTCGAAGAATACGAACACGCCAAGGCGCGCGGTGCGAAGATCTATGGCGAAGTGACGGGCTATGGTCTGTCGGGCGACGCCCATCACATCACCGCACCCGCCGAAGACGGCGAAGGCGGTTACCGCGCGATGCAGATGGCGCTGAAGCGCTCGGGGCTTTCGGCATCCGACATAGATTATGTGAACGCGCACGGCACATCGACCATGGCCGACGGCATCGAGCTTGGCGCGGTGCAGCGCCTGCTCGGCAACGCGGCACCCAAGACCTCGATATCCTCGACGAAATCCTCGATCGGGCACCTGCTCGGTGCGGCGGGTGCGGTGGAAGCGATCTTCTGCCTGCTTGCGATGCGCGACCAGATCGTGCCGCCGAGTATCAATCTCGACAATCCCGACGTCGAAACCACGCTCGATCTCGTCGCGAATACCGCGAAGAAGCGAGAGGTCAAGGCGACGCTTTCCAATTCCTTCGGCTTCGGCGGCACCAACGCCTCTCTGATCTTCACCCAACCCCAATAGATTTTCCGCCATGAAACGTTTCGCCGCCATGCTGATCGCGCTCGCCGTGATCGTCGCAGGCGTGTTCGAATGGGAATCGGCGAATTTCAGGGCGCCCGGCCCGGCGGCGAAGGACACCGTGGTGCTGATCGCGCCGCGTTCGGGCGTTTCGAAAACCGCGCACGCGCTGGAAGACGCCCGCGTCGTCAAACATGCCTATCTGTTCGAGATCGGCGTGCGGCTGCGCGGGCTGGCGGCTTCGTTGAAGGCGGGCGAATACGCGATCCCCGCAAAGGCGAGTTTGAAGGAGATCGCGGACATCCTGATTTCCGGCAAGGTCGTGCAGCACAAGCTCACGGCCGCCGAAGGCCTCACCAGCCGGATGATCTACGACATCGTGAAGAACGATAAGGCGCTGCAAGGCGAGGCGGGCGCGGTTCCGGCCGAGGGCACGCTGCTTCCCGAAACCTATCTCTTCACGCACGGCACCACGCGCACCGATATCTTCACCCGCATGAAGGCCGCGCAGGCGGCGCTTCTCGACAGGTTGTGGCCAAATCGTGCCGCCGATCTTCCGTTCACCACGCGGGAGCAGGCGATCATCCTTGCCTCCATCGTGGAAAAGGAAACGGCGTTGCCCTCCGAGCGCCGCCACATCGCATCGGTGTTCGTGAACCGGCTCAGGATCGGAATGCCGCTGCAATCCGATCCCACCATCATCTACGGCATCACACGCGGCTATCCGCTGGGGCGCGCCATTCTCGAAAGCGAGATCCGCGCCGCCACGCCCTTCAACACCTATGTCATCGCCGGCCTGCCGCCGCAGCCGATCTCGAATCCCGGCGCGGATGCGATTGCCGCCGTGCTCAATCCCGATCAAACCCCGGACCTCTATTTCGTGGCCGACGGAACCGGCGGTCACGTCTTTTCGCCGACCATCGCCGAACACGAAAAGAACGTCGCGAAATGGCGCAAAATTCACGATCAGCAAAAGCTTTCGCCGCCCGCGCCCAGGGGTTAAGGTCGAAGCGCATCACCGGAGGCGCCTGATGGCCCTGGTTTCCATGACCGGTTTCGCCGAATCGCAAGGCGCGCACGACAGCATGCGCTGGCGCTGGGAAGCGAAGAGCGTCAACGGACGGGGCCTCGATCTGCGCCTGCGCACGCCGCCCGGTTTCGAGAGCGTGGAGATGGCCGCCCGCCCCTTGGCCTCGGCCCGATTCAAGCGCGGCACGATACAATGCACGCTGACGGTGGACGCGGGCGACAACGCGCGGGGCTTGAAGATCGATGCGGTGGCGCTTGCCGCCGCCGTGAAGATCGCGCGCGAGGTTTCCGCCGAAACGGGCCTGCCGCCCGCGCGCGTGGACGGATTGCTGGCGCTGAAGGGCGTCATCGTGCAGGACGATTCCCAATCGGCAAGCGCGCCGGAGCGCGCGGCGCGGGATGCGGCGATCCTCGAAAGCCTGGCGAGCGCGTTCGATGCCTTGGCGCGCGCGCGCGCCAACGAAGGCCAGAAGCTCGCCAATGTGCTGAACAATCTTCTGGGCGAGATCAGCGATCTGGTGATGGCCGCGACCAAGCTTGCCGCCACGCAGCCCGCGACCCTGCGCGACCGTCTGACGTCGCAACTGAACGAATTGCTGGCGCCCGGCGCGCTTGCCGAAGACCGCCTGGCGCAGGAGGTGGCGCTGCTGGCCGCCCGCGCCGACGTGCGCGAGGAACTGGACCGGCTGGGGGCGCATGTGCACGAAGCGCGCGCATTGCTGAAATCGGGCGATGCGGTGGGCCGCAAGCTCGATTTTCTGGCGCAGGAATTCAACCGCGAAGCCAACACGCTGTGCTCGAAATCCGCGGACATCCAGCTCACGCGCACGGGCCTCGCCCTCAAAGCCGCCATCGACCAGTTCCGCGAGCAAGCGCAGAACGTGGAGTGAGGGCGATGGGCGGGGGCCAGATGAAACGCAGAGGTTTGATGCTGGTGCTGTCCTCGCCTTCGGGCGCGGGCAAGACCACGCTTTCGCGCCGCCTGTTGGAAAGCGATCCCGCGATCCAGATGAGCGTGTCGGCCACCACGCGCCGCCCGCGCGCGGGCGAGATCGAAGGTCGCGATTATTTCTTCATCGACGCGAACGAGTTCGACCGCCGCGCCAAGGCACGCGAATTCCTCGAACATGCGACCGTCTTCGAGAACCGTTACGGCACGCCGAAGAAGGCGGTCGAGGATATTCTGGCGAGCGGCAAGGACGTGTTGTTCGATATCGACTGGCAGGGCACGCAGCAGCTGAAGCAGCAGGCGCGCGACGACGTGGTGAGCGTGTTCGTGCTGCCGCCGAGCCACGACGAACTCGAACGCCGCCTGCGCGCGCGCGCGCAGGACGAGGAAGATGTCGTGCAGGCCCGCATGGCCAAAGCGGCCGACGAGATCAGCCACTGGGCGGAATATGACTACATCATCGTCAATGACGATATCGAGGCGGCGCAGATGCAGCTCGAAACCATCCTGGCCGCCGAGCGGTTGAAGCGCACAAGACAGATAGGGTTGTCGGAATTCGCCCGCGCGCTTACCGGCAAGAGCTAAACTTACCTCCCCTCTGGGAGGTCGGGCGCGTGCATCGGCACGCGACCGGGTGGGGCCTTCACGCACTGAGCTTGTTGCGCGGCCCCCACCCGCCACGCGTTCCGCGTGTCGACCTCCCCGCGTAGGGGGAGGTGAGTGTTGAGGAATGTGGGTTAGTCGAGGCTAATCCGATACACCCGCATCGCCGTCCCGCTGAACAGTGCCGTCTTCTCCGCCGCCGATGCGCCTTTGGTCAGAAGTTTAAAAGCGTTCCACAGCGCGGCGTACGTCGCACCGAAGCGGTCCACCGGGAAATTGCTTTCGAACATGCCGCGGTTTGGGCCGAACGCTTCGATGCAGGTTTCGATGTAGGGTTTCCACTGCGCGGCAAGCGTTTCGCTCGTCTCGTCCGGGCCTTCCATGCGTTTGCGCCAGCCGCCGAAGGGCATGGGCAGACCACCCAGCTTCACGTTCACATTCGGACATTTCGCAAGCGTGCGGATGTTATCGCGCCATTCGCCGAAGCGTTCGTCGCGCTTGCCTTCATACCGCCCAATGCCGAGCGGCGTGCCGACGTGATCGAGGACGATTGCTGTTTCGGGGAAGGCGCGCGCCAGATCGATGAGGTCGGGCAGTTGCGGTTCCAATAGCCACGCATCGAACGAAAGCCCGAGCCTGGAAAGAACCGCGAAGCCTTCGCGGAATTTGGGATCGCGATAGAGCCCGCCCGGCACGCGGCCATGCAGGGGACCGAGCACGTTCGGATCGTCGTCGTAGGAAGCGCTCTGGCGGATGCCGCGGAAGCGGCCGTGGCCCGCGCCGATATGCGAGCGCAGTACGTTTTCCACTTCCGCGCCCCAGCGGAAATCGACATGACCCACGATGCCCGCGCAGGCGCGCACATTTCCGTAGAGCCCGCTTGCCGTCATCGCGGCGATGCCGTTGACGAATTCGGTTTCGCCGACGCAGCGCAGGTGCTCAGGCCCGCTCGCGCGATACATCGCGCCGCATTCCATATAGACAGTGGCGCGGATGTTGTGGCCGCTGCGCAGGTCTTTCAGCAACTCGTCGAGCAGGTAACGCGGCGTGTTGCGGATGATATCCATGAAGCCGTGATCGGACGGCGGCAGATTGCGCAATATGTCGGTCGGGCGATCCCACAGATGATGATGCGGATCGACGATCACGAGATCGGGTTCGAGGATTTGTTCGGGGGTCATGTTCGCGTCTCCCACCTGGAAATTTAAACCCTCCCCTTGAGGGAGGGTCGATAAAATTTCGGAGCGCAGCGGAGAAATTTTTCGGGGAGGGGTCAAGCGGTTGCGGCAACGACCCCTCCCCGAAATTTGCTTCGCAAATTTCGACCCTCCCTCAAGGGGAGGGTGAGGGTATTACGGCGTCAGCACCACGCGCCCTGTGATCTTGCCTTCGCGCAGGTCGTTCAGCGTCTTGTTCGCGTCCGAAAGCGGGCGCTTCTGGTACGGGATCGGATCGACCTTGCCCGCGCGCACCAGTTCCATCATCTCGTTGGTCTCGTTCAGCGAGCCCACCATCGAACCGCCGATGGAGATGGTGCGGAACGGAAACATCGGCAGCGGAAGCTGCATCTGGCCGCCGAACAGGCCGACGATGATGATCTTGCCGCCGCGCCGCACCGTCTTCATCGCATAATTGTAGGTCGCTTCCGAACCCACGAAATCCACCACCGCATATGCGCCGCCATTGGTATCGGCCATTAGCTTCTTGGCGGATTCCGGATCTTTGGTGTTGTAGGTGGCACTCGCGCCCGCTTTCTTCGCCGCTTCGAGACGGCCTTCGTCGATGTCGGCTGCGAGCGGGCCCTTGCCGAATAGCGATTTCGCGAATTGCACGCCCATCATGCCGACGCCGCCGACGCCCAGCACGAGCACCTGATCGTCCGGCGCGAGTTTGCCGACCTTCTTCATCGCGGCGAACGCGGTGAGGCCGGAGCACATATAGGCAGCACCTAGCGCGGGATCGATGTTGCCGTAATCGATGAGATAGCGCGGATGCGGCACCAGCACATGCGTCGCGTATCCGCCGGGGCAGCCGTTGGAGCAGCCGAGCTGGCGCGGGCCGCCGGTGCAGATGTTTTCTTCGCCGCGCAGGCACGACGGGCACTTGCCGCAACCGATCCACGGGAAGGCTGCGTAACGCTGGCCGACCTTCACGCCTTTCGCATCGGGGCCGACGGCGATCACTTCGCCTTCGATCTCGTGGCCCAGCGTGTGCGGCAGCTTGATGTTCGAGGTCGGCAGCTTGTTGCCGCCGCCGAGATCGAAATAGCCGTCATGGAGATGCACGTCGGAATGGCAGACGCCTGCATTGTGGACTTTCAGCAGGACTTCCGTGCCTGTCGGCTCCGGCGTCGGCGTTTCGACTTCCTTGAGCGGTGCCCCGAATTCCACGACAACCTGGCTGCGCATCTTTCGTCTCCCTGAATGACTTTATGTCAGTGTGGCATGCTCCATCCGACCTCTCAACTCCATTGTCATGGCCCGCGAATGCGGGCCACCCAGGTGGTGTTTCTCGGGGCGGGAGAGTTTGGGGAAATTCCAGTGGACCTGTGATCAAAGAGATCGTGTTCAACTGGGTGGCCCGCATTCGCGGGCCATGACAGGTCAGGGGAAAAAGGTTCGAGCGAGCGCGGCAAAATCCGAAACCGACAACGTTTCGGCGCGTGCCGTGGGATCAAGGCCGGCTTGCTTCACCAGATTTTCCGCATCCTGCGACAACGTCTTGAGGCTTTGCCGCAGCATCTTGCGGCGTTGCCCGAAGGCGGCAGCCGTAATGCGTTCGAGATCGGCAAGGCGCGCTTCCGCCACGGGCTTTGCCAAGGGTTCGATCCGCACGATCGAGGATGTGATCTTCGGCGGCGGGACGAAAGCGCTGCGCGAGACGTCGAACTGTATTTTCGCGGTCGCGCGCCATTGTGTCAGCACCGACAGGCGCCCGTAATGTTCGGTGTCGGGTTTGGCGACGAGGCGTTCGGCAACCTCGCGCTGGAACATGAGCGTCAGGCTTTTCCAGAAGGGCGGCCAGGTTTCGGCCGAGAGCCATTTCACCAGCAGCGCGGTGCCGACATTGTAGGGAAGGTTCGCGGCCACGCGCACGGGCTTGTCGAACAGTTTCGCCTCGTCGAGTGCGAGCGCATCGTCTTCGATGATCTGCAATTTTCCGGGATAGGCGGCGGCGATCTGTTCGAGCGCGGGGATGCAGCGCGCGTCGCGCTCCACCGCGATGACGCGGCCTGCGCCTTCGGCGAGCAGCGCGCGTGTCAGTCCGCCGGGGCCGGGGCCGACTTCGTAGAAGGTTTCGCCTTCGAGCGGGCCTGCTGCGCGTGCGATGCGGCGCGTCAGGTTGAGATCGAGAAGGAAATTCTGTCCGAGAGATTTCTTTGCGGCGAGGCCATGCGTTGCGATGACCTCGCGTAAAGGCGGCAACCCGTCATCCACGCGCATCGGCCATTTGTGCGGCGCGTTTGATGGCGGCGATCATGCTTCTCACATCGGCCTTGCCGGTGCCTGCGATGTCGAGCGCGGTGCCGTGATCGGGCGAGGTGCGCACGATGGGAAGGCCTAGCGTCACGTTCACGCCGTCCCAGAAAGCGAGCGTCTTCGAAGGGATCAGCGCCTGGTCGTGATACATGCACAGGGCCGCGTCGTAACGCGCGCGCGCTTCTTCGTGGAACATCGCGTCGGCCGACAACGGCCCCAAAATGGTGTGGCCTTCTGCGCTCAACGCTTCGACGGCGGGGCAGATGATCGTGTCTTCTTCCAAACCGATGGTGCCGGCTTCGCCGGCGTGTGGATTGAGGCCAGCCACGGCGAGGCGCGGATGGGGGATGCCGAAATCCTTTTTCAGCGCGTCCAGGATGATTTCGCCGGTTTCGACGATGCGTTCCTTGGAAAGGCGCGAGGGCACTTCGCGCAGCGGGATGTGGATGGTGAGCGGCACCACTTTCAGCAGATCGCTCGCCATCATCATCACGGCGCGTTTGGCGCCGGTAAGATTTTCGAGGAATTCGGTGTGGCCGGGATATTCGAAACCCGATTCCGTCAGCACCCATTTGTGGATCGGCGCGGTGACGACGGCGCCCGCTTCGCCCGCCATAGCGGCTTTGACCGAAAGCTCGATGGCCTCTATCACGGCGGGCGCGGAGACGACGTTCAGCGTGCCGGGAACGCGCTTGGCTTTTGCCTTCGTCGCGATCAGCGCATCGTCCGGCACGGTGCCGCAGGCGCGGAACACGTCCGGGTCGCCGACGAGTTTCAGTTTGCGCGCGCCGATCTTTCCGCCGAGTGCGTTATAGGCAGCCGCCGCCACTTCCGGGCCGATGCCCGAAGGCTCGCCCATGGTGATGTAGATCGGCGCGTCCGCGCTATTTGATTTTGGTTTCGACATTGGCGGTGCGCCGCAGGTTGCGCATATATTGCCGCGACAGCGTCGTGATCTGCTCTTCGAAAAGCTGATTTTCCACCTGATCGCGGCTCGGCATCTTGAACACCGTGACCTTGGGCGGGGCCTTGTCGCAACGCACGATCAGTTCGATGCCGGCCGGCGACTGGAACGGCTGGGTCACTTCGCCGGGGCCCGTCTTGGCGAGCGCGTCCTGCATCTGCTGGCTGAGATCGGCAAGCTTCATCGTGCCGAGATTCATGAACACCGCGCCCTGCACGGCTTGCGGGACCTTCTGCGCCATTTCGCAGCTTTCGATGCGGTCGTGCAGCATGCTGGCCGCCTTCATCGCGTTTTCGAGCAACTGCTTGTCGGGCTTGTCGCCGGTCGGAAGCAGGATGCGCGAGAGGGGCAAGGTGCCGGGCGGCGTGGCGTTCGTCACCAGCGTTTTGGGATCGGGCAGCTTGGTGCCCATGCCTTCCTGCCGTTCGCGCAGCAGGAGGATGTAATAGCCGCCCGTCGAACGGATCGGCGGCGAGATCTCGCCGGCCTTGAGTTTGACGAGCGCGTTGTTCAATTCGGGCGCGAGCTGGCCTTCATGCACCACGCCGATGTCGCCGCCCTGGGCCGCGGTCGGGTTCTGGCTGAACTGGCGGGCGACGGCGGTGAAGGGCGCGCCTTGCTGGATCTGCGCGATCAGCCCTTCGGCATCCTTCTTCACCTTCTCGTCCTGTTCGGGATTGTCGACGGAGAGGAAGATCTCGGCCACCAGGAAGTGCGGCTTGTGCGCGCCTTCGGCGATACGCTTCAACTCGTCGTTCACGTCTTCGGTGGTGATGTTGATGCGGTCGCCATATTGATCCTGCACGGTCTTCGACCATGCGATGCCAACGGCGATCTGGGAACGCAGCGTCGCCATCGCCACGCCGCCGCGCGAGAGCATCTCCTCAAGCTGTTCCTTCTTGAGATTGTTCTCTTTCAGGATGTTGTCGATCGCCTTGTCCACGTCGGCGGCGGAGACGGAGATGTTCTTCTTCTGCGCTTCGAGAAGCTGCAGGCGTTCGGTCTCAAGCTGCTTCAGAACCTGCGTGCGGATCTGCGCCATCTTGTCCGGCGGCGGCTGCTGGCCGGAGGTGGCCAGGAACAGCGCGATGCGCTGGTTCAGGTCGTAATCGGAGATGACAGAATCGTTCACGATCGCGGCCACGCCGTCGCCCGGATGAACGACCACGGTTTCCTTGACGTTCTTGTTGGGCTGCTCGGTGGTGGCGATCTGGGTTCCGGCCGCTTGAGCATGAGGCGCGGCGGCCCAGGCCGGCCCCGCCAACACGCCGAAAACCGCCAATAAAGCCAGTGATTTGCGCAAGGGACTGTTCTTCGGCCGCTGTTTCAATGTCGGTTGCTCCAAGCCCCGTCCCCGGAAGGAGCGCCGGGTTCGCGAGATAAAGCAATTTCCCGCTTCATTCAAGGAGATGGAGGGCGCGTCACGTTTCCACTCAAGGGTGCAGCGCGAAAACGTCTTCGGGGAAGAGGTCGTACGAACCGATGGGCTGGTCCCCGGTCTTCAGGTTGAAACGCAGGATGATCGAGGTGGAGGGCGGAACGTCGCGGTCGGAGGTGTAACGCCGCCGATAGGCGATGGAAATGTTCAGGCACTCGTCCTCGTAGCCGCCGCCAAGCTCGGTATCGAGCAGCTTGCCGTTCTTGAGATCGCGGTCGGCGGCGGCGAGCAGCGCCCAATGGTCGAACAATCCGACGATGGCCTGCGCGTTCACTTCCTCGCGCGCGGGCAGGCCGAGCGAAGCGTCCTGCGGCAGGCGCACATAGGAAATGCGCGCCGACGAGCGGCCCAAGGTTCCGGTGGCATAGACTTCGTTGCGTTCGATGGAGCCGGTGGATTCGTCGACCTGGAACCGTTCGGTCACGTCGAGATAGGGCGGCAGCTTCACGTCGAAGCGTCCGACGAGATTGGAGACGGTGCGGTTCAATCCCGATTGCACGGTGAACTGGTTGTCGCGCTTGGGACGGAAGGCCTGGCCCAGCAACGCCTCGATCTCGCCGCCGTCGAAGATCGCGGCCGCGCGCACGCCCGCGTTCAGGCGCGGGCCGGATTCCACGATGTCGTAGCCCGGCGTGCGGTCGAAACTGAAGAGATTGGCGTCGGAGAATTCGAACGAAGTGGAGTCTTCGTTCGGAATGCCGGTCGGGTTGCCGCCGTAAGGTTGCAGGATTCCCTGCACGATGGGTTCGATCACGAAAGAGGTCGACCGGCTCACGCCGGATATGAACGGCCAGCGCCAGTCGAGCGCTACGTAAGGAATGCCCCGCGAGATGAATTTCGGGCTGCCCGGCAATCCGGGAATGCCAAGCGGATTGGCGGGATCGGTGTGATAGACGTCGCCGCGTGCATCTGCTGTGAGCGAGATCATCTGACCGTTGGGTGTGATGTAAGGGATGCGATAGCGCACTTCCGCCGTCAATCGCTGGTCGTTGGTGCCGAGCACGTTCGTCGGGTCTTCGCGCGCCAGCGACACGGTGTTGAAATCGAAACGGAACTGGCCGCCCAGGATGTCGCGTTCGGGAATGAAAGTGTATTCGACCAGCGGCAACACGAAGGGAATGGTGCGGCTGTTGTCGGTGGCGCGCAGGCCTTCGAAGAAATAGCCGGTGACGGCGAAACGCGAACGCCCGGCATAGCTTTCGACATAGATGTCGTTCGTCAGCCGGTCTTCGGAGGAGATGTCGTAGCGCTTGAGATAGGTGTCGTTTACAGCGAGTTGCGCGTCGAAGCCCACGTGCCAGTGATCGTTGAGCTGCAGTTTTCCCGATCCGAACAGATGGGCGTAGGTCTGCGCTTCATCGGCGTCGATGCCGCCGTTGGGATTGTGCGCGACCGAGGTCTGGACCCAGAAGCCGCCATTGCTGAAACGCTGACGGTATTCGCCTTCCAGCACCTGACCGTTGCGCGCGGTGAGCCACGGTTCGATGGTGAGATCTTGCGAATCCGAAAGCGACACATAGACCGGCACCTTCAGGAACGATCCCAATGTCGTGGAGGTGCCGACCACCGGCGAGAGGATGCCGCTGGAATGTTTCACCGTCGGGTCGGGCTGCGAATAATAGGGCGTGTAGAACACCGGCACGCCGAAGAATTCGAGCGTGGCGTCGCGGAATTCGATCTTGTGACGGACCTGGTCGTAGACCACGCGATAGGATTTCACCTGCCACAGCGGCGTGCGTTGGCCTTTCTTCGCGCAGACCTTGCAAGGTGTGTAAGCGGCGTTCAGCGCTTCGGTGAAACGCCCGGCGGTGCGTTTGGCGCTTGACGCCACCATGCGCCCGTTCTTGCCGATCAGGGCGGCAAAGCCTTGCAGCGCGCCGTCGCGCATCTTGTCGTGCAGCACCACACGATTGGCGAAGGCGACATCGCCATTCGGCGCGGTGATGCTCACATGGCCGTTCGCGGTGACGGTGTCGGTCTTCTGGTTGTAGGAAACGCTGTCGGCCAGCAGGATGCGCCCGCCATAGTCGATCTCGACCTTGCCGCGCGCGGTGATGATCTGATTGTCGATGTCGTAGACGACCTCATTGGCCTGCAAAAGAATGTTGTCGCCTTCGCGCGTGCGCAGAGTCTCGGCCGCGTTGGCATAGGTCGCGAACAACAAACCGATTACTGCGAGCAACGCAATTCTCACCGCCCCCCACGCGGGGCGGTCGACGCCGCAAAGCGGCGGCGGGTGGGGGGATGCTTCAACGAAGACGGTGCGCGCATTCCGCCACCGCGCCCCCCACCCGTCGTCGCGCCGATGCGCGCCGCCGACCTCCCCGCAAGGGGGAGGTAAGAATAAAGCCCGCGGCGGCGCGTAAAATTTCCCACGTCTCATCCGTCCTCCTGATGGAAGACGAGAGTCATGCCGATGAGAATGGCGGCGGCGGCGGGAACGGTGGCGGCGAGCGGCAACGGCAGCACGCCGGATTGGCCGAGTGCCTGCGTCAGGTCGCTGAAGAAATAGACGCCGAAGCCCGCGAGCGCGCTGTAGAGGATGATCTTCGGGATGCCGCCATAGCGCGCGAGCCTGAGCGAGAAACTCGCGCTCATGAACACCATCGCGGCGAACAGGGCCGGCAGCGCGAGCAAGGTGTAGAGGTAAAGTTCATAGCGCGTCGCGGCGAAGCCTGCGGCCTGTGCGGCATGGATGAAGCCCGGCAGATCCCAGAACGACAGCGTGTCGGGCGAGGCGAAGCTTTCCTGAATGCGCGCGGGCGTCAGCGTCGTCGGCAGTTGATAGACGACATGTTCCTTCGGCGTGCCGTCCGCGCCGCTGACCCAGGCGTCGGTCAGTTTCCACGAGCCTTTCTGGAGCTGCGCTTCCTTGGCGTCGATGCGGCCGAGGAATTTGTCGCCCGCCCCGTAGAGGAAGATGATCACCTCGTCGAGCCGCGAACCTTGATCCGACACGCGCAAGGCATGGATCACCGATTGGTGCTGCGCGTCGCCCTGCCTGAGCCACAACCCGTTGACCGAGACCGCAAGCTGCGAAGCTTCGCCATGCACATATTTCGCTTCCAGTGCCGCGAAGCGCGAAAGGAATTTCGCCGATACGGGCGTTCCGATGGTGACGGCGATGACGCCCAACGCGACCGCAACGACAAGCGGCGGCGCCAGGAAATCCCAGGCGGAAACACCGGCCGCGCGTATCGCCACCAATTCCTGCGAGCGCGACAGACGGACGAAGGTGAACACGCCGCCGAGCAGCACCGCGAAGGGCAGGAGCTTCTGGCCGAGATCGGGCAGATGCAGGAAACCCATGCCGATGATGACGCCCGTCGGCACGCCTTTGCCCGCGGTGCGGCCCAGAAGATCGACCAGCGAAATCGAATAGGCGAGCGCGATGAAGGTGGCGAAGATCACGCCGACGCCGGCGAGATATTGCTTGCCCAGATAGCGATAGAGCGTCCACGACCAGCTCATGCCGCGGCCTCCGTCACGGTCGCCGCGCGCCGCCTTTGCAGCATCTCTTCCGGGTCGAAGCCCATCAGCACGGCAAGCGCTGCCGCCGCCCCAAGCAGCGGCAACAGATAAAGCAAAATGTTCCAGAACGGATGATTGGCCGTGAAGCCCTGCAAGCCATAGCCCGCTATGCGCAAGCCCACCGCCAGCAACGACGCGATGGTCAGGCGCAGCGCGTGCGCGCCGCGCCCGCGCCTGCCGCGCGTGACCGCGGCCAGCGCGATCAGCGCGAAGGTCAGGCAATAGAGCGGTGAGGCGAGACGATTGTGTCCTTCGGCCAGATAGATCGCGCGGACCTTGTCGGTCAGGTGCTTGGAACTGGGCCAGAACAACTCGCTCAGGTAACGTTCGCTGGCGGCGCGCTCGGTGAAGCGTTGCGGGCTTGCGAATTGGTCGAGATCGAACACGTAGCGGTCGAATTTCAGCATCGAGAGCCGCGCGCCGCCCGCATCGCTCTGTTCGATGGTGCCCTTGCTCATGATGAGGCGCGCGCCCACCGGCGTCTGCACCAGTTGGCCGCCTTCGGCGAGATAGGTGATGGGGCGCCGGGCGTTGCGGTTGTCATGCACCAGCACGCCCTTGATGTCGCCGTCCGACGTGAGGTCGCGGATGAACACGGTCAATCCCTTGACCGGCGTGTTGAACTCGCCGGGATTGAAGATCGCCGTGCCGATATCGGCGCGGATGTCGAGCACCTTGTCCTTCATCAAGCGCTGGCCGAGCGGCATGAGATAAAGCCCGCATAGATAGGTGAGCGCCATGGTCAGCAGGGCTGCGATGAACACGGGGACGGCGAGCTGGGCGCGGCTGTAACCGCTCGCCCACATGACGACAAGTTCACTGTCGGCGTTGAGCCGCGACAGCGCGTAGAGCGCGCCCGCGAAGAATGCGACCGGCAGCAGGATCACCAGAAGGCTCGGCAGCAGGAGCAGCGTCAGGTAGAGGAAGGTGGGTGCGGATTGGCCGCGGTTGATCACAAGATCGAGAAGATGGAGCGATTGCGTGAGCCAGATCACCGCCGTCAGGAGCAGGGTGAACAGGGCCGTGGGCCCCGCCAACTGCTTCAGGACATAGAAGGACAGACGCGGCATGGCCGGGCTTTCGCGCTCACACGGATTCGACCTAAACTAGCACTTCGGCCCCGCCGCCCCGCAATCGGCAAAAGGCTTGAAATCAGAAGCACATGCGCGCTATCCGCGCCTAGCCGCCAATAACAGGTTTTGGAGAAATTGTGATGCAGGTTTCTTTTGCCGCGCCCCCGGCTTCGACCTCCGGTGCCTGGGTGGTGGGCTCGCTCGCCGACGGGGTGCTGACGCAAGCCGCCCAGCGCGCCGACAAGGCCGCGGGCGGGGTTCTCACCCGCGCGCTCAAGACCAGCCGCTTCAAGGGCAAGCCCAACGAGATTCTGGAGATCATCGCGCCGCCCGATATCGCTGCCTCGCGGCTGTTGCTGGTGGGACTGGGCAAGGCGGAAGACTTCAATACGAGCAAGGCCGAAACGCTTGCCGCCATCGTGACGGGGCGGCTGATCACCAGCGGCGAAACCCAGGCCATGTTCGAGATCGATACGCCCAAGGGTGCGAAGCTGAAAGCGCCGCAACTGGCAGCCCATCTGGCGTTCGGCGCGCAACTGCGCAGCTATCAGTTCACGACCTATCGCCGGAAAAATCTGGATGATTTCCAGCAGACGCTGAAATCGGTGGCGATTGCCACATCCGATGCAGCGGCTGCGCGGCGCAACTGGCAGGCATTGTCGGCCGTGGCGGAAGGCGTGTTCCTCGCGCGCAATCTCGTCAACGAACCGCCGAACATTCTCACGCCCGCCGAATTCGCGCGGCGCACCAAGGCGCTGACGAAGCTCGGCGTCAAAGTGACCGTGCTCGACGAAGCGCAGATGAAGAAGCTCGGCATGCACGCGCTGCTCGGCGTGGGGCAGGGCAGCGAGCGCGACAGCCATCTCGTGGCGATGGAGTGGAACGGTTCGCGCAAAGCGCGCGCGCCCATCGCGCTGGTCGGCAAAGGCGTGTGCTTCGATTCCGGCGGGCTGTCGTTGAAAACGGGCGCCGGCATGATGGGGATGAAGGGCGACATGGGCGGCGCCGCCGCCGTCACCGGCACGATGCACGCACTCGCCGCGCGGAAAGCGAAAGCGCATGTGGTGGGCATCATCGGGCTTGTCGAGAACATGCCGGATGGAAAGGCGCAGCGGCCCGACGATGTGGTGGAATCCATGTCGGGTCAGACCATCGAAATATTGAACACCGATGCGGAGGGGCGTCTCGTGCTGGCCGATGCGCTCTGGTATGCGCAGGAGAAATACAAACCCTCCGCCGTGATCGACCTGGCGACGCTCACCGGCGCGATCATCGCGGCATTGGGCGCGGAATATGCGGGGCTTTTCTCCAACAACGACAGGCTTTCCACGCAGATTACCGATGCCGGGAAGGCGGAAGGCGAGCCGGTGTGGCGCTTCCCGATGGGAAACGGTTACGACAAGTTGATCAAATCCAAGATCGCCGACATGAAGAACATCGGCGGACCGTTCGCCGGTTCGATCACGGCGGCGCAATTCCTTCAGCGGTTTGTAAAAGGCAAGACGCCATGGGCGCATCTCGACATCGCAGGCGTCGCCTGGCAGGACGGCGAACAGAAGCCGCTGATGCCGACATGGGGCACCGGCTGGGGCGTTCGTATTTTGAACAGATTGATTGCCGATAATTTCGAAACATAAACCATCGTCATGGCCGGGCTTGACCCGGCCACCCATCCGCCACGCGTCTGCGTGGCGAAGAGACGTAACGAGCGGATGAGCGAAGTCCTATTCTATCACCTTGAACGGCGTACGTTGGACGATGTGCTTCCGGGCCTCGTCGAGAAGACGCTCGACCGCGGCTGGCGCGCGTTGATCCGCGCGGAATCCTCGGACCGCGCGCAGGCGATCGACAATCTGCTGTGGACATATTCGGAAGAATCGTTCTTGCCGCATGCGCAAGCCGGCGACGGCGATCCCAAACGCCAGCCTGTGCTCGTCACGGTGGAAGAGGGCAATGCGAACGACGCCAATGTTCTGTTCCTCGTTGGCGGTGCAACGCCGCCCACATGGAGCGGCGATGAGGCGAACGCGCTTGCCCGCATCGTGCTGATGTTCGACGGGCGCGATACCGAAGCGGTGAGCGGTGCACGCGCGGCGTGGCGCGCGGCGAAGGAGGCTTCGCACGAGGTCACCTATTGGAAGGAAAGCCCCAGCGGCAAATGGGAGAAACAGGGGTGATGGATTATTATATCGTACCTGCGTTGCTTGCCATTCCCTGTGTGGTGCACGCCATCAAGACCGGCCGCAATTTCATCTGGGTCTATGTGGTGATCTTCATCCCCTATCTGGGGCCGCTCACCTATTTCGCGGTCGAGATCATTCCGAGCCTGTTCAAAAGCCGCACCGCGCAGAAATTCGGCGCCAACGCAAAAGCCATCGCCGATCCCAACAAATCCTTCCGCGAAGCGCGCCGCGCGGCGGAAATCACCGGCTCCGTCGATTCCAAGCGCGCACTTGCGGAAGAATATGTGCGTCGCGGCGATTACGGCGCGGCCATCGAGATCTATCGCGACACGCTGGTCGGGCAGTTCGCGGACGATCCCGCGCTTCTGATGGGGCTGGCGCGCGCACAATTCGCCAGCGGTGACGGCGCGGGCGCGCAAAGCTCCCTCGACCGGTTGCAGGCCGCCGATCCCAATTTCGTTTCGGCGGACGGTCATCTGCTTTACGCCCGCGCGCTGGAAATGCAGGGCAAGGACGAGGAAGCGCTGGCCGAATATGCCCGCCTCGTACCTTATTATTCGGGCGAAGAGGCCCGCGCCCGCTATGGGCTTCTGCTGCAGAAGAACGGGCGCAACGACGAAGCGCAGTCGGTCTACGCCGAAATCCTCAAACGCCTCGACGGTGCGCCGAAGCGAATTCAGGCGATGCAGAAGGAATGGAGCGATATCGCGCGGAAGAATTTGCGGCGGTGATCACATGAGCAAACAGGCTACGGTCAAATCTCCTCTCACAATGGACTTCCTGGAGAAGCTTCATTCGCTGCCGGAAAGACGTGCCGTCAAATTGATAAAGGAAAATCATAATCCGCAGATGTTCGGCAACTCGCTTGCCTTCAAGATTTCCGTCGGCGATCTGCTCGTCGAAGTGTCGACGCAGGATCCTGCCGTTCCGTTCGAGATCGATCTGCGCCGCGCCGATTTCCGGGCCTGGGCGCGGGCTTCGCATTTGAGAAGCTTTTTCCTGAAGCACGACGACCCGCAATGGTCGGTGCCGGACCTACAGTTGCGCGACTGGCTGTTCGCCAATTTCGAAGAGGTTTACGCGCTGCTGTGCGAGCCGATTTTCGCAGACAAGCTGGCAAAGTTCCGTGCGTTTTCGCGGTCGCTGGACGAAAAGCGGCAACTCTGAGCTTACCTCCCCCATGGGAGAGGTAAGGGTCAATCTCCCGCCATCGCGGTTTCGTATTCCTCGTTCGCTTTCATCCAGCGGTCTTCCGCAGCTTTCAGCTTGCGCGAAGCTTCGGCGCGTTTCTTGGAAACGGCATTCGCTTTCGCGGCATCTTTGGTGAACAGCAGCGGATCGGACAGCGCGTTGTCGTATTTCTTGATTTCGGCGGTCAGGGCTTCGACCTGGCGTTCCTCGATTTCCACGCGTTCCTTGAGCGGCTTGAGCGCACGGCGTTTTTCCGCCGCGTCGCGGCGTGTTTCGGTTTTGGAGGATTTGTCCGCTTTCGCGAGCGGGGTTCTCGAGTCGTCGCGCGCGAGCAGGAACTGGCGGTAATCGTCGAGATCGCCGTCGAATGCGTTCACGGTGCCGTTCGCGACCAGCAGCAGACGATCCGCGGTGGATTCGATCAGGCGGCGGTCATGGCTCACCAGAACCACCGCACCTTCGAAATCGTTGAGCGCGGTCATCAATTCGTTGCGCGCGTCGATGTCGAGATGGTTGGTCGGTTCGTCGAGGATCAAGAGGTTCGGCTTGTCCAGCGTGGCAAGCGCCAGCATCAGCCGCGCGCGCTCGCCGCCCGAAAGTTTGGCCACGTCGGTCTTTACCTTGTCCGCGGAAAAGCCGAAGCCCGCGAGCTGCGTGCGCAATTGCTGTTCGTTGAGTTTGGGGCGCACGCGCGAAAGCGTGACCAGCGGCGTCACCGAACCGTCGAGTTCTTCCAACTGGTGCTGCGCGAAATAGCCGGGAATGAGTTTCTTGGCGCGCACCAACTCGCCGGTTGCCGATTCCAGTTTTCCCACCAGCAATTTCGCAAGCGTCGATTTGCCGTTGCCGTTCTTGCCCAGAAGCGCGATGCGGTCGTCCGGGTCGATGCGCAGCGACAGGTTGGTGAGGATGGGCTTGCCCGGCTCGTAGCCGACCGAAGCATGATCCATAGTGATCAGCGGCGGATTGGCTTCCTCCGGCTGTGGAATGCGGATGGGCGCCACATGCTCGTCCAGCGGAATGTTCACCGGCCCCAGCCGCTCCAGCATCTTGATGCGGCTTTGCGCCTGGCGCGCTTTGGAAGCCTTGGCGCGGAAGCGGTCCACGAAGGATTGCAGGTGCTTGCGCGTGGCTTCCTGCTTCTTGGCGAAGGCCGCGTCGAGCATGCGTTTGGCGGCGCGCGCTTCGGCGAATTTGTCGTAGCCGCCACTATAAAGCGTGAGCTTGCCGCGTTCGAGATGCAGGATGAATTCGGCCGCCGTGTTCAGAAGGTCGCGGTCGTGGCTGACGATCAGAACGGTGCCGCGATATTTCTTGAGATAGTCCTCCAGCCACAGCACGCCTTCGAGATCGAGATAGTTGGTCGGTTCGTCGAGCAGCAGAAGATCGGGCGCGGAGAAAAGGATCGCGGCCAGCGCCACGCGCATCCGCCAGCCGCCGGAAAATTCCGAGCAGGGGCGCGACTGGTCTTCGGCTGAAAATCCGAGACCGGCAAGAATGGATGCCGCGCGCGCGGGCGCGGAATAGGCGTCGATGGCGTCGAGCCGCGTGTGGATATCGCCGATGCGATGCGGATCGGTTGCGTGTTCGGCTTCGGCCAGAAGCGCTGTGCGTTCCTTGTCCGCTTCCAGCACGGTGTCGAGAAGGCTCACCCGGCTCGACGGGGCTTCCTGCGCCACGCTTCCCATCCGCGCGCCGGAGGGCAGCGAGAGATCGCCGCCATCGGCGTGCAATTCGCCCTGAATGAGCTTGAGCAGCGTCGTTTTGCCCGCGCCGTTGCGCCCCACAAGGCCTACGCGCCGCCCCGTCGGCAGTTGCGCGCTTGCGCCCGATAGGATTTCCCGGCCCGCGATCCGGTAGGTGATGTTGTCGATAACCAGCATGGGCGGGGCTTTACCCAATGACTTGCGCGGGCGCAAACCGCGCGGCTATAAGGCGCCCGCTTTCACCGAATTGGAGTTTTCCATGGCGCTCGAGCGCACGTTCTCGATCATCAAGCCGGACGCGACACGCCGGAACCTCACGGGCGCCATTGTCGACCGCCTCGAAAAGGCGGGCCTTCGCGTCATCGCCTCGCGCCGCATCCGCCTGTCGAAGGAACAGGCCGAAGCGTTCTACGGCGTCCATCGCGAGCGTCCGTTCTTCGCAAGCCTCGTTTCGTTCATGACCTCCGGCCCCGTGGTCGTGCAGGTGCTGGAAGGCGAAAATGCCGTCGCCAAGAACCGCGAAGTGATGGGCGCCACGGATCCGGCGAAAGCCGCTCCCGGCACGATCCGCAAGGATTTCGCCGAATCCATCGAAGCCAATTCGGTTCACGGCTCGGATGCGCCGGAAACCGCCGCCAACGAAATCAAGTTCTTCTTCAGCGACCTCGAAATCCACCCGTAGCGGCTGCTAGTCTGCCGCCAGTTCGGAGGCAGACATGCAAGGCAAGACAGTCGTCATCACGGGGGCGACCTCCGGTATCGGCGAGGTCGCGGCTATCCGTCTTTCGCAAAAGGGTGCGCGCATCGTTCTGGTTGCGCGTGACCGCGCGCGTTCCGACGCGACGTTGAAGAAGCTTTCCGGCACGGGCCATACCGTCCACTTCGCCGATCTCTCGCGCATCTCGGAGATGAAGCGGCTGGCGAACGAGCTGGCCGCTGAACCGCAGATCGATGTGCTGATGAACAATGCGGGCGCGCTGTTCAACACGCGCCAGGTGACCGAAGACGGCCTGGAGAAGACCTTCGCCACCAATCACATGTCGTATTTCGTGGTGACGAACATGCTGCTGCCGAAACTCAAGCCC